>Ga0181588_10000341_pt1 | contig 41916 bp, 43 predicted proteins | sample 071ome_26_FD_148607 | JGI IMG/M metagenome (GOLD analysis project Ga0181588, IMG submission 148607) | Coastal salt marsh microbial communities from the Groves Creek Marsh, Skidaway Island, Georgia - 071409BT metaG (spades assembly) | ecosystem: Environmental > Aquatic > Marine > Intertidal zone...
CCCTGGTGGGCGACGAGGGCTACGTCAGAGAGCGGGTCGAAGCGTTCCGGTCTGCCGGCGTGACCCAACTGCAGATCTCGCCGACCGGGCCCAACCAACTCGCCGACATCGAAAAAGTGAAGAGCTGGGTCAGCTGACGCAGTCGGATCGAGGCCGCTCAGTCGGCGGAGCGTTCGCGCTCGACGTGGGCAGCAAGCCCTTCGAGGGCACCGTGCAGTGCCTTGCGCATCCCCCTCGACGCAGTAGCAAGAAGGCGAGCGGCGATCTTCGAGCGTGCCTCGAATCCCTGCAGGTAGGTGACGCGAACACGGTCGGTGGACAGCACCTGCACCTCGATCCGTTCGAGGAGGGTCTGCGAGAACCGTCCCAACGGACCGTCGGCTGCGACCACGACGAACCCGAACACGGTTGGCTCGTCCCACACGACGAAGACTTCGTCGAGCCGCCACTTCCTGATCCAAACAGAACGGGTCGAACCCAGTCCGTCACCACCGGTTCCTTCGGCCCGTTCGATTGCATCGAACCATTCGGGCCAGCGCTCGTGGGCGGTGAGCACAGCCCAGACTTCATCGGGGGTTGCGGTCATCTCCCGTGTGGCGCTGACCGTGATCGGTGCTCGGTCGATCCACTCGGGGGGCTGCCGAACCAGTTGTCTCATGTGGTGACGGTATCGGGCGCGCCGACGTGGGTGAGGTTGCGGTGACGGGAACGAGATCGAGACGTCCTCGCCGCTCTACCATCCGGGCATGCCGTCGATGCCGGAGTCCGAGCCACCTACCCCGAGCGAGCGCTCCACCACGGTCGTCGTGGGCGCAGTCGACGACATCGGCGAGGGCGAGATGAAGATGGTGAAGGTCGGCGAGCGGCGCGTCGCCGTGATTCGCACGGCGTCGGGTGTCCACGCCATCGACAACGCGTGCCCCCACCAGGGGTACGGCTTGGTGACGGGGGCGCTCGACGACGAGCTCGTGACGTGCCAGTGGCACAACTGGAAATTTCGGGTCGACACCGGTGAGTGTGTGATGGGTGAAGAAGACGTCCCGTGCCATGCGGTGACGATCGAGGACGGCACGATCCATGTCACTGTCGACGAGCCGACCGCCGCCGAGGAACGCGAACGGCTCTGGCCGAGTCTTCGACGCGGTGTGGAGGACAGTTATGTCGGGCAGGTCGCGCGCGACTCGATCCGCCTGTTGGCCAACGACGCCGCTCCCGAAGCGATCGCGTGGGTCGGCTTCGAGCACGCCCTGCCGCGGGAGGAGTGGGGCATCGGGCACGCCATGGCCACCGCCGTCGACTGCCTCGCCTGGACGGTCGAGCGTGATGGCGACGATCGGGCGCTGCCACTCGTCCAGGCCCTTGCTGCGCTCGCCGAGCCAACACGTGGGCGACCCGCTCGGCAGCGACGAGAGCCTCGGGCCGGCGATCTCCTCGAGGCGATCGAGGGCGAGGATCACGACGCAGCGATGGGCATCGCTCGTCGTCTCGCTGCCGAGGCCGACCCCGAGGAGGTTCGGCGGCGCTTCATCGAGGCGGCATCGATGCACCATCTCAGCTATGGCCACGGGATCATCTACACCCAGAAGGCCTTCGAACTACTCGATCTCGTCGGTTGGGACAAGGCCGACCTGGTGCTCCACGAACTGGCGCTCGCCACCACCTGGGGAACCCGCGAAGACACGCTGCCCTACATGCGCAAGGCCGTTGCCGAGGTCGCAGCGCTCGACCTCGGCGCACTTGCCACCACGCCGGTGGATCCCGAGTGGAACGACCCCCAACTCGTCGACGTACTGCTCGGTCTCGACGACGCGCCGATTGCCGCCGCTGTCGCAGCCCTCGAGGCAGGTGCAGGTGTCGAGCAACTGCTCGATGCGGTCACGATTGCCGTGAGTCGCCGCCTGCTTCGTTACGACCTCGACATCGAGTTCGATCTCGACGAGAGCTTCGGTTGGCTCGACATCACGCACGGACTCACGACAGCTCGAGCGGCACGGTGGGCCTGGCGCGCGCATCCCTCACCGGCCACGATTCGCCAAGCACTCTGGGCGGTTTGGCTCTGCCACGACACGTCACGGGGCGAACAGCGTCACGGGGTCCGGCCCGAGCCCGAAATCGTCGGGACGCCGGGCGACATCACCGGCCTCATCCGGCGAGGTGACGTCGACGGCGCCCTCGCTGCCATCCGGGCAGCCGGTCTCGACGCCTGTTCGTCGATGATCGAGGCGGCCCTCGCCGACAGCGCCGGCTCGTTCATCGTCACTGCGCACCTCATCAAGCTGACCAAGGCCGCCATCGAGGAAGCGGAGACGACTGGGTCGGATCTTCCGCTTCTTGCCGCCGGGCGCTACCTGGCGGCACCTCGACTCGAGCGGTTCGTCAGCCGAAACGTCATCGAATCGCTCGACTTCGTGAAGACCGGGCGCCCGCCGACCCGATGAGCCGGCGAGGCGGTCAGGCTGCGAAGTTGGCGGCGGCGAAGTCCCAGTTGACCAGGTGGTCGAGGAACGCCGCCACGTAGGCGGGCCGAGCGTTCTGATAGTCGAGGTAGTAGGCGTGTTCCCAGACGTCGATCGTCAGCAGCGGGGTCTGCCCATGCTTGATCGGGGTGTCGGCGTCATCGGTCTTGACGATCGCCACGCCGTCGCCTTCCTTCACCAGCCACGTCCAGCCGGAGCCGAAGTTGCCGACGGCGTCAGCGGTGAACTGCTCGCGGAATGCGTCATAGGAACCGAAGCTGCTGTCGATCGCCGCTGCGAGATCGCCACTGGGGGCGCCGCCACCGTTGGGCGACATCGACTCCCAGTAGAAGGTGTGGTTCCACACCTGGGCGGCGTTGTTGTACAGCCCGCCGGGATCGGCAGCGTCGATGATCTCCTCGAGCGATGCGTCGGCGAGATCGGTGCCGTCGATCAGGCCGTTGAGGTTGTTCACGTAGGCAGCATGATGCTTGCCGTAGTGGAAGCTGATCGTGTGCGCAGTGATGTGGGGATCGAGCGCGTCGTCGGCGTAGGGCAGGGCAGGGAGGGTGATGGCCATGGCCGCAGCGTAGTGCCGGTCGCCCGCCTTGCTCAACGCAGCCCCGGGGAAAGTCAGCGCTTGGCTGTGGCTGGCCGCCGACCGCTGCACGATGCCGCCTCCACTGCGTCGTCGCGTCGTGTGTGCCTCGTTCGGTCCAAAGACCTGTCAGGCTGATCGGCTGTGACCGTCGAGCGCATCACTGACGCGACGAAACGCCTCGGCTACATGCCGGCGCTCGACGGCTTGCGCGCTGTCTTCGTGGTGGCGGTGATCGGCTACCACAGCGGTCTCGACATGCTCTCCGGTGGATTCCTGGCGGTGTCGGCGTTTTTCACCCTGTCGGGTTTCCTGATCACGGCCCAACTGCTGGCCGAATCCCAGGACAAACGCCCGGTTGGCGTTGTCGAGTTCTGGCGGCGGAGGTTCGTCCGCTTGGCGCCTGCCGCAACGCTCGTGGTCGCCGTCGTCGTCGTCGTAGGCGCCAGTACCGACGCGTTCGGCTCGGCCGCCGCCACTCGTTCCGACGGCATCGCATCGCTGCTCCAGGTCTTCAACTGGTGGACGATCGCCGAGGGCACCACCTACGGCGATCAGTTCGCCGAGACTGGTGCCCTCGTCCACTACTGGTCGCTGGCAGTCGAGGAACAGTTCTACGTCCTCTTCCCGATCGGGGCGGCAGCCCTGCTCGGGTTCGCTCGACGCGGGCGGCCCCGTCTCGCTCGCAACCTGCTGGTGTTCACCATCGTCTCCGCACTCGTGTGGCCGGTGGCAGTCGCCGCGACCGGGGCCAGTTCGAACCGGCTCTACCTCGGAACCGACACCCGGATCGGCGAGATCCTTCTCGGCTGCGGACTCGGTTGGCTCTGGCACGTCCGCCGACATCCGACGCCAGAGCGGTGGAGCAGTGTCGGCACTGCGTTCGCAGTGACGGCTGCGAGCGCAACGGTGCTCGTGATGTGGTCGACCGCACACCCCACTGACCGCTGGCTCTTCTTCGGCGGACTCGCACTGCACGCAACGCTGATCGGCCTCATCATGGTGTGGGCGCTGGTCTCGACCGGTTGGTTCGCAGCAGTGCTGTCGGCGCGGCCGCTGCGTCGGTTGGGGGTGTGGTCGTATGCCATCTACCTCGTCCACTGGCCAGTGCTCGTTGCGCTCGACCGCCACTACAGCCAGGAACCCTTGACCCTGTTCATCGTCGGTGGCTCGGTTTCGATCGTGCTCGCAGCGGGCCTGCACCGCTGGGTGGAACATCCCCTCCGGCGTCGCCGCAACGAACGCTGGACGCTTGGCGTCACCGGCGCGCTTCTCACCGTCTCACTGCTTGCTGCGGTCGTGCTGGCCGACTCGACGCAGGACATCATCGACTTCGATGCGGCGGTCGAGGAATTTGCTGCCGCCACAGCTGTGACCGTGCCGGCTGCGTCTCCGCCAGAGTCGGACGAGTCGGACGGGCCGGTCGCGTCGGGCCCGGAGGCTGCGTCGCGGCCGCTGCGAGTCGCGATGTTCGGCGACTCGACGGCGCTGATGACCGGGATCGGGATCAATGGGTGGTCGATCGCGAATCCGGCGTCGGTGGAGTTCGTCGGTGGTGTCGTCGACCTGGGATGTGGCCTCCAGCAAGACGGCGTTCGCAAGCAGGGAGACGAGACGTTGGAGGTGCCCCTGTATTGCGCCGATTGGTTGACCGAGTGGGCCGAGTTCGCAGCGCTCACCCAACCCGACGTTGCGGTGATTCAGCTCGGCCCGTGGGAGGTCGTCGACTTCCGAGTGGACGGCGGCGACTCCTTCACCTCGCTCCACGACGAGAAGACCCGAGTGGCGATGACGGCGCAACTCGACGAACTCGTGGCCAGCGTGATCGACGAGGTGGGCGTTGTTGTGCTCATCCTGCCGCCCGACATCGGTCCCGGTCATCCGAACTTCGGCAGGTTCCCGGAAACGGATCCGGCGCGCATGCAGCGGTGGCGAGACATCACCGTCGATGTCGCCGAACGGCACGACGAGGCGATGACGGCAGACCTTGCCGCATGGATCAAGACCCAGGACGACGAGGTGGTTCGACCCGACGGTGTGCACTTCGACCTGTCGTCTGCCCTTGTCGCGGCCTCGTGGCTGGTACCGGCCGTCATCGATCGGTACGGCCTGCCCGCTGCGGACGACGTCGTCGACGGGGAGTACCGAGTCCTCGTGATCGGTGACTATCTCGCTCGGCCGATCGCCGAGGAGCTGAGCGACCGGTACGCCACCGAGACACCGACCTCTGTCGTTTTCGCCCACCTTCCCACGATTCCGCAAGACGATGCGGCGCAGGCCAGTTGGGAGACCCGACTCGACGTCGCTCGCCCCGATGTGGCGGTGTTCGTGCTCGAGCCGCTGGAGGAGTCGCGCCCGGACCCCGACCGGGAGACTGCCGCACGCTCTGACGTCGAGGACGAGACCCGGTTCGCGGACGTGGCCGAGCGCTTCTTGGATCAGCTCGGCGCCGAGGTCGATCTGGTCGTGATCGCCTTTCCCGGACCATTCGACGACGAAGCCCTCGACGAGGAGCGCGTGCACCTTGTGACGGCACTCGTCACGCTTGCAGCAGAACGCGACGCCGTTGTCACGCTCGAGTTGCCGTCGGCAACCGTCGTGAGACGCCTGGGAGAGCCGCGGGCCACCTATGAGCCGGTGACGGCTTCGGTTGCGGTCGACCTGCTGCTGCCTCTGCTCGAGCCGGCGTCGTAGCGTGCCGCGCGATCGAGCGCAGGCGAGACTGGCAGCCGTGACCGACCGCCGCCATAGTCCCGCCCTCGACGGGTTGCGTGGGTTGGCGGTGCTCGCCGTGGTCGTCTACCACGCATGGCCGGAGGTGCTGCCGGGGGGGTGGATCGGTGTTTCGGTCTTTTTCACGCTGTCGGGCTTTCTGATCACACGCATCCTGCTCGGCGACCACGTGCTCACCGGTGCATCGCTCGCAGCGTTTTGGAGACGGCGTGCCCGCCGGCTGCTTCCGGCTGCACTTGCCACGATCATTGCGACGGTCCTGGCCGTGGTGGCGATCGGTGGGGAGGTCGACGACACGGTGCGTGCCGCGCTCGCTGCGACCCTGTACGTCCACAACTGGTGGGCGGCGGTTTCGGCGGATGGGTACTGGGAGATCTTCGAGACGCCGTCACCACTCGCCCACATGTGGAGCCTTGCGATCGAAGAGCAGGTCTACGTGGTGTGGCCGTTGTTGGTGCTCGGCCTCGGCGGTCGTCGGGCGCTCGTCGCTGGCGCAGCGGTCGTGGTCGCCGGCTATGCGGTGTGGTGGGACACCGCCGATGCGTACTACGCGACGCCGGTGCGGTTCGGCGAGGTACTCGCCGGAGCAGCGGTCGCGGTAGCGCTGCTGCATCGGCCGAGCCTTCGGGTTCCCACGTGGGCCGCCGTCTGCTCACTCGGCGGCGTTGCGTTTCTCGTTGCAACCCTGTCCGAGGACGATCCGTGGGTGGCTCGTGGCGTCCTCGTCGGGTTGGCCGGGGCTGCCGCCATCGTTGTCACGTGGGCGGTGACCGACCGCCGTGCGGCCGATGGGTTGTTCGGTGGGCCAATCATCGGATGGCTCGGGCGTCGGAGCTACGCGATCTACCTCTTCCACTGGCCGTTGCTGGTCTTGCTCGACGCTCCGGCTCCGGTGGCGGTTGCGGCCGCACTCGGGCTTGCCGAGGTGTCGCATCGGCTGGTCGAGCATCCGATTCGCAGTGGCGACCGGCTCCGGCGACCGTTGCTCACCCTGGGCGGGGCGACCGTCCTCCTTGCGTCGACGTTGGCGGTCGCAACGATCGGCTCCGATGGAACAGCTGAAGACGAGATCGCGGCTGCCACCGCTGCAGCGCTCCTCACGAAGACGACCGCTGCAGTGTCGACGCTGCCACCGCCCGCCGCAGCCATCACCGACGTGACGCCCACGACTGCGCCGCCCACGGTCGTGACGCCGACGTGGCCGATCGCAGTGCCTGCCGGAGCGTCGGTGCTTCTCGTCGGCGACTCGGCGGCGTTCGAGGCTCGGGCCGCCTTCACCGGCTGGGTCGAAGCACATGGTGGCTCGGCCACGATCCGAGCCTGGGGGGCGTGCTCTCCGGCGTTCGGGCACCATTCGTGGGCCGACTGGGTCACGCCGTTCTTCGATGCACTCGAGGAACCGTGCCGAACGCGGATCACCGACAACATCGATCTCGTCGTGGTCATGGACCACGGGGCGGCGTTCATCGATCACCGCTCGATCGAGACGGGCGAGTGGCACGACATCACCGATGACGTGCTCGGGCCCGTGATGCGGTTCGCGTACGAGTCGATGGTTTCCGACGCCGCCGACGTCGGCGCGCTGGTGGTGATCCTCACCCCACCCACACCGATCAAGACCGAACTGCTTCCCGGCTACCGCCCTGAGCGCATGGAGGCGTACAACCGGATCGTTGCCGCCGTCGGCGAAGAACCTCACGTGTACGTACTGGATGTTGGCCCAGCGATCGAGGCTGATCCTGCGCGGTATCCGCGCACCGATGGACTCCACCTCGATGCCGAGACCGGTGCCGTGCATCTGTTCGTCGATCTCGTTGCCCCGGCGGTCACCTTCGGGGAAGCAGCGGGTTAGGTTGCGTCGACGTCTCGATGGAAGCTGACATGACCAGGATCCCGCACGTCCCGCTCGCACAACTCCCGACACCGCTCGAACCGCTGCCGCGACTGTCGGCCGAACTCGGAGGACCCCGCATCTGGGTCAAACGCGACGACCAGACCGGTCTGGCCATGGGTGGCAACAAGGTCCGCAAGCTCGAGTACCTCCTGGCCGAGGCCCGACAGCTCGGCGCTGACATCGTGCTCACGACAGGCGCGACCCAGTCCAACCACTGCCGCCAGACCGCCGCTGCTGCCGCCCGGCTCGGCCTTGACTGCGAACTGTTGATCGAGCATCGGTTCCCCGACTGGAGTGACGACTACCGGCACGGCGGCAATCTGCAACTCGACCGGCTGCTCGGCGCGACGGTGCTCGACTTCGACCAGGGCACCGACATGACCGTCGAGATGGAGCGACGGGCCGACGAACTGCGCGCCAAGGGACGTACGCCCTACGTCGTCCCGCTCGGCGGGTCGAACGTCGTGGGCGCGCTCGGCTATCGCACGGCTGCGGTGGAGATCCTGCGCCAGACCGATGAGCGTGGTTTCCAGGCACGCGAGATCGTGCACGCAACGGCGAGTGGCGGCACCCAGGCCGGTCTCATCGCCGGGCTTGCGATCAAGCGCAGCGAGATTCCACTCCTGGGCGTCTCGGCCGGGGCCCCCGAGCGGTATCTCGGCCCGATCGTTCGCAGTCTCGCCGAGGGAGTCTTCGATCTGATCGGTATCGACCGCTCGCTCGGGCCCCATGCCGTCGTGATCGATGACGCTCACGTCGGTGAGGCGTACGGCGTGCCCACCGAAGAGATGCACGAAGCGGTCACCATGTGCGCTCGACTCGAAGGGCTGCTCCTCGATCCCGTCTACTCGGGCAAGGCCATGGCGGGTCTGATCCACCACGCCCGCGCCGGTCGGTGGTCGGCCGACGACGACGTCGTCTTCATCCACACCGGTGGCACACCCGCCCTGTTCGCGTATCGCTAGCCCATGACCGTCTCGGGGTTTGGGCGCGCCGTGCGCGTGGCCGCAAAGACCCCGGCGGCGGCGAAGCTGAGGAAGCCTGCGACGACGTAGCTGGTCTGGTAGCTCGACTGGTCTCGCAGGAAGCCGAGCAGGAACGGGCCTCCGGCCACGCCGGCGGTGACGATGAGGCTCAACAGGGCGAAGATCCGCGGATAGGCGAGCACGCCGAATCCGGCTGCGGTGATCAACGGCTGGAGCATCAGCAGATTGCCGACGGTCGTGCCGAAGAGGAAGGCGATCACGATGAGCGCGAGCCGTGAGTCGGCGAGACCGATGCCGATCAGCGCCAGCCCCTGGCCGATCGAGAGCGCAGTGGCCAGTCGGATCAGTGGCAGGCGGTCGGCGAGGATCCCCCCGACCAAGCGCCCGATCACACTGCCGAGGGCCAGCGCAGTGATGGCGGCAGCTCCCGTCGCACGATCGATTCGTTCGGAACCGAGGTTGGCGAGCTGCGAAAGGCCGCCGACCTGTGCTCCCATGGCCAGCACGAATGCGGCAGCGAGTACCGCGAAGAAACGGGTACGAATCGCCTCGTCGTAGGGAATGCCCTCGGCCGTCGCCCCGACGGCCGCGCCCTCGCGGGCCCTGCCATCCGGTTCGAGCCCGCGCGATTCTGGTGACGGCCACAGCCACGGAACCACAACGATGGTGAGGACGAGATAGATCAGTGCCAGGATCGGCGCAGCCTCGTCGAGACCTCGATCGTCGATCAGTGCAGACGCCGGCGCACTCAACGTGAACGCCCCGACCGACAATCCGGTCGATGCGATCGACAGGGCAGTCGCTCGTCGCAGCTGGAACCACCGGGTGACAAGCGTGGTCGCCGGAATGAGGCCCACCAGTGCGAACCCGACCGCAAACAACACATAGACCGCATAGAGCTCGGCCACCGAGCCGACACTGCCGAGCAGGTAGAGGCTGATCGACGACACCACACCACCGGCGGTCACGATCAGTCGGACGTCGTAGCGCTCGAGGAGTCGGGCCACGACTTGACCGACGAGACCGCTGACGAGGAAGAACATCGACGTTGCGAGTGACACGCTGGTGGTGCTGAATGCCTCGGCGTCGGTGAGTGCGTCGAGATAGATCGCCAGGCCGTAGAAGGCGAGACCCGAGCTGGTCATCAGTTGGACGAAGACGGCGCAGACGACGATCCAGCCGGCGAACGGACGTGTCATGCGCGGCTCATCTCTCGGCGCAGTTCGGTCATACGAGTTCCTCGAGCACTCGGGCGACACCGAACTCGACGTTCGTGGAAGTGACTTCGTCGGCGGTCTCCTTGACCCGATCCAGTGCGTTGCCCATGGCGACACCTCGCCCCGCCCACTCGAGCATGGTCAGGTCGTTGTGGTTGTCGCCGAATGCCACCACCTCTTCGGCCACGATGTCGAGGCGGGCACACAGGCGCGCCAGCGCTGCACCCTTGTCGGCACCGTTCGGTGTCATCTCGACAAAGTCGACCCCCGAGGTGGTGAGGTGGTGGCGGGAATCGACGTGGGGCTCGACATGGGTCAGCAGTTCGACGTTGGACAGTGCGGGATGGGCAACGAATGCCTTGTCGACGCCCGGTGGCGCGGTGTCGACGATCCGGTGGCCATCGGCGCGGATCTGACCGTCGAGTTTCACGGGGTGGATGTCGAGGAAGGGCTGCTCCCAGTGCTGACGGTCTGCGGTTGTCCAGCCATAGGCGAGGGCGGGATCGTGTTCGGAGAGGCGACGCCGGAACTCGACGATGTCGACGTCGTCGAACAGTAGGTGCTCTTCCATCTCGCCGCTGCGGATGTTGAGGCGGTGGCCGCCGTTGGAGCCGATGAACCAGTCGAACTCGGTGCCGTTCGACGTGGCCCGTCCCAGTCCGTCCTGGTGCCCTCGCCCGGAGATTGCGACGCAGATGATGCCGGCGGACTGGACTGCGTTGAGCGCAGCGATGGTTCGTGCCTCGGGCAGATGGTCGGAACCGAAAAAGGTGCCGTCGAGATCGGTGGCGACGAGACGGACGGGCACGAGGTGACCGTACGCCAATCGGACGCAAAGGCGAGAACCCTTCCGGCCGTCGGTGAGGCAACGCAGCGACAGCAGCGCGATTGGTGACGGATGCGCTAGTCGAAGGCTGGGAAGCCCACGGTGGGATCACGCTCGATCTGCTCGACGAGGGCGACTTCCCAGGTGAGGTAGTCCTGCATGTGCCGGTGGACAACGTCGCCGGGTTCGTCGTGGTCGTAGGGCTTGTACCAGACGTCGTCGGGGGTCGTCGTGGCCCGTTCGAATCCGGGTTCCATGTCGTGTCCGGCGTGGCGCCAGCCCTTGTTGCCACCGGCGAGCGCGACGACGTCGGCATCGGGCCAGTGGGTCCGTGCGTCGGGAACGGCAAGCTTCGCAAGTTGGCCGTCGGTGGAGGTGAGGACGATGGACCCCGCGTCACCGATTGCAGTGCGGGCTTCGTCGAGACGACTGCGCACTCCCCACCACGCGCCGGGAATGTGCCCCCGCGTCCGGTACTTGACGCTGGTGCCGAGGTCGATCACGACGGTCGACCCTGGCTCGTCGGCGAGCAGACGGGCCAACTCAGCCACCGTGAGGGTGGGGGTTCGTTCGACCGGCGTGCGAGCGCTCGGCCCGGTGCGCAGCGTTACGCCTGCGTCGACGAGGCCAGGGATCCCGCCGGCAAGGACGACCGTGTCGGTCCAGCCGAGTTGCCGGAGCCACGAGGCGGTCATGGTTGCCCGCACACCGTTGTCGTCGATCAACACGAGACGGGCACCCCGAGTCGCAACGTATTCGTCTGTCGCCTGTACCAGCTGACCACCGGGTGCGTTGCGGCTGCCGTCGAGATGCCCGGTCTCGAATTCTTCCGGGGTGCGAACGTCGAGCACATAGGTGGTGCGCGCCCCGTCGACGCGCCAAGCGGCAACCTCTGTGAAGGTGCGGGTCTCGACGCCGAATCGGGTGCCGACGTCGGCGGCGGCTGCTTCGGCCCAGGCCCGGGCCGCCGGGCCGGGGTCAGGAGCATGCTCATCTACGCCCCGGGCGACATCGAAACCGGCCAGCTCCCACCCCATCGTGCCGTTCTCGAGCGCAACGACCCGGTTTTCCAGGCCGGCGTTGATCAGTGACTGGGCACCGATGATGCTGCGGGTTCGTCCGGCGCAGTTCACGATCACCACGGTCTCGGGATCGGGTGCCATCTCCTTGACCCGATGGACGAGTTCGGCCCCCGGACAGTCGATGCCGCTCGGGATCGACATACGGCGAAACTCGCCGAGTGGTCGAGTGTCGAGCACGACGACGTCGGTTTCGCCCCGGGCGGCGGCATCGATGAGCGCGTTGACCTCGGCCGCCGGCAGCCGAGGGGTGTCGAAGGTGTGCTCGACGTACTCGCCGAATGCCTTGGACGGCACATTGACCCCCGAGTAGAGCTCGCCTCCGTCGGCTACCCACGCTTCGGTGCCGCCGATCAGGACGGCGTTGTCAGTCCATCCGAGCTCGGCCGCCCGACCCGCCGCTCGGGTGGCGAGCCCGTCGGTCGAGCCATCGTCGTCGCACCAGACGATCGGGGTCGATCGGCGGGGCACGAGATCACCCAGCACCAACTCGAGATGAGAGAGCGGGACGCATGCCGCATGGAACAGATGCGAACGGTGGTAGACGCCCTGCTCACGTGCATCGAGCAGTGCGATCTCACCACCGTCGATCAAAAGATCCCGGAGCTCCCCCGACGTGATCGCCTTCGTCATGGGTTGCGTCGGCGATCGAGGCGGGCTTCATGGATGTTGCTCACCGAGTTGAACGTCTTCCATGCCCGATTCCGAGCGTCGAAAAAGACCCGGTCGTCGAGTCGTTCGAGCGCCAAGCCGTAGCAGTGGAAGTTGAGCGACGGGGTGTCGATGTGGATCGAGTGGAGATCGTCGGGAAGCATGGCAACCCCGGTGCCGGCCTCGACCATGTGCTGGCCGGTTTCGATCACCCCGCCGTCGTCGGTTCGCGCATAGAAGCGGTTGAGTTCCTGACCTTCGAAGCCGACGACGACGGCCCAGGTCGTGTGGTTGTGGGCCGGCGTCGAGACCTCGGTACCACTTCGCTGGGCGTAGAGCGCGAAGCGGTCGTCGTCGTCTTGTGCCAGCCGGTAAAGACGACTTCGCTCGCCGCCAGCGAGGGATGGGGCAGGGAACTCGTCGAGCGGAAAGAGCTCCCGTTCGGCAGCCAGCGCAAGCAGACGAGTGCGGATTGCGTCGACCGCCGATCTGGTGACACCGACGTCGTTCTCGATCGCCCGGATGTCAGCCATGGCCGCTTCGATCGCAGCTGTCCGCTGCGTCGCCACCGGGGTCGGCATCACTCCATGCCGCCGTCTTCGCGGATGAAGACCGGCTGGTCGGTACGGGACCGCGCTGGGTCGAAGCGATAGCCCATGCCATCGAATTCGCTGAGAGCTCGCACCGATTTCACACGGTTGCGGATGATCCAGCCTGCCATCGAGCCGCGGGCCCGCTTTGCGAAGAACGACACGATCTTGTAGTCGCCGCCGTTCTTCGAGTCGAGGAAGGTCGGGCTGACGACCCGGGCGTCGATCGCATCGGCGTGCACCGACCCGAAGTATTCGTTGCTGGCCAGGTTGACCAGCACGTTGGCTCCCGGACTGTCGGCCATGTCCCGGTTGAGTTGGTCGGTGATGCGGTCGCCCCAGAACGTGTAGAGATCCTTGCCGCGGTCGGTGGTGAGCTGACTCCCCATCTCGAGGCGATACGGCTGCATGAGGTCGAGGGGTCGGAGCACGCCGTACAGGCCAGAGAGAATCCGAAGCACTTTTTGGGCGTGGGTGTAGTCGCGCTCGGTGAACGTTCCGGCAGGGTCCATGCCCAGGTAGACGTCGCCGGTGAAGGCGAGGAGGGCAGGTCGGGAGTTGTCAGGGGTGAACGGTCGTTCCCAGTCCTGAAACCGTTCGTGGTTGAGTTCCCCGAGCGACTCCGACACCGACATCATCTTCGAGATCTCGGCCGGCGATTTGTCGGACATGACCTCGACGAGCGCTTCGGCATCGTCGAGCATCCGCGGTTCGGAGTGCTTCTTGGTTGGCAGCTTCGAATCGAAATCGAGGGACTTCGCGGGAGAGACGACGATAAGCACACCTCTTATCTAGCTGCTGGGCGGGCCCATTGCCCGCCGGTGGAAGTGGGCGTAGATTCCGCCAATGAATTTCCCGAATCTCGGGGGCCAGAACCAGTGGTACCCCTTCATGGATCGCCCCCTGCCCGAGCAGGTCGACGGCGTCCTGCAGAATCCCGCTGTCGTTCCCCTTCACAACGTCGATCCGCTGCCTCCGAGCGCACGGTATGTCGTGGTCGGTGCCGGCATTCACGGAATGTCGACCGCCTATCACTTGGCGATGGCGCTCGAGAAGAGCGGCAAGGGCAAGGGCAGCGATGTCGTCCTGATCGACAAGCAGGGTCCCGGGGCCGGCGCCACCGGGCTTGCGTGCGGCTGTGTTCGCAACCTGTACATGACGGGTCCCCTGCACTCGATCCTGCGAGCCAGCGTCGAGGTGTGGGAGTCCGACCCGGTGAACTTCGGCTTCCAGCAGGTCGGCTATGTGTCGATCGGTGAGGAGAACCAGACACAGGACTACATCGCGCTCAACCAGAGCCAGATCGACTCGGGATATCCGAGTGACCTGTACATGGGTGATGACGCGCACCGCTTCCTCACCTCGCTGTGGCCCGACTTCAAGACCGACAAGTGCGACGTCGTGCTCCACGAGCATCGCTCGGGCTACGCCGGCACCCACATGGTCATGTGGGGCCTCGATCAGAAGTGTCAGCAATGGGGCGTGCAGCGCGTCTACGGCGTCGAGGTCACCGGGTACGAACTGTCCTCCGGCTCCGGTGGCGGGGTCGGCGGTGGGTCTGTCACGGCTGTCGAAACCAGCGCAGGCACCATCTCGTGCGAGCAGGTCGTCGTCGGCGCTGGCGCATGGACCCCTCGGCACTGGGAGTGGCTCGGTGGTCCCAACACGCTCGACATCGTCTACCCCGACGGGCACGTTGCGGTCGATCATGCGATGTGGACCTACTGGCGTCTGCTCGAGGGCGAAGTCTGGATGCCGCCCGGCGTGGACTACCGAACCGCCGATGGCAGGGACGCTCCGGTGCTGCACGTCGAATTGATGAACACCCCGGTGTACGGCGACGACGGCGAAATGATCCAGGATCACGTCTACACCTACACCCGATACGCGGCGGAGCGAGTAGGTGCGCCGGGACTGCAGGGTGGGACGATCCCGATTCCGATCGGTGACTCCGCCCAGGTCGAGCCGTACGGCCACCTGTCCGACGTCTATCAGGCCGACGACTGGTTCCCCGAGTACTACTGCAAGACGCTCGGGATGCTGTTCAAGCGTTTCGAGAACCTCGAGCCGTACTTCAAACAGCGTCGCAACGGCGGCATCGGCGCGTTCACCCCCGACAACGTGCCGATCTTCGACCATGTTGCCGACAATGCCTTTGTCATCGCCGACTCCAATCACGGGTTCAAGATGATCGGTGTCGGCAAGCTCACCGCCGACATGCTCGTCGGCGGAACCAAACCCTGGGAACTCGAGCCGTTCACCTTCGATCGCTTCGCCGCCGGCACGACCTTCGGCGACCGCAACAGCAACTGCCCGTGGGTCTAAGGCGGACCGATTGACTGCGTTCGTTCGTCTCGCCGCCGACGAGTTCTTCGGAGACCATCCCTGCACCGACCCTGCGCTCTACGGGTCCGACGAGCAGCTGCTCGCGTACATGCTGCAAGACGTGCGCTCGCTCATCCGGCGGCATCGGACTGGTGAGATCGACCTGGGGGTGCACGAGGTGTTGACATGGTCGGTGCACGGCCTGGCCCGCCGCCAGGTCGTCTGCGACCCGGCCGCGCTCGCAGAGCAGCGAGACGTTTGCATCGTCGGCTTCTTCGGCGAGCGTCGCGGTAATCCCGAAACGCAGCAGCACATCGACCGACTCGACGCCGCGTTGCTGGGCGAGTTTTCTGCCGTCCCCGGAGTGCTCAGCCACACCTCGGTCGAGCTGGTCGACGACAACTGGGCGAATCTGATCGTGCACACTGCCGCAGAGGATCGCGAGCTGTGGCGCAACCGGTCTGTCCATCGTGAAGCTGCGGAGGACATTTCGCCCCTGCACTACCGGAGTGTTCGTATTCACCACGGCATGCTCTCCGGCGGCGTCTGCAGCTCGAACCGGATCCAGCTTCTCCGCACGAAGTACTGGGACTACGGCGATGTTGCGGCGCAGCGACCGTGGATGGCCGAGCGTGAGCTCGCTGCGCCGACCCCGCCTGTTCCTGCGTGACCGCTGCCTGAAGAAGCGACCCGACGAGCCTGCGCAGTGCCGGGCTGGGAAGGTGCGGCAGGCCAGGGGGTAGAGTCCGCGGCCATGCCAGGACTTCTTCCCGACGTCGATCCCGACGGACTCCTCGAGTACTCCGTCGTGTACACCGACCGTGCCGTCAATCACATGAGCGCCTCGTTCCAGGAGGCGATGAACGACATTTCTCGGGTGTTGCGGCAGGTCTACAACGCCGACGGCGTGGCGGTCGTACCCGGAAGCGGCACCTTCGGCATGGAGGCCGTCGCCCGCCAGTTCGCCACCGATCAGCATGTGCTGGTCGTCCGCAACGGGTTCTTCTCCTTTCGGTGGACGCAGATCTTCGACATGGGACAGATCCCGAACAGTCACACGGTGATGAAGGCCCGCCGGCGGCAGCCCGGTTCGCAAGAGCCGTTCGCTCCCGTGCCGATCGACGAGGTCACCGCCACGATTCGCGCCGAACGGCCTGCTGCTGTTTTTGCGCCCCATGTCGAGACGTCGGCGGGGATGATGCTCCCCGACTCGTACATTCGCGACCTCGCCGACGCCGCCCACGACGTCGGGGCGCTGATGATCCTCGATTGCATTGCGTCCGGCGCGATCTGGGTCGACATGAAGGCCACCGGTGTCGATGTGCTGATCAGTGCGCCACAGAAGGGGTGGAGCGGTTCACCGTGCTCGGCGCTCGTGATGATGAGCGATCGCGCGCTGGCCCGGCTGAGCGAAACCGCCAGCACGAGCTTCGCCTGCGACCTCCGCAAGTGGCGCGAGATCATGCACACGTACGAGTCGGGTGGCCACGCGTATCACACGACGATGCCGACCGACGCGCTGCGCTCGTTTCGCGACGTGATGCTCGAGACGGAGGCGTATGGCTTCGAGTCGGTCAAGGCCGAACAGCAGGAACTCGGTGATCGGGTCCGAGCGCTGCTCGCCGACCACGGCCTCGTGTCGGTGGCCGCCGATGGTTTCGAAGCGCCGGGGGTTGTCGTGGCCTACACCGATGACCCCGATATCAAGTCGGGAGCGAAGTTCGCCGCTGCGGGAATGCAAATCGCAGGTGGTGTCCCACTGCAGTGCGACGAGGGCGACGACTTCTCGACATTCCGCCTCGGACTTTTCGGGCTCGACAAGCTGCATCATGTCGACCGGACGGTTGCGTCGCTGCGGAACGCACTCGAGCAGGTGCTCTAGGGCGATCACCGCCGGCCGATCACCAACGCCCCCGGCCGGTTCAGGGCGGCCATGTAGTTCACAATCTCGGTACGTTCGATCGTCCAGTCGAGGGCGGCGAAGCGGGCCGCGTAGCCCTCGTCGACGTAGGGGGTCGCGTTGCCGAACAGGACGATCGTTCCGCCCGCGTTGACGGTTCGGAAGAGTTCGGCGAAGTGTTCCGGCTCGAGATGGCCGGCACCCATCACGCCAGCACAGATCATCGCGTCGTAGGTGCCGTCGGGGATGTCGAGCGGCCGGGTCAGGTCGGCTTCGATCGTCGCCCGGTAGCAGGCCTTGGCGCGGCACACGTCGAGCATGCGGGCGGAGTAGTCGACGCCGTCGACGATACGACAGCCGGCGGCGCCGAGGAGCTCGCCGACGAGTCCGGTCCCGCAGCCGAAGTCGACGATCGCTGCATCTGGGTCGGTGAGGTGTTCGAGGAGAGCGTCGGCTGCGATGCGGTGGCCGGAGTAGCCGAACGTGTCGAGGAGGTCGGACTCGTAGGTGTCGGCCCACTCGTCGTAGATGGCGTCGGAGCGGTCACCGGCTCGGAGGAGCGTGACCTGTTCGAGCGGACCGGAGCCGGGGTCTTGTCCCACGCCCTAGAGGCTGACACCGAACGGTACGTCGGTCACGGTCATGGCAGTGACGAGGCCGGGTGCGTCGACATCGAGGCGTGTTCCCGGCTCGACGTGTGCTGCACCGAGCAGCGCCAATCCGATGAAGCGGTCGAGTTTCGGAGACCACACCGCAGTGCGGAGAACCCCGGCAGCGTGCCCGTCGACCGAGGCGGGATAGGGCTGGTCGGCGGTCCAGAGCGTTGTCTGGTCGACGGTGTCGACGTACACGTTCACCAGGTGCCGTCGGTGCTCGGGTTCTTCGTGCCGCGCCGCAATGGCATCTCGGCCGATGAAGGGTCGGTCCATGTCGCACCACTGACCGAGTCCTGCCTCCAGTGGGTCGGTGTCGTCGTCGGTGTCGGATCCGTAGCTGAGCAATCCGTTTTCGATTCGCTCCATGTGGTGGGGCGTGCCGGGCGCGATGCCGTACGGCTCGCCCGCCGCTGCGACCAGATCCCACAGTGCTTGGCCCATCGTGCCATCGGTCAAGAACAGTTCGTATCCGCCCTGGCGGCTCCAGCCGGACTTGCAGATCACCATCGGAATACCGGCGAGCTCGACCTCGCAGTGATGGAAAAACCCAAGGCCCTCGATGAGGTCGTCACCGAACAGGTCACGGGCCACGGCGGTTGCCTTTGGGCCTTGCACGGCGAGAGGGGAGACGTCGGGCTCGAACACCTCGACGTCGAACCCTTCCGAACCGGCGATCGCCTGGCAGTGCTGGAGCAGGTCGCCGTCGGCGATCGAGAGCCACCAGCGATCCTCGGAGAGGCAGAGCACGATGGGGTCGTTGATGAGGATGCCGTCGTGATTGCAGATCGGGGCATACCGGGCTCGACCTGGCGCGAGCTTCGACAGGTCACGAGCCGAGATGCGGTTGCAGAATGCTCGGGCGTCGGGGCCGACGATCTCGACCTGGCGCTCGGCTCCGACATCCCACATCGAAACGCCGGTTGTGAGTCGGTCGTACTCGCCGAGGGGGTCGCCGTAGCTGGTCGGCATGTACATCCGGTTGTAGATCGTGAAATGGGTTGCACCAGCGGCGATCGTCGCCGCGAAGTACGGCGACTTTTTGATACGCGAGCCGATCGTCATCTCGGGCATCCCACCAGTGTACCGACACCATTAGCCTCCGGCTAAAGCGGTGGGTTTCGGTGCCCGTGTTGTGGAATCAGTCGGTTGCGTCCCAGTCGGGCGATGCACGTGGTGCGTCCCACTCGAGCAGCGCACCACCGTCGGGACGGTTCGCCATTCGAAACGAGCCGCCGGCGAGCCGGGCCCGCGTCAGCAGGTTGGCGTGGCCACTGTGGCGATCGGGTGTCGTGGGCAGGCCGCGGCCGTTGTCGGTCACGCGCACCGAAATACGGTCGTCGCCGGCGATCACCTCGACGGTGGCCGACGACGCCGCAGCGTGTCGAGCGACGTTGGCGAGTCCTTCGCGAACGACGGCGAGGATGTGCTCGTCGAGTGGGGGCGACAGGTCTTCGAGCGATCCCCGCAGCTCGATCGACGGTTCGAATCCAAGTGATGCGATGAAACCTGCGCTGATGCCGATGATCCGACTTCGTAGCGAGTCGTCATCGGGCTGGGCGCGGCGGACATCGAAGATGACCTCGCGGATGGCGCGGATGATGTCATCGAGCGTGTCGACCGCCTCACTGATCCGTTGATCGTTCGTCTCGTCGGTGGTCGGCAGTGCGGCCTGGAGATTCATGCCGAGCGCGAACAACTGCTGAATGATGCGGTCGTGCAGATCGCGAGCGATTCGTTCGTGATCTTCGACGAGGATTCGGCGCCGAGTGGCCTCGGCCAGTTGGCTTTCGACCATGACGACGTCGGTCAGGTCGCGGATTGCAGCGAGCACTCGAGCATCGGGCATCGGCGACAGGGCGATGTGCACCGGCACGACCGTTCCATCGGCACGCTTGAGGCTCAAACGGTTCCCGGCGCCCATCGATCGCCGACGGGGCGCGTCGTGGAAGTTGCCACGACGATCGGGATGAGCGGCCACCTGATCGTCGGGAACGAACTCGTCCACCGATGTGCCGATCAGTTCGTCGGCGCGAAAGAGGCGGTTCGCTTCGTCGTTGGCATCGAGGATCGTGCCGCTGCGGTCGACGACGATCAGCGCATCGGGTGCCACGAACCACGCGCGATCTCGGTGGTCTCCTTCGTCCATGGGAAAACGGTAGACCTTCAGTCGTAGCGGAGTCGGATTCGTTCCTCGAGCCGGGCGGCCAAGGCGGCAGCCTCCGTCCTTCTCACCATGCCGAGTTTGGCGAGGATACTGGAGACGTAGTTCTTCACGGTTTTCTCGGCAATCGACAGCGCGTCACCGATCTCTCGGTTGCTGAATCCCTCGCCGATCAGGTCGAAGACCCGCCGCTCCTGGTCGGTCAACTGTTCGAGCGCTCCGGCTTCGGTCGAGCGAAGGCGCTGCAGTGCCATCCGAGTCGTGGCCGAATCGAGAAGGACCGTCCCGCTCGCAACCTTGCGAATCGAGTCGATCAGATCATTTCCCCTGATCTGCTTGAGCACGAAGCCGGCCGCGCCCGCCATCGAGGCGTCGATCATCGCCTCGTCGTCGTCGAACGAGGTGAGGATCAGACACGCCGTGTCGGGAAATGCGCTTCGGATCTGGCGGCACGCAGCGATGCCGTTCCCGTCGTCGTCTCCGATGCGAACATCGAGCACTGCCACATCCGGCCGCTCTCGCGCGACGACCGCAACGATCTCCGACGTGGTCGACGCCTCACCCACGACTTCCATGTCGTCGTGGCTGTTCACCATGTTGGCCACACCCCGGCGGACGATCTCGTGATCGTCGAGCAAGACCACCCGGATGGCGTGAGGTGCGTCGGTCATCGCCTCGAGTCTTGCACGCGTCTGCAGCACTGCGACCTCGTTGCGTTCGCCTGATGGTTCTGGGGACTCACCGACATCATCGGCGGGGGGTCTCGGGGTCCGGAACCACTGCGATCGGGCAGCGAGGTTGATGGATCAGCGAGGTCGTGGTCGACCCCAGGGCCAGGTGTTTCAGCCCGGTTCGGCCCCGGCGACCGACGACGAGCAGATCAGCCTCCTCCTGCGCTGCGGTGAGGACCCATCGAGGGTCGCCTTCGGCGATTCGCCGCTCGATTCGGCTCGGATCGCAGCCGAGCTCGGCGGCTGCCTTGTCGGCCGTCTCGTTCACGAGTGCCTTTGCGTGGGCTCGGAACGCAGCAAGGTCGAACCGATCACCACCGAACAGAACCGGCGCATCGACGGGTGTCTGCCATGACGTCACGGCGGCGAGTGCTGCGTCGGGGAAGGTCCGGCCTGCCCACAGCAGGGCTTCGTAGGCGTTGTCGGAGCCGTCGATGCCGACAACGACCCTCGCAGCTCGGGTGACGGGCTCGTCCTCCCGCTGCGGGACGATCACCAGCGGAACCGGCGCATGATCGGCGCAGTAGCGGCCGACCGACCCGAGCACGTTGGCCCGGAGCGGTCCCCGATTCCGGGTACCGATCACGATCGTGCCGGCGGTGTCAGCGGCATCGCAGATCGCAACGCCAGGATCACCCTGGACGGTGATGGCGGTCGAGTCGACCCCGTCGAGGGCGGCGACGAAATCGAGTGCTGCCCGTTCGGCCGCCTCCTGCATTTCGGGTGTGGGTGGGATGCCGGCGTAGCCGAACGGTGAGCCGGCGGTTGCCATGATCGGGTAGTCCCAGGCGTAGAGGGGCGTGACGTCGCCCAGAACGTCGCGGTGGGTGACAGCCCACTCGACCGCTGCGCACGAAGCGAGCGTTCCGTCGATGCCGACGATGATTCTCTGACGGTTGTGCATGGTTCCTCCGGTACGGGTGGGGTTCAGTACCCCTGTTGTACGAGGGAATCGGAGGCGCGAACAGGGACTTACGTCCCGGGTGCCACGCAACACCGCGGCGGATCGGCGCCGAGGGCGGTCGCCTGTCGGTCGGTGGGCTGGTCAGCGATCCGTCGGGAAACTCACAAGGATCGCAGCGTTGGCGATCGTGACGGCGCCTGCGCCTCCGTCACCGATGGGCGGGACGTCGAGTCCACCTTTCTCGGCGTGCACAGTCACGATGCCGTAGGGCACCTCCTCGGCAACAGCCGCCGTGTCGACCTGGTCGGGTTCGGCACACCCGATCATCACGTCGACGTGCATCTCGTCTCGGCGGACTCCGGCTGCATCGAACAGATTCAGGGAGCTGTGCCGGAGCGCATCGAACACCGCTCTGCATGCGGCCTTCGTGTAATCGCGACCGCGTACGTCGACCCCCATACCCATTTCGGTCACCCAGCGTGTCGTCGGTGTCTCGGACATGGCGGTCAGTATGACGTTGGCCGGTGGCCCGCGGCTAGCTTCGGTGCGATGTCGTTGCGCCACGGCCGTGAGACGGTCGCCATTCCGGGTCCCTCGATCATGCCCGAACGGGTGTTGGCCGCCTTCCGGACGGCCATGCCCAACATCTACGACGGCGATCTTCTCGACGCCTCCGACGAGATGTTGGAACGCCTGAAACCGATCGCCAAGACCGACGGTCATCTCTTCGTCACGATCGGCAACGGTCACAGCGCCTGGGAGATGACCACCAGCAATGTGTTCAGCGCAGGTGACACCGTCCTCGTGCTCGAGAGCGGTCGGTTCGCCACGGTATGGGGTGAGACCGTGCAGATGTCGGGCGTGAAGGTCGACACGGTTCCCGGGTCGGATCGGGCCCCTGTCGATGTGGCAGCGGTGCAGGAGCGGCTCGCATCGATGCCGCCCGACCACTACGCCGCCGTGCTCATGGTGCACGTCGACACCGCTACGTCGGTGCGAAACGACGTCGCCGGTGTGCGTGCCGCAATGGATGCTTCGGGTTCGACGGCGCTGTTGATGGTCGATTGCATCGCATCGATGGGTTGCGACGAGTACCGCATGGACGACTGGGGTGTCGACGTCACCATTGCCGCGTCGCAGAAGGGCTTGATGACACCCCCGGGGCTCGGGTACGTCTGGGCCAGTGAACGCACCGTCGAACGCGGCCTCGGCAACGACCGGCGCAACAGCTACTTCGACTGGGACAAGCGCATCAACGCCGAGTTGATCTATCAGAACTACTCCGGCACCCCGCCGGTCTCGCACATCTATGCGGCACGTGAAGCGCTGCGCATGATCGACGAAGAGGGCGGTATCGAGGCGGTTTGGGCTCGCCATGCGGTGCTTGCCGACGCAGTGCGAGCTGCGGTCCGGGCATGGTCGACGCCGGGTGGCATCGACCTCCAGGTGTGCGACCCCGGCGCCTATGGCAATTGTGTCACCACGGTTCGCACCGGTTCGATCGATGCGCTCGAGCTTGCCCGCCGATGTGAAGACGGTGCCGGTGTCACGATTGGCAAGGGACTGATGGACCCTCCGAGCATGTTCCGTATCGGTCACATGGGGCACACCAATCCACCGACAATCCTCGGCACCCTCGGCACGATCGAGGCAGCACTGCACGCCATGCGGGCGCCGATCGGTGGATCGGGGGTTGCGGCGGCGGCCGATGTCATCGGCGCTGCGCTCTGAATCAGCCCGCCGGCGACGATCGTCCACCGGTCGGCGAACAGGTCGCTAGGCGGGTTCGGTGTTCAACGCGAGCCGGTAGGGGGTGAGGTCCATCTCGGGCCAACGCGCCGACGTCCGGTGCAGCGTGAGTTCGGTCCAGAACGGATCACCCGGTGCCGGCACCCCGAGGCAGGTGAGCTGCTCGGGGGTGGCATGGTTCATCACCAGTTCCCAGGGCTTGCGAAACCAGCGGGGCCACGCCGACCAGCCGATCTGGTCGTTCCCTGCAGTCTTGTAGCTGGCGGTGATGGTGAAGCGGTGAGCGCCGGGCGCGGTGAGATTCGTTCCTCGGTGGTACACGTCGATGCCGTAGGCGAAGACCGACCCGGCGGTGGCCGCGCCGCTGTGCTCGACCTCGATCAGCCGTTGGAGGGTGCCGTCGGCGGTGTTGGCGAAGCTCATGCGGTCGTGACCGACGATCGGATCGCTGGCCGACAGCGGCACGTAGTGGATGGCACCGTGGGCGTCGGTGACGTCGGTCAGATAGATCATGAAGTTGATCGTGCGTTCGATCGCCCGTTCACCGGGCACTGTGAGCGTGTGGTTCTTGAAGTCGCAGTGGTGGGGCTGGTCGAAGTCGGTCTGTCCCGTGAACTTGGCCCACGTGTGATTCTGATAGAGCCGGACGTCGTCGGTCCCCAGCGCTGCGCGTGCGGTGGCGATCAACGCCGGATGCAGCCCGAGGAGGTTGACTGCGGGTGACGCCGGAAACGGCATGTCATGGATGTGCTCGAACTGCTTGGCTCGGGCCAACTCCGGTTCGAGATCGGCGTGGACACCAGCATCGTTCGGCCGGAGATGGCCGTACATGGCCTCCATGTCGTCGATGACCGGCGCGAGTTCGTCAGGGGTGAAGAAGTCCCGAAGGATGACAGCTCCTTCGCGACACCAGTGGTCGATCTGGTGGTCGTGGTGGCGCACGGGCGCAACCGTAGGCGCTCAGCCGAACCGCATCCCAGCAGCAGCGAGTGCTTGCACCGCCCTGGTGGGATCGTCGGTGACGGCAGCGATGTACCGGTCGGGGCGGACCAGCACGGTGATCCCGGACTCGACGAGTCCGGGAAACCAGGCAGGATCGGCGTCGACGGTTCGCAGCCCTGCTGGCAGATCGGGTCGGTCCTCGACGGTGGTGACCGCAGCCCATCCGTCGCCGAGTGTCCGGTCGTATCCCCTCCCGTCGACGATCGGTTGGGGGAACGGGTACCCCACCCGCGGATGGGTGCCGGTGACACACCCGGCTTCGAGGTGAGGGAACGAACGACCGCCGCCGTACCCCGCCTCGAGTGCAGTCTCGCCGCCGTGCGCAATCGCGTTGATCAGACGCCCCGCGTCGGCGGCATGTTCGACCTGGCCGCGAGCGTGAGGCCGCCGCTCGACGTCGTAGGAGTCGAGAAGCGTTGGGTCGGCCCGGCCGACGGCAACCGCAGCGAGCTTCCACGCAAGGTTGTCGGCGTCTCGCATTCCTGCGCACATGCCCTGGCCGTTGAACGGCGGCATCTGATGGGCGGCATCTCCCGCGATGAAGACATCGCCGAACCGGAACCGTTCGGCGACGGTTGCATGGAAGCGGTAGACCGCCACCCGGTCGATCTGCAGTTCGACCGGGGTTCCCCAGGGTGCAAGCAACTCGGTGACTCGTTCGTGGGTGCTCATCTCGGCGTGTGTTTCACCGGGCAGGAGCTGGAACTCCCATCGTCTGCGGGTGCCGTGGCCCGGCACGAACGTGACGACTCGGGCCGGGTCACAGTGTTGGATGCAATTGCGCGGCAGCGGCAGGTCGGGATCGAGCAGCGTCGTGTCGGTGACAACCCACGATTCGTCGAATCCCTGGTCTTCGAGTGCGATGTCGAGGTGCTTGCGGACGAAGCTGCTGGCACCGTCGGCGCCGAGTACCCAGCGACCGGTGATCATGCCTGCGTCGGTGTGCACGGTGGTGTCGCTGAGTCCGACGACTTCGACGCCGAGTCGAAGATCAACCCCCAGGGCTCGGGCGTGCGCCTGCATGAGACGCTCGAGGCTGGGTTGGTCGAATGCGACCACGGGTGGGTGACCGTGTGGTCCGACGGAGCCGGGCTCGAGGTCGTAGCCGACGACTCGCGTGCCGTATCGGTCCTGAAACTCGGCGCCGGGCATCGGTGTCGAGCAGCGGTGGAGGCCGTCGAGCATGCCGGCGGTGGCGAACAGACGCTGGATCTCATCGTCCATCCCGATGGCGCGGGGGAGCGGGTAGACCTCTGTCAGTCGGTCGACGGCAGCAACGCTGAGGCCGTGCTGAGCGGCACGAATGGCGGCCATGAGCCCGACGGGCCCGCAGCCGACCACGACAAGATCGGCATCCATGTCACGCCGGACGGTAGTCGGTCCCCTCCCCAGCTGGTCCAGAGGATGTCACCGACCCTCGGCAGCCAATCGCGCTTCCATCGCCGTCCGGTACTGGTCGATCGGTTGGAACTCGGGCTTGTCGGTCAACTCGGCCCGCGTGTGTTCGAGGATCTCGTCGTTGCTCAACTCGATCGGGAGGCGTTCCAGGTACGGCTGGGCGACATGGAATGGCGTGTCGGTGAAGCACTCGATGCCGTTGCCCTCCGGATCGGTGAAGTACACCGACCAGGCATTGCCGTGCGACACGGGTGCAATGCCGTCGACACCATGCGCTTCGAGTCGCGCTTTGATGGCGCGCACCGCGTCGAGGCCGTCGACCCGGAACGCAAGATGATCGGCGAACATGAATTGGGGTGCGTTCTCGACACCGCCGACCAGCACGATCTGGTGGTGCTCGTCGGGATCTTGCGAGATGAAGACGATTTCCTCGTCGTCGCCGACCACACCCCGGTTGGTGACATGGAAGCCGAGGACGTTGCAGTAGAAGTCGACCATCGTGTCCATGTCGCGGGCGGCTCTGGTCGAGTGGCTGAGCGTGAGGCGTGGTGCGGTGGTCATGGCTTCATCATCTGCCACCGTATTGCGTACTGTCGACTCCGTGACCAGGCCTGCACCATGCGACGACCAGCGCTCCGGCGCCGATGAACGGCGAGAACTCGTGGTGCGGCGAGCGGCGGTGGCCTGATGCACACCGGTCGCGGCGATGCCGAGCTGCGGGCTCGGACCCGGAAGCGCATCCCGGTCGAGACCGACGCATCCGACGCCGCCTGTGGGTTCCGTGTCGGGCCGGACTTCGAGCGCTTCAGCCAGGTCGATGACGTGTTCAGTCGATCGCGTTTCGATCCCGCCGTGCACAGCGAGAAAGCCGACACCTTTTACGCGACCTATCGGCGTCCGCTGGCCGAGTGGCGGGCTGCGAAGGGCTATCAACAACACGACTACGCATTCCGCAACGCCACGTGGCATGTCGCCGATGTGTTCGCCGAGATGTACGAGAACGTCGACCGTCGCGATGGCTTTCTCGACCCGTTGTCGATGCTGCGCGACGGCGCGGTCGAGCAGGTCGATCTCGGCCCGCCCGAGCGAGCCACCGCGCTGATGAAGCATGCGGCCCGGGCGGCAGGTGCCGACCTGGTCGGGATCGCGGCATACGACCACCGCTGGACCTACACCGAACGGTTCTCGGTGGAGTCGAGTGGCCCCAAGGCCAACGATCTTCCCGACGATCTCGACCAGGTGATCGTCATCGGACAAGCGATGGACTCGACACTGATCGACACTGCCCCGTCGGCGTTGTCAGGGGCCGCCACCGGTATGGGGTACAGCCACGATGCCGTCGTGTTGCTCACGCTTGCCCAGTACATCCGCAACCTCGGCTATCGGGCGATCCCATCGATGAACGACACGGCACTCGCCGTGCCCTATGCGATCCAGGCCGGGCTTGGCGAGTACGGCAAGCACGGACTGGTGATCACACCCGAGTTCGGCACGAGTGTCCGGTTCGGCAAGATCTTCACCGACCTCCCGCTTACCCATGACGCGCCGATTTCGTTCGGTGTCAAAGAGATGTGCGGGCGCTGCAACGCCTGTTCGAAGGGGTGTCCGGCGAAAGCGATCCCGGACGGTGCCCCAACCACCGACCGCCACAACAAGTCGAACCTGATCGGGGTCGAGAAGTGGACGATCGACGGCGAGAAGTGTTTCGCCTACTGGACCCGGGTCAACAGTGACTGCTCCGTGTGTGTTCGGGTGTGTCCCTACACCCGCGACTACACCAAGCGCCGAAACCGGATCTGGCAGCGGCTCGCGAGGCGCTGGCCCGGACTGGCGTTGGCGATCGATGCCCGGCAGGGCCGAGGCACCCGCCGCCAGACCGCAGACTGGTGGCCGCCGAGCTGAACGGCCAGACTCCGGGCATGGACGTCCTCTCCGCAATCCGCTCCAAGCGCGACACCCGTGCCTTCACCGATCGGTCGGTCCCCGACGAGGTGCTCGGCCGGGTGCTCGACGCAGCTCGCATGGCTGGGTCGGCCAAGAACCGGCAGCCGGTAAGGCTGATCGTGGTCACCGATCCGGAGGTGATCGAAGCACTCAAAGGTCCGTGCGATTTCGCCGCCTGGATCCATGGTGCGCCGGTTGTCGTCGTCGGTTGTGTCGAGCGGAGCGACAGCATTCGTCTGCAGTTCGACCTCGGTCGCCATCTCCAGAACCTCATGCTGGCGGCTCATGCCGAGGGCCTTGCAACCTGCCCGGTGACCGTGCAACGCGTTGCCGATGTGTCGCCGATCCTCGACATCCCAGAGACCCACGAAGCGCTCATGTACATCCCACTCGGGTACCGGGCGGCAGGAGGCGAAGCGCCGCCGGCCATTGCGTCGCCCCGGCTGTCGATGGACGAATACGTCTCCTACGGCAGCTTCGGCGGATGACACCGGCCCAGCCCGACGGTTCGGGCGAGCAGTTCGTCGATCAGCCGGGAACGGGTCCGGTCACGCTGCTCGACCCGATGACGTTCCCACGGGGACCGGCGATGAAGAACCGCTTCATGCTGGCACCGCTCACCAACTCTCAGAGTCACGAGAACGGTGTGCTGTCCGATGAGGAAGCGCACTGGCTGACGATGCGAGCCAGGGGCGGGTTCGGCGTGACGATGACGTGCGCCGCGCACGTACAGGCGGTTGGCAAGGGGTTCCCCGGTCAGCTCGGGGTCTTCGGCGATGAGCACATCGACGGTCTCACCCGACTGGCCGACGGGATCACGGCGCATGACAGCGTTGGCATCGTGCAGCTGCACCACGCGGGGATGCGCTCGCCGGCCGAACTGATCGGTGAGGCGCCGCGCTGCCCATCGGCCGACGACGAGACCGGTGCGCGCGCTCTCGATCATGCCGAGGTTCTCGGACTCGTCGACGATTTTGTTGCTGCTGCAGTTCGCTGTGAACGGGCCGGGTTCGACGGTGTGGAGATCCACGGGGCCCACGGCTATGTGGTGGCCCAGTTCCTGAGTCCGGAGATCAACCGGCGAACCGACGAGTTCGGTGGCAGCCTCGAGAACCGGTCCCGTCTGCTCTTCGCCATCGTCGACGGTATTCGTGCCACGTGCGGCCCCGAGTTCCTGCTCGGTGTCCGACTGTCGCCGGAACGCTTCGGGCTTCGGCTCGGCGAGATGATCACAGTGGCGGCGCGGCTGTTGGCAGACCAGAAGATCGACTTCCTCGACATGTCGCTCTGGGACGTCTTCAAGGAACCCGAGGAGCAGGAGTTCGGAGGTCGAACGCTCATGTCGTACTTCACCGAACTCGATCGAGGGGCCGTGCGGCTCGGCGTTGCCGGCAAGATCCGCACGCCCCAGGACGCGGAACGCACTCTTGCTGCAGGGGCCGATTGGGTCATGCTCGGGCGTGCTGCGATCGTGCACCACGACTTCCCCGATCGCTACCGAGCCGACTCCCGCTTCGTGCCGGTCGAGACTCCTGTCACCCGTGCGTACCTCGCCAGTGAGGGCTTGTCCGAAGCATTCATCGACTACATGGCGGGATGGAAGGGCTTCGTCAGCGACGAACCGCGCTGACCGGCAGTCGGCATCGGTGCGGTACCTTCAGCGTGCTCGAGCTCGGCGGATCGATGCGAGGTGCCCACGGCCGGTTGCGGCTGCTGGTCTGGTTGACTGAGGGCATGGACCCGAGCACGCCCCAATCGCCCGATCCGGTGCAGGCACTGTTTCGTTCGTTGAACCGTGTGGTTCGCCCTCTCGTCCGGGCTGGGCTCGGGTCGCCGCTGCCGGTCGGCCTCGGCGCAGTCGTGATGGAAAGCACCGGCCGAGTGTCGGGCAAAACCCGGGAGGTGCCGCTCCTCGGGTTCCGTTTTGGTGATCGAGTGGTCGTCTCGACCGTTCGCCACGATTCGCAATGGCTCAAGAACGTGGAGGCCGATGGCGACACTGCCGTCTGGTACTGCGGTCGTCGTCACGAAACGAGTGCCACCGTGTCGCGCGGCGCGGTGAACGTGGTGACGCTCAACCCGCGCGTCGCCGACGACGGGTAGCTCGTCGTCGACGCGGAGTATCGTCGCGTCGTGCCGATTGCCGACTACAGCCTCGTCGCCCTCGACTGCCCCGAGCCGCGCCAACTCGCCGAGTTCTATCGAGCGATCATCGGTGGCGACATCGTCGAGGAATACGACGACTGGGTCGAACTCCGGGCTGCAAATGCCGCAACGGTTGCCTTTCAGCGAGCGCCCGATCTGGTCGTGCCTACGTGGCCCGATGGCGGGCCCCAGCAGATGCACCTGGACTTCGACGTCGCCGACCTCGACGAGGCGGAGCGGGCGGTGCTCGCAGTCGGCGCCCGCAAAGCCGAGTTCCAACCCCAGCCCGGTGACTGGCGGGTCTTTCTCGACCCCATCGGCCATCCGTTCTGCCTGGTTCGCATCGGTAGCTGAGGGGTTGTGGAATGACGTCTGTTCCTGACGGACCCATCTGCGTCATCGGTGCCGGGATCGCCGGTGCCGCCGCTGCGCTCCATCTGGTGGAATCCGGCGCTCGCGACGTCGCGCTCGTCGATGCGGCAGCACCACTGGCCGGGACCACGCCGGCCGGGGCCGGGTTCGTGGCGCGCTTTGGTGCCGACCACAACCGGCGACTGGGCGGTTGCACCGTCGCCCTCCAGGAGTACGGGTTGGCGTTCTACCGGCGTCTGCACGACGAGGGCGCAGACATCGAGTTCGCGCACAATGGCAACGTCGTCCTCGCCCTCACGGAAGCAGAACTCGACCGGCTGGCCGGCGGCATTCTGGGGCACCCGCTGGTGGGGGAGGGAACCCGTCGACTCGACCGCGAGGCAGTCGCCGAGGTGATGCTCGGGGCTGTCGATCCCGCTGCGGTCGCCGGCGGTGTGCTGATGCCCGAGGCGATCCAGCTCACCACCGGGCGTGCGCAACGCGAAGTGCTCGACCGACTCGACGGACTCGGTGTCGAGATGCGTTGGAACACGCCGGTGACGAAGCTGAAGGTCATCGATCGATCGGTGGTCGGCGTTGAAACCGTCGATGGCACGATCGACGCAGCGACCGTCGTCGTCGCCGCCGGTGCCTGGAATGCTGCGCTCCTCGCGTCGGTCGATCGACCGCTGCCGTTGGTGCCCATGGTTGCGACTCGCTTCGTCTCGGAGCCCGCAGGGCTGTCGCCGCACACCCCGACCGTTCAGTGTCCGGAGCTTCACCTCTGGCTGCGAGAGCTGCGTGGTGGCTTCTCGTGGGGTGGCAGTTTCGCGTACCGGCTGGTGTCGGCACTATGCGCCGAAGGTCTCGAGTTCGGCTTCGAACGACCCGTCTCGCAGACCCTGATCGACGCGCAACTCGCCGAGCAGGAAACCATTGCCAAGGTCTTCCCTGCGCTCTCCGGCCGCTCGACCGTCGAGACGATCCAGGGCATCCCCGTCTACACGGTCGACGGTGGTCTCTACATCGGTGATGTACCCGAAATCGATGGTCTGTGGGTGCTGGCCGGCGACAGCGAGTCAGGTATCACCCATGGGCCCGGGATGGGCAAGTTGGTTGCGCAGCTGATCGTCGGCGACGAACCCTTCACCGACCCGTCCCCGTTTCGGCTCGACCGGGTCGACCCCGCGGCCTACCCCGACGAGGCGGCGATGGTGGCAGCATTGGCGAGCGACCGGATCGCCGATGCGGCCAATCGGGCCTGAACGTGTAGCGAGCGGGTGACGAGAATCGAACTCGCGTTCTCAGCTTGGGAAGCTGATGTTCTACCATTGAACTACACCCGCAGTGGCGGCCGATCGTAGCGGGCAGGGCGCTGCGGCACACTGTGGCGGGAACCGGATCTCCACCTTGTGTGGTGGCCCAGATCGAACGTTCGGGGCTCTCAGCAGCGATCTGAGGCCGCGCTGACAACGAAGCGTTAGTAGGGTCCACGGCAATGGCGAAACTGCGCTTCACCTTCGGCACGATGGGCTCCGGCAAGTCGACGCAGGCATTGCAGATCCACCACAACCTGCGGGCTCGCGGCCTCACGACGCTGCTGATGACCCAGCTCGATCGGACCGAGGGTCGGGTGTCGAGTCGCCTGGGGGTATCGGCCGACGCAGAGATCGTCGAGCCCGGTACCGATCTCTTCGAACTGGTCCGTCGGCGGGGCATGTCGGTCGGTCACCTGACGGCAGTGATCTGTGACGAAGCGCAGTTCTACGAACCGAACCAGTGCGATCAGCTCGCACGCGTGGTCGACGAGCTGGGAATCGACGTCTACGCCTTCGGACTTCTCACGACATTCCAGGGTGTGATGTTTCCCGGGTCCGCCCGCTTGATGGAGCTGGCCGACAACCGAACCGAGATCCAAGTCGAGGCCCGTTGCTGGTGTGGTGCCAGGGCCACCCACAATGCACGGTTCGTCGACGGTGTCCAGGTCATCAGCGGTGCCACCGTGGTCGTCGGTGACACGGGTGGCCCATCCGCCGGCGAGGTCTCCTACGACCTGCTGTGTCGTGCCCACTGGATGGAAGGCGCTCGTGCCGCCCGAGGCGACCAGCTCGAACTCCTCGACCACGACGAGGCGAGGCCGGCCGATCGCCCCGATCGCAGTGGCCCGGTCGAGGTCGACCCTGATGCCGTCCCGACATCACTGCATGCCACCCGAGTACCTTCCCCTCAACCTGCTGGAGACAACGCGTGATCCTGTCCGATCGCACCATCCGTGAGCAGCTCGACGCCGGCCGGATCGTCATCGATCCGCTCGGGCCGAACAGCTTGCAGCCGTCGTCGGTCGACCTGCGGCTCGACCGCTTCTTTCGGGTGTTCAAGAACCACACGATGGGCCACATCGACGTGAAGGAGAACCTCGAGGAACTGACCGAACTGGTCGAGGCCGAAGGCGACGATCCGTTCATCCTGCATCCGGGAGAGTTCGTGCTCGGGTCGACGCTCGAACGCGTCGCCGTCCCCGACGACTTGGTCGCCCGACTCGAGGGCAAGTCGTCCCTCGGACGTCTCGGTCTCCTGATCCACTCGACCGCCGGCTTCGTCGATGCCGGCTTCGAAGGGCAACTGACACTCGAGTTGAGCAATGTCGCAAACCTGCCGATCACCCTCTATCCGGAGATGAAGATCGGCCAGATCTCGTTCCAGCAGATGACCACTGCGGCCGAGACGCCGTACGGATCGGGTTCGTTGAAGTCGAAGTACAAGCATCAGCGAGGGCCGATGCCGAGTCGCTACTGGGAGAACTTCGACTAGCGCGGGGCGAGCAACGTCAGCGGTATTCGGTGGCGGTGATGATTCCGCCGAGGATCATCCCGAGGCCGAGCAGCAGGATCCCGTTGTTGGTGTCCCAGAAGGAACCGACGTAGTTGAGCAGGATCGTGGCGAGACCGAGCCCGAACAGCGCGAACATCAGAACCGGAACCCAAGGCGGTGACGGATCACGTTGCTCGTCGAGTCCGGTGTGGCTGAAGGTGTCGGAGGTGTACCCCTCGGGACGGGTGCCTTTTGCGGTCACGCGGCCACCGGACACCCGGCGCTTCGTTGGCTTCTGCTCGGACATGGCGCTGAGGATAGGCGCGTCGTGGGGCAGTGGGGAACCGTGATGGTCGAATCACACGAGTGTGATTTCTCCCCATTGTTTTCCACAGGGTGTGGAAAGGTCACTCATCGAGGGGAGCGACGAGATCCATGTCTTCGAGGCAGTGCCTCGGCGGCTCGGGATCTTCGTGCGGCGCAATGGTCATCCGAACCTCGGCACCACAGATCGCGCAGCGGTACATGATCTTTACCTTCCGCAGCTCGCCCGGTGGCGGGGGTTCGGGAATCGGTTGCCCCATGGCACGCAGCATGGTCATGCCGATCCGCATCATCACGTAGAAGGCGCCGATCGCGACCAAGATGTTGAGCACGCCGTAGCCGAACAGTTCCACGGAACCAGCCTAGGTGCGATGCCAGGAGCAGATGCCCGCAGCCCCACCGCCACAGCGAAGTGCCGTTCCTCGCTCGCCCGGCTCCGACGCGTGCAAACCGTCGATGACGAGGCGCAGATCCTCGGCCGCAGCGGCGTCGCCCACTGCGATCGTGCCCCCATGTCGGTTGACGATCGACTCGTCGATCCCGAGTTGTGTCACCGCAAGCAGGGTGGTCGAAGCGGACGGTTCGGCGATGTGCCAGGAGTCGGTGGAAGGTGGCATCGCATGTCGAACGGCGTCGAAACCGGCGAGTGGATCGGTCGGGTCACCGGCACCGAGTGCAGCCGACTCGAGCACACCGAGCGAGTTGGTGGTCGCGATGGTCGACAGCACCACCACCGCCACACCGTCTGCTGCCGGCGCGAAGCCCGCAGCCGTCGTGGTGCCATCCTGTTCGAAGATCGGCGTCAACTCGTCGACCTCGATGGAGCGGATCACGTCGGTGTCGATCGGAACGTCACGCTGCACCGCCACCGACTCTCCGGGTCGAGCTCCGACCGTGACCAGTGCGGCGCTCGGTGCGCTGCGCCGCTCCAGTGACTGCAGGCCCCACGCGTCCTGCCGGGCGCGGTCGATCCCGGCGGCGGTCGCGCCCCGGTCCGCCGCCGTGATCGGTGGCACGAGGCCCCCACCATTGGCGTATCGCTGCTCGACGGCGGGTCCCCACGGCCGACCGTAGATCCGGCCGAGGGCGCTGGCCCCCGGCTGCACCATCGATGCACTGTTGAGGCCGACGACGACGGCGGTTCGAGCTCGTCGTGCCGTGAGGGCGTCGAGGGCCACCGTCAGCGCTGCGATTCCCGACACCGTCTCGGCGTCGACCACGAACCCAGGAACCGATGCTGGCCACCCGGCGGCAAGGGTGCACGCATGGGCCGCGTTCGCGCCTTGGGCCCCGACCGGCTCGGCACAGCCGGCGACGACCAAATCGATATCGTCGGCGTCGATCCCGGCCCGCTCGAGCGTGGCCTGCATCACCACCGCAGCGAGTTCGACCGGATGCCAGCGGGCGAGTACGCCGTCGGCTGCAGCGAACGGGCTGCGAGCGGCAGCGATGATCGGGACGGACACAGCAGGAGTCTTCTACACTGCGCGCCCGGAAAGGGAGTCCGCATGCTCACGATGATCCTTGCCAGCAGCACCTACGCCACCAATCCCGAGGCGGTCGGCCTCGGCATGCTCGTCATCCGCGTCTGTGCCGGTGTTGCGATGGCCGCCCACGGCTATCAGAAGTTCTTCTCGGGCGGGAAGATCACCGGTACGGCGACGTGGTTCGACTCCATGGGCATGCGTCCCGGGAAGCTCAACGCACTCATGGCGGCAAGTACCGAGATCGGTGCCGGGCTGCTGTTCGCAGCGGGCCTGCTGACGTCGTTCGCCGCGATGGCGATCGTGGCACTCATGTTCGTGGCCGGCTACACGGTGCACTGGAAGAACGGCTTCATGAGCGTCAACAACGGCATCGAGCTGAACTTCGTCTACGCCACCCTCGCAATCGGCGTCGCCGCAGTCGGCGCCGGCCAGTACAGCGTCGACGACTGGCTCGGGATCGTCGAGGATCTCGATGGTTGGGCCGGCATCGCTATCGCCGCAGTCGGCGGTGTCGGTGCCGGCATCGCACAACTCGCCACCTTCTATCGCCCACCGAAGGACTGAGTTCGGCTCGCTCCGACGCTTCGCTCTCACCCCAGCAGGTCGAAGCAGCTTGGTGAGGCACCCGCAGGGGCGCGGCCACCGCAGGTACGGCCGTAGGTCTCGTACTCGCTTCCGATCGGACTGGTGGCGTGGAGTTCATCGCATGCCTGGTTGTTGCCTCGGCGGCACTGTTCGACGAGCAGGTCGAGCACCGGGTCATCACCGAACGTGATGTCGACGACACGCTCGCCGAGACAGGCGCGGATCGCATCGCCCGGCTCGTCGGCATCGAGTGCGCGGATCGCGCACCGTGCTTCGTCACGGGTGAGTTCGGTCCCTTCTTCCGCAGCGCCGGCGATGAACGAATCGACGAAGCTCTCGACGGTGGCGAGATCCTCCACGCATTCGAGCGTTGCCGAGAGGACCTCACCGTCCTGGTCGGCGGTCAACTCGCCGGCAACGATCTGCGCTGCGGTGATCCCCAGTCTGGTGATGCCGTCGAGGATGCACCGCTGTTCGTCGATGGTCAGTTCGGTTTCGACCAGCGTGTCGATCGCTGCGAGCTCTTCAGCCGTCGGAGGATCGTCGCCGCAGGCGGACCCAACCAACCCGATGGCAATGATCACGGCGATCGTCAAGCAACGTCGGGCCACGACAGCTCCAGTTCGATCGAGGGTGCTCGCACGGCAACGGCGCCGCGCACGTCGGTCGACGGTCGGAAGGTCGCGAACGCCCACGAGGACGCGTCATCCCCCAGCGACGGGTCGAGATCGAGCGTGATCTGCTCACCGACGGTGCGGGCGAAGGAGATCAGTGTCAGCGGCAGCGAGACCCCCATGCCGCGGGCTTTGATGTAGCTCTCCTTCAACGTCCAGTAGAGAAAAAATCGGTCCCGACGTTCGTCGTTGCCGAGCGGGCCAAGGGAATCGACTTCGGCCGCGGAAAAGACGGCTGAAGCCGTGTCGAAGATCCAGTCGTCCGGGCGGATCCATTCGACGTCGACCCCGACGTCGGTCCCCTCGGTGACAGCGACGGCGGTCATCCCCCGAGTGTGCGAAAGGTTGCACCGCAGTTCACCCGTCTCGGCATTGATCGGGTGGGGCCGACCCCACGGCCCGACCGAGAACCGCCACGCCGACGGGTCGACGCTCGGGCGTCGCTGTGTGAGCACGAGACGGTTGAGTGCGTGAGCGGTGATGTACAGCAACCGGTCGTCGTGATGGTGGAAGTGGTCGGCTCGGGTGCGTTCGTCGTCATCGAGCATCGCAACCAACTGCGTTGCTCGGAACCGCGATGTCAGCGGTGTGGCGAGCGCAAGGTCGACGACGGTCATGTGTCGCGGTCGACTCGATCTCCCACCATGACGACGCCGCCCTGTTCGAGGAGTCCTCCGATGCAAAACGTCGCAGCCGGGCGTTGGGTGATGGTGCGAAGCACGTCGAGATCGCGTTCGAGGCCGGGCTGGGGGCGGGTGACCATCACACATCGGTCGATGCCCTGTGTCACCGTCACGCGCACCTCGTCGCCGATCCGGATCGACGACCCGATCAAGTCGTCCTCACCGTCACCCTCCACGACGACGTTGGCGCGGAAACGTCGAGGGTCCCAGTCGCCCAGCGAACCCGTGCTGACCAGGCTGATCCGAGATCGGCCGCTGTCGTGCCATGCTGCGGCTGGACCCTGCCACGACATCCAGTCGGTTTCGTTCTCGATGTCGAGCGGGTTTTCGTAGGTGCCGCCCGTATCGCCGGCCTCCTGCAGGCGAACCGTTCGGCCGAGCCACTCGGTCCAGTCGGCTGACGTGCGCAGCGTGTCGCCTGTGTCGGTCGTCGTGATCGGTTCGTGCTCGCGCAGCACACACGTCGCCATCAGCAGCTTCGGTTCTCGTCGGGCGGTCAGGACGTAACCGGTCGATTCGTCGACGAGTCCCCAGCGTCGGTCACCCTCGACGCCGAGCTCTGTCAGGGCCGCCGTCTCGAGACGCTCACCACCGACGGACTTGATCGGGTACCGCCAGAGCTGGGTCACGTGCATCGCGTTCACCGTAGACCGAGCGTCGGTTGGGGCCGAGCTACCCGACGCTGATCTCCAGGGTCATCGGATCGAGCGTCCCGATCGACGGGTCGACGAAGGCGTCACCACCGAAATTGTCGATGGCGGCCGCTTCGAGCATGCCGATCAGGCCAGCCTCTTGGAACTGACGGGCTTGCAACATGAGCTGAGCGATCTCGACCGGATCGGCGGTGGGATGGTTCTCGACCGTTGCCGGACCGACCGACTCGATCTGGATGACATGGAACCCGAAGGCCGTCTCGACCGGACCGATCACGTCGCCCGCCTCGGCCGCAAACGCGGCCTCCTCGAACGGCTCGACGAACTGACCCTCCACAACGCAGCCAAGATCGCCGCCGTTCGGCCCCGACGGTCCGGTGGAGAGCTCGATGGCGAGCTCGGCGAAGTCTTCACCGGCATTGAACCGTTCGAGCGCCGCCTCGGCCTCGGTGATGTCTCTGAGCAGAATGTGGTTGGAACACAGGTACATGGGCGGCTCCGGCTCGTCGAGGGTCAGAACCTCCTCGGCCGACCACCGACCGGCCGCAAGACTCAACGCGTAGGAGTTTGCGAGCAGCACCTCCTCGGTGTCGTTTCTGCCGATCCCGCGCAGATCGACGAGCTCGACGCTGTCGGAACGCTCCTGCTCAGTGGGGCCGAACCCTCGTCGCTCGAGCTCGAATTCGACCACCTGCGCAAGCAGCCACTCGCTCACCGTCGACGCAACGCGGGTGTCGACAGTGTTGTTGCCGTCGGGGAGAAGATCGTCGAGCTGGCCCCGGGTGAGTTCACGCCCTGCGATCGAGGCGATGACCGTGCTGTCGGAGCTGCTGTCGGAGCCGCACGATGACGCAACGAGGAGTAGCGCTACAACGGCGCAGACGAAGGAGGGAACACGAAGCTGCTTCACGAAGAACAGAGGCTAACGCCGCAGAGGTGAGAGCCGGGCTCGCCCGATGGGCGCAGGCCACCGGCGAGTCGACGACATGTCCCAGTCCGGTCGATCCTCGCTACGTTCACGACATGACCATCGGATGGGAAGCGCTCGGCGAAACGCTCGAACTCGGCCCCCGAGCGCTCGTCTCGTTCGTCGGTGGCGGCGGGAAGACGACAGCGGTCTTTGCCCTCGGCCGACACCGGGCAGGCCGCACCGTCATCACCACCACGACCAAGATGGGAATCGAGCGAACCGGTGGCCACCCGGTGCTGATCGATGTCGATGACGTCGAACTCGGCCGGGCGCTCGACGACCACCGATGTGTCGTTGCCTGGCACCGGCTCGACGACCGTCGTGCGGTCGGCGTCAGCCCGGAGACGTGTGATCGTTGGCTGAACCTGGCCGACACCGTCGCAGTCGAGGCCGACGGCTCCCGGCGAATGCCGTTCAAGGCGCCGCTCGACTATGAACCGGTGATTCCGTCGGCATCGACACATGTCGTTGCCTGCGTCGGGATGGCGGCGGTCGGTGCTGCCATCGCCGATGGCTGTCAACGCCCGGATCAGGTTGCGGCGGTCGCGTCCTGTCGCGAGTCCGACGAGCTCACCCCCGAGCGGCTCGCCAGGGTCCTGCTGTCGCCGGCAGGCTCCCGTAAGGGTGTACCGACCGGTTCCCGGTTCTCGGTCCTTGTCAACCGGGTCACCGACACCGATCGCAGTGTCGTCGACGAATTGCGCCAACTGCTCGGCGACGTACCGCTCGTCGCGATCGCCGATCTTCCCGCCGACCGGCTGCCCGACGTCGTCTAGCCGACCACGATCGCGACCGTGCCGGTAATGACGATCGCAAGGCCGATCACCTGGGCACGAGTGACGGCATCACGGAACAAGATGCGGCCGATGAGCACACTGCCGGCGGGGAACAGCGTGATCGTGACCGACGCAGCCGCAGCGTTGGCAGACAGACCGATCAGGGCCAGCACCGAGCTGAGTCCGGCGAACAAGCCGGCGCCGAGCGCCGGAGGCGCGTACTGCCGCGGTGGGAGGATCGGCCGCTTGCGGGCGAGCGCAAAGGCGGCGACTGCGGCGAACGCGACGAGTCGCTGCGTCACGACCGGCCAACTACCGGCCTCATCGCTCACATTGATCAACACGAGCGTCCCGAGCCCGTAGCCCAGTCCTGAGATGGTGCCGAACGGGAGGCCCCCGGCAACATTGGTGGCGGCGGAGCCTCCGATCGTCACGAACATCAAGCCGATGATTGCGAGTGCGGCGCCCACATAGCCAAGTGCCGACGGTGCCTCCGCAATTACAGCGGCGTAGGTGAACGGAATCAGTGCGGTCAGCGCTGCCGAAACGGGTCCGACCACTGCCGAAGACGAAACGCGGACGCCCTGAAGGTACGTCGACATGCCGACGCCGAATCCCAGACCCGAGGCTCCGCCGAGCAGCAGGTCTCGACCGATCGCCGAACCGTCGGTGACCACAGCGATGGCGAGTGCGGTGACTGCGGCCAGCAGGCTCGTACTCGAGGCAGCGACGATCGGACCGACCTCGTTCGTGACCCGCCGACCGAAAAATTCGGTCGTGCTGATCGACAGTGCAGCCAGAAGGCCGAACAGGGCGCCCATGGGTCAGACGAACAGGTCGCTGACGCTGCGAGGTACGAAGCGGCCGTGACCGGCCCGCCCGACGAAAGACCGGTCGTCGATCACGAAGGTCCCGCGCGACAGCACGCTGCGTACCTGACCGGTGACCTCCACCCCCTCCCACACAGAGTGATCGAGGTTCATGTGGTGCGTTTCGGCGCCAAGGGTGTGCGTGACGACTGGGTCGTACACCACGATGTCGGCATCGGAACCGGGAGCGATGACGCCCTTGTTCGGATAGAGGCCGAACAGGCGGGCGGGGGTGGTCGAGCAGGTCTCGACCCAGCGGCTGAGGCCGAGTTGACCGGTGACGACACCGGAGTGCAGCAGGTCCATGCGGTGCTCGATCGAGCCAAGTCCGTTCGGCGCGGCGCGAAAATCGTCGACACCGAGCAACTTCTCGTTGTCGCAGAACGGGCAGTGATCGGTGGCAACGACAGCAAGGTCGTCGTGACGCAGCCCCTGCCACAGCGATCCGTGATGATGGTGCTCGCGCAGCGGTGGGGAGCAGATCGCCCGCAATCCGTCGAGTCCGTCGCGGTCGAGGTGTTCGTCGATCGTCAGATAGAGGTACTGCGGACATGTCTCGGCAAAGACGTTCTGGCCTCGGTCGCGAGCCCAGCGGACTTGCTCGAGTGCGTCGGCCGAGGAGAGATGCACGATGTAGAGCGGTGCACCGGCGATCTCGGCGAGTGCAGCGGCCCGGTGAACCGCCTCGCCCTCGAGACGGGTGGGTCGGGTACGGCCGTGCCACACCGGCTCGGCGCGGCCCGCCTCGATCGCCTGGTCTCGAAGCACATCGATTGCGATGCCGTTCTCCGCATGCATCATGACCATCGCACCGAGGTCGGCGGCCCGCTGCATGGCCCGCAACAACTTGCCGTCGTCGCTGTACCAGGCTCCCGGGTAGGCCATGAAGTACTTGAAGCTGGTGATGCCTTCGTCCATGACCGCGTCCATCTCGTCGAGCGACGCGTCGTGGACGTCGCCCATGGACAGGTGGAAGCCGTAGTCGATCACGCACTGGCCGTCGGCCTCGGCGTGGCGTTCGTCGATCGCGTCGCGCACGTGCATGCCTGCACGTTGGCCTGCGAAATCGATGATGGTCGTGGTGCCACCCCACGCAGCGGCAGCCGTGCCGGTCTCGAACGTGTCGGACGAGGTTGCGTCGGGTGACATCGGGAGCTGGAGGTGAACATGGGCGTCGACGCCTCCCGGGAGGACGTAGCAGCCGGTCGCATCGAGCACGCGTGCAGCACCGTCGGCTGCGGCGACCGCCATCGGAGACCCAGGGGCGAGCACTGCCGCGATGGTCTCGCCGTCGATGACGACATCAGCTGGTGTGGCGCCGCTCGTCGACACCACGGATCCCCCACGAACCACGATGGTCATGGCGCGAGGCTACTTGCCCGAGGTCCGGCGAGGGTTCTGCGTGATGTCAGGATTGGCCGCTGTCGGCGGGCGGGCATGGCGATGCGGCAACCACTTCTGTGCCGGATGCTGCAACCACTTCTGTGCCGTTGGTCGTTCATGATGAGCACGTGCCGAGGACCACGGGAACCCGGTTTGCCAGAATGGGCAGATGAACATCGGGTACGTGAACCTCTACGTCGATGATCTCGATGCGGCAGTGTCGTTCTATGAGGGCCACCTGGGCTTCGAACTCCGTTTTCGTGACGATGCGCACGGGTACGCATCCTTCGATGCCGGGGCTGTGTCACTCGGGATCGCCACCATTGACCCCTCTACCCCCGACCACATCGCGACCGTCGGGGGGCTGAGGGGCATCGGAATTGTCGTCGACGACCTCGATGCCGA
>Ga0181588_10000349_pt1 | contig 41603 bp, 38 predicted proteins | sample 071ome_26_FD_148607 | JGI IMG/M metagenome (GOLD analysis project Ga0181588, IMG submission 148607) | Coastal salt marsh microbial communities from the Groves Creek Marsh, Skidaway Island, Georgia - 071409BT metaG (spades assembly) | ecosystem: Environmental > Aquatic > Marine > Intertidal zone...
TGGAGCGGCCCGCGGTGCTGTTCTTCCGCGGTGATCCATCGGTGCTCGCTGACCGTCGAGTTGGGGTGGTCGGCACTCGGAACGCGACGGCGGCTGGCCGGGCGACGGCGGCTGATCTTGGTGCTCGTCTCGCTGAGGCCGGGGTGTCGGTGGTGTCAGGGCTCGCCCGTGGCATCGACACGGCGTCGCATCGAGGGGTGCTGGGGTCGGGTCCTGGCCGCGCCGTGGCGGTGCTTGGCAACGGGCCCGATGTCGCGTATCCGAGATCGAACCGCGACCTGCTCGACCGACTCGTTGAGGGGCATCTCGTGATCTCGGAGTGGCCGCCGGGCACGCCGCCGGAGGCATTCCATTTCCCATTGCGCAATCGGGTGATCGCGGCGCTGAGTGAGGTGTTGGTGGTGGTCGAGAGTCGTGCGAGCGGCGGAAGCCTCATAACCGCCCGCGAGGCCTTAGAGCGTGGCGTCGAGGTGATGGCGGTTCCGGGGTCTCCTCGATCACCGGCGTCGGAGGGAGCGAATCATCTGCTTCGTGACGGCGCCGCGCCGGTCACCTCGGTGAACGATGTGCTCGAGGTGTTGTCGATCACACCACCGGTCCGAGTGGCCTCGCCTCGCCGGCGGCCATCGTCGCCGCTCGCTCAGGTGTTGCTCGATGCTTGTCGCAATGGCCCGAGGTCCCTCGATCAGTTGGTGTCGGGCTCGGGCGCTGGGGTCGCGCCGGTCGCGCTGGCGGTGGCCGAGTTGGTGCGCGACGGGTGGCTGGTTGACGAGGCGGGATGGTTGGAGGTGGCCGTGTCCGGACTCCCACCGTGACGGCGTAATACCGTCGGGGACATGAGCGATCCCGACGACCGCGCGCCGGGCGTCGAACCTGAGGCGGCGGGCACGACGGTGACCGATCTGTCGGGGTGGTCGCTCGATGAGTTCATTGGTTCGTTGACTTCGCTGAGTGACCGCACCCGTGAGGCCTATCGCACTGATCTCCGCCTGTTCGCCGAGTGGGTGGCGCGTATGCGCGTGTCGTCGCCCGAGGAGGTGACGCGCACCTCGGTGCGGCGTTATGTCGCGAATCTCTCCACCCGGCAGTACGCGCGGCGATCGATCGCTCGGAAGGCGGCGGCGTTGCGTCGCTACTTCCGCTGGACGGTCGAGACGGGCCGCCTCACCGCTGATCCGATGGCGGGGGTGCAGGTGTCTGGCGGTGAGTCGAGGCTCCCGCGGGTGCTCGACCGCGATGAGTTGGAGCGTTTGCTGGAGCCCCCGATCGATCCGGATGAGCCGGAGTGGCGGAGAGCCCGCGACGACGCGGTGCTCGAGATGCTCTACGGCTCAGGTGTGCGTGTGGCTGAACTCTGCGCTCTCGATGTCGACGCGCTCGATCTCGCTGAGGGGTCAGCTCGGGTGTGGGGCAAAGGGTCGCGCGAGCGTCTGGTGCCTCTCGGGGAGCCGACGGTAGATGCCCTACGCCGTTGGCTTGGTCTTCGTCGAGAGGTCGTCACCGGTGACGAGCTGTTCGGCAACGAGCGGGGTCGCCGTCTCACGCCGCGCGATGTGCGCCGAATCCTCGATCGACGTTCGCCGACACCGACCCATCCTCATGCGCTTCGGCACACCTTCGCGACGCATCTGCTCGACGGAGGCGCCGACCTGCGCGCCGTGCAGGAGCTGCTCGGTCATGCCGATGTGTCGACCACGCAGCGCTACACCCATGTCAGTCGGGAGCGGCTCGCCGCCGCCTATCGCGATTCCCATCCGCGAGCATGAGCTGCCCGCCTCCGCCGCCACCACCTCCACCGCCGCCCCCGCCGCTTCCGCCGGGGGCTCGGCCTGGCGTCATGGATCCGGCCGATGAGTTGGCGATGCATTGGGATCGCTGGCTGCGTCGTCGCCAGATGTCCTCGCGCGATCACCTGATCGTCCACTACTCACCGTTGGTGAAGTTCATCGCTGGTCGTGTCGGCGCGGGCCTGCCGTCGTCGGTCGATCCGGGTGACCTCATCTCGTATGGGGTGTTCGGCCTGATCGATGCGATCGAGCGGTTCGATCCCGATCAGGGCGTGAAGTTCGAGACGTTCGCTGGCCCGCGTATCCGCGGCTCGATCTACGACGGTCTTCGCCAGCTCGATTGGGTGCCGAGAACGGTCCGGTCGCGGGCGCGCAGTATCGAGGCGGCCCTCGCCGATTTCGAGCATCGCAATGGGCGCGCGCCGAGCGACGCCGAGTTGGCCGAGTCCCTCGATGTCGGCCTCGATGAGCTCGAGCGGTGGTTGGCCGAGGTCGCGTCGACGACGGTCGGTCCGCTTGATCGTGCCGTCGCTGCCGGTTTGGAGCCCGTTGCCGTGGACGGGGATGCTGAGCACACACCGACGGCGGCCCTCGAGGCTGATGAGGTTCGCGCGGGGCTGCGTTCGGCGATCCGCTCGTTGCCGGAGCGCGAGCGGCTCGTGCTCGGCCTCTACTACGACGAGGGGTTGACGCTCGCCGAGATCGGCGGGGTGATCGGGCTCACCGAGTCCCGGGTCTCGCAGTTGCACACCCGTTCGGTGTTGTCGCTGCGTTCGCGGATGCGTTCCGCCGGTCTCGACTAAGCCGCTTTCGGGCGGAACGGGGTGGTGTGGTGTCGGTTCGTTGCCGTTCGTTGGTCGGCCGGGCGTGGTTCGCGATCGGGCCGGTCGTTGCCATGTCGTTCGTGTTCGTGCTCGCGTCGTCGTCGTCGGCGGCGGCGGTCGCGGCGCGGGGATGTTGGACGATGCCGGTGTCCGGGGTGGTGGTCGACGGGTTCCGAGAGCCGGCGTGTCGATGGTGCGCCGGTAACCGCGGTCTCGAGTTCTCCACCGATGTCGGCTCGCCGGTGAGGTCGGCGGTCGCTGGGTCGGTGTCGTTCTCTGGTTCGGTGGCGGGGCGCGATTATCTGGTGGTGGCGTTCCACCGCCCGGGGTTCTCCGAGCGGTGGCGGGTGACCTACGCGGGGGCGCGGTCGGATCTCACGGCCGGCGACCGGGTGGAGGCCGGTGAGGTGGTGGCGGTGACGACCGGCCCGTTTCATTTCGGTCTGCGCATCGGAGAGCGGTATGTCGATCCAACGAGGTTGCTGCTCGTCGGCCATTTGCGGGCGAGCTTGATCGCTCCCGGTGTGCCGGTGCCGAAGGTGTCGTTGTGCCCGGAGGCGGCGGGAGTGTTCCCTGGGGCTCGTCGATAGCATCGCTGACGGTTCACCGTCCGGTGAGCCATCGGATCAGAGCAGAACCCCGGTCCTTCTGCGGTCGCTACGGCGCCCGGACCGGCGGACAACCGCAGAACAGGAGCATTTCATGGCTGTCATCTCTATGCGCCAGATGATCGAGGCGGGCGCCCACTTCGGGCACCAGACCCGGCGTTGGAACCCGAAGATGAAGCGTTTCATCTTCGGTGAGCGCAACGGCATCTACATCATCGATCTCGATCAGACGCTGAGCCGCGTCGAGACCGCCTACAACTTCGTCCGCGAGATGGCTGCCGACGGTGGCACCATCCTCTTCGTCGGCACGAAGAAGCAGGCTCAGGACCCGGTCCGCGAGGCCGCTGATCGCTGCAACATGCCCTATGTGAACGAGCGTTGGCTGGGCGGCATGCTCACCAACTTCGGCACGATCTCCAAGCGCGTCGGCAAGATGCTCGAGCTCGAGCGCCAGAAGGAGATCGGCGAGTTCGAGGTCATGATCAAGAAGGAGGCGTTGCTCCTCGATCGTGAGCTCACCAAGTTGCAGCGCAACCTTGGCGGTCTTCGTTCGATGACGAAGGCCCCGGATGCGATCTTCGTGCTCGACACCAAGAAGGAACACATCGCGGTGACCGAGGCGAACAAGCTCGGTATTCCGGTGGTCGCGGTGGTCGACACGAATGTCGATCCCGATTCGATCCAGTATCCGATCCCCGGTAACGACGACGCGATCCGCGCCAACTCGCTGTTCGCGAACGTGATCGCCGAGGCGGTGCTCGAGGGTGCTTACGTGGCGTCTCGTCGCCCGTCGGCGGCTCCGGTGATCCCGGCTCCGCCGCAGCGCAGCCCCGAGGAGGAGGCGGCGTTCGCTCAGGCTCAGGCTGAGGCCCGCGCCGCTGCCGCGAAGGCGCAGGCGGAGCGCGAGGCTCGTCTCGCCGCGAAGAGCGAGGCCCCGGCCGAAGTTGCTGAGCCCGTTGCTGAGCCGGCCGCCGAGCCCGCTGCCGCAGAGGCGTCCGATGAGGCCGCCGCTGAGACGTCCGACGAGAGCTGAGAGGGGTCTGACATGTCGTTCACTGCACAGGATGTGAAGGCGCTTCGCGAGTCGACTGGCGCCGGCATGATGGATTGCAAGAAGGCGCTCGAGGAGACCGGTGGTGACCTCGAGGCGGCGAAGCAGTTCCTTCGCGAGAAGGGTCTCGCTGCGAGCGCGAAGCGCGATGACCGCGAGAACAATCAGGGTGTCGTCGCGATCTCGGTGTCGGGTGGCACCGGCGCGATCGTCCAGTTGAAGTCCGAGACCGATTTCGTGGCCGGCAGCGATCAGTTCAAGGCGGAGGCCGATGCGCTCGTCTCGCTGGTGCTCGCTGATGGCCCTGAGGCGGTCGCGGCGCGCAACGACCAGCTCGAGGAGTTGAAGATCCTTCTCAAGGAGAAGATCGAGCTCGGTGAGGTCGTGCGCATCCAGGCCGCCGACGGCAATGTGCTCGGCCATTACGAGCACATCCAGGGTGGCCGCGGTGTCAACGCGGTGCTCGTTGAGATGTCGGGCGCCAGCGATGAGATGGCTCACGATGTGGCGGTGCACATCGCCTTCGCTCGTCCGCGGTATTTGCGTCGTGAGGATGTCCCGGCCGATGTGGTCGAGGCGGAGCGCGCCACGCTCGAGACGATCACCCGCAACGAGGGCAAGCCCGAGCAGGCGATCGCCAAGATCGTCGAGGGTCGCATCGGCGGGTTCTTCAAAGATGTGTGTCTGCTTGAGCAGCCCTACGCCAAGGACGACAAACAGTCGGTGGCGCAGTTCATCGGCTCGGCTTCGATCGCTGGGTTCGCCCAGGTGGAGATCGGCTGAGAACGATGGCCGAGGCGATCTCTCCCCGATGGAAGCGGATCGTCTTCAAGCCCTCCGGTGAGGCGCTCGCCGGTCCGTCGGGTCGTGGGCTCGATGGGGCGACGCTCGAGGCGACCGCACTCGAGATCATCGACCTTCGCCAGAACATGGGGGTCGACGTCGCGGTCGTGGTTGGTGGTGGAAACTTCTGGCGGGGTCGTATCGGCGCGATGTCGGGTATGGACGACACGCAGAGTGATCACATCGGCATGCTCGGCACGGTCATGAACGCGCTCGCCCTTCAGGACGCTCTCGAGCGCAAGGGGCAGCCGACGCGGGTGCAGTCGGCGATCGAGATGCCTCGGATCGCTGAGCCCTACATCCGTCGTCGGGCGGTTCGCCACCTCGAGAAGGGTCGTGTGGTGATCTTCGCGGCCGGTACCGGCAACCCGTTCTTCACGACCGATACAGCAGCGGCCCTCCGGGCAGCTGAGATCGAGGCCGATGCCTTGTTGAAGGGCACGCACTCGGGCGTCGACGGTGTCTACAGCGCGGATCCGCGCACCAATGAGGACGCCGTGAAGTACGACGAGGTCGGCTACATGGAGGTCATGACGAAGGACCTCAAAGTGATGGATGCCACGGCGATCGCGTTCTGCCGTGACAACGCGATTCCAATCGTGGTGTTCGACATGAGCCAGGAGGGTTCGTTGCGTTCGATCCTGTCTGGCGAGCCGGTCGGCACGATCGTCCACTGAGTTCGCGCGGCCTTCGGCGCCGGCTGGTGTCCCCGTCGGGTCGGTGGCGCGATGGGTACCATTGAACGCGTGATCGACGAGACCCTGCTCGATGCGATGGACAAGATGGACAAAGCGGTCCAGCATGTCCAGAGCCAGTTCGCCACGGTGCGTACGGGTCGAGCGGCGCCCGCCCTCGTCGAGCATCTGTTGGTCGAGTACTACGGCGCTCCGGTGCCGATGCAGCAGTTGGTGTCGATTCAGGTGCCTGAGGCTCGCCAGTTGTTGATCAAGCCGCATGACCGGTCGACGTTGACCGCGGTCGAGAAGGCGATCCGCGATTCTGATCTTGGTGTGTCGCCGAATAACGACGGGGTGGTGATCCGGCTGAATTTCCCGGCTCTCACCGAGGAGCGGCGCCGCGACTACGTGAAGATCGCGAAGAACATGGCCGAGGACGGCCGGGTGGCGGTGCGCAACATTCGGCGTGATGCCCGGAAGCATCTTGAGGCGGCCGAGAAGGACGGCGAGATCTCCGCTGATGATCTCGAGCGCGCGGAGAAAGAGCTCGACAAGTCGACCCATGAGCATGTTGAGCGCATCGATCAGGGGCTTGGACGCAAGGAACAGGAACTGCTCGAGGTCTGAGGACCGTCGGGAGGGGGAGCCATGAGCGACGACATGTGGGGTGAGCCGGGGTCGCTGTTCGGCGATCCGACCGATGAGCGTCCGCGCCGTCGGGCGAGTGACGGCACCGATGAGAGTGCTCGTTCGGTGCCGGGTGATGATCCGCTCGAGAATTTCGACGATCCGGCGCCGGCCGACGATGAGCCGCCGTTGCGCTTCGGCGATGAGTCGGGTCCGATGCCGCATTGGACGGAGCCGCCGACGGGGGAGATCCCGCGGGCGATCGATCCTTCGGGAGAGATTCGTCGCATCGTGGATGAGTCCCCGACGGGTGATGTGACCTCGGTGAGTCCTTCTCGTGAGGGGCTGGTGTCGTTCGATGATTCCGATCCGGTGCCGACGCGGTCCGAGGATGAGTTGTGGGAGTCGTTCACGGCGGAGAACCCGGTGTGGGCTGATGATGCTGAGCCGGAGCCGACTCGTGAGGCGCCTGCGGTGCCGCGTGAGCGGGTGACGGGTGAGCAGCCGAGGCCGGCGGCGTCGAGGATTGTGATCGGCACGGATCCGTCGGGGATCGAGCGGCGGCAGCCTCCGGCATCGTCTGGTCGTCGGCGCCAGGGGCCGCGCCCGGGTGGGCCGGGTCCGAAGGGCCCGCGTCCGAGTGGTGCGCCGCGTGGCAGTCGTGCCGCGGGCGGTCGTCAGTCGTCGGCTCGCGATATGCCGATGGCGACCGCGGTTGGTGTGTTGCTGGTGGCGATCTTCATCGGGGTGCTCACCTATCGGCCGTGGGCGACGGTGGGTCTGGTGGCGGTGATCCTTGGTCTTGGCGCGGTCGAGTTCTTCGACAAGCTGTCGGAGAAGGGCTATCGCCCGGCGGTGATCCCGGGGATCGTGGCTTGTGTGGCGGCTCCGCTCGCGGCCTATTGGGTGGGCGAGTCGGCGTTGCCGTTGGTGATGATGCTCGGGTTCGTGACGATCGCGGTGACCCATATCGGGGCGCGTTCGGTGGAGAGCGGCCCGTTGCCGAATATCTCGGTGGCGGCGGCCGGCATTATGTGGATCGGTCTTGGTGGGTCGTTTGCCGCGTTGATCCTTCGGTTCTCGACGACGCAGGGCGTGTTGCTCGCCGACACCGGCACCGACACGTTGTTCATGCTCGCGCTCGCGGTGGTGGCCAACGATGTCGGGGCGTTGTTTGTTGGTTCGGCGGCGGGTCGTACGCCGTTGCGTCAGTGGATCTCGCCGGGCAAGTCGGTGGAGGGGTTCATCGGCGGCGCGTTGATGACGATCGTCGTGTTGATCGTGGTTGGGATCGGCGGCTGGAACTCGACCTGGTCGGGCACCGGTGAGTTGTTGTTGCTGGCGGTGGTGGTGTCGGTGTTCGCGCCGCTCGGTGATCTGGTCGAGTCGATGTTCAAGCGCAATCTCGATATCAAGGACTTCGGGTCGCTGGTGCGCGGCCATGGTGGGGTGCTCGATCGTTTCGACGGGTTCTTGTTGACCCTTCCCGCGGTCTATTACCTGACCCGGGTCATCGAACCCTGGGTGCAGTGATCCGGGTCGTCGTCGCCGGGTCGACGGGGTCGATCGGGCGGCAGACGCTGGAGGTCATCGCGGCTGAGCCTGACCGGTTCGAGGTGCTGGCCCTGTCGGCTGGTTCGTCAGTCGAGACGCTCGTTGAGCAGGCCCGTGCGGTTCGGCCTCGGGTGGTGGCCGTCGCTGATCCGGTGGCGCGGCGCGAGGTGGCGGCGGCTCTCGATGGGGTCGAGGTGGTCGACGATGTCGCCCCGGTGTGCGCTGAGGCTGATGTGGTGGTCAACGGTGTGGTCGGGTTCGCCGGTTTGACGGTGACGGTGGCGACGTTGGCGGCGGGTCGGCGTCTGGCGTTGGCGAACAAGGAGAGCCTGATTGCGGCGGGGCCGGTGGTGCGGCCGTTGCGGGCGACGCCAGGGGCCGAGTTGGTGCCGGTGGATAGTGAGCATTCGGCGTTGCATCAGTGTCTTCGGTCGTCGGTGGATGCCGAGCGTGAGGTGTCGCGTCTGGTGTTGACGGCGTCGGGTGGGCCGTTCCGTGGTCGTTCGGCCGAGGAGTTGGCTTCGGTGACGGTGGCTGAGGCGTTGGCTCATCCGACCTGGTCGATGGGTCCGAAGATCACGGTGGATTCGTCGACGTTGATGAATAAGGGGCTCGAGGTGATCGAGGCCCATGAGCTGTTCGGTGTCGCCTATGACGACATCGAAGTGGTGGTGCATCCGCAGTCGGTGGTGCATTCGATGGTGGAGTTCTCCGACGGGTCGACGATCGCCCAGTTATCGATGCCCGATATGCGTCTGCCGATCGCTTACGCGTTGGCGTGGCCGGAGCGGTCGTCGGTGCCGTTCGGCCGGATCGATTGGTCGAGTCTTGGTTCGCTCGAGTTCGCGGCTCCTGATCGTGCGACGTTCCGGTGTCTCGATCTTGCTTATGAGGCGGGTCGGGCGGGTGGGACGGCTCCGGCGGTGCTTTCAGCGGCGAATGAAGTGGCGGTCGAGGCGTTCTTGGCGGGTCGGATCGCGTGGAGCGCGATCCCGGAGGTGGCGACGTCGGTGCTCGACGAGCGTGGCGCACACCCACCCACTAGCGTCGAAGATGTGATCGAGGCCGATCGGTCGGCCCGGGAGTCGGCGTCCGCGTGGCTCGCTTCCCGGGGTGTCTGACGGTTTCACCCGCATCCTGCAACCACGACTCCAAGAACCTTCGCGAGACGACATGACGACCCCCACTGACGACCAGCGCTCTCCGTGGCCGGCGCCTGAGGTGCCGCAGGTCGGGTTGCGCGGTCGCTTCACCTCTGAGGTGATGGCTGGTGGCGCTGTGGTCGAGCGGGCTGACGACGAGTTGGTCGGCGGGTTCCGTGGTGGGGCCGGAGTAGCGGTGATCGTCGCGTTGTTCGCGATGCTTGGGTTCTTCTCGATCTGGTGGTTGGTGTTCGCGGTCGGGTTGTTGGTGTCGGTGTTCTTGCACGAGCTCGGCCATTTCGCGACGGCTCGGTGGACGGGCATGAAGGCGACGCAGTTCTTCATCGGTTTCGGTCCGCGGGTGTGGAGTTTCCGCCGTGGTGAGACCGAGTACGGCGTCCGCGCCCTGCCGCTCGGGGCGTTCGTGCGGATCGTCGGCATGAACATGATGGATGACGTCGAGCCGTCCGAGGAGGGTCGCGCCTATCGTTCGAAGTCGTATCCGCGCCGGCTGTTGGTGATCTCGGCGGGGTCGATCATGCACATGGTGATCGCTCTCGTGTTGTTGTCGGGTGTCTACACGTTGAGCGGCCAGTCGGTGCTCGGTGATGGTGCCGAGGTGCGGGCGGTCTCGGAGGGTTTGCCGGCTGAGGTCGGTGGTGTGCTGCCTGGTGATGTGATCCTGTCGGTTGGCGGGGTCGAGGTCATCGAGGGGGCGCCGCTCGGCGAGGCGATCGTGTCGCATTCCCCGGGTGATTCGGTCGATGTGGTGGTCGATCGCGATGGAGCGTTGTTGTCGCTGCCGGTCACGCTCGGTTCCTATGAGCTGGTGGGCGGGCCTGATGATGTGGCGTTCCTTGGGGTGTCGTCATCGCCGCTGGTCGACGTGGTCAAGCGCTCGTGGTGGTCGTCGCCGGTGTACGCGACCTCGTCGATGGTGTCGTCGGTCGGTGATTCGGTGGTCGGGGTGTTGCGGGTGTTGAACCCGGTGAACGTGCTCAGTCATCTGTCGGGTGAGAGTGATGATTTGGCGACGCGCCCGACCACGCTGGTCGGTATCACCTCGGTGAGCGACGATGTCGGCGAGGTGGCCGGTCTCGCTGGTGTGCTCGAGTTGTTGGCGCTGTTGAACGTGTTCGTCGGCGTGTTCAACATGTTCCCGTTGTTGCCTCTCGATGGTGGTCACGCGTTGGTGGCGACGTATGAGCGGGCGCGCGAGCGTGGTGGTCGCCGCTATCACGCCGATGTCGAGAAGTTGATGCCGTTGACAATGGCTGTGGTGACGGTGTTGTTGTTCTTGTTCGTGTCGGGGCTCTATCTCGACATCGTGAGACCGGTCGGCTGACCGGGGCGATCGGAGCCGTCATGGATGTGACCGAGTGGGCCACTGAGCGCCGCGCGACCCGCCAGATCATGGTGGGGTCGGTGCCGGTTGGCGGCGGAGCTCCGGTGAGCGTCCAGTCGATGACGATCACCAAGACCGCCGATGTCGAGGGGACGCTCCAGCAGATCTACGCGCTCGCCGCGGCGGGGTGCGACATCGTTCGGTGCACCTGTAATGAGGCGGAGGCCGCTGAGGGTCTCGCTCAGATCGTGCCGCGCTCTCCGGTGCCGATCGTGGCCGACATCCACCATCAGTATCGGATGGCGCTCGCCGCCCTCGAGGCCGGGGTGCAGGGTTTGCGGCTTAATCCGGGCAACATCCGCAAACCGGAGCACATCAAGGCGGTGGCGGCGGAGTGTCGCGATCGGTCGGTGCCGATCCGTATCGGGGTGAACGCCGGGTCGCTCGACCCCGATCTCTATGAGCGTCATGGCGGGGCGACCCCGGAGGCGATGGTCGAGTCGGCTCAGCGCGAGCTCGCCTATTTCGCCGAGGTTGATTTTGATTTGGTGAAGATCTCGGTGAAGGCCTCCAGCGTGCCGTTGATGGTGGAGGCCTATCGCCAACTCGCCGAGGTGACCGACCATCCGTTGCATCTCGGGGTGACCGAGGCGGGTCCGCCGCCGGCCGGTTTAGTGAAGGCGACGGCGGGCATCGCGACGCTGCTCATGGAGGGCATCGGTGACACGATCCGCTATTCGCTGACCGCCGATCCGGTGGAGGAGGCCCGCGCGGGGCGTCAGTTGTTGGAGGCGCTTGGATTGCGTGAGCGCAAGAACGTCGATTTGATCGCTTGTCCGTCGTGTGGTCGCGCCGAGATCGACGTGATCGATGTCGCGAAGCGGGCGATGGACGCCTTCGGTGAGCGTCAGTTGCCGTTGCAGGTCGCGGTCATGGGGTGTGTGGTGAACGGGCCAGGTGAGGCGCGTGAGGCCGATCTCGGGATCGCGGCCGGAAACCGTCGCGGGCATCTCTTCGTGAAGGGTCGCAATGTCGCGGTTGTGCCTGAGGACGAGATGGTTGATTCTCTGGTGGAGTGGGCCGAGTTCATCAACGAGCACGGCACCGATGCCGCGATTGCCCGAGCCGACACGGCGCGGGCGGAGCGCGAGGCGGCGAAGGATCGATCAGCGCTGCTCGCTGATCAGGGTGACGACGCGAACGACGCGGCCGCCAAGATCGTCGAGATCCGGAAAACCGTCGGGAGCTGAGCTCAGTGTGGGTTCACTGCAGCCCGTGAGCGGCGCCGCCATCCACGGGGATCGCGGCGCCGGTGATGAATCCGGCTGATTCCGAGCAGAGGAATGACGCGATTCGACCGAAGTCGCCAGCGTCACCCACCCGGCCCATGGGGACGCCTGCCGCGACCGCGCTGAGGTCGTCGCCGTAGACGGTCTTGAGTCGGTCGGTCTCGTGCACGCCCGGTTGGAGCGAGTTAACCGTGACCCCGTCGGGGGCGACCTCCCGTGAGAGGGTCTTGAGAAATCCGGTGAGCCCAGCGCGGGCGGTGTTCGACAAGATCAGGTTCGGGATGGGCTCGCGTACGGAGATTGAGGTGATGGCGACGACGCGACCCCATCGGCGTTCTCGCATGCCGGGGACCGCGGCGAGGCAGAGTTCGACGGTCGACAGCAGGTTGAGTTGCAGGGCCTCTGGGTAGGACTCAAGGGCGGTCGTTGAGAAGGTTCCGGGCGGAGGCCCACCTGCGTTGGCGATGAGGATGTCGGGTGCGCCCACCGAGGCTTGTGTGGCCTCGACGAGTCGTGTCGCTGAGCCTGGTTCCGACAGATCGGTCTCGATGGTGGTGACATCTCCGGTGAGCGTTGCCGCTGCGTCGGCCAGGCGCTCGGCGGATCGTGCTGCGAGCACGACGCGCGCACCGGCTCGGGCGAGAGCGTCGGCGCAGGCGAGTCCAAGACCACTGGATGCGCCGGTGACGAGGGCTACTCGACCATTGATGCCAAGGTCGAAGCCGCTGGTCATCCGCTCACCTCGAACTGAACGGCGGATCGAGCGGAGATCAGCGGAGCAAGGACCGTGGAGACCACCCCGCGATGCCGGGGGTGATCGCGGTACGCGAGATAGCCCGCGAGATCGTCGAAGTCGGCGGTGACGACGTAGTCAAAGTTTCCGTCGTTGGCTCTGATGTCAGGTCCGTGATGGAAGCCGGCGAGGCTGTCGATGTCGGCAGCCATGGCATCGAGTTGGCGAGCCACGGAAGTGATGGTGTCCTCGGTGGTGCCGTCGACCCAAGAGAACATGACGACGTGGCGGATCACGTTGTGCGCCTCAGCGACCCATCGCGATGTCGTAGGTGAGCACCTCTCCGGCCCAGCTACTCACCTTCTCGCCCGGTATCCGGGAGCGGCGCGGAAGCTCAGAAGTGATGTCGATGTTCTGGCCGCGGCTGACGACTGCCTTGATGTTGGTCTTGTCCTGAAGGATCCGCACGTCCTTTGATGGATCTCCGTCAACCACGATGATGTCGGCGACACAGCCGGACTGGATGACGCCGACGCGCCCCTCCATCCGGAGTGCCCGGTCGTTGTTCTTCGTTGCGCAGGTGATCGCCTCGAGGTTGCTGAGGCCGAGTGCGTCGACCAGCACCTCCATCTCGCGGGCGTGCCATTCGCCGTATGGGGTGAGTGCGAATCCGCTCTCGGATCCGCACATGATGGTGACGCCTTCGTCGTAGGCCTGTCGCATCTTGTCGGCCGTGGCCTTGATCTCGCCGCGGAACACATCGGCCATGCCGACTCCGGCGCCAATTCGGTCTCCGTAGTCGGCGAGGTTGGCGAGGAAGGTGAAGGTCGGGCAGAGGGCAGACCCCGACTCGATCACTGCTTCGAGAGCTTCGTCGTCCATGTACGAGGCGTGCAGGATGATGTCGACGCCCGCTTTAGCGGCATCGCGGGTGGACGATGCTGAGCGACAGTGCGCCGCCACCGGTACGCCAAGGTCGTGGGCGGTGTCGCACACCGCCTTGAGTTCGTTCAGTGTCCAGACCTGAAGTTCGCCCTTTTGGGTAGGGATCGATCCGGTCGCGTGGATCTTGATCCAGTCGGCGCCGTGTTTGATCTGGCGTCGGGTCGTGGTGACCATTTCGTCGATGGTGTTGACCACCATTGCGTATCCGACGCGACCCTCGTCGGGGATCAGCCGTCCAGCGGTTCCGCCGACGGCGGTGAGCAGTGCTTGGACGCCGGTGGAGATTCGTGGGCCGGGGAATGCTCCGGCGTGGACCATTTCGCGGATCTCCGGCCCGATGCCGTGGACGGTGTCCGGATCGAGGAAGCCGGTGACCCCAGCCCGAAGCAGCTTCGGCAGGTTGTAGACGGTCGTCAGGGCAGCGGTCACGGGGAAACGATGGAAGAAGAGCTCGTCGTTCGACTGCACATCGTCGAAGGTGATGTGGCAGTGGGCGTCGATGAGCCCGGGCATGATGCTTCGTCCTGTTGCGTCGATGGTCTCGGTGCCCTGAGGCACCTGTCCGGCAAGCGAGCCGGTCGGTCCGACCGCGATGATCTCGTCGCCGTTGCAGAGCACATCGGTGCCGTTCACCGGCGTTCCGCCATGACCATCGATGAGTAGACCGTTGCTGATCAGCAGGGGAGGGCTTTGGCGCGTGGTCGACATGACCAAATCGTAGTAGTCACGGGCCTAGCGACGCACCGTTGGCCCTGTGGCACACTCTTGCGGTGAGCGTTGAAGCGACGGCCCGTCCGAGTGAGGGGGGTTGCGTTGTGGTTACCGGAGCGGCTTCGGGCATTGGTGCCGCTTGCGCCCGAGTGCTCGGCGAGCGGGGATGGATGGTGGTCGGCGTCGATCTGACACCGTCGGATGGGGTTCGCGAACTCGATGTCACCGACGAGACGGCGTGGAACCACCTCGTCGATGACATCGGGGTGATCGATGGCCTTGTGACCTGCGCCGGCATTCGAACGCGATCGATGATCGTCGACACCTCGGTGGATGTCTGGGAGCGGCACCTGCGCGTGAATCTCACCGGCACGTGGTTGGCGGCTCGGGCGATGCTCAGGTCGTTGCCAGAGGGCGCCAGGCCGCGGGATCGAGCCGTGGTCACGATGGCGTCGGTCAATGCGACCATCGCGGTGCCAGCTCAGGCTCACTATGTGGCGTCGAAGGGCGCGATTGTCGCGCTTACGCGGGCGATAGCGCTCGAGGGGGCGCCGCTTGGCGTCAGGGCAAACTCGATCGCGCCCGGTCCAATTCGTACCCCGATGGCGGGCGAGCGCCTCGAAGACCCGGAGCAGGTGAAGTGGTTGACGGGGCGGGTTCCTCTAGGGCGCATCGGAGAGCCGGACGAGATCGCGGCGACGGTGGCGTTTCTCCTGTCGGATGCGGCGTCCTACATCACGGGGGAGTTGATCTCGGTTGACGGCGGTTGGACAGCTAACGCCGTCTGACTCACAAGTGCGGGCCGGGCACGTCGTCGGGTCGAGGGACAAGGGTCATCAGCGCTTCGGTGTAGCCGCCGTCAACGTAGATGACCTGTCCGGTGATGTAAGCAGCGTCGTCAGACACCAAGAAGGCGACGGTTGACGCGATGTCATCCGGCTCGCCGAGTCGCCGGAGGGGAACCACCGAGGCTCGCGCCTCTCGGACGCGCGCGTCGTGGTAGACGGCGTCCGTGCCCTCGGTTGGGATGAAGCCGGGCCCTACTGCGTTGACGCGTACTCCGTCAGGCCCCCACTCGAGTGCAGCCTGTCGCGTGAGCGCGAGCACGCCGTTCTTCGACGGCGAGTATGACCCGGCCATCGGATTCGCGGAGTGGGCGGCGATCGAGACGATGTTCACGATCGCTCCGCCGCCGTTGCGTCGCATCGGTTCACCGAAGGCTCGGATCACGTTGAAGGTGCCGATCACGTTCGTCTCGAGCACGCGTCTGAATTCATCTTCGGAGACGTCAGCGAGCCCACCGAACGACCAGACACCCGCGTTGTTGACGAGTGCGTCGACCGGACCGATCTCTGTGGCGAGCTCGGCGAGGCGGGTGGTGTCGGTGATGTCGCACGGCTCGACGTTCGACCCAGAGATGTCGAGTCCGATGACCTCGAAACCCTCGCGACGGAGGCGTTCAGCGATTTTGTAGCCGAGCCCCCTACCGGCTCCGGTGACGATGGCCTTCGGCATTAGCCTCTGCTCCTATGGCTCTTGAGGTGTGGGTAGACGGTGACGAGTGTGTGAGCGCGGGGAAGTGCGTCGCTGCCACGAATGGGTTTTTCGAGTTCGATGAGAACGAGGTGGCGCGGGTCGGTTCCGGTGATCGACCTGACGATGAGTTGTTGATCCGGATCGCGCGGCTCTGTCCGAACGGGGCGATCCATCTTCGCGACGGCGACGTCGAGCTCGAGCTCTAGAACCACGATTAGCTCACAGCCTGAGCAGTCGGCGTGCGTTCGCATCGCACTGCTCGTCCCAATCGATCTCGTCGCGTTCCCGTGGGGCGTCCCAGCCAGCGAGGTTGGTGCCGAGCACGAGGCGTTCCGCTCCTACGCGGTCGCTCAGCAACTTGAGTGACTGCTCGTCGTGCACGTGGTTGTCGAACCAAAGGCGGCGCAGCCCTGCTGTGAAATCGACCGGGTTCTCGCGTGCCCACGGCCTGGTTCTCCCCTGGACGTCGAGGCGACCGGCCATGAACGCCGCTGCTCCGCCGCCATGGGAGATGCAGATGTCGAGATTGGGGTGCCGGTCGAGCACCCCTCCGAACACCAGGCAGCAGACGGCGAGGGTCTCCTCGAAAAGGAAGCCGAGTGAGAGATCAAGGTCGAATCTTCGGATGCGTTCGTCGCGCAGCGGACCGTCGATTCCCCAGGGGGCGGGGTGGATGAAGATCGGCACGTTGAGTTCGCTCGCTGCCGCCCAGAAGGGGTCGAGTGTCGGATGGTCGAGGTCGGTGCCGAAGTCCGTGCCGATGTAAGCGCCGACGAGTCCGAGGTCTCGCACCGCTCGTTCGAGTTCGAGGATCGCGCGGTCGATGTCCTGCATGGGGAGTTGCGCGAAGCCTCGGAAGCGGTCGGGATGGTCGGCGACGATCGATGCCATTTCATCGTTGTGCCAACGGCAGTAGTCGACGGCGATGTCAGCTTCGATGTGGTGGAAGTAGGTGATCGGATTTGGGGAGAGGACTTGGAGTTCGATGCCGAGGTGGTCGTTGAGTTCGAGGCGTCGTCCGACATCCATGAACGGTGTGTCGCGGTAGTCGATTCCGTCGAGCACGTATCCCCCGACGCGGAAGCGCGGGCGTCCTTCGGGGCCAGTGCCGAGCTCTGGTCCGTAGTGGCCGGCGCACCCCAGCGTGCCTTCGAGCACGGCGTGAGCGTGAACATCGATCATTGCTGCTCCAATCTGAGTGCGCCGCCCCTATCGTCGGCGACGTGGCGGATTCTGCTCGTCTGGTGCTCGCGGCAGGGTCGATGCTCGATATCGAGCCGACCGCTGTGGCAGAGGCGGCGACGACGGCTGGGTTCGACGCCTGCGGAGTGCGGCCGCGTGATGTGTCGCCGCGTGCCGCCGATGACTTGAGGCGACGCTGCGACGACGCTGGTGTCGTCTTGCACGACGTTGAAGTCGTTCGGCTGGGTTCCGACACCGATGCGGATGTGTCTCGGCTCATGGAGTTCGCGGTTCGGGCCGGCTCCAGCGAGTTGCTCGTGGTCTCGGATCTGGATGGGTTCGCCGAGACCGAGGAACGATTGGGTCGGCTCTGTCGTGAGGCGAGCGGATCCGGCGTGGTTATCGCCCTTGAGTACATGGCGTGGGTGACTCCGTCGTCCAGTCGCGACGCGAGGCTCCTGGCGGAGTCGACAGGATGCAAGGTCGTGGTCGACGCGCTGCATCACTATCGCCTTGGTGAGGATCCGGCTGCGATCGCCGAGCTTCGCGATGCTGGTGTGCTCGCATGGTTCCAGCTGTGCGACGCGCCAGCCGGTCGCCCGGTTGATCTGGTGGCTGAGGCGCGAGGCGCTCGTCTGCTTCCGGGTGAGGGCGCTCTTCCCCTGGTCGAGCAGTTGAGAGCTGTCGGCTCCGATGTTGCCGTTGCCGTGGAGGTGCAGGGAATCGAGTCGCGTTTCGCGGATCCTGTGGAGCGGGCGCGTTCGCTGCGAGAGGCGTCGGAGACCGTCTTGCGAGCTCTCTGACTCAGGCACCAAGCAGCACCGGATACCGGCCGAAGTACGGCCGGGTGGTCGACTCGTCCATCTCTGGCGGGTCGTTGGGGTCGGGTCGTGCCCCAGCGTCGAAGATCGCCTGCACAGCCTCAGGTACGAGCCCGAAAAGGTGGCCTTCGGTGTTTGCCTCCGCGTCGAGCACGAGGCCTGCGGCGAGGTCTTGGCCGATGCAGGCGTGCATTCCTGACCCGAAGGAGAGTCCGTAGGGGGCGATGCCCTCAGGTGTGGTCCGGTGTGGGTTGAACTCCTCGGCGTCGTCACCGAATACTGACGTGTCGCGGTTGACGTTGAGAAGGTCGATGACCACTTTCGAGCCTTCTGGGATGGTGCGGCCGCTTTTCATCTGGATGTCCTCGAGTGCCCAGCGCATGGCCACGGGCGAGGAGGGTTGGAGGCGCACTGTCTCGTGGGTGCACCGCTGAACGAACATCCGGTCGGTTCGCACTAGGTCAGCGTCCTCGGGATGGTCTTTCAGCCAGGTGAAGATGTTGTGGGTCACCCGGGTGAAGGCGGTGGCCGAGGTGTGGGCGCCGGCGAGGAGGTAGAAGGCGACCTCGCGCACGATCACGTCGTGAGGTAGGTGAAGGCTGTCCTCATTCGCGAGGAGCACGGACAGGACGTCTCGAGGGGGCTCTGCTCCGGAGGCGATGATCTCGGCGCGTCGCGCTGCGGATGGTGCCACGAACTCGCTGTCGAATTTGTCGAGGCTTTGGGCAATCTCAGCGGCTTTGGCCTCGCGGTCTCCCGTGTAGTGGGCGAGCGTCGCTCCCTCGATGAAGAGCATGAGGTACTTGTAGAGCAGTCGCGTCTCGTCGGGTGTGCCGAGTGGCCGGTCGACTCCGGCGGTGAGCGCGGCGAGGTTCATCATCATCCGGTGGCCGAGGTCGACGAGCTCGCTACGACCCTCTTCGCGATCCGGCCGAAGTGTCTCGGCGATGATCGGCGGGAAGAGTTCGTTCTCGTAGAGGTCGAACGTCTCTCGACGGAAGAGCCGGTTCTCGAGTCGACGCCGGTCGCGGTGTTCCGCGCCGTGGAGGTTGACAAGCACGTCGGCCATCACGACCTCTCCGGCGTCGTACAGGGCTTGCTTGAGCCCTTTGAGTCGGTACGCCTCCTTCGCGGTCTCGTAGTCGGTGATGGTGATCACTTCGTCGGACACGTCGTCCCCCTTCGTGGTGTTCAGATGTCGGCGCCCCCGCGCCGGTTGTGTTTACGGACTAGGCGTTGGTTACTCCGAGGCAGAGTCCGCCGTCGACGGTCATGACCGCTCCGGTGACCCACTCGGCGCGGGCGAGGTATTCGATGGCTTCGGCGATTTCGGTGACTGTGCCAAGTCGTCCAAGGGCGTGGGCCGGAGCGAGCGATTCGAGTCGGGCGAGGGCCTCGGCGTCGGTGGCAAGTCCGGCTCGCTGGTTGAGTTCGGTGAAGACGCCGCCAGGTCGTACGCATGAGACGCGGACACCTCGGGGCCCGAGCTCGGCTGCGAGAACACCGGTAAGCGTCTCGACGGCCCCTTTGGTGGCGGCGTAGGGGGATGCACCGGGGAAGGCGCGTTGGGAGTGGGCCGACCCGATGAAGATGACGGCCCCCGAGCGGTCAACCAGGTGGGGGAGCGCCTCCTGGGTGAGCATCATGCCGCCGATCACGTTGCTGTGGAAGACGTCGATCAACGACTGCTCGTCGAGTTCTTCGAGCGGTCCTCGGTACATGTTTCCGGCGTTGTTGACGAGCGCATCGATGCCGCCGGCGTGGTTGACAGCGGCGGAGACCATGCGCACTCGGTCGTCGGCGACGGTGACGTCTCCTTCGACGATCGCGCAGGCCTCGCCGAGTTCCGCGGCGACTCTGGCGAGCGGTTCGGCGCGTCGCCCGGTGATTGTCACTTTCGCTCCGTGCTCGACGAGCAGGCGGGCGGCGCCTTCGCCGAGGCCGGAGCCGCCTCCGGTGATCAGGAACGACATTCCGGCAGTCGCTCTCATGAGTGCACCGGGGTGGCTTGGGTGAGCCAGGAGGCGGCCCGCGTGATGATGTTGGCGATCACGGGGTGGGTGATGGTGTGTTCGTCGTGGGCAACCCCGATGTGCGCCACCTGCCCGTTTCCGAAGCGGTGGGTCCAGATCACGGGCTGGTCGTCGTCGTCGGGGTGGCGTCGCGCGACGGCGAGGACTTCGGCTCGTGGACTCATGCGGAGGTCACCGTAGACCTCGTCGGAGAGAGCGATTGTCTCGGGAAGTCCTTCGGTGATGGGGTGTTCCCCGGTGATGTGAAGCTCGATGGGTCCTTTAGGTGGGTGCGAGGAGGTGCCCCACTGCCAGCCACCGCCGAGGATGTCGCCCCACTCCGGCCAGTCGTCGAAACAGATCGGCGCGGTGTGCAGGGACAGGAGCGATCCGCCATCGGCGACGTATTGAGTGATGGCTGAGGCGGTGTGCTCCGAGGTGCTGTAACCCCATCGGTCGCGCCACTCGTTGTAGGAGTCGCCGAGCATTCGCCACCACAGGGCATGAACGACGGTGAGGTCCCACGGTTCGTTCAGGCGTCGAGCGAAGTCGTCGGGGTGCGCGACGATGGCGGTGTCGGGTCCGAGGACTTCGGTGAGGGCGCGGCCAATTCCGTCGAAGTCGTGCGCGTGGGGTGAGCCCCCGCACAGAACGAGGGCTCGCGTCACGAGCGAACTCCGACGCCGTCCACTCTTTGGGGTCGTGGGAGTCCGGCGATGACGGAGCCGGTGACGCCACCGTCGACGACGATGTTCTGACCGTGGATGTAGGCGGCCCGGTCCGAGGCGAGATAGAGCGCGACGTCGGCGATGTCGTCGGCGGTGCCGAGGCGCCCTGCTGGCACCCGTGACTCGCGCATGCGGCGGATCTCGCTGTCGGCGTAGATGGGTTCTGACATGCCGGCGTCGATGAGGCCGGGTGCGATCGCGTTAACGCGGATTCCGAGCGGTCCCCATTCGATGGCCATCTGGGAGGTGAGGAGCGCGATGCCTGCTTTGGTTGCGCCGTAGGCGCCGGCGTTTGGCCCAGCGGCGACGCCGTTCATCGAGGTGATGTTGATGACGACTCCGGGGCGGTCTTCGGCGACGAGTCGCCGGACGACACTTCGAGCGCACTGGAAGGTGCCGATGAGGTTGACTTCCACCACCTCGCGGAAGGAATCGCTGTCTTGTTCGATGAGCGGTCCGAAACGCACGATGCCAGCGTTGTTGACCACGACATCGGGTGTTCCGAAGTCGTCGAGGGCCATCGCGATGCCGTTCTCGTCGGTCACCGAGATCGGGTAGGTCGCGCACCCATCGGGTGCGTTGTCGACACAGGTGTCGATTACGGCGACGCGATATCCGTCGGTCATGGCGCGACGGGCGATGGCGGCTCCGAGGCCGCGCGCGCCACCGGTGACGAGCATGGAACGCTGCTGGTGAGATGCCCCCGCCTCTCGCATGGGCCGGTACTGTACCGCAGGGGAGGTCTAGTAGTGATAGCGCTAACTACGTACGAGGATGCCCGAGACGCGTTCCGGCGACGCGAACTCCGTCAAGCCCTGTACGACGATGGGGTCGAGTTGATGGCGGATGTCATCGTGAACCTCCATGGGGAGCCGCATCTTGATCGGCGGCGCCTGGAGAATCGGCTGTTCCGCCGTGACACCTTTGCTTGGTACGAGGCGGAGCGAATTCCTCCGATCATCGAGCGTGTGATCGGGCCGAACGTTCGGAGCGGCCACGGCGACCTTCTCCCGATGGCCCGCCGCGTGATGATGTCGTTGTCAGTAGACGTGGCGGGGGTTGATCTACCTGATGGCTCCGAGGAGGAGTTCGACACCTTCTACGAGTTGATGGACCGGCTCGCGAAGGCATCCACGGTGGCGCACGCGACCGGTGATCGAGACGCGATCCGGGCGAGGGGTCGCGCGGCGCTGCGGGAGTTCGAGGAGCGTTTTTTCGCTCCGTCGCTCGAGCGGCGCCGGCGGCTGATCGCGGCCACGCACGATCCGTCGGAACTGCCCCGTGATGTCCTCACGACGCTCCTCGTGAATGCCGAGCGACTCGAGCTCGCCGACGATGTTGTGCTTCGTGAGGTCGCCTACTTCCCGTGGGTGGGTTCGCATTCGACGTCGGGGCAACTCGTCCACGCGATGCATCACATCTTCCGATGGTTGGAGGACGGTCGCGGTCGTCGCGAGAGCTTGGTGAGTGAACCCGATCTGCTGCAGCGTTTCGTTCATGAGTCGATGCGCCTGCATCCAGCGAGTCCGGTCGCGATGCGACGTTCGCTCGAGGCCTTGAATTTGCGCTCGGGTGTCGAGATTCCTGCCGATGAGTCGGTAGCGATCGGCGTCGAGGCAGCGAATCGTGATGAGTCGGTTTTTGGCGAGGACGCCACCGAGTTCAACCCGATGCGAGCGCTGCCGGACGGTGTATCGCCATGGGGCCTGTCGTTCGGGCACGGCGCTCATGCCTGTCTCGGCCAGGAGCTCGCCGGTGGGCTCGAACCCGAAGATGCTCATCAGCATCATCTGCTCGGCGCAGTCACGCTCATGGCAGGGCGACTGCTTGAGTTGGGCGCTGAGCCGGATCCTGCTCATCCGGCGAGTCTGGATTCGGCGACGACCAGGGTGGCGTGGGGGTCGTATCCGGTCATTTTCCCGGTTGGTTAGCCGACGCTCGCTCGCGCATTCGGCGGGAACTACCCTCGGCGTCAATGGGCTCCGCCGACGCAGTCGAGTTGTTGAAAGACGCCGGTTTCTCCGGCTACGAGGCGAAGGCCTACACGGCCCTGCTGTCGAGTGGTGGCCCACTGAACGGCTACGAGATCGCGAAGCAGTCCGGCGTGCCTCGCTCGACGGTCTATGAGACGCTTGGCAAGTTGGTGTCGCGGGGCGCCGCCTTTGAGCTTGAGGGTGATCATCAAGGGGTGCTGTATCTCGCTCTTCCGTGGGATTCACTCGTCCGCCGTCTTCGCGAGGAGCGTGATCGGACGCTTGAGGGTCTCGAGAAGGTCCTGCCGCTGCTTGATGGCGGGGCGTCCACTCGGATGGTTCACCGGGTTGCCGGCCACGACGATGTCGTGGCTCGAAGTCTCGACGTGATCGCCTCGTCGAGTCGGTCGTTGTGGTTGTCGATCTGGCCACAGCAGGCACCGGAGCTCGGTCCGGCGGTGTCAGCGGCCGCTGAGCGGGGAGTCGAGGTTTTTGTCATCGCGTATGGCGACGTGGGTGATCTTCCGGGGTCGGTGCATCAGCACCGATTCAGCCCTCCCGAGGTGGTGGAGGCGCGGCTTCGTTGTCGTATCTCGATCGCGGTGGCTGACCATGCTCAGGCGGTGATCGCTGGCAGCACCGCGGAGGATGACTGGGGTATCTGGAGTGACGATCCGATTGTCGCGTTGCTCGCTGCCGAGCATGTTCGTCATGACATCGCGTTGAACATCGCGGCCGGTGAACTCGCCCGTTCGGGCTTCGAATCGTTCTGGTCTGAGAACGGGCACTTAGAGGCATTGCGTGATGCCTCGGCGGAAGGCGTGCGTTCGAGTTCGTTCGGCGTCGTGGAACCACCATCGCGGTGACCACCACTTCGACGGAGGTCGAACGACTGTTCTCGGCGATTGAGTCTCGAGACCTTCGACTCCTTCGCGACGCCTGTGTGCCGGAGGTGTCGTGGCGCAATGTTCCCGAGTCGCCGGTGGTGGGTGTGGACGCTGTGTGCTCGTTGATTGGAACGGTGACGCTTCCCGCTGAGGAGGTCCGCTGGGAGATTGAGCGACTGTCGGTGTCGGACGGTCGCGCGCATGTGGAGCGACTCGATCGTTTCCGAATCTTCGGCGAGTGGCATGAGGTCTGGTGCCATGGCGTGCTGTCGTTCGCGCCAGATGGCCGACTTGTGTCGCTTGACGACTACGTGGACCTTGCTGAGTGGCGTTCGCGGATCGGTCCGGTGCTTGGTCGAGTCGCGGCGCGCGACTCAGCGTCAGTGTTCGCCGACTTGTCGTCTCGCTCGGGGTCAGCGTTAGAGCGCCTCGGGGCGATTCTGTCTCCGGATGTCGTGCTCGATGTCCGTTCCGCAGGTGCGATTGTGAGGCACTCCGGTTGGTGCGCTGTCGTCGCTGAGCTCGAGCAAGGGTGGCTGGACATCGGTGCGCTCGTGGGTGGAGTCGGCGGCGCCGAGGCAAAGAGCGACATGGATGGCTGGCGAGTGGAGGCGCCGACGATCGATGGTCGAGTTTCTGGCGCGAGGTGGTCGGTTGTTGCCGGTCGTGTCGGGGCGTGTTCGATTCGAGTGCGGTGACGAGCGCACCGATTTTTTCTCGCAGCGTGTTCGTGTGATAAGACGTGCGCTAGTCGTCAGGGGGCTAGCGACGTTCAGGCAGGGGGGTTCATGCTTCAACAGGTCATCGCCGGACTGCAGTCCGGAAGCACATATGCGATGCTGGCGCTCGCGGTGGTTCTCATTTTGAAGGCCACCGACGTGCCGAACTTCGCTACGGCGGATATGGGTCTGTTCCCGGTCTTCGTGATCTGGCAGCTCATCGAGCGCGGTCTCTCGTACTGGCTTGCCGTCCCGCTTGGAATCGTGTTCGGGGTCGTCCTTGGCCTCGTGATTGAACGACTGGTGATTCGGCCGATCCTGTCCGAGTCGCACTTCGCTTCGGTGCTGATGACGATCGGAGTCTCTGTCGTGCTCGGTTCGGCGCTGCAACTTATTTGGGGATCGGAGCCACGTCGGTTGGATGCGCCGATCAGCGGGAATTTCAAGATCGGCGATGTCTTCATCACCTACGACCAAGTGCTGATCATCGGACTCGGACTGGCGTTCATGTTCGGACTTCGGTACTTCTTCACGACGCCGTGGGGTATTCGCATGCAGGCGGTCGCCGAGGACCGGGTAACCCCACGTTTGCTTGGGGTGAGGGTTGGCCGGGTGTTCTCGGTCTCCTGGGGACTCGCGGCGGCGATCTCGACGGTCGCCCTGCTGTTGCACACTCAGGCATCGGTGTTGACCGATGCCGCCGCGGGCCCACTGATCCTGAAAGCGTTCGTCGCGGCGACGATGGGTGGCTTCGGCTCGGTGACCGGCGCGTTCCTCGGGGGGCTCGCCCTCGGGGTCATCGAGAATCTCTCGGGCTTCTACATCAACACGGGTAGCCGAGCGGCGGTGGCGATGATCTTCGTCGTCGTCATTTTGATGGCTAAGCCCGACGGTCTCTTCTCGAAGGCTCGACCGAGGGAGGTGTGATGGCCCGCGAATCGCTCGGACTCCGGCGGACCGCCCTTTCGGTCGTTGTTCCGGTCCTCGCTCTACTTGCGGTGGTTCTCCCCGACCTCGTCAATCCGTATCGACTTTTCCTCGCGACGCTCATCGTGATCTTCGCGGTGGCTGGAACTGGCCTCGTGGTGATCATGGGTTGGACGGGGCAGATCGCACTCGCCCACGTCTCCTTTCTCGGGATCGGCGTGTACGTGACGAATTGGCTCTTTAGCGATGTCGGTGTTCCGTGGCCGATCGCCCTAGTACTCGCGGCGTTTCTGGCCTCGTTCATCGGGATCCTGATCGGCTTTCCCGCCGCACGACTTCGGGGCTTTTACCTCGCGATTGCCACCCTTGCCTTCGCCGAGTTGATCTCGCGCCTGTTCGTCGAGGTTGACGTCGTCACTGGAGGAATCGCCGGAAAATCGATTGAGACGGTCCGGTTGTTCGGCATGTCATCAGCCAGGAGCCATTGGTACATGGCGTTGATCGTCGCCGTGTTGGTGTTCGCTGGGGTGCATCGTCTGGGTGGAACCGCCTTCGGTCGCTGCCTTCGGACGGTCCGTGATGCCGAGGTAGCGACTGGTTCGCTCGGGATCTCGTCCACGAATTACAAGCTGTTCGCGTTCGCCCTGTCGGCCTTCATCGCGGCGATCGCTGGAGGCCTATTCGGGCAGTTGCTGAGCTACGCGAGCCCAGACAACTTCCATACGGCGCTGTTGATTCAGTTCCTCGTCGTGGTGTTCGTGGGAGGTGTCACCCGTCTGTCTGGCACCGTCGTCGGGGCGATCTTCGTCATCGTGTCGAGGGAGCTTCTTCAAGATGTCGGTGATTGGCAACGATGGGTGTTCGGCATTTCGCTGGTACTCGCAGTCCGCTTCCTGCCCGGCGGCCTGACCTCCATCGGTGGCCGACTGCGCTCGAGGCGTTCGAGTTCGGGTGAGGCGATCACTTCCTTCGGAGAGGGGGTGCCGGCATGACGAGTCCGCTAAGTGCCGAGAACATCTCTGTGTCGTTTGGTGGGAACCACGTGTTGTCCGGCTTGGACTTGCAGATCAACCGCCGGTTCACCGGCCTGATTGGTCCGAATGGCGCGGGCAAGACCACGCTGTTCAACGTCATCTCCGGCTACGTGACGCCGTCAGCGGGTTCGGTCGAGATCCTTGGCAGTGATGTGACCGGTCTGGGTCAGGTTGAGATTGCCCGGCTTGGGGTTGGTCGAACGTTCCAGACCCCGAAGCTCATTGGAGATCTCTCGGTTGTCGAGAACGTCATGATCGGTCTCGACGGGCGAACCTCGTTGCTCGCTCAGCTCTCTGAGGGCCTCATTTCACGGTCGTCGGCTCGGGTAAAGCGGGCCAGAGCTATCGAGGTGCTCGAGAAGTTTGCGCTCGCCGGAGTGGCAGAAGAGGAGGCGGGTTCACTCCCGCTCGGATCGCAGAAGATCGTGGAGGTCTGTCGCGCGCTCGTGACGGAGCCCGCGTTGCTACTGCTCGACGAACCGGCAGCCGGCCTTGGCCGTGACGACGTTGAACAGTTGGTTGAGCCGCTTCGCGACTGGGTGGCGGCGCACGACGTGTCGGTCGTGATCATCGAACACGACCTTGAGCTGGTGAACAACCTCTGCGAGGACGTGGCGGTGCTGCACCTCGGCACGATCATCTCCCGTGGCACTCCGGCCGAGTGCATGAGCGACCCGCAGGTGGTCGAGGCGTATCTGGGGGCGGGTTTTGCTCAGCGTTCGTGAACTCGAGTCCGGTTATGGGAAGGTCCAAGTTCTCCGAGGTGTCGATCTCAGGGTTGACGAGGGCGAGATCGTCGCGGTCCTTGGGGCGAACGGTGCGGGGAAGACGACGACGCTTCGCGCGATTTCCGGCGTCATCCCGACGTGGAAGGGCTCGATTGTGTTCGAGGGCTCGACGTTCGCGAGTGAGTCGCCCGAGCGACGTGCTGCCCTCGGCATCGGTCATGTTCCGGAGGGGAGAGGCATCTTGACGTCTCTCACCGTCGGTCAGAACATCGAGCTCGGCATGACGCTGCGGCACGATGGCGCCCGCGCGGCGAATGCCGATCGGGATCGCTTGCTCGGGCTTTTCAGCGCGCTCGCGGGTCGACTTGATGAGCCAGCGTCACAGCTCTCCGGTGGCCAGCAGCAGATGCTCGCGATCGCTCGGGCGTTGATCGCGCGACCGAGACTGATGATGATTGACGAGCTGTCTTTCGGGCTCGCTCCGCTTCTGGTGGAGGAGTTGTTTGGGCTGATCAAGGAACTCCGGGACGAGGGAACCACCTTCCTGCTCGTTGAACAGCACGCCGGGGCGGTGGAGATCGCGGATCGCGTCTACGTGCTCTCCGGTGGCCGGACGGTCATCGAGTCCGCTGCCGATCAGATTGACGCTGGCAGTCTCGTTCGCTCGTACCTCGGCGACGTCTCGTCACCCGCGGACGCGCAACACTCTCAAGAAACACAACCCAAGGGGGAATGACAATGAAAGTGACACGTACCCGGAGAGCGTTCGCCGTTGTGGCGGCGCTCGGGATGACCCTCGCCGCATGCGGTGGGGACTCCGACGATTCTGCGGCCGACGCTCCTGCGCCTGCTGCGGAAGAGCCTGCTGCGGAGGAACCCGCTGCGGAGGAACCCGCTGACGAGCCTGCTGCTGAGGAGCCTGCTGATGAGCCGGCTGCTGAGGAGCCCGCTGCAGCGCCGGTATGTGCCGAGCTCAGCCAAGGAGCGTCGGATGGTGCGATCAAGATCGGCACCACGGAGCCCCTCTCGGGTGCCGCGGCGACGGCCGGTGAAGCGTTCAAGGCTGGCATCGAGGCCGCCGCCCAAGCCATCAATGATGGTGGCGGTATCAACGGCCGCCAGATCGAGTTGACCATCCTGGACGACGGTTTCGAAGCCGCGCGCTCGGTTGGCAACGTGCGGCGCCTCGGTGATGAGGAGCAGGTGTTCGCGATTGTCAGCCCCGCAGGTTCGGCGAACCTTCCCGGAAGCTGGGACTATCTCTCGGAGAAGGGCCTGCCGATGTTCGGTCCAGTGCTTCCTCCCGACCCGGATCTTCAGGAGGTGTACCTCATCGGTACCGGCCACTCCGATCAGGTTCGCCTGATTGTCGATTGGCTCGCAGGTGAAGGTGTCACCTCGGTCGGCCTGCTTCGCCAGGACAACGACCTCGGAGCAGCCTTCAAGGCTGGTCTCGAGGAGCAAGCTCCGAAGCACGGCATCGAGATCGTGGCTGAGGAGATCGTTGAGCCGAACAGCACCGATGTGAGCAACCAGGTTCTGAAGATCCGCGATGCGGATCCGGGCGCGGTTATCTCGGGCGCCGACAACATCCAGACGGCTCTGCTGCTCGATCAGGCCTATGACCTCGGTTGGGATCCGATCATCATCGGCAACTCGTCGACGGCGGGTCCCGGTGCGGTGGGAACGGTTGGCGCTGCGGCTCCAGAGGCCGCTGAGGGCTTCTACGGTTCGGCGATCCTCTCGTTCACCAACGAGCAGTCGGATGCTGTTCTCGCGTATCGCGCCGCTATGGACGCGGCGGGTCACGGTGATCTCGCCGACAACTCCTTCGGGCTCCAGGGCTACGCCCACTCGATCATCTTCTACGCGGCTCTTGAGTCGATGGGTGATGACCTCTGCTGGGACAACCTGCACGCCACGCTCGAGTCGATGGAGAACTTTGAGACCGGTCTCGTCGCTCCGGTGACCTTCGGTCCGCTGCCTGGCGGGCACTCGGGCACCAGCGGTGCCCGTATTGCCCAGTACACGGGTGGTGAGTGGGAGTTCATCACGGGCTTCTTGAACCCGATGGACTGACCATGTTGTTGTGGGTGTCGGCGGGGGCTCCTCACCCCGCCGGCACCCATCAACCTCGGCGAAGGGCGCTCAACGCCCGGTCGAGGAGTTCGAGGTGCCGGTCGACATCCGTGGGCACAGCGTGTGGGCTGGCTACCGAACCCATGGTCCTCAGCGTGAGGTGGGTTCCCCCAATGTCGCCCCAGTGACGCAAGCCGTCGGTGGCTCGCCTCTCAGGGTCGTCGTGCACGTCGATGACTGCGTCCAATCCGAAGGGCCGATCGTCACCCACTTCGCGGCGAAGTTCTGTCAGGGCACGGGCGCCGTCGATAGCGCGTTCGTCGAGGTGCCCGAAGATGTGGCCCTCTCCTTGCGAGGCTGATCGTCGGTAGGCAGGTGGCGAGTATCCGCCGAACCACACGGGTATCGCGGGCTCCGGGAGCGGTGTGATCCCGGCTCGTGGAATGTTGTGGTGCTTGGTGGCGAGGTCGATCACGGGCTTCGACCAGAGTTGGCGCAGCACGTTGACCTGGTCGTCGAGTACTTCTCCGCGCCGGTCGAAGTCGCTACCGAGTGACTGGTATTCAACGTGGTTCCAGCCGGTGCCGAGACCGAGCCGCAGACGTCCGCGGGACAGCAGTTGGACCTCGGCAGCCTGTTTCGCGATGAGGGCGGTCTGGCGCTGTGGGGCGACGAGGACTCCAACGGTGAGCTCAAGGCGCGACGTGATCGCCGCTAGGTACCCGAAGAGCACGAGGACTTCACGGAATCCATGGCTCTCGTCGTAGGGCCCGTTCAACGGCGGTACGCGATCAGCATGTTCTGCTCCGAGCACATGGTCGTAGGCGAGGAGATGGTCGAAGCCGAGCTCCTCGATCCCGAGAGCGAATCGCGCGATGGCATCAGGGGAGTTGTCGAAGTCGTGGTGCGGGAAGACGGCGCCGATCCTCATGTGCTGGTTCCTCTCGGTCGGAGTCTGGGCGGCAAATAGTCGTCAGGGTTATGACTACTATCGAGATTGTCGCCGGGGGGATTATGAGCATCGAACACTACGAACTGACGGATCGGTTCAGCGCCCTCTCGGGGCGCACCTTCTTGTCGGGCATCCAGGCGCTCGCGCGGCTCCCGATCGAGCAACTTCTCGTCGACCGGCGAGTCGGTCTCAACACCGCGGCCTTTGTGTCGGGCTACCCGGGATCTCCACTCGGAGGGTTCGACGCTGCGATCACGCAGGCGGCGTCGGTGCGCGACGACCTGCCGATCCATCATGTGCCTGGGCTCAACGAGGAGTACGCGGCGACATCGGTCATGGGCTCTCAGGTGGCGGCAGCGCGCGATGAGTCCCTCGTGGACGGCGTGGTGGGCCTCTGGTACGGCAAGGCACCTGGTGTCGATCGCGCTGTGGATGCGCTTCGGCATGGCTGCTATGCCGGCACCACCCCGACGAGCGGCGTGGTTGCGCTCGTCGGTGACGATCCGGTTGCGAAGAGCTCGACGGTTCCATCGTCGTCGGCCGGTGTGCTCGCCGATCTGCACATGCCGCTCCTGTATCCGGGTGATCCGGCTGAGGCGCTTGATCTCGGTCGGCATGCGATCGCGCTGTCCCGTGCGAGTGGTTTGTGGTCGGCGCTGAAGATCGTCTCCGATGTCGCCGATGGGACAGCCGCCATCGACCTCGACATCGAGCGAGTCGTCCCGCTGGTGCCTCACCTCGCTGATGAGGTGTTCTCCCCGCGCACCGAGGGCAGGCTGTTGACACCGAGGACGCTCGACATCGAACGCGAGATCTATGAGGTGCGCTACCCGCTCGCGGTGGAGTACGCCCGGATCAACCGGTTAAACGCGGTCACTGTCGGCACCGCCTCCGATTGGATCGGCATCCTCGCCTCGGGCATCACCTATCGGGAGGTTCGCGAGGCGCTCGATCGGCTCGGTCTCAGTTCTGACGACGAGATTCGTTCGGCTGGAATTCGGCTCTTCAGGATGCAGATGCCGATCCCCTTCGATCCAACCTCGGTGCGTGAGTTCGCCGATGGCCTCGACGAGATCATTGTCGTGGAGGAGAAGGCGCCGAATCTCGAGATGTTGATCAAGGATGCGCTCTACGGATCTGCGCGTCACCCACTTGTTGTCGGCAAACTCGACGAGACGGGCGGTCGGCTGTTTCCCGGTTACGGCGCTCTCGATGCCGACACGATTCTGCCGCTGATCCGGACGCGCCTGTCTCGACGACTCGAGGACCGGCTTGCCCCAGTTTTGGCTCCTGGTCCGGCTCTCATCCCGTTGACGGTCGAGCGCACCCCGTTCTTCTGCTCGGGCTGTCCGCACAACCGATCCACCGAGGTTCCGGCCGGCTCTCTTGTCGGCGCGGGCATCGGCTGTCACACGATGACGATGCTGATGGATCCGGAGCGGGTAGGCGAGATCGCAGGTTTAACGCCGATGGGGAATGAGGGAACTCAATGGATCGGGATGGCGCCCTTTCTTCCTCGCGATCACATGATTCAGAATCTCGGCGACGGAACGTTCTTCCATAGCGGGCAACTTGCGGTGACGGCGGCGGTCGCGGCTGGGGTGAACGTGACGTACAAACTCCTCTACAACGGCGCGATCGCCATGACCGGCGGGCAGACCCCGCGAGGTCAACTGCCTCCCGCCCGTGTCGCGAGGGTGCTTCTCGAGCAGGGTGTGAGTCGGGTGATCATCACCTCCGACGAGCCGGAGCGCGTCGCTCGGCGGTCGGTCCCCGACGGTGTCGACGTCTGGCACCGGGACCGGCTCGTGGAGGCTCAGGAGGTGCTCTCTGCCACTCCCGGCGTGACCGTGTTGATCCACGATCAGGCGTGCGCAGCTGAGGCCCGCCGCCTTCGGAAGCGGGGAAGCGTTCCGACTCCGAGCGAGCGGGTGGTGATCAATCCGCGGGTCTGTGAGGGCTGTGGCGATTGCGGTCGGGTGAGTAACTGCCTCAGCGTCCAGCCGGTTGACACTCCGTTCGGCCGCCGCACGCGCATCGATCAGACCACTTGCAATCTCGATTACTCGTGCCTCGAAGGCGATTGCCCCTCGTTTGCCGTGGTCGATACCGATCCGGGCCCGATGGCGCGCCTGTTGTCCAGACTGTTCGATCCCCGTCGTGACGTGAGGACGGCTGGGGAGGCAAAGGAGGTGTCGGCCGAGGCATTGCCCGATCCGGTCCCGATTGTGTCGGTCGACGACTTCGCTTTGCGTATCACCGGCATCGGCGGGACTGGGGTGGTGACGGTCGCGCAGGTGCTCGGCACGGCGGCGATGCTCGATGGCTTCGAGGTTCGAGGGCTTGACCAGATCGGTTTGAGCCAGAAGGCAGGACCGGTGGTGTCAGACCTTCGGTTGAGCCGTGGAGAGGGTGCCCACACGAATCGTCTGGGTGATCAGCAGGCCGATCTCCTGCTCGCTCTCGATCAACTGGTTGCGGCCAGTGACAAGGGACTCCGCTCGGCGTCGTTGTCGACTGTCGTGGTCGGTTCCACATCGTTCACGCCGACTGGTGCCATGGTGACGCATCCGGAACGTCCGGCCCCTTCAGCGGAGGAGCTGTCCGATCGGATCGCGGCGGCAACCGATGGTGCGCATCAGTTCTGGGCTGATGCTGTAGCGATAACCACCTCATTCCTTGGTGATGCGGTGACGGCGAACGTGTTCGTGGTCGGCATGGCTGTCCAGGCGGGGGCCTTGCCGGTGTCGGTGGCATCGGTGGAGGAGGCGCTCCGATTGAACGGCGCAGCGATCGAGAAGAACCTCAGCGCGTTCCGGTTGGGTCGTTCGTTCGTGGCTGGTGTCGGGGAGTTCTCGGTTCCGGACTCTGATGAGCGTGCCGCGCCCGCTGACGCGCGTTTCGCGAATCTTCCTGATCGTGTTGTCGCGGTTATCGATCTGTTGGCTGATGATCTCGTGGGATTCCAAGGACGCCGTCTTGCCGGCCGATTCTTGGATCTCGTGGCGTCGGTAGCTGCTGTCGACGACGCTGGGCGCCTCACCGAGACGGCGGCCCGGGGGCTCCACCGGGTGATGGCGTATAAGGACGAGTACGAGGTGGCGCGACTCATGTTTCTTGACGACGGTCGCGCTGAGGCCCGGCGTGTCGCCGGCGCCGCTGGTGTGATATCTGTGCGGCTCCATCCGCCGATTCTCCGGGCGCTCGGCGTCGACCGAAAGATCTCGTTCGGTCCAGGGTGGTTCCCGATGTTCCGGCTGCTCGCGAGACTCCGCTTCCTCAGGGGAACTCCGTTTGATCCGTTTGGTTGGCTGCGGGCCCGGCGCGAAGAGCGTGAACTCCGCGATTCGTATGTCGCTCTGGTGGCCGATGTTGTTGCCCGGGTGGGTGAGATCGGTGTCGACGCGGCCGAGGAGGTGCTCGGTCTCGTCGACGCGGTTCGGGGTTTCGAGGGCATCAAGCGCGCGAACATTGAGGCCTTCCGTGTCGAGGTGGCGCGGCGTGGTTTCGAACTTCGCTGATCGACGCTCAGCCCCGTTGGAGCGCGGAGGCGATGTGTTCGACGTCAGCCGCCCGATGCGGTGGGGCGAGGTAGATGATGGCGAGGTCGAGGCCTGCCTCCCGGAGTTCGGCCGCTTGGTCGACCATGGCGGCGAGGTCGGGTTCTGGCTGCATGAAGATGTGTTGTGAGACCGTGATCTCACTGGGGTCGCGGCCGATCAGTCGGCATTGCTCCTCGAGTAGCAGTCGCGTGGCGATCAAATCATCGGCGTCTCGTCCAGGGAAGTTCCAGTGCTGGGCATAGCGCGCCACGAGGGGCAGGGTTCGACGGGGACCTCGCCCTCCGATGCAGATGGGCGGGTGTGGTCGCTGCACCGGTTTGGGTTCGCATCGGGCTGCTTGCAGTCGGTAATGCTCTCCGTCGTGATCGGTCGTGTCGTGGGTGAGCAACGACGCGATCACTTCGACCGCTTCTTCGAAACGATTGAAGCGCTCGGTGAGCGAGCCGAGTTCGATCCCATAGGCGCTGCATTCCTCTTCGTTCCACCCGGCGCCGAGTCCGAGCTCGAGGCGCCCTCCGGACACGATGTCGAGGGTGGCGGCCATGTTCGCGAGCACGGCGGGGTGTCGGTAGACGACACCGTTGACCATGGTTCCGATGCGGATGCGCTCAGTGGCCTGCGCGAGTGCGGCGAGGGTGACCCACCCCTCCAGGCACGGCCCGGAAGTGTCCGCAGTGTTGATGGGATAGAAGTGGTCGAAGTTCCAGGCCGATTCGAACAGCTCAATGCGGTCGGCCTCACGCCAGACGTCGAGCATGTCGCTCCACGTCGTCTCTTGTGGGGCGGTTTTGATCGCGTAGCGCATGTCGGCACCCTAGGTGAGCGGCCGCGACAGTCTGTGGGGCGCTCGTGACGGTCACTGGTGCCAGAACCACAGTTGCGGCCTGCACCCTCGCGGTCGGCTTGGCTGCGGCTCTTGGCTTCGTTCCCGGCTACGTGGCGACGTCGCTGCGGGCGGATCTCGGCCTATCGCGCGCTGAGGTGGGTTTGATTGTCTCGCTCTATTTCGGCTCGACAGGCGTGATGTCAATTCTCGGTGGTTCGGTCACGGATCGGATCGGCGTTCGAAAGGTCATCGTTGGCGACATGGTGGTGGTGGCGGTGTGCGCCGCCTTGGCGGCGTGGCGGGGCGATCTGGCGGCGCTCCTCCTTACCTCGGTGATCGCCGGGGCCGGCTATGCCGGGGTGAACGCCGCGACGAACGCGGCGATCGCGTCGGTAGTTGATCCGTCACGGCGAACGATGGCGTTGTCGGTGAAGACGGGGGGCGTTCCAGCCATGGCGAGCACGGCAGCGTTGTTGGGGGCACCTCTGGCAGCGGCGACCTCCTGGCGAGTGGTGTGGTTGGTGGTTTCGCTGTTGGCTCTGTGCTCGGGCGTGTTCGCTTTTTGCGTTCTGCCGAGGGAGGCGGTTGCTGTGGCGAACGGCGTGCGTCGCGGCCGTGCTCCTTCTGGGGTCTGGTGGTTTGCGGTTGGCGCGTTCCTGTTAGTGGCTGGGTCGCAGCCGTTGTTCTCGTGGCTCGTGCCGTTTCTGGAGGAAGCGGTGGGCACCTCGGCGTCGGTCGCTGGCTCGGTCGCTTCGTTCTCGGCGGCGGTGGGGCTCGGCCTACTTGTGGTGAACGCGAGGAGTGTTGATCGCCGTAAGGGTGGGTCGAAGGTTGTGCGCCTTGTGTCGCTGTGTCTCGCTACGGCGGCTTCCGTCGTGCTGGTGATGCTGGGGTCGGAGTTCGGTTTGGTGGTCGCAGTGCTCGGCGGGGTCGGGGGTGTTGCTCTTCAACTGGCCGCGATCGGCACGATGCACGCGCTCGTAGTGGAGCGTTCGGGGGGAGCGGTGGCCGCGGCTACAGGGGTGACGATGACCGGTTACTACCTCGGCGCACTGGTGTCACCTGTGGCGTTTGGAGCGCTGGTGGACGCGACGGGCTCGTACTCAGTGGGGTGGTTGGCCCTGGTAGCGCTGTTAAGCGGCTCCACACTGGCATGGATTCTCGGCGGGCGGGCGACACAATTTGCCCCCGCCGGTGGTGTTTATTAGTAGTCATTCTTATGACTACTATTTGCCCTGCCCGTCACCGTGATGGGCAAAGTGGCCCGGGTAGCCGCTTGTTGCTAGGGGGACGGCGTAGCCGTGCCGAAGGGGGAAAAATGAAAGTTCGAAATTCGTCGAGAGCGCGGCGCGTAGTTGCCGTCGCAGCCAGCTTTGCCGTTGTGGTCGCCGCCTGCGGCGGTGACTCGGATGAGGCCGCGGATGAGCCCGCTGCCGCGGAGGAACCTGCTGCTCAGCCGGCCGAAGAGTCCGCGGATGAGCCCGCTGCTGAGCCGGCGGATGAGCCCGCAGCGGAGCCTGCGGACGAGCCCGCCGAAGAGCCGACCGTCAGTGCTTCAGAGGCGCGTGTCGCGTCGTTCCTGCAGGCGGTCACCGAGTTGCCGCTGAGCGCTCCGATCGCTGCCCCGGCCGACGTGTCGGTCTTCTACGTGCAGTGCAGTGTTCCGGTGTGCGCTGAGATCGCCATCGGGCTGGAGGCGGCGACGGCCGCTGCCGGCTGGAACTACGAGACCGCTTCACACCAAGACACACCCGACACCGTTGCTTCGGCCTTTGACGCGGCCATCGCGGCGCAGCCGGACGTTGTGCTCACGAGCGGTAACCCGCGCGAGTGGTTCGCGCCGCAGCTCGCGACCCTGTCCGAGCAGGGAATTCCCGTGGTCGCTTGGTCGATGCCCGAGGGTTATGAGCCTGGCGACGGCATCTCGGTGAACCTGCTTACCGACGACGACTACTACTTCTACGGCGTGCTCATGGCTGACTACGCGGCGGTCAACTCAACGACGAAGGACATCCTGTTTGTCGGTCTGCCGACGTTCCCAGTGCTGTCCACGGTCCAGCAAGGCTTCGAGGACGAGATCGCGGCTGAGTGCCCCGACTGTTCAGTTGATGTGATCGAGGTTGCGGTCACGGACCTCGGCACCAACCTGCCCGGCACGATCGTGTCGCAGCTGCAGTCGAACCCTGATCTCGACATGATCGTGTATGCCTTTGGCGGCATGCTCTTCGGTGTTCCGGAGGCCATCGACGCTGCCGGTCTCGGCGACCAAGCCGCTGCGATCTCGCAGGCTGGTGGACCGCTGAACTTCGGTTACATCACCGGCGGAATGCACCAGGTGGCTGAGGTCGGTCTCGCTTCGGAGCTGATGGGGTGGCGCGCGATTGACGCGGCGGCTCGCATTCTCTCGGGTGAGGGTCCGGGTCGGGCTCCGGCGCGTGACCTCACTGAGGTGGCGGGTCGCCCCGACATCCTCGCTGGTGGTCTCCCGCTCCAGATTCTCGAGGCCGGTTCAATCGCCGACCCGTCGGCCCTGTGGCCAGGCGTGGACGGTTTCCAGGACCAGTTCTCGACGCTCTGGGCGGGCTGATCGGGCCCTCTCGACGATCCGAGTAGCGAGAGGGCCACATTGGATTCAACCCATGGCCTGATCGCTGAGGGATCTGACCCTCGGGGACGGGTGGCACCGGTTATCGACCGGCCGCCCGTCCTCGAGGTGGTCTCCCTTTCAAAGACGTATCCCGGCCAGGTGGCCCTTGACGGCGCCGCGCTCCGGGTGATGCCTGGCGAGGTTCACGCTCTCGTCGGACAAAACGGGTCGGGTAAGTCGACCCTGATCAAGTTGCTGGGCGGCTACGTGAAGGCTGATCACGGCGACGATGTCCGTTTCGGCGGCGAACGGATCGACCTGTGGGCGCTGGATCGCGATATCCGCAGTCGAATCAGAATCGTTCATCAGGATCTCGGTCTGGTGCCGACGCTGTCGACGGTTGAGAATCTCGGCCTCGGGCGCGGGTTTCAGAGCGGTCCGATTGGCAACATCCGCTGGCGGGAGGAAGTGCGCCGAGCGCAGGAGCTCCTGTTGGCGTTTGGTTTGGCGCCCGATGTTCGTCAACCAGTCGGAACGCTGTCCGCCGCGGAGCGCGCAGCAGTGGCCATCATGCGTGCGTTGCAGGATTGGGACTCATCTCGACCCGGCCTGCTGGTGCTCGACGAGCCGACGGCGTCGCTGAATCGAGGCGAGGTTGACGCGCTCTTTCGTGAGGTGCGCCGTGTGGCCGCCGAAGGTGCCGGGGTGTTGTTCGTGAGTCACATGATCGATGAGGTGCTCGAGCTTGCCGATCGGGTCACGGTGCTTCGCGATGGTCAGGTGGTGGCGTCTGGTGAGCCGGCTGCTGAGCTCGACGAGCGTCGCCTCGTCGAGCTGATCGTCGGGAGGCCTGTGGCTGATCTGTATCCCGAGGTGGATGCTGCCGTCGGTCGCCCGGTGCTCGAGTTGTCGATGGTGTTCGGCATCGCGCTCCGTGGGGTGAACTTGAAGGTTCACGAGGGCGAGATCGTCGGGGTGGCGGGACTTGTAGGGTCGGGTCGTGAGGAGATCGCGGGTGCGGTCTTCGGCGCGACGCCGAGGTTCATGGGAAAGGTGCTGGTTGACAAGCGGAAGGTGTTCGCGACTCCGAGGGATTCGATTCGGGCGGGTATGGCTCTGGTGCCTGCTGATCGAAAGGCGCTCGGGCTTGACACCCAAGAGCGACTGCACCAGCACATCCCCCTACCGCGACTTGGCCCGCTGCAGCGCGGGCTGCGGCTTCGGCACCGTGCGGCCCGTCGCGAGTCGGCGGCATGGGCTGAACGCCTTGAGGTTCAGCCACCGTTGATCGAGCGGCGAATGGAGAAGTTCTCCGGCGGTAACCAGCAGAAGGCGGTGCTCGCTCGGTGGTTGCGCACTGAGCCGCGCGTTCTGTTGCTCGATGAGCCGACGCAAGGGGTCGATGTCGGCGCGAAGGCGACGATCTACGGGCACGTCCGCGATGCGGCTGAGCGCGGGGTGGCGGTGCTGGTCGCGTCGTCCGATGCCGAGGAGTTGGTGCATCTCTGCGATCGGGTGCTGGTATTCCGTTCTGGTTCGGTGGCGGCTGAGTTGCGAGGTTCGTCGCTGACCGAGGAGCGTCTGATCGCTGAGACGTTGGGGGCGACCTCGCATCGCCGCAACATGCGGATCGGTCGCGAGCCGATCAGGGTGAAGGTGGTGCGTGAGAATCCTCCGGTCGAGGAGGTCGTGGAGATTCCTGTTGAGGTAGCCGAGCCGATGGTTGAGCCTGAGGTGAGGCCTCAGGGCATGCTGAGTTCGGTGGTGGCGGCGGTGCGCGATTGGTGGAGGCGACTGAAGTGACGCAGATGCGTATCGATGATCGGACGGGTGAGGTCACACATCGGCCGACGTTGAAGAAGAACAAGTTGACGCGCCGTCACCGGGTGGTGAACGAACGGATCGAACGGCGTAAGCGGATTGATTCGCGCTTCGACACTCGACGTTCACCGATCAAGTGGAAGAGCTTTCATCCGCGCAATATCGGCGTTGTCTATCTCTACGCGCTGATCTGGCTGGTGTTTATGACCTGGGTGCCTGACACCTGGTTCACGTGGTTGACGCATCGTTCGGTGCTTAACCAGAACGCGATTCTGGTGGTGGTGGCGGTCGGTTTGCTGGTGCCGCTATCGGCTGGCGTGTTCGATCTCTCGATCGCGGGAACGATCTCGGCGAGCGCGGTGATGGTGTCGTGGGGGCTCGTTGAGGTGGGCTGGTCGATGCCGGTGGCGATCGGTGCTGCGCTGCTAGTTGGCGCGATCGTCGGCAACCTCAATGGGTTCTTAGTCGTGAAGATCAAGATCGACTCGTTCATCGCGACGCTCGGCATGAGTTCGGTGTTGACGGCGTTCGCGGTGTGGCGGTCCAACAATCGGTCGATTTTGGGGTTCCCCGACGGCTTCAAGGGCTTAGCGAACCAGTTCGCTTGGGGGCTCAACAAAACGGTGTTGGTCGCGGCGGTTCTGGCGTTTGGTTTGTGGTTCGTGTTGGAGCACACGGCGCTCGGCCGATACTTGTTCGCGACGGGTGGTGCTCGGGAGGCGGCTCGGCTGGCTGGTGTGCAGACCGATCGCTATCTCTGGGGGTCGTTGGTGACCTCGGCAATGTTCTCGTCATTGGCCGGGGTGATGCTGGCGGCGCAGTTCGGATCGACCCAGGCTCAGTCGGGTGCGCCGTATTTGTTGCCTGCGTTCGCGGCCGCGTTCCTTGGCTCCACGCAGTTCAAGCGGCGCTTCAACGTGTGGGGTGCGGTGCTCGCGGTGTTCGTGCTTCAGTCTGGGGTGAAGGGTCTGCAGTTGGCTGGGGTTGGCACCACGTGGATCGAGTCGCTGTTCTTCGGTGTGGCGCTGATCGTCGCGGTTGGTTTCTCCTCGTTCCGCAAGCGGGTGCACGGCGGGCAACGACGCTGGTGGCGCCGGGAGGAGAGCGGACCCGAGTACTTCCTCGGTCGGTTGCTCGGCTGGGGGCGCGTGCGGGGCGGCACCTCGGAGGACAACGCGAAGCAGTGGTGGTTCGATCCGTCGGATGCCGAGGGGCATCACATCAAGCCGGAGTGATCCTGGTGAAGGAGATGAAGGTGATGCGTGAGTTGTTGGGAGGTCGTCGATGAGTCTCGTTGGCGCGAAGGTGCTTCGTAAGGAAGATCCGCGGTTGCTGTCGGGCACCGGGCGATTTGTCGATGATCTCGCGCCGGCGGGGTGCGCGTTCGCTGAGTTCGTGATGTCGTCGGAGGCGCATGCCCGCATCGTCTCGATTGATGTGCGAAGGGCGCTCGCGGTTGAGGGCGTGCTCGCGGTGTACACGGCGGAGGATTTCGCTGAGTTTCCGGATGTGCCGGGTGGACTTCCTGATCTTGAGCGGCCGACGTTGGCTCGCAATGTCGTGCGCTTCGTCGGCGAGCCGGTCGCGATCGTTGTGGCGGAGGATCGTTACGCCGCTGCGGATGGGGTGCAGGCTCTCGAGATCGAATATGAGCCGCTGCCGGTGGTTGCGACGATTGGTGACGCGACCGCAACGGATGCGGCGTTGCTGCACCCGGCCCACGGGTCGAATGTGGCGACGGTGGTGCCGATGCTCGAGGATCTCGAGCGCGAACTCGATCGCTGTGATGGCCGTGCGCATCTCCACATCGTGAATCAGCGTTGTGTGGCGGTGCCGATTGAGCCGATGTCGTGTGTTGCCGATTGGGGTGTCGACGGTTTGACGGTGTGGGCAACGGTGCAGGCCCCGCACCACTTGAGGAATTACCTCGCGAATTGGCTCGACATCCCACAGGTGGATTGCCGGGTTATCGCGCCCGATGTCGGCGGCGGGTTCGGTTCAAAGATCGTGTGGTATCCGGAGTTGTTCTTGGCGCCGGTGGTGTCGAAGCGTCTTCGGCGTCCGGTGAAGTTCACGCAGACCCGTAGCGAAGCCATGCTGCAGATGGCGCCGGGGCGCGATCAAGAGCATGACATCGACATCGGTTTCGACAACGACGGCCGCATTCGCGCGTTGCGGTTAGTGGTCACGCAGAACGTCGGCGCGTATCCCGATCCGACGGGTCTCGGTCTGGCGGTGTTGACGACGTGGATGGCGGCTGGCGCCTACCGGATCCCGGAGGTGCAGACGAGTTATCGAACGGTGATGACCAATACGACGCCGGTCGCCGCGTATCGGGGGGCGGGACGTCCGGAGGCGGCGTTCTCCATTGAGCGGATCGTCGATGTGGTGGCTCGTCGCACTGGCCTTGATCCGGCGGAGGTGCGGCGTCGCAATTTCATTCCGCCGACCGCCTTTCCTTATGAGACGCATAACGAGGCGGTCGTCTACGACTCGGCTGATTTCCCGGAGTTGCTGCGTGAGTGTCAGCGCCTCATGAACTACGACGCGGTGCGCGCAGAGCAGGAGGCGCGCCGAGGAGATCTCTCGAAGCCGTTGCTCGGCATTGGCCTGTCGTGCTGGTTGGAGATCGCTGGTTTTGGTCCGAATGGCTCGCTCGAGGGCTTTGGGCACCTGGCGTCGTGGGAGTCGGCCCAGGTGCGGGTGCAACCAGATGGTTCGGCAGTGATTTTTGCGGGTTCGTCTCCTCACGGTCAGGGTCACGAGACGGTGTTCGCGCAGATCGCGTCTGACGAGCTGGGCATCTCGTTCGATCGGATTCAGGTGCGCACTGGTGACACAGCGACGGTGTTGCAGGGCATCGGCACGATGGGTTCGCGTGGGGTGCCGACCGGCGGCTCAGCGGTGAAGGTCGCGTCGCAGCGCGTGTTGGCGCGGGCGAAGAAGATCGCCGCGCATCTGCTGGAGGCGAGTGAGCATGACCTTGAGGTGGTTGACGACGCGTTCAATGTGCGTGGTTCTCCGGGCAAGAAGGTCGGATGGGCGGATGTGGCGTGGGCGTCGTTCCAGCCGTTGTCGATTCCTCCGGAGTT
>Ga0181588_10000350_pt1 | contig 41519 bp, 34 predicted proteins | sample 071ome_26_FD_148607 | JGI IMG/M metagenome (GOLD analysis project Ga0181588, IMG submission 148607) | Coastal salt marsh microbial communities from the Groves Creek Marsh, Skidaway Island, Georgia - 071409BT metaG (spades assembly) | ecosystem: Environmental > Aquatic > Marine > Intertidal zone...
GACGGCGTTCCTGATGCCGCCTTTGGAGCTGCGACCCATGCCGCATTGCTGCGCGTAGACACCGATGAGCAGACAAGCCCGTGAGGGAAAACACTTGGAGGTGTTATACATGCTGGTGAAACGGAGGCCTCTCCTCGCCAAACGGTCAATATTCGGCGTCTTCACCTCCCCGCCATAACAGCCAATGTCCGAGTAGCCCATGTCATCAACCAGGATGAGAATGATGTTGGGTCTCGATGAGTCGTTCGGCTGTGTCGCAAGCGCAGCTTGAACGCAAAGCAGGATGGCGAGGAGCAGTTTCATGAGGAGGAAGAGGATCGACCGGTCGGCTTCAGGCTTCGTCGAGGCGACTTCGAACGAGCCGGATGAGGTCCGCGTTCTGGAATGGTTTGGGAAGGAAATCGATTGCCCAGAAACGGAGCCACATTCTGCCCGTTGGTTCGAATATTCAGGACCATACCAGGGGTTTCCACGAAGGCGCCACGGAGCAGTTTGCGTGAAAGAGCGGCGGCCAGACTCAAGGATTCCGGCGCCGGTTGACCAGCCGTGGCATCCAGCACAGTGATGCGAGCCGCCTTGACCATCGTGGAACCCTGCGATTCGGTGAAGCCTTCCACGGCAATTCTGGCGCCGACGGGCGGCAATGAATCCTTGGAGGACGGAATCAGGATCAAGCCCTTGCCCTCGTCCTGAACCATCAACCGGCCCGTCCGCGGAATGATGCCGTAGACAACGCCCTCAGTCTTCACGGGCTGCTTCTGATTCAGCTGCGCGTGGGAGAGTTCTCGTATCGCGGCAATGGAGACGTGGGCCGCAGTCGTCACCGCTGGGAGAGCAAGCAGACACACACACGCGAGCAGCGCCGCTTTCAGGCGGCGGGTAACGCTGTCGCGTCTCGATGGTCGGCGACCAACCCGGTCAATGGCGCTCATTGCTGCCGATGAGAAAGAAACGATCGGATCATCGGAATCAGAACGTTTCCACAAGCAACAAAATTACGCCCCTGACTCGGAGAACGAAAGCCGCGAGTTTGCGGCTCAATCATCATTTGTCCGGCAGCGGCTCCTTGATACGGATGGTGGGCGCGAATTGGTCAGACTCGAAATCAGTCTCGTCAGTGAAGACCACCTTGATCGTATGGAAGCGATCCGTGCGCCATTGATCTTCATGCAACAACCAATCACGCACGAATTCGGCGACCTTCTTGCGACATTCCTCGCGAACGAGGCTCATGTGGCGTTTGTCTGCGGCGTAGCGCTGGATGCTCGGCGTGATGCTGCGCTCCAGTTCGGTCATCTGTTCGGTTTCATTGAAGCGGGCCCAACCGCGCTCCGACCACTTCTGCATGCGGTCGGTGTGAATCGCCGGCGGCTGCGTGGGCTGGAACGCGGGCGCCTCGACCACGCAACTGTGACCTTCGACATCGAGTTTCCAAGGGCCGACGAGATCGAGATGATAACGATAGGTGACCGGGACGCGGATCTCGGTGGTGGTGGTCCCGAGATAGACCGAATCCCAAAGCGCCGTCTTCGCCTCGCTGCGCCGGAAGGTCTCCACGGAGCGCATGGTCGCGAGCTCGAGCTTCATGCCGGAGGAGCTCAACTCGGGAATCGCAGAAGTGAAGGTTTCGGTGATGTAACCGGCATGGAAGCGCTCCGCGACGCGGGCCGCGGCGTCGCCAACGCTGTCGATGGTTTCCTGCACCGCCTTTCCGGCGGAGACCGCCGTCTCCTTGGCGGCTTTGAGCGCGATCATGTAGCCAAGCAACGCAACGACGCAGGCAAACATGACCGCGATGGGCCATTTGTAGAGATTGAGGATGCGCACCCATTGGGGGAAACCGGCCAGCGGGTCCCGTTCCTCCGTGTGAGAGAGGACCACCGCCGAACCGTCGCTGGATTCGACCTCCAACCGGTCGTTCGATTTGTCCGGTTCTTCCGACATGAGTGGCACACTAACGGGGATCTCCGCCCCCGGCCATTACAGATTCCGGGCGTGATTTGGAGTTCGTAGCGCAGCCGTCCCGGCTGCGGGTTCTGGCGGCGTCCCGCCGCCATTCTTGCATCGCCGGGCGGGGACGCCCGGCCAACCCGCAGGCGAGGACGCCTGCGCTACAACCGTGAACATTGTCCGTCGTTTCAGCCAGGTCACCTCTGTTTGACGGCGCTCCCGCTGAATTCCTTGCTCCTTTTTTCTCAGGCGAGGCGCTTGAATCACGCGCAATGAACGAATTGAACGCCCTCCTGTCCGGCGACGACGCCATATTCGAGATTCGCACAAAGGCCCCCGGGCCGGAGGGCGCGTTGCCCTTGACCGACGCCATGTTGAAAGAACGGCCCAGCGGCGACATCTTCGGCATGACTCAGAATGCCGGCATGGGCTGGCGGGCCGCGGAACTGGGCCGCAGACAATTTCTCATCCTCAGCACCCAGGGCGGCATCCGGGCGGAAGATGGAACACCGATCGCGCTGGGCTATCACACCGGCCATTTCGAGATCGGACTGCTGGCGCAGGCGGCCGCCAAGGAGTTCAAGGGCCTCGGCGCCATTCCCTTCGCCGGAACGTGCTCGGACCCCTGCGATGGACGGTCGCAGGGGACGACCGGGATGTTTGACAGCCTGGCCTACCGCAACGACGCCGCCACGGTGTTCCGACGCCTCGCCCGCTCCCTGCCGACTCGGTCCGGCGTCATGGGGGTGGCGACCTGCGACAAGGGACTTCCGGCGATGATGATGGCTCTTGCCGGCCTGCCGGACCTCCCGACGATACTTGTTCCCGGCGGGGTCACACTTCCGCCGGAGGTGGGCGAGGACACTGCGATGGTGCAAACCATCGGCGCGCGCTATTCCCATGGAATGCTTTCCCTGCAGGAAGCCGCCGAAGCCGGTTGCCGGGCGTGCGGCTCGCCGGGCGGCGGATGCCAGTTCCTCGGAACGGCGGCGACGGCTCAAGTGGTCGGCGAAGCATTGGGCCTTTCCCTGACGCACTCGGCCCTCGCGCCATCAGGCGAGCCTGTCTGGACGGACATGGCCGCCCGTTCCGCCCGTGCATTGGCATCCCTGGATGAACGCGGCTTGAGAACGCCCGATATGCTGACTGACGCGGCGGTTCTCAACGCGATGGTCGTCCATGCCGCGTTCGGGGGCTCAACCAACCTTCTCCTGCACATCCCAGCCATCGCGCATGCGGCCGGCCTGCGGCGCCCCGAAGTCGAAGATTGGATTCAAGTAAACAGCGAGACCCCGCGCCTGGTCAGCGTCCTGCCCAACGGGCCGGTGCACCACCCCACTGTGCGTGTCTTCCTGGCCGGCGGCGTTCCCGAGGTCATGCTGCATTTGCGGGACCTGGACTTGCTGGATCTTGACGCGCTGACTGTGACGGGCCAGTCACTCGGCTCGAATCTCGATTGGTGGGAGTCCTGCGAACGTCGACAACGCTTTCGCGCCATTCTGCAGGAACGCGACGGAATCAATCCGGACGAGGTGATCATGTCGCCGGATCAGGCCCGGGAACGCGGACTCACCAGCACTGTGACCTTTCCGCGAGGCAACATCTTTCCCGAGGGCGCCGTCATCAAGAGCACCGCGATCGACGCGTCTGTCGTGGAGGAGGACGGCGTCTTCCGCATGGAGGGGCCGGCGCGCGTGTTCACGAGCGAGAAGGCCGCCATTGCCGCCATCAAGAGCGGCGCGATCAAAGCGGGCGATGTGATGATCCTGACCGGCATCGGTCCGACCGGCACTGGAATGGAGGAAACCTACCAGGTGACCTCGGCATTGAAATACCTCCCCTTCGGCAAGCGGGTCGCCTTGATCACCGACGCGCGTTTCTCGGGCGTTTCCACCGGCGCCTGCATCGGCCATGCAGGACCCGAGGGACTGGCCGGAGGGCCTATCGGAAAACTGCAGGACGACGATGTCATCCGGATTGAGATCGACCGCAACACCAACATCGGTTCCGCCAACTTCGTGGAATCCGCCGGGAAACGCTTCTCACCCGAAGAAGGCGCCGCGATCTTGAACCAGCGTCCTTTGCGTTCCGATATGGCCCCCAATCCCGAACTTCCGTCCGACACTCGCTTGTGGGCGGCCCTGCAATCCGCGAGCGGAGGGACCTGGGGCGGCTGCGTGTTCGACGTGGATTCCATTCTGGACGCGTTGGGGTGACCGTCGTAGCGCAGGCGAGGACGCCTACGCTACCGCTCCAGCCCGCATTCGCCTTGCACTTCGAAACACCCACCCTAAGCTCCGCGCGTGCCCGACCCGAATCCCGAACCCATTTCCGCCAGCACCGGCGTCTGCGCCGTGCTAGGCCACCCGATCCGACATTCCGCATCGCCCGCCATGCAGAACGCCGGCATCGGTGAATTGGGACTGGATTGGCGATATGTGGCGTTTGAAACCCATCCCGACGATCTCAAGGCGGCGATCGAGGGCGCGCGCGCAATGCGCTATATCGGCCTCAATCTGACCGTGCCCCACAAACTGCTTGCGGTGGATTTGATGGACGAACTCGACGAGTCGGCCCGGACCTGGGGCGCGGTGAACACCGTCGTGTTCGAGGGACGCGGCGCATCCGGGGAATGGCGACCGCTGGGGCAATGGGCGGGCGGCCCGATCGAAGAGGTCCGCACCCGCGGCTACAATACCGACGCCGACGCCATCACGCGTTCGCTGCGTGAGGATTTGGACTGCGAGCCGAAGGGGTCCCAGGTCCTGCTGCTGGGGGCAGGCGGGGCCGGTCGCGTCGCGGCCTTGAAGCTGGCGGCCGAGGGCGTCGACCGACTGTGGCTGGTCAATCGCACGGAGTCCAAGGCGGCGCAGTTGGCCGAGGAGATTCGCGCGGCGCATCCGACCGTGGAGGCGCTTGTCGGCTATCCCTCGACGGACAACAAGTTGGATCTCATTCTGAACGCGACGTCCCTCGGCCTGAAGCCGGACGATCCGTCCCCGTTGGACGCTTCGCGTTTTCCAATCTGCCAGGCGCGCGCGGTCTTCGACATGGTTTACCGACCGGACAGGACGGCGCTGTTGCAAGCCGCCCAAAGCGCCGATTGCCGGATTGCGGATGGAACCGGCATGCTGCTGTGGCAGGGCGTGAAGGCGCTGGAAATCTGGTCGGGGAAGCGCGCGCCGGCGGACGCCATGCGCGCGGCCCTGCAACGTCATTTGCGAAACGCTTGAATAGTCAACGCGATCCGGCCCACCTGAAATTCACCTGATGCTCGAAGATCTGATCAACCCGCAATACTGGCATTCCGTTCCGTTTCATTATTGGACGGCGGTGTTCTTCATTTTCGGTTCGATCTGGGGGAGTTTTCTCAATGTCTGCATCCACCGCATGCCGTTGGGTCTCAGCGTGGTCAATCCGCCGTCGCACTGCCCTTCCTGCGAGTATCAGATTCCATGGCATCAGAACATTCCGCTGGTCTCGTGGCTCCAATTGGGCGGCAAGTGCGCCAATTGCGGCTCCGGCATCTCGGCCCGCTACTTTCTGGTTGAGTTGCTGACCGGGATCGCATTCTTGTGCGCCTGGATCGCCTTCGGACCCGCGTCCCCGCTGCTGGCGATGGCCAACTGCGTGGTGTTGGCGGGCTTCATCTGCGCCACCTTGATCGACTTCGAGCACTTCATCATTCCGGATGAGATCACCCTTGGCGGCGTGGGCGTCGGTTTCATTGCCTCGGCCCTGATCCCGTCGTTGCACCAGGCCAGCGGAGCCGTTCCGGCTCTGGGCCAGAGCCTGCTCGGCATCGTTGTCGGCGGGGGCGTTGTCTACGCCATCCTCCGGATGGGCAAGTGGATGTTCGGCAAGAAACGCGTGAACCTCGAACCCGATTCGAAGCTGACCTTCACCGACGTCAGCCTGTTCCTGCCGGGGGAGGAGATTCCCTACGACGAGTTGTTCTATCGCAAGTCCGACTTCATCGGTTTCCGGGCGAAGCGCCTCGAGCTGGCCGATCGCTGCTACGTTGACGCGCCGGTTCGACTGACCCAGAACGCGCTGATCATCGGCGAGGAGACATTGGATCCGGAGCCGGTCCGGTTCATGGAGGTCGTGACCGACGAAATCATCCTGCCGCGTGAGGCGATGGGGCTGGGCGATGTAAAGTTCATGGCGGCGATCGGCGCCTTCATGGGTTGGCAGGCCACCCTCTTCACGCTGATGTTCAGCTCGGTGATTGGTTCGTTTGTCGGCGTCGGCCTGATTGCGATCGGAAAACGATCCTGGTCCGCGCGGATACCCTACGGCCCCTACATTGCGCTGGCGGCGATCATCTGGATGTTTCTCGATCCCGGGACCCAGGCTTTCTGGCGCGGCATCCTGGGCGGCTACGCGGGCGCACTCGACGGCGGCTGAGACAATCCCAAGGCGACCCGGCGCGCTGACAGGATTCTTACGGTGTCCTGTCGGACCGCTGACATGGATTCCTGGAATCAGGAACAGGGCGGCGACAACATGAAGCCTGGCGGTTCTACAGACCCGCAGCTTCAACCCGCATCGGATGCCATGAACGCGTCGAGAAGCGCCGCCAGCCTTGCGGTCTCGTCATTCCCCGCATTGCGCCCGGTGACGCAAGGCGTGGTCGACCAATGTCAACGCGGTCATCGCTTCGACGATCGGGACGGCGCGGGGCAGGACACAGGCATCATGGCGTCCCCGGCCTTTCAAGGTCGTGTTCCTGCCTTCATTGGAAACCGTTTCCTGCGGGTGCATGACCGTCGCCGTCGGCTTGAATGCCACGCGGAAGAAGATGGTTTCCCCATTGCTGATGCCGCCCTGCACGCCGCCTGAGCGGTTGGTCCTGGTCCGGACCTGTCCGCGGCGCATGCGGAACGCATCGTTGTGCTCCATGCCGGTGAGCCTGGTCCCCTCGAACCCGGAACCGATTTCAAATCCCTTGGTCGCCGGCAGGCTGAGCATGCCTTTGGCAAGATCGGCTTCCAGTCGGTCGAAGACGGGCTCGCCCCAGCCCGCCGGAACCCCGCGGGCGACGCCCTCGATAATGCCGCCCACGCTGTCGCCTGCCTTCCGTGTCTTCTCGATCAACCGGATCATCTTCTCGGCCGCTTTCGAATCAGGACACCGGACCATGTTCGCTTCGACCTGCTTGAGCTTCACTTTCTCCGGATCCACCTCGCCGACGACGTTCTGCACCTGTTTCACATAGGCCAGGACCTCGACGCCGAACTGCTCTTTGAGGATCTTCTTGGCAATGGCGCCGGCGGCGACACGGCCAATGGTCTCCCGCGCGCTGGTGCGTCCGCCTCCCTGCCAGTTGCGAAGGCCGTACTTGGCGTCGTAGGTATAGTCGGCGTGGGACGGCCGATACTTCACCGCCATTTCCTCGTAGGCGGAGGAGCGGGCGTCCTTGTTGCGGACCAGCATGCTGATCGGCGTGCCCAAGGTCTGGCCTTCGAAGGTGCCGGACAGGATTTCGACCGCGTCCGCTTCATTGCGCGGGGTGACGATTTTCGACTGCCCGGGCCGACGCCGATCCAGGTCGGGCTGAATGTCGGCTTCGGTCAACGCCAATCGCGGCGGGCAGCCGTCGACAATCACGCCAACGCCGCCGCCGTGGGATTCGCCGTAGGTTGTGATGCGAAACAGATGCCCGAATGTGTTGCCCATAAGGAGGGAGAGGTTGCGGGAAATGACGTCGTCGGTCAATCGCGCCCGAACCAACACAAAACAACCGCCGCCCTTGCGGACGGCGGGTTGTGTGAAATCGAATCGCGCTGAAGAGCTGTGATCAGGCCGCGGCGGTCGCCGCGGCGGCTTCCTCTTCCTGCGGCGTCGGGTTCAGGCTCTCGACGTTCACCCTGAGCGTGCAGGTGACCTCGCCATGCAGCCGGAGCTCCACTCCGTGCTCGCCTGTGTGGCGAATCGGATCCGCCAGATGGATCTGCTTCTTGGTCAGGTGCACGGCGAACTGATGCTCGAGTTCGTCGAGCACCATGGCCGAAGTGACGGAGCCGAACATCTTGCCGTCGTCGCCGGTCCGGACCTTGATGGTCAACATGAGCTTGGCGACGCTCTTCGCCAATTCCTCGGCGTCCTTGAGCTCCTTCGCTTCACGCTCGGCGCGGCGTTGCTGCAGCGCGTCCAATTGGCGCTTGTTGGCCCGGGTCACGGGAACAGCGAGTCCTTGCGGAATGAGATAATTACGGGCGTATCCCGGGGCCACCTCCACGGTGTCGGCCTCGCCGCCCAGGCTTTCCACATGCGATGTCAGAATTACTTTCGTCTTAGCCATGATATGTCAGGGTTGAAATGGTTCTCGTCAAACCGGGTCCAGACCGGTCGTCAAATCAAAAGGGAACATCGTCGTCCTCAGGCAGTCCGTCGTCATGAACGGGAGGCGGGACCGGACGCCCCTGGGCCGGGGCCGCCGGGCGCGATTGCGGAGCGGTTTGCTCGAATGGATCGGAGGTCTCGCCGCGGTTGCCGCCGCCGCCGCCGTCCATGAAGGAAAAGGATTCCAGGACGACGCGCATCTGACTGCGTCGCTGACCGCTTTGCTTGTCCTCCCATTGGTCCAGCCGCAGGCGACCTTCAACCAACAACGGACGGCCCTTCTTCAAATACTGGGCGACCACCTCGGCCTGCCGACCAAAGGCGTCGACATCAACGTAGGTGACCTCCTCCTGCATCTCGCCAGCGTCGTTCTTCCAGCGACGATTCAACGCCATGCCAATACGCGCGATCGCCGTGCCCTTGGGCGTGTAGCGCAGCTCGGGATCGCGGGTGAGATTCCCGGCGATGATGACCTTGTTGAAGCTGGCCACGACGGACTAGGCGGTTGGCGCGGCGGCGGGCTCCGCCGGCGCGCTGGTGAAAATGACACGAAAGACCAGATCGCTCAGGTTGTACTTCGCGTTGAGCTTGGCGATCGCCTCGGCCGGAACCTCAAACGTGATGTTCACGTAGAAACCCGACTGGTTCTTCTTGTTGGCGACCCTCGCGAAGTTGCGTTTGTCCATCTTCTGGACGTTGTCGATCCGTCCGCCCTCGGCGACGATCTCGGCGGAGACCTTCTCGATGGCCTCTGGGATGCCCATCTCCTGGGCGGCGCTATTCAAAATAAACAAGCCTTCGTACTTTCTCACTGCTGTTCCTTCGCGTCGTTCGGAGCGATGACCGCTCCATTATGTTCGTTCATTGCTTTCTCGATTCCCGCAGTCAACCAGCATTCCGCCTGATCGGCCGCCCTGGCCAAGGCCAGTTCCAAAATCTTCATCTCTTCCGCGTCAAATCTGCCCAGCACATACCCGACAATTTCCCGCGAGCCATCCCGCCGGCCAATTCCAATTCGTTGCCGCGCAAACTTTTTCCCGCCCAGGTGGGCTTCAATCGACTTCAGCCCATTGTGCCCGCCCGAACTGCCGCCCGGCCTCATCCGCACTGAACCCAGCGGGATATCCGCGTCGTCCACGACCACCAGGACATCCTCGGAAGGAATCCGGTAAAAGTCCGCCAAACTCCGGACCGCCTCGCCGCTGCAGTTCATATAGGTCTGCGGCTGGCAAAGGATGGCGCGGCGCCCGCCGAACGATGCCTTCGCGACACGCGATTTGGACCGCTTGTCGTCCTGCCAATCGGCGGCTACTTTCTGAGCGAGCCGTTCGACCAGCATAAAACCCGCGTTGTGCCGCGTTTTTTCGTATTTGCGGCCCGGGTTGCCCAGCCCAACGACCAAGAGCAGGTTCTCCATGGGCTGGACGGCGGCGTTCCATCAGACGCACCGCCGGGTAAAAAGGATCAGGAGCCGGACTTCTCGCCCTTCTCGCCTTCGGTTTTGGCCGCGGCCAATTCCTCGGAGCGGCTGGCGCGAGACTTGGCGATCGAGCAGACCGGAATATTCTTGTCGCCCAGTATCGTGACGCCTTCCGGAGCGACGATATCGCCGACGTGCAGGGTTTGGCCCGTTTGCAAGGGACTGACATCCACCTGAATGGATTCGGGCAGGTCTTTCGGCAGGGAACGCACCCGCACCTTGTGCAAGACGTGTTCCAAGAGGCCGCCGCCGACCTTGACGCCGACCGCCTCGCCGACCGTTTGAATCGGAACGGTCACCTCGATCACCTCGTCCTCGGCGATCTGGTGCAGATCCACGTGCAGCACATCGCCTTTCAGGGGGTGATGTTGCACATCCTGCAGCAAAGCGAGGCGGTTCTTGCCATCGACGGAGAGCTCCACGAGGATATTCTCAGCGACGGTGCTGTTGATCAGATTGGTCAATTCCTTGGCATTGATTTCCAGGTTTTCCGGCTCGGTCTTGCCGCCGTAGATGATGGCGGGCACACGACCTTCGCGGCGCAATTTCTTGACGCCCGAGCTCTTGACCAAGGACCGCGGGTTGGCGGCTAGTGGCAATGATTTCATAATTTTCGCTGATCAGATAAACGGGCGCCAGGTCATTCAACTGGTGCGCCCGCCTTTGAACTTAAAAAGCGAAGTCACCGACGAATTGCTGTGAATACGCTTGATGGCTTCGCCCAACAACTCCGCCACGGAAAGGGTCGTAATATTGATCCCTTCGATTGGCGGGCGGTGGACACTATCAGTCGTAATCAATTCGTCAATCACTGAATTACGTAATCTTTCGATGCCCAGATCTCCCAAAATCGCGTGGGAAACACAGGCCAGGATCTGCTTGGCTCCCTTGTCCTTGAGAACCTGCGCCGCATTGCAGAGGGTGCCCGCCGTTTCGGTCAGGTCGTCGACGAGCAGGGCGGTCTTGCCGCGGATGGAGCCGATCACGGCGTCGGTCTCAACCTCGGTGGCGCTGCGACGCCGCTTGGCCACGATGGCCAGGCCCGCCTCGAGTTTCTCGCTGTAGGCATGGGCCATCTTCAGCCCGCCCACGTCCGGACTCACCACCACCAGGTTCTTGAAGCCCTTGCTTTCGAGGTAGTCATAGATCACCGGCGCCGCGTAAAGGTGATCGACCGGGATGTCGAAGAAGCCCTGGATCTGCTGGGCATGCAGGTCCATGGTCAGGACGCGGTTCGCGCCGGCGGCGACGAGGAGATTGGCCACGAGCTTGGCGGTGATCGGCACGCGCGGCTGATCCTTGCGGTCCTGTCGCGCATAACCGTAGAAAGGCATGACCGCGGTGATGCGCGAGGCGCTGGACCGCTTCAGCGCATCGATCATGATGAACATCTCCATCAGGTGATGGTTGGTGGGCGGACAGGTCGACTGGATGATGAAGACGTCCTCGCCGCGCACATTTTCATCGATCTTGCAGAAGCTTTCGCCATCCGGGAACGGCGTCGTCGTGGCCTTACCCAGCTCTATTCCGATCGAATCGCAGATGGCTTCAGCCAAAGGCTGATTGGAGGTGCCGGCAAAAATTTTCACAACGCGGTTCTATCCAGGGATACATTCAAGGAAATCGGCGTCTGCCCAGGTGGATTGCCGATTGTTGCGAGGACGTTACGGAGAGTAGCGGCGGCCATTTCGGGCGCAAGCGGAAAAGTGGGATCCGGAGCGCGGAATGTTCGTGATGTCACTTCAGCAGCTTGAGTTTCAAACCGGGGTATCTCCGAAACCCTTGATCCAAGGTGACCAAGCGCAGGGCCGACTGTTTCGCGAACGCCGCCAGATAGGCGTCGTTCCAGATCCTGGCAGAGAACGAATTATCGGACGTCAGGGATCTCCATTCCTTCTAGATTCCCGTGGGCTCCGTTTCGAACAAGACGCGTTCGTCCCCAAGCACGGTGTCGTAGGCCCGCCATGCCTCGGGCAACTTCAGGGCATCAACACCGAACAGTTTGGGATTCGTGGTCAGTCGAAGGCAGCCCTGCTGCGCCATGCGGCAGAACGCGCAGGAATCTGCGGACTGTCCATCGAACCAATTCAGCGCGACCGTATGATGCGGATGACTCGAGAACGTCAGAGCCAACCAGACGTTAATGTCCGGCAATGAGTTCACGATCTTCCTCCTCCATGATTTCGGCCAGACGCTTCGGATTCAGGTCATAGGTCTTTGCCTTCGAGCGAACGAGGGGAAACCGAGCGCGCTTTCCGCCGTCAGACCTGCGGACCTCCAACTCGCTCCTGGCCGCCCGGAGCAGAAAGCCCTTCAACGTCTCCCCGCGCAGGGCCGCCTCGGACTTGATCTTGCGAAACAAGGGATCCGGAATATCGATTGTGGTTCGCATAGATGTATAAAGACATAAATATGCATACTGTACAAGGGGTGACACCGAGCTGCCGCGTGCGGCGATCACGCAGTTCAAGGCGAGGTCTTGTGCAATCTGAAGAAGCGGACCCCGGTTGTGGCGGGGACGGATGCCATATTGAGATTGCCGTTCGTGGTGACCTGTATCGGCGAATCCATCCACCCCGTCCCGGCGGCGGCCAGGCTTGCTGTCTCCTGAAGCTTGTAGGCGCCCGCAGGCGCCATCCAGGCAATGATCGCGGTCTGTCCGCTTCGACTGATGATCAGCATGGGAGCGTCCTCGACCTGGACCACGACAATGCCCTGCAGCGAAACAGTCTTGACCGAGAATTCACCTCCTGACGAGGTGTCCTTCCCGACATCCTTGGTTGTTCCCTTGACCGAGAACTCCCCGCCGTCGCTGGAGCCGCTGACGCCGCCGAAGCCGGTGTCCGTCACCGTGAAGGATTCCTGTGCCGACATTACCTGCGCTCCAAACGCAAGCCCTGGAATCCGGGGCGCGGAACAAATGGGCGGGAATGTGGACGTGGTTCGAACCGGCACCGAAGAACCCCTACCCGACAAGGGGCGAAGAAATGTCCGAACCCCAGCACGACTCGTTCACCGCCCTCAGGAAATGATCTGTTTGATCGGGTCGGCTCCTTCGACGCCGACCAGCCGCTGGTCGAGACCGCCGTAGAAATAGGAGAGCGCGTTGGAGTCAAATCCCAGCTGATGGAGCACGGTCGCGTGCAGGTCGCGGACATGGAAGCGGTCCTCGACCGCGGCGCTACCGAGTTCGTCGGTTTGCCCCACGCTGACGCCGCCCTTGATGCCGCCGCCGGCCATCCACATGGTGAAGCCGTAGGCATTGTGGTCGCGGCCGGTGCCCTTGGCATACTCCGCGGTGGGCTGGCGGCCAAACTCGCCGCCCCAGACAATCAACGTATCCTCCAGCATGCCGCGTTGCTTGAGATCCGCGAGGAGACCCGCGATGGGTTTGTCGGTGTTGCCGGCGTGATAATTGTGATTCTTCTCCAGGTCGCCGTGCGCGTCCCAGTTGGCGTCGTTATGATTGCCGCCGGAATAGATCTGGATGTAGCGCACGCCGCGCTCAACGAGGCGACGCGCCAAAAGGCACTTGCGGCCAAAATCATCCGTGCGGTCTTCATCGACGCCGTAGAGACGCTTCACGTGTTCCGGCTCACTGTCGAGGTCCACGGCTTCGGGCGTGGAGACCTGCATCTTGTAGGCCAGTTCATAACTGGCGATGCGGGCGGCCAGATCGCTGTTGTCGACCCGGTCGGCGAGGTGGTTCGAATTGAACCGGTTGAGATGATCCAGCAGCTTGCGTTGTTCGCGGTCGTTCATGCCGCGGGCGTTCTTCAGGTCGAGGATCGGGGTGCCTTCGGAGCGGAACACGACGCCCTGATAACTCGCCGGCATGAAGCCGCTGGTCCAGTTCTTGGCGCCGCTGATGGGGCCGCCCTTTTTGTCGAGCATGACGACGTAGCCGGGAAGGTCCTGATTGACCGAGCCGAGGCCGTAGTTGACCCAGGAGCCGATGGTCGGCTTTCCGCTGAGCACGCTGCCGGAATTCATCATCAACATCGCCGAACCATGAATCGGCGAGTCTGCGGTCATCGAATGCAGGAAGGCGATGTCGTCGACGTGCTGCGCCAGGTTCGGGAACAGGGTGGAGACGAATTTACCGCTCTGGCCGTACTGGTTGAATTTCCACTTGGGCCCGACCACGCGACCCTGGTTCTTGTGACCGCCGCGACCGAAGGTCTTCACCTCAATGGTCTTGCCATCGAGCGGATACAGCTTGGGCTTGTAGTCAAAGGTGTCCACATGGCTGGGCCCGCCATACATGAACAGGAAGATGACGTGCTTGGCCTTGCCGGCGAAATGCGGCTGCTTCGGCGCGAGGGGATTCTGCCAGGCGGTCTGGCCATCGGCGGCGACGGACTGATTGGCTAGGAAGCCGTCCTGGGCGAGCATGCCGGCCAACGCGGTGGAGGTGAAGCCGCCGCCCACCGTGCGCAGAAAGTTGCGCCGGTCCGTGCGGCCGCAGAATGTGTTCTGGGGCAAGTCAGTGCGTTTCATGATGCGTGGTTCGTCATGCGTGTTGCGTTATACGTCAGCAGTCGCGGTTGAAGCGGTCTTCCGGGAAGCGTGTTCACACCCCTTTGACAATCTGCACGATGCCATGTTTCTCGTTCTTATCATCAAGATCACTTGCGGCAGGTTGTCTTGCTTCACGCAATACGCGACTCGCAACGCGTTTTTTGTTCAATCCAGATAAACAAACTCATTCAAGTTCAGAATGAGCAGGCAGAAGCGGTTCAGGGCCTGACCCGGGTCGAGGTCGCCGTTGCCCTGCAGGTCCCGGATCATCGCCAGGCCGCGCTCGACTTCGTTGTCCGAGACCGAGCGGCAAAGCGCCAGGGCCAAGCCTTCCTTCACTTGCTCACGAACGTCCTGCGAGTGCGCGCGAAGGCGGTCCCCGAAAGCCTCGGCGGAGTCGTTCACAAACTTGCTGTTCAGCATGGTCAGCGATTGGGTCGGCACGGTGGTCGCGAACCGGACCGCGCAGAGGGAATCCGTGTCCGCCTGGTCGAACAGCTTGAGCATGGGCTCGTTCAATGAACGCTTGAGATGAACGTAGACGCTGCGGCGGTTGCGTTCAGCGAGGGAGGAAACGCCCCAGGCCTTGTCGGGACGGGACGCGGTCGCAAGCACTTCCGCGGGCATCTCCGTGTAGATGCTGGGACCGCCCTCCTTGAGATTCAGCTTGCCGGTGAGGTTGATGATCGAGTCGCGGATCTCCTCGGCGGTGAGGCGGCGCATGTCGAAGCGCCAGAAGAGATCATTCGTCGGATCCTGTGCCAGGGCCTTCTCGTTTGCGGCCGAGGACATCTGGTAGGCCTTCGAAAGCATGATGCGCTTGTGCAGCTTCTTGAGGCTCCAGCCCTGGTTCATGAAATCGCGCGCCAGCCAGTCCAGCAGGGCCGGATGGGTCGGCGCCTCGCCATTCTGTCCGAAGTTGCTGGGCGAGCGGACGATCCCGCGGCCGAAGTGGAACTGCCAGATGCGATTGGCCATGACCCGCGGCGTGAGCGGGTTGTCCCTGCTGGCGATCCAGTCGGCCAGAACGGTGCGACGTCCGGAGGATTGCGCGCCCGGTTTGGGCTCGGGAATGACCGGATCCTTCAGGCCGAGCACCTGCGGAAAGCCGGGCTTCACCCTGTCGCCGGGCACGTGCGCGTTGCCGCGAATGAGGACGAAGGTCTCCGGAGCCTGCGGGCCGTTTTCCTTGATGGACAGCGCGCGCGGCAACGGCGGAATCCGCTTCGCCTTCAAGGCCTCGAACTCCTTCTTCAGCTTCATGTATTCCCGATGCTCCGGTCCCGGAAGCGCGTCGCGGCTCTTCGTCTTCAGCAGATGCTCGCGGGTTGTCTTGTCCTCGGCGTCCTCCTTCTCCGGATTGGAGAACGTCGCAAAGATCCGTTTCTCGAAGGCTTCGATCCGTTTGGTCAGGTCACCCAATTCCTTCTTCAGCTCGCCGACCTTTCGCGCGTGCTCGGCCTGCTCGGCCTTGGAGGCGATGACGGTGGTGGTGTTCAGCGTGAAGGCGGTCTTTTCATACTTCCGCTGCTGGATGTTCTTGAACGTGTTGTTGAAGAACGACTGCATGCGGTAGTAGTCCGCCATCGGAAAAGGGTCGATCTTGTGATCGTGGCAGCGCGCGCAGCCGACCGTCATGCCGAGGAAGGTCTCGCCCGTGGCGCGCATCACGTCGTCAAGGGTGTCGAAGTAGGCCTGGTCCGGATCGACCGGCTCGTCATCCCAGATACCGAGCCGGTGAAAGCCGGTGGCGATGATGGCGTCAGCGTCGGGATTCTCGAACTCGTCCCCGGCGAGTTGCTCCCTGATGAAGCGATCGTAGGGTTTGTCCTGGTTGAACGCGCGGATGACGTAATCGCGATAGCGCCAGACCTCGGGCTTGGGATTGTCGCGCTCGTAGCCGTTGGTCTCGGCGTAGCGCACCAGGTCCAACCAATGGCGTCCCCACTTCTCCCCGTATTGCGGCTTGGCCAGCAGACGGTCGATAACCTTCTCGAAAGCCTCGGCGGTGGGAGCCGGATCGTTCTCGAAGTCCTTCACCTCGGAGGGCGAGGGGGGGAGTCCGATCAGATCGTAGTAAGCGCGGCGAATCAGGGTGCGACGTGAGGCTGGCGCGTTCGGCTTCAGGCCGTTCTCCGCAAGCTTGGCAAAAATGTAGGCGTCGATCGGATTCCTCGACCAATCGGCGTTGGCGACCTTGGGCGGTTGCGGACGGCCGATGGATTGAAACGCCCAGTAGCGGCGGGCTTCGTCATTGACCTTGTTGTTGTACTCGCTCTCGTGTTCGGCGACGCCCTTGATTTCACGCAAGGGGTTGTAAGGCGCGCCCATCTCGATCCACTCGGCCAGGGTATCGATCTGAGCCTGCGGGAGTTTGCCGTCGGGCGGCATCTGGTGGTGGTCGTCCTGGTAGCTGATCATCTGCAGCAGGACGCTGTCGGCAGGCTTGGCCGGATTGAGAGCGCTGCCGCTGTCGCCTCCCGCAACGAGGCCTTCCCGACTGGTCAGGCGCAGACCGCCCTTGAGTCGGTCCTTGGCGCCGTGGCACTTGTAACAGTTCTGCTCGAGTATAGGGTGAACCTTCTGGTCAAAAAAAGCGATGATCTCCTTGTCGTTGCCGGTTTCGGCGGCGACGGCGGACCAGGCCGACGCCGTGATCAGCCCGGCGACCGACAGGATGACGGCGGCTCTCTTTTGCACGCCATTTGGACGACGAATACTCATTTCACACTCAAAATTCGTAACGGACACGCCGGCGCACGATCCCGCTCAAACCGGCATTCAAGGGTCGGGAATCTATCGGCCTTGTCGCAGCGGCTCAATGAGTAAAAGCCGATTGAAAGCGGCCGACAACACGATTCGGAGCGCCGAGGGAACAAAACCCGTGACGCTGGGCGCGGGACATGCTCAGAATTCGTGTTCCGCATGACGCGCTCAACCATCAACTTGTTCCCTTTGCTCGCCGGCGTTTGCCTCGCGCTGGCGGCGGCGACCTGTCGAGCGGCCGTGTCGGATCAACGGGAGTTTCTCCAACGCTACTGCATCGTTTGCCACGACGCCGAGGGCGCCAAGGGCGATCTGGATCTGAGTTCGCTGTCGGACAACCTGGACGACGCCACAAACCTGGCATCCTGGATTGAGATCCAGGATCAGGTTGCCTCGCGGGAGATGCCGCCGCGGAAGGCGAAACGCCAACCCACAGGCGAGGAACGCAGCGCGTTTGTCGCCGCGCTCGACGAACGACTGCAAACTGCGGCTGCAAGGCGACAACAGGAATCGGGCCGGAGTAGACTGAGGCGGTTGAATCGCATCGAGTTCGAGACGGCTCTCAGCGATCTGCTGGGGCTGCCGCTGAACATTCAAGCTTCGCTTCCTGCAGACGCGCGCAAAGACGGATTCACCACGGTGGGCGAGGCGTTGACGTTGTCGGCGACCCAGATGGAGGCCTACTTGGAAGTTCTGGACCGCGTTCTCGATCAGGCCACCGTTCGCATCCCCAAGCCGGAGACCCGGACCTGGCGGATGAGCTACAAGCAAACGCACGGCTTTCTGCAGCAATATCGACGCGAAGGGCCGCACCTGCCGGTCGAGGACGGCATGGCCATGTTCGGCACGGAGCTGTTCGCGCATTTTGACGCGACGCTGGAACAGTTCACCGTTCCGCGCAATGGGAGGTATCGCATCCGCGTGAGAGCGCGAACCCTCCGCAGCGACGAGCCGATCACCCTGACCGTGCGGGCGGGCGGAACCGGACGGAAGGAAAGCAATCACGTTCCCCGGCGCGATCTGACCCACGCCAGCGTCCATCCGGGCGAACCCCAAACAGTCACCTGGGAGGGGCCATTGCTGCGCGGCCACTTCCTTCACATCTATCCCTCCTCACTGCCCAAGATGCGCTTCGTCGCCGGCGAACAGAACAAGCAAGGCGAGTACGAAGGTCCAGGCGTGGTGGTGCAATGGGTGGAGGTTGAAGGTCCTCTCCACGAGACCTGGCCGCCACGAGCCCACCGTCTGCTTTGGGGCGATTCCCACCTCGAACGCATTCCGGGCACGGAGAAGAACCCGGACGTCAATGCGCACCTCAACCGACCGCCCGATCGCCTGATCCGGCCTTGGACGCAATGGGATCCGGTCCAGAAGACCTGGACGCAGAAGGAGCCGACGCCCGGTCAGGAGGAGTACGCCTACATCCGGGTCAAGATTCCGCCGCCCTTGAAACCGGAGTTGAGACTCGCCGTCGACGACCCCAAGGGCGCGGCCGTTCGACTGCTGACACGCTTCGCCCCCCTTGCTTTTCGCCGCACGGCGACCCCGGACGAAATCCAGCCGTTCATCGATCTTGCGCATCAATGGATTGACGAAGGCGCCGGCTTCGAGAACGCCATGCGAGCCGCCTACAAGTTGACGCTGACATCGCCCGGTTTTCTCTATCACCAGGCAGGTCTTCCGGTCGGTCAGGAGAAGGATGGCCGACTGACGGATTCCGTGCTGGCCGAACGGCTGTCGTTCTTCCTGTGGAATTCCATCCCCGACGAGCGGCTGCGTCGCCTCGCAAACGCCGGGGGGTTGAGTCGGCCCGAGACCTTGCGGGCCGAAGTCGATCGATTGCTGGACGATCCCCGTTCCTCACGCTTCGTGAACGACTTTCTGGACCAATGGCTGGATCTGCGGCTGATCGACTTCACGGCGCCGGACTCCGATCTCTATCCCGAGTATGATCGCCTCCTGCGCTGGTCGTTGCTGGCGGAGACGCGAGCGTTCTTCCGTGAGATGCTGGACCAGGATCTCGGCGCGGCAAACCTCGCCGACTCCGATTTCACCATGCTGAACGACCGCCTGGCGAAGCATTACGGAGTCTCCGGCGTTCAGGGATTCAACCTGCGGCGCGTTCCCTTGGGGCCGGATTCCTTCCGGGGCGGACTGCTGACCCAGGGCAGCGTTCTGAAAGTCACGGCCAATGGATCCACAACCTCGCCGGTCGTGCGCGGGGTCTGGGCCGTGGACCGCATCCTTGGCGATCCGGCCGACCCGCCGCCGCCGGGCATTCCAGCCATCGAGCCCGACATCCGCGGAGCCGTCACCATTCGCGAGCAATTGGAGAAACACCGCGCCGATCCTAAATGCGCCGGATGCCATGCAACGTTTGACCCAGTGGGCTATGCGTTGGAGAGCTTCGATGTCACGGGGCAGCGGCGCGACCGCTATCGCATCCTCGATCCGAGGCAGCGCGATGTGATCGTGCGTTACTTCTCACACAAGCCGTCGGTCATCAAACATAGGCCGGGCCCGATAGTGGAGACCGCCGACCAACTCGACGATGGATTCGCGTTCCGCGACATCCGTGATCTGAAAAGACATTTCGCGCAGGACCCGGAAGGCCTCGCACGCAATATCGTCGAACGCCTGATTGTTTACTCGACCGGCGCGAGCCTGGGCTACGCGGACCGGGCGGCCGTGAGCGAGATCCTACAGAAAACCCGGGGCGGCGGTTTCGGCTTGCGTTCGATTCTGCACGAGGTTGTGCAGAGTGATTTGTTCCAGCGGAAGTAGGTTGCAGGGGAGGCCTCCCGTTCGTGGGCTCTCGCTTCGCGCGCCGCGGCTGAGGTGAGTTGTCGCGCCAAAGCCCGGCCAAGACAAACCCGCAAGAACTGCCAACCCACGGGCTGCTCCCGCCAAACGCCGCGCTTGGGGCTTGGTTCCGCGGGCTCGGACGACTACATTCTCCGGCCGCTGAAACGACCAATCCTGATCGAAAGACTGACAACCCGTGCGCGGCCACAGCCACATCAACACCGAGACCGACAGTAATCCGACGCTCAGCGCGAAGGCGCGTTCGACGCGCGACGTCCTGGGCCGCGTCTGGGTCTACCTGCTTCCCTACAAACTTCTCGCTCTGGGCACGATCGCCTGCGCCATTCTTTCGCTGGCTTTTGGTCTCGTGTTTCCAAAACTGATCGGTTTCACGATCGATGAGGTGATCGACGGCGGTCGCAGCGAGTTGCTGCCCAAGGTGATCCTGGCTCTGGTCGGCGCCTTTGTCTTTCGCGACGTGTTCAACACCCTGCGCATCCTGATCAACAATCATTACGAGCAGTCGGTGATATTCGACATGCGCAATCAGATATATCGTCGCCTGCAGCGGCTTCCGATCAGCTATTTCGACCAACGCGCCTCCGGCGACCTGATGACGCGCGTGATCGAGGACGTCAACACGGTCGAGCGCGTGCTGATCGACGGGATCGAGCAGGGCACGGTCGCGGTGTTGAGCGTGATCGGCATTCTGGTATTGCTGCTGGTCTCCGACCCGACGCTGACGGGCATTGCGCTGATTCCCATTCCGTTCCTGATCGGCGGCGCTTTGTGGTACACCACCACGGCTCATGGCCGTTATCGAAAACAACGTCGCGCGGCCAGCGCCATGAACTCCCTGTTGATGGACAATCTTCAGGGGGTGCGCCAGATCAAGGCCTTCGGTCGCGAACGGCACGAGGATGAGCACTTCGCCAACAAGGCGGAGGAACTTCGCCAGGGCACACTCGGCGTGATGCGCGCCTGGGCCTGGTACTCCCCCGGCATGAACCTCGTGGGTTGGCTGGGGCTTCCGTTGGTTTTGTGGATCGGCGCTTCGCGAGTGATCGAGGGAGGCATGTCGGAGGGACAGTTGGCGGAGTTCCTGATCTATCTGATGATGCTTTACCAACCCATTCAGCGCCTGCATTCGCTCAACCAGATGATCGCCGGCACACGGGCGGCCGGAGAGCGCGTCTTCGACATCATGGATACGGCCCAGGAACGCGCCGAAACCGCCGGCCTGAAAGACATGAAGCTTCCCCTGCGCGGCGAGGTCATCTACGAGAACGTCAATTTCAGTTACAACGACGATCGTCAGGTGCTCAAGGACGTTTCGCTGCATGCCAAGCCAGGTGAAATGATCGCCCTCGTGGGCCCCACCGGCGCCGGCAAGTCCACCTTGGTCGATCTGATGCCCGCCTTCTACGAACGTGAGTCAGGAACCATAACGATTGACGGGCAGGACAACAGCGGGCTGACCCTGGAATCGTTGCGCAACCAAATCGCCATCGTCACCCAGGAGGCGTTCCTCTTCAATGGGACGATCAAGGAGAACATCCGTTACGGAAAACTCGACGCGTCCGAGGAGGAGATCCTGGCGGCAGCCAAAGCGGCCAACTGCCACGAGTTCATTGAGCGACTGGCCGACGGCTACGACTCCCGCGTCGGCGAGCGCGGGGTCAAACTGAGCGTCGGCGAGAAACAGCGCGTCAGCATTGCCCGCGCCATCCTCGCGGACGCCCCCATCCTGATCCTCGACGAGGCCACGGCCAGCGTGGATACCCATACCGAGAAGCTCATCCAGGAGGCTCTGGAGCATCTCATGCAGGGCCGCACCAGTTTCGTCATCGCTCACCGCCTCAGCACCATTCGGAACGCCGACCAGATCCTCGTCGTCCGCCACGGTGAGATCGCCGAACGCGGGACACATGATGAGTTGATGGCCCTCGATGGCATCTACGCCAAGCTCGCGCGCATCCAGAACACCACCTTCATCGAGGAAGGTTTCGAGAAGTTGGAAGCGTCCTGAGACAGGCCCACGGATGGCAGAGCCGGCCCACCGATGAATGGCTGGCTCCACCGTCGGCGGGGAATTCTGCTGGCGATAAGACATTGCGACTTCTTATCCGTGGGTCGGCCCTGCCATCCGTGGGAAGACTTCCTCCTGGTCAATATCGACGGCGGCCGAAAAGTTTTCGCCTTTTCCGATCTGATGCCCATCATCCTGCCCCATGCGATTCCGTCGTTTCATCCCCTTCGTCGTCTCACTCCTTGTCGCGGTTTCGGCCGCAGCCCAGAACTGGCCGCAGGGCGCCGGGCCTGGCGCTGACTTCACCATCGCCAAAGGCTCCGCCCCGACGAAGTGGAGCGTGGTGAATGACGAGAACATTGCCTGGCGACTCACCCTGCCCGAGACGGGGCAAAGCACGGTGACAATCTGGGGCGACCGATTGTTCTTCACGATCATGGAGCCCGTTCAACAGGACTCCGAACTGGGGCAAAACATCATCGCTCATTGTTGTCGGGCCTCGGACGGGAAGATCCTCTGGAAGCGGAAGATTGAAGGCGAACATCCGTTGCGCCTGTCCGGTTGTTTCAGTGACAGCAGCGCGCCGCCGCCGGTGACGGATGGTGAACGCGTCGTCTTCTTCAACGCGTCAGGAACCATCGCGTGCTTCGACTTTGAGGGGAATGAACTGTGGTCAACGCGACGCCTCGTTGTCGGCCGCACGCAGCCCTTCCTGCGCAAGGGGCTGGCACACTACATCCGCCAGGTCTACGCGCCGGATGGGAAGGGCCACTTCACGCACGAGCACAAGGACGCGCCGCTCGATCAGTGGACGCAGCTGCAGGCGCTGGACATTGAGACGGGGAAGGTGAAATGGACCACGACCTGCGGGGTGAACATGGGCAGCGTGCCGTTGCCGCAGAAACTGAAGAGCGGACGGGAGGTCATCCTGGTCGGCCGCGGCGGGGGACACTCGCCGCCCGAAAAGCCCGAGGGCGTTTCCATGGTCGACGCGAACAACGGCGAGACCATCTGGACGCTGCCGCTGCCCGGCTTCATGTCCACGCAGATCATCAACATTCACGAAGATCACGCCTGGATCTACCATGGACCGGAACTGCTGAAGGTTGACGCGAAGAGCGGGAAGATCCGGAAGCGCATCTCCATCGTGAAGGACATCCCCGCGCGACTGCATACGGATCACGGTTGGAAGACGGAACGGGTTTCGATCAAGCCGGGCAGGAACAAGCGGGAGATCACCCAGCAGTCGAATGTGCTGGTCGGCGATTATTCCTATTTTCGTTGCTACCAGCGCAACTACCTCGGCCGGGTGAATCTACGGACGGAGCAGGTCGAGTATCTGCAGTTGCCGGCGCAGCTGATTCGTGAACCGGGGAAGGCCGATGTCCTGCACTGGAACGAGGAAGGGTCCATCGCGCCGTGGGGCAAGAAGCCGAAGGGGCCGCTGAAGGTCAATTACTGGTCGCTCAAGCACAATGACATGAAGAATTCCCGCGGCTTCACGGTCGTGGGCGACATCCGCTCCAAGGGCAACGGCTGGGGCCATATCGCAACCCAAATCCCCACCGCGATCGGAAGGCATCTCTACGTGCCGATCATGGGCGGTTCGGTGTTTGTGATCGACTGGTCGGTGCCGAAGCTGGATGAGAAAGCGTTGATCGCCATCAACGACCTGGGACCGGCGGGAGAGTCATGGAACCGCGCTAGCCTCAGTCTTGGCGGCGGCAAGCTCTACGCCCACACGATCAAGGAGATCATCTGCATCGGGGAGTGAACGGCGGCATCGCTGAAACTCATTCCGAAAGTTGCCCCACGGATGCCAAAGCCGACCCATGGATAAACTCTTCTCTTCCGTGGGATGTTTCTTTGGAGGGAACCGCGTGAGCCTGAGTCTTGGCGGCGGCAAGCTCTACGCCCACACGATCAAGGAAGTCATTTGCATCGGGGAGTGAACGGCGGCCTCGCTGAAATTCAATCTGGAAGTTGCCCCACGGATGACAAAGCCGACCCACGGATAAACTCCTCTCATCCGTGGGTCGGCCCTGCCATCCATGGGATGTTTCTTTCCGTGAGCCTGTCGAAGCGCCCCGGACCGCGGTCCGAAGATTATTCCGCCTTCGCCGAAAACACCTTCAGATCGTCATACTGAATTGCCTTGTCGGAAAAGGGCTTCCCCCAGATGGCGGCCCGTCCATTGGGCGGCTCCTCGGTTTCAGTGAACTCAAGTTGCCACCCGCCTGGCTCGGCTTTGCCGGACTCCCAAAGACGCCCTTGGACCTTCCATTCGCCGTCCTTCACGTTCACCACGCGCAACCGAAACTCCATCCAGACGCCCGACTTCCACTTGAACGGCTTGGCGGCAATCACGCTGCCGTCCTTCTTGAGTTCCATCTCCCCGCGATTGGGTGAGCAGAGCAACTTGTAGCCGCCGACGCCGTTCAAGCCGACGCCAAATGTCGGCGCGAGCCGCTTCTTGCGCTCGCTGCGAATGCGCGCCCGAATCTCCAAGCCGTCTTTCTGCGTGGGGCCGAGCAACAGGCCAAACTTGCCGATCGGCGAGCCGGGCAATTCGAGGACGCGGTTGCTCTCCTCCTGCTTCACCTTGAAATCGCCTTCGAGAATCAGGAAGTCCAACGGCTCAAAGCCGATGTCCTCGTTCTCGAGGTCGTTCGCGTAAATCGGCTCGGCGTCTGCCGCCGAAAGCGGAAGGGTCAACAGGGCGACCGCGAAGCCCGCAGTTAGGCGCATCAATGTTCGTTTGTTCATCATTCGTTGCGCAATGCTTTCAGGATTTCGCCGCGCAAGGCAAGACAGGCTGCGGCCCAGGTCCAGATCGCGCCGCTGAGCAGGACGATTGCCAGGGTCGACGCCAGCGTCCCGAAGGGGACTTCCGTACCGGGCGTGCTCAGCGCAGGCAACACCGCCACAATCGCCGACACCACCCCACCGAGCAGCCCCAGCACAAGCAGCGCGCCATGTTCGCTGATCACCAGCCAACGCACGGTCTTGCGCCGGAAACCGACGGCCAGCAAAGCGGCCAATTCGCCGCGCCGCTCCAACACATTGCGCAGGACGACCACGCCCAGGCCGACGCTGCCCAACAACAGGCCCAGGCCGCCGAGGATCTGGAAGGTGGTCAGGTAGGTGTTCTGCACCGCGTTGAATTGCGCCAGTCGCCGAACGGTGGGCGTTAGTTCGAGGCCAACGTCCTCCAAGGCTCGGCTCAAGGTCGCGGAAATATCCGCGGCCTGCTCGGCCGGCGCATCCACGATAAACATCCGATAGCCTTCCTCGGTCGGGAAAAGATCCAGGAAGCGATCCTCCGCGACGATCAGGTTGCCCTGCATGATGGTGGTGGCCAGCGCGCCGACCACCTTGAAGCGCACGGGCCGGCCCTGATCGTCGGGATCGGGGTATTCGATGGTGTCGCCCACCATCTTGCCGCCCATGGCCCACATCAGCGAGGCCATGTCGCCGATGACAGGGATGCTGCCGTCGTCGGTGGGCTGGTTGAGCGCGAGCCAGGGGTTCTCCTTGGGCGCGCCCTTGATGACCTTGGCGAAGGTGAAGGCGCCGCGCGAGTCCAGGGCCGCCGGATCCACTCCGACGATCCGCGGCTTTTGCGCGCGGTTGAGATTCAGGCAACTGGCCTCCTCGCCATCACGCACGCGGAAGGAAACAGTTGCCGCGCCCGTAATGTCCGCCTTCTCCAGTCCAAAGAAATCCAGCCCCTTGTCGGTGTTCAGGTCGTGCACAACCGACTGCGCGGACCGACCCAGGAACGCAAAACCCCCGGTGCCGGACGAGCGTTGGTCCGCGTTGCGGTCGGCGTCGAGTTCGAAGGAGCCCACCGCGACAACCAGGAAACTGCCGCAGGCCAGAATGCCGATGGTGGCGAGGCTGCGACGACGACGACGGCTGGCATTGCGCAATCCCATACGGGCGATGGAGGGCCGAACCACCGCCTTCAGCTGGTCCAACTTCGTCAACCAGGCGCTGGAGAAGGCGAGCGCACTGATCAACAGCAGCGAACCCGCGCCAAAGAAGATGCCGGGATTCAGGTCACCCTGCGCGAACGCGAAGCCCAGCAGCGCCAAGCCCACGACGACGCTACCGATTCCGACCATGCCCGCGCGTCCCTTGGTTCCTGTTGCCGCGGCGGGTTCCAGATCCGCGCTGCCATTCAACAGCTCGCGGGCCGGTTGCTTCGCCTGTTTCCGCAGGGCCAGCCAAATGGTGAAGCCCGCCACGGCGATCGAAGCGACGATGCCCCCGAACAATGTCGAGGGAAGAATGTGCAACGCCAGTTCCGAGGTGCCGACCGCATCGACCCAGAGCGTAGACAATCCGTGCAACAACCCACGGGCATAGGCGACCGCGCCGGCCGCGCCAACGGCGGATCCAATCACGGCCAGGAGAATCCCTTCCGCCAGCATCAGCTTCCGCAACCGCGCCGGCGTGAACCCCAGCGCCAGCAGAGCGCCAATCTCGGTCGAGCGTTGCTCGACGCTGAATTGGAACAGCATCGACATCAACGCCAGCGCCGCAAAGATCAGGAAGAAACTGAAGCTGATGAACAGCATGCCAAAGTCCTGGCCCTGGTTCACCGCGTCCAAGGCGCGTCCCCGGACATCGTTCACGACCAAGCCGATCTCCTCGGGTTCGATCGACGCCATCAGCTGGGCGGCAATCTCGTTGGTCGAGGATGCGGGCGCATGGTAGCGAACGGCGGTCAGGTCGCCAAAACGATTGGCCCAGATCTTCTGGCCCGCCTCAAGGGAGATGAAGGCTTTGGGCGTGCCCTTGTGTTCCTCCCAGTAGTCGTTGTCCTGTCGTCGGATGGCGTCCATGTCCATCTCGAAACCCGTGTCCCAATCGCGGCAGTTCTTGGCGTCGGTCATCCCCGGAAAATCCGGCATGAGATAGGGGTCCTTGACTGCGCCTTCAAAGGGGAGAATGCCGTGGATTGTGAACGTGTTGGTCCGCTCCACCGTCTTGCGTCCGGCGTCGACCATGTAATAGCTCAGGTCGAGGGAATCGCCGACCTTGGCCTCCAGGTCGTCCGCGAGCCACTGGTTGATGAGAATCTGATCGGTCTGCAGTTCCGACGAGACAATCGGCCCGCCCATGGCGGTGACCATGGAAAATGGCGTCGTCCGATCCCCGACTCTGAATTGATTCACGAAGTAGGTCAGGATCGGCTGCGAGTCCGGATTCACCGCCTGCGCCGCCTTGGCCACGGGCGGATCGAGAAAGACGCGATCCGTGCGCAGTTCGATCGTCGGTTGCGCTCGATCCGGCACTTCCAGCAATTTCAATTCCGCGTCCGCCAGCTTCCAATGTTTCTTGATGGCGGTGTTGGCCTGGTTCAGAAAGGCGGCTGATGCGTCTTCATCGGCAAAGTCCTCGCCGCCAATGAGCATCAGGTTGGCCTTGTCCGGCGTTTCGAGTTTCTCCTGCAAGAGGGAAAGGCTGATGTAGGCATTGAAAGGCGGGACCTGGCTGGCCTGCAGGCTGAAGCGGCCATTCTCGTCATCGCCGAGAATGTCGGCGACCTCGAGTCGAAGGGAGACCGAGCTGTCTTCCTCCGGCGCCATCGGCGCTTCGCGGGAAAGCAGCGACGGCTTGGGTAGGCGGAACAGGATCTCGTCGCCGCGCTTCACGCCAAGTTGCGCCGCCAATTGCTCATTCAAGTGGACGTGGTCGTCGTCGAGGTCGTAGTAGTCGCGCGCGATCTCCTCGGTCATGGTGGCGAACTCGTAGAAGCGCGTGTCCACCCCCAGGATCTGCACCTGGTTCGCCCGCGCCTCGCCGCCATTGGCCGAAGCGGAACCGAGGAAGATCATGACCGGGGCGGTGGGACGGCCCAGTTCCTTCTCGAGGGCGCCGGCCAGCTCTGCGCGGAACAACCGATCATTCGAGAGCAGCACGGCCTGGGTCTGACCAAGGCGCAGGAGCGCCATGCGCTTCAGACTTTCGCGCACGGAATCCCCCACCAGCAGGGCGCCAATCAGGATGGCGGCCCCGACGGCCGCGCCGAGAAAGGTCCCGAAATGCGAACGCGCGTGGTAGCGGAGACTGCTGAGGATAAGCTTGCTCGTGGTCATGGTTGTTCAGGTTGGCAAGGGCGTGATTGGAACTGGGATGAGGCAACGTAAACGGAGCGCGGCTGTGTCGGAGACCGGCCGCAACAACACATCAAAGCGCCGGGGCTCATGTCGCGCCCTCCTCCCCGGCTTCCTGATTCACCGTGGGCCGCTCCCAGAGGGTGAAGGTCCTCTCTTGGCCGCAGGATTTCGCGGAAGCCAATTCCTCGTCGCGGAATTTCGGCAGCTGCTCGATCCATTTCACAAAGCTCGCCTCGCCGCGAGCTCCCTCGGGAACAACGCAGACAGCATTGTCCCCGCTGAGGATCCACATCATCGAAGGCAGTCCGGGAACGGGTTCATGCGCCTGGACCAGAATCGTGCGCAGCTCCTCCCACTTGATCATCGTGACTTCGCGCGTGGGCTTGCGCACTTCGATTCCCTTCTCGCTGGCGCGGATGAAATACTTCTTCAGTTCACGCTCCGCCCGCTCGCGCGGCGAGGAGGGCCGGGTCACCAGTGAACGAAAGAATCTCCGACGGGACGACATAGGCCTAGGAAAGCTCCAAGCTCCAAGCTCCCAATTCCAAGACAAGGAAGGCGGCCTGCGGCGTAGAACGGGATTCATTCCGTTTGCAACGCGCAGGGTATGGCGCTTGAACCTCGCCCTGAAAGACCTCGCGGTCGGTCATGCCGAGGGCCCGGGACATCCGAACGCCGCCGAACGGGATATATCCCGTTCTACCCGGCTCCGCGTGGTTGTTCGCTACGTCCCTCATCACCCGAACCTCAGACCAGTTTCCCATCGCGGAGCTCCAAGGACCGGCCCATTCGCTCGGCCAGGTCCGGCGCGTGGGTCACCATGATCAAGGTGACGCCTTCCTCCTTGTTCAGGTCGACCAGGAGTTGGCCGAGGTTGTCCGCGGAAACGCGATCCAGGGCTCCGGTCGGCTCATCGGCGAGCAGCAGCTTGGGTCGGTTGATCAAGGCCCGCACCACGGCGACCCGTTGACGTTCGCCACCAGAGAGCTGGCCGGGGCGGTGCGCGACGCGCTCCTTCAGACCGACACGTTCCAACAGCCGGCGCGCCCGGGCCTCGGCGTCCTGGTTCAAGGCCGCATCCTTGCAGGCCAGGGTCGGGACCAGGACGTTCTCGATCACCGTGCATTGGGGCAGGAGGTGATGCGACTGGAAGATCCAGCCGAGCTCGCGGTTGCGGATCTCCGCGAGCCGCTCCTCCTCCAGCCCGGCCAAATCCTCGCCGTCGAGCTGCACGGATCCGGAGCTGGGTTCGTCGAGCGTGCCGATGATGTTCAGAAAGGTGCTCTTGCCGGAGCCGGAGGGGCCGACGACCGCCACGGACTCGCCCTTGGCGATTTCCAGCGTGATTCCCTTCAGGACGTCCACCGCGCCGCCATCGGCCAACGATTCGTAGGCCTTGGAGACGTCGTTCAGTTTGAGGATGGGTTGGGTGTCGGTTGCTGACATACGCGTTTCTATTTGGACCAGGAGTATGCGGGAACGATCAAAATCCCGTCAGTGAAAAAAGGGATGGGCTGGCTTCATGCAATCAAGAACGGGTAGCGCAATCACACAGGTCCAGCATCACGAACCAGCACGCTGCTCTATCCGATGCTCGGATCATCCTTGCCGTCCTTGCATCCCCATGCCGAGCAATGCTCGGCGCTCCGGGTTCATTGCGCCGTCCCAAACAATCGGGCAACCTGAACCCAGAACCCATCCAGCAGATTTGATTCCGCCCGCTCCGCCTGACTCCAACATCCGTGGAGGCGATATTCGTTCTCCTCCAACTTCAGAACCTCGACCGTCTTTGCCTCCGGATTGATGAGCCAGTATTCCTTCACGCCATGCCGCTGATAGAGGTCGCGTTTCTCGATTCGATCGCGATTGCGCGATCCTGGAGAAATCACCTCGGCGATCAGGTCGGCCGGACCGTTGATGATTTCGTCGATGATATCGAGTCGTTCCGTGGCGACGAAGGCGACGTCCGGTTGAACCACTCGCCCTGACGACAAGACCATATCGATAGGCGCGCCGATCGTCGTCCCCGCCTCGTTGTCGCGTGCCCAGTCATCCAGCGCGCGCTGAAACTCGAACACAATCCGTTGGTGGTTGAATGAAGGCGAAGGCGACATGACCAATTCCCCGTCCCAGAGTTCGACGGGAGTATTGCTCTCAGGAAGCTCATTGCGCAACTCCTCGTAAGTCCAGCGGCGTTCGCGGAACTTCGCGAGCGCCTCGATGCTATCCGTCGCAATCACGCTGGCATGTTCCCTCAATCCACGCCGGGGCGCAAGGGGGATTGGAACGTCAACGATCGCCCACCTTCCGCTGCCATCGCTTGAAGACCTCGGCCATTTTCTTCACCCGGTGCGGGTCTTCCTTTGCCAGGTTGACGGTCTCGGTCGGATCGTTGGCGAGGTTGTAGAGTTCCCAGGGTTGGCCGCGCGCAGCGTTGACGATCTTCCAGTCGCCCATGCGCAGGGCCTGATTGCGTGGAACGCTGAAATAGAGCGCGGCGTGAGCTTCGCGTTGCTCCCCCAAGAACACCGGTTTCAGGCTGCGGCCCTCGAGGGGCAAGGGGTGGCGCCCTTTGAAGGTGGTTGGATAATCCAGTTCGGCGATGTCGAGGAACGTGGCCATGAAGTCAATGACGTGGCCGGGTTGGCGGGTGAGGGCGTTCTGTTTCTCGATTACCTTCGGCCAACGCACGATCAAGGGCGTGCGGATGCCGCCTTCGTAGGCGGTGGACTTGTGAGCGCGGAGCGGCGTGTTGCTGGTCGTGGCCCAATTGACGCCGTAGCCAGCGAACGTCTCCGGACCCCCGGGCAGGTTGTCCGGGCCGCTGCCGCCGACAGGATGCACCCCGTCGCGGCGAAACCTGGGCCCCTTGGCTCCGGGCCCGAACCCGAAGCCGCCCCTGGTGGGCCGCGCGCCTCCATCCATGGCCGCGCCATTGTCGGAAAGAAACATCACCACGGTGTTTTCGGCCTTGCCGCTCCGGTTCAAGACCTCCAGCAACCGCCCCACGCCGTGATCAATCCGCGAAACCTGCGCCGAATAGACCGCCATGCGTTCGGCTTGCCATGCCTTGTCCGGATCGTCGGTCCAGGTCGTTGTATCCCGCCGCCTCCCGGCCAACGGCGTGTCCTTCGCGATCAAGCCCATCTCCATCTGCTTGCGATGCCGGATGGCGCGCCACTCATCCCAACCCTTGTCCAGGTAACGCTGTCGATGGGGCGCGACGTATTTCTCGGGCGCATGCAGCGGCCAATGGGGCGCAATGTAGGCCAGGTAGAGAAAGAACGGTTTGTCGCCCTTGACCGCACTATTCAGAAACTGCTCGCCATGGTCGTTGAAAGCGTCGGTCATGAAGAAATCCTTTTCGGGAAAACGCCAGCGTCGGTCGTCGAGATAGAAGTCGTTGCCGTGGACTTCATGGAAGTAGCTGATCTTGGATTGGCAGTTGGGTCCAAAGAATCGATCGAAGCCCCGGTTCACGGCGAGATCGCGACCCTGCCATTTGCCGACCATCATGGTGTGATACCCGCCGGCCTGCAGGACCTCGGGGATCAACACGCACTTCGAGAAGTCCTTGGGTTGGTTCCACGCGCGCCCGGAATGACCGGTCTGTTGACACCAGAGCCCGGTCAGCAGCGAGGCCCGCGTCGCCCCGCAGACAGCGTTGTTGTAGAACTGCGTGAAGCGCAATCCGTCACGGGCAAGCGAATCAATGTGCGGCGTCGGAATCTCGCCGCCATAACAACCCGGATCCGACCAGCCCATGTCGTCGGCCATGATCAGGACGATGTTGGGTCGGGAGTCGGCGGCCGCTGCGAGGAAGGCGCTGAAGAACAGCGCGAAAGCCAATCCCGCCAAAGCGCCAAGCGGCGTGCGGCCGGGTCGTGAAACAACGGACAATGCCGAGCGACGCTCGGCGTTTCGAATGTGGTTTCCGGATCTCATCCCTTACAACCTCGCCAGCGGATGCCCGCGCTCCTTCAACGGCAACTTCACGGCCTTGCCGCCTTGGCGGTGCGACTCGAACACGCCGCAGATCATCTCGACCGTGGCGGCGCCATCGCGGACGCCGCACAGGGGTTCGCGGTTGTTCTTCACGGCGGCGATCAGGTCGCGCGCCGGGATGACATGATTGTGCACCTGGCTGACTTGCTCGGCATTGCCCTCCGGCTTGCCGACGCCCGAGGTGGTGATCGGAATCCACGGCCGCGGCTGGTCGGTCGGTTGAAAGGGATTTCCCGGCGACAGGTGGGCGACGGGATTCCTGTCGCACTGGATGTTCACGATGCCCTCGCTGCCGATCAACTGCAGTCCGAAGCCGGCGTTCTTCGTGCCATCGTTGGCGATGGAATCGAAGGTGGCGGTCAGACCCTTGGACAACTCGTAGCGTGCGTGGAGTTCATTCGCGGCGAGGGGACCGAGCGCCTCGCCGCCCTCCCGGACGTCTTTGCCGGTCACGCGTTGCCCATCCCGCAACATGAGCGCCGAACAGGAGGTGGCCTTGCCGCCGAAATGAGCGATCAGGTTCAACACGTGGGAGCCCAGAACCCAGAGATCCTCATCGCCGCCGCGTCGGTCGCCCTTCCCGCGACCGCGGATCTCCAGCAACCGCCCAATGCCGCCGTCAGCGATCAGTTTATCGATGACCTGCAGGGCCGGGTGGTAGCGGTTGCGGTGGGCGACCGCGATCTTGGCGCCATGTTTCTCGCAGGCGGCGACCAGATCGTCGGCCTCGGCCGGGGTGCGACAGAAGGGTTTCTCGATGTAGACGCCCTTGGCCCCGGCTTCAATGGCGGCGAGCGCCATGTCTCGATGCTGGTCCGGATGCCGGGGACAGACCGCCACCAGATCCGGGCGAACCTCAGTCAACATCCTGCGGTAATCGCTGAAGCCCCGGTCCACCTTCAGTTTCTTCAGTTCCTTCTTCAGGCCTGTTTCATTGGGGTCGGCCACGGCGACGATCTCCGTCTCCGGCAGTTTCAACCAGACGGTGTCGAGCCCATGGCCGTAGTTGCCGCGTCCGGTGTGACCGATGACGGCGACGCTCATTCGCCTATCCGGGGCGGCCAGGACGGATGCAGAAGAAAGGGCGGCGATGGATGAGGCGGCGAGAAACGTTCGACGGGTCATGAGACAATGGTATCCGTCGCCGTCAATCTGCGGTCAAGCGGATCGTGTCCCGCTGATTCGATGACGGGGGACCTGAGCGCGCGGCAACCGCTCCCTCGTGGAGCCCGTCCGCGGGACTCTCGCGCAACTTGATTAGCCCCTCGTTTTGTGGCAATGAAGGCGCTTCATGAAACGCAACTTGGCATTCATTCTGGCATTGTTGTCGCTATGCGCGACGGCCTGCCGCAAACCAGCGCCCGCCCCGGCGACTCCGGCGACGCAATCTTCAGCCTCCACAGCAGACGCCTCGGAGTCGGCCGAAACCGAGGAAGCCGCCGGCGAAATCCTGGCGAGGGTCCACTTCGTGGGCGGGGACCGGTTGGCCGGCAATGCGGACGGCGCGACGCTGAAGCGTATCGGCGCCCTGCCGGAAACCGACGCCTTGGCGGCGATGATCTTCGACAGGCTCGCCACGGCTCCCGGGCGCGCGCACGGTCTCGCCTCCAATGTCACCGCCCAGGTGGCGGCCGCCATTCGACCGTTGTTTGACGACCTCAAAGGCTCGGAGTTCTTCCTGGAAGCCCGAGCCAACGACGGCGGCGCTCCGGAGTGGGCAGCGGCGGTCGCGCTCAACGCCGAGCGCGCCGCACAATGGGACGCCGGACTGAAGAAGGCCCTCGCCGAAGCCGGGGCGGGTGAGTCCAAAACGATCGAGGACGGTGAGACGCGCGGTTGGGAGATTCCCCTGAAGGATGGATCCGGGGCGTTGCGATTCCTCGCCCTCGAGGGTTGGGTCGTCCTCGGCAAGGGCTCCTTGGAAGCTTCGCTCCAGGCCGAGATTGCCGCCCGCATCGCCAACGGCGGCAAGCCGGGCCCTGCGGACGAAGAGACGACGCTGGCGTTCACGGTCGACTTTCCGCGATTGGTCGAAGAGTTCAAGTGGACGCGTTGGGAAGGCCTGCCTTACGTGGACCTCCAATCCAAGATTGAGAAGGACAACATCCGTTCGACGGGCAGCGTGGTTTATCCCGAGGCGCTTGGCATAGAGCACGAAGCCTGGAACATTCCCAGCGCCACCATGCATGATCCATTGATCAGCTTCACGGCCGTGCAAGGCATTGCCGCGTGGCTGGAGAAGCAGGCATTCTACCAGGCCGTGAAACTGGAGGAGACGCCCAACCAGTTTTTCACCTGGGCCATGAACGGTCCGTTCTACCTGTCCTTTGCGGCGGCGCCCGCGGCGGATTCCACCAACCAGGTGGCCGCGCTGGCCAAGCGCCTGGAGGCGATCGGCGAGGAACAACTCAAGCCGCGGGGCATGGGATTCGTCACCAACGTGGCTCACACCGCCACCATTCACTGGGTCAATGCCTTTCCCATCATCCGCCCCTTCCTCAGCGTATCGGAGGAACCGGACAACGATTTCATTCAGATGGGCTTGCTGCCTGTCCGGCGCGGCTCCTTCACCAACCCCCCGCCAACCGGCCTGCTCAAGTTTGTCGAGGAGCGTGAGAACCTGATCTACTACGACTGGGAAATCACCGAGGCCCGCCTCGAGCAACTGAAACCCATTTTCCAGCTGTCCACCCTCTTGTCGGAGAAGCCCAAGATGTCGGCGACGTTGCCCAGTGACAAGTGGGTCACGGCGGTGGGCAAGACCCTCGGCAACACCGCCACCGAAATCACGCTTGAAACACCTCGTGAACTCAAGCTCGTTCGGAAATCGCATCTCGGGCTTTCCGCCGCGGAGATCATGCTTCTGACCTACTGGGTCGGCGACCCGGACTTCCCGTTGAGTCGGGCAGGTTTGCCCTTCTTGCCGATCAGAAAGAATGCGGGAGTGTTGATGCCGGGCGCGCCCCCGGCTGCGCCTTCGCCCGCCGAAAGCCAATCCAAGTCCAAGACCCGCGCACCCCTCTGATTCAAGCCATGCTGAAACTCGGCGTCAACATTGACCACGTCGCCACGCTCCGCGAGGCGCGCTACAAGGGGCGGGCGACCGGCGAGCCCGATCCCGTCGCGGCCGCCCTTGACTGCGAGGCCGCCGGGGCCCATGGCATCACCGCGCATTTGCGGGAGGATCGCCGGCATATCCTGGACCGCGACGTATGGGCCTTGCGGGAAGCCATTGGAACGCGGCTCAATCTGGAGATGGCCAACACGCCGGAGATCGTGGGCATCGCCTTGGACGTCAAACCGGACATCGTCTGCATCGTGCCGGAGAAACGGGAGGAGATCACGACCGAGGGCGGTTTGGATGTCGTCGGCGCGGTCGATGCGTTGACGGAAACCCGCAAACGCCTCAACGACGCCGGCATCGAGGTCAGCCTGTTCATTGCGCCGGAGGGCGCGCAGGTGGAAGCGGCAGCGCGAACAGGAAGCCAGTTCATCGAACTTCACACCGGGGCCTTCGCCGAGGCATTCGAGAACGAAGATGCGCGGCAGCGGGAAGTGGTCCGATTGACCGCCGCCGCCATGCAGGCCCGGGAAGTCGGCCTTCAGGTCAACGCCGGGCACGGCCTCACCTGCGCCAATCTGCCAGCCATATTCGGCGTCCCGCACCTGGTGGAACTGAACATCGGCCACCACCTCGTCAGCCGCTCCGTCACGATCGGACTGCCCAGCGCCGTAAAAGAAATGCTGTCCGTGATGAAGGGTTACCAGGACGCCGCGTAATCGCAAACCCGCTGGCGCTTCCCGCGCCTCACTTCCCGGGGCTCACTTCTCGCGCTGACGCGCTCGTGGCGCAATCTAAAGATTGCGGCTACATCGCGGCTGCATCGCGGCTGCGAGATCACTCCACCACTTCACAAACCAGGGCGCTCTTCTCTTCCGCCTCGTCCGTGATGTCCAACGCGGCTTGCACCCGCCTCGAAGCGAGATCCGCCTCCTCAATCGATTTCGCCCAGATTCGCGCCAGGAGATCGCCGGTGTTCAGGGTTTCGCCGGGCTTGGCCAGGCGGTCCACGCCGACGTCGTGATGGATCCGGGATTCCTTGGTCAATCGTCCGCCGCCCAGATCGCGGACCGCTTCGCCGATGAGCCGCGCGTCGCAGCGGGTGACAAAACCACTGCGTTCGGAACGCATCTCGACGCAGACAACGGCTTCGACATCCATCCGCTTGAGCTTGGCCTCCATGGCGTCCATGTCCGCGCCTTGAGCAGCCAACATGTCGTTCCATTTCGCCAGAGCGGAACCATCGGCCAGTTTCGCGGACGCCCGTTCGCGGGCTTTGGCCAGGTCCGTCTCAAGCCCCGTCTGCGTCAGCAGGTGCGCGGCGGACTCGACGGTCAACTCCCACAGGTCCTCCGGACCTTCGCCGCGCAGGCAATCGACCGCTTCCTTGACTTCCAACCAGTTGCCCGCAGCTCGGCCAAGCGGCGTGTTCATGTCGGTCAGGATGGCGCGCGTGTCGACCCCGCATTCCCGGCCCAGTTCCACGATGGACGTCGCCAGTTGCCGGGCTTCATCCGCGGTCTGCATGAAGGCGGCGTTCCCGAACTTGGTGTCGAGGAGCAAGGCGTCCAAATCCTCAGCCAGCTTCTTCGAAAGAATGGACGCCGTGATCAACGGGATAGAGGGAACCGTTCCCGTCACATCGCGCAGCGCGTAGAGTTTCTTGTCGGCGGGAACCATGCAATGCGTCTGCCCGACAATGACGCAACCGACTTCCTGCACGACCTCCACGATTCGGTCGGGCTCCAACAGGGCCTGAAATCCGGGAATGGATTCCAGCTTGTCCAAGGTGCCGCCCGTGATGCCAAGACCGCGGCCGGAAATCATTGGCACGCGCATTCCCAGCGAGGCCAACAACGGAGCCAAGGGCAGGGATACCTTGTCGCCGACGCCTCCCGTCGAATGCTTGTCCACCACCGGCCGGGGATCTTTCGGCAGCTTCAGCGCATCGCCGGAATCCCGCATCGCCAGGGTCAACGCGCGTTTCTCCCCGGATTGCAAACCGCGGAAATAGACCGCCATGAGAAAGGCGGACATCTGGTAGTCCGGAATTCGGCCGTCGGTGAAATCAGCGACAAGGGCCCGGATGACGTCGGTTGAAAGGGTCTTTCCGTCGCGCTTGGATTCGATGGCGGAGAGAAAGTTCATCGCGCTGAATGTAGATTGGAGTCGGATGCGTTCCAATACGCATCGGAGGGGTCGGCTTCGCGGCGGTTGCCGCGCGGCGAGTCCTGAAACCACGTAGCGCAGGCGTCTCGCCGCCAGTTCCGAAAGACCGGGCTACGGTCCGTCCGGGTTGAGGAAACGGACGGCGACAAGGCCGCTCAACCCGTGAACTTCTTCAAGGCGACGGTGGCGTTGTGGCCGCCGAAGCCGAAAGAATTGCTCAGCGCGGTTTCGATCACCATTTCCCGGGCCTCGTTGGGAATGTAGTCGAGGTCGCAATCCGGGTCGGGAAACTCGTAGTTGATGGTGGGTGGAGCGATGCCGGTCTCAATTGCCTTGGCGCAGATGGCGGCTTCAGCGGCGCCGGCCGCGCCGAGCATGTGACCGGTCGCGCCCTTGGTGGAGCTGATTCCCATGACGCGCGCATGATCGCCGAACACGGCCTTGATCGCCTGTGTCTCACAAACATCGCCCTGCGGCGTCGAGGTGCCGTGGGTGTTGATGTAGGAAATCTGTTCGGGGTTCAGCCCGGAGGAACGCAGCGCCATCTTCATGCAGCGCGCCGCGCCTTCGCCTTCGGGCGACGGGGCGGTAAGGTGATGGGCATCGGCGGTGTTGCCGTAGCCAACCAACTCGCAATAGATCTTGGCGCCGCGGGCCTTGGCGTGCTCCAGCTCCTCGAGGACGAGCACCGCCGCGCCTTCGCCCATGACGAAGCCGTCGCGCTCCTTGTCAAAAGGTCGTGAGGCGTGTTGCGGATCGTCGTTGCGGGTGCTGAGCGCACGCATCTTCGCGAAGCCGCTGATGCCCAGGGTCACCACGGTCGCCTCGCTGCCCCCAGCGAAAATGGCCTTGGCGTCGCCCATCTTGATGGTGCGCCAAGCCTCGCCAAGCGCGTGCGTGGACGTCGCGCAGGCGGAGCAGGTGGCGACATTCGGGCCGCGCAAGCCATAATACATGGAGAACATGCCCGACGCCATGTTCAGGATGAGCATCGGGATCATGAAGGGGGACACGCGATTCGGCCCCTTTTCCACCAGCGCCAGGTGCTGCTCCTCGGTGGTCTTCAGTCCGCCGATGCCCGACCCGATAAACACGCCGATCTCGTCGCGATCCAATGTGTCCAGATCCATGCCCGAATCCAGCAGGGCCTTGTGGCCGGCGAAGACGCCAAACTGCACGAAACGATCCGTGCGGCGGATCTCCTTCGGCGACGGGAAGGCCGGAACGGGATCGAAGTCCTTGACCTCGGCCGCGATCTTGCAGTCGTAGTCGGTTGTGTCGAAGCTTTCGATCGCGGAGATCCCGCACTTGCCGCCGGCGATGCTGGACCAGAATGAATCGATGTCCTGACCGAGCGCGGAGACAACTCCGATGCCCGTCACGACAACCCTGCGATCTTCTACGCTTGCCATAAGAAACAAAAAACGGGCAGCGGGAACGAAAGCCTTCCTCGCTGCCCGGAAAGGGTGGTTCGGCTTACTTGCCGTTCTCTTCGATGTATTTGATCACGTCACCGACGCTTTGCAGCTTCTCGGCTTCCTCATCCGGAACCTCGATGCCGAATTCCTCTTCCAACGCCATGACCAATTCCACGGTGTCGAGGGAGTCGGCCCCGAGATCTTCAATAAATTTCGCGTCCGGAGCGACCTGCTCCGCTTCAACGCCGAGCTGCTCGACGATGATTCCTTTTACTTTTTCCTCAATCGGTTGTTTTTCGTCAGACATGGTCGGTATGTTTTAAGTTTTTCTGTGTCTATTCGACGCCCAAGGCGGCGTCAAGTCAGTATCAGGGCATTCAATGCCGTCAATTCCCGCTTTCCGTGACGCGGTTAAATGGGAACTTTTTGACAGGTTTGTCAAACCCAATTCGTCGCTTTTCTTCGGGCTTTGTTTTCGTGTGATTCCGGTCTGCGTTTCCGGGGCCCCGGAAACGACTCACATGACCATCCCGCCATCCACGGTCAGAACCTGTCCCGTGATGTAGGCCGAGGCCGGACCGGCGAGGAAGAGAGCCGCATTGGCAATGTCCTCGGAGGAGCCCAGACGCCCCAAGGGTATGTTCTTCTGGATCTCTTCCCGCTGCTGCTCATTCAGCGCCTGGGTCATGTCGGTATCGATGAAACCCGGGGCCAGCGCGTTGACATTCACGCCGCGCGAGGCCAGCTCCTTCGCGATGGATTTGGTCAGCGCAATAAGACCCGCCTTGCTGGCCGCGTAGTTGCATTGTCCGGCGTTGCCCATCAAACCCACCACCGAGGCCACGTTGATCACCCGGCCCGAGCGCTGCTTCATGAAAGCGCGCGCAAAGGCCTTGTGCAGGAGGAAGGCCCCCTTGAGATTGGTGTCCAGCACCGTGTCCCAGTCATCCTCGGACATGCGCATCAGCAGCCCGTCGCGCGTCACGCCGGCATTGTTCACCAGGATGTCCACCTGCCCGCAATCCGCGAGGATCTGCTTGGCGCAGGTTTCGACGGAACCCGCATCGCCGACATCCACCGCGTGCGCCCAGGCCCGTCGTCCCAGCGCCTGGATCTCTTCGGCGGTCTTCTGCGAATTGGCCTCCGTGCGGGACACGCAGACAACGTTGGCGCCCTCGGCGGCAAATTTCAGGGCAATGGCTTTTCCAATGCCGCGCCCGGCTCCGGTCACGACGGCAATCTTGTTTTCGAGCTGACTCATGGGCGCTTGTTTAGCGGCCATGTCGAGGCTGTGTCGAGGGCGGAATTGGTCTGACATCGGCGATAGCAATCGCGCCGAATCTCGCGGCGAAGGATTGAGGCCAGGTAATCGGGGTTGTCGGTCCCGACGGATTGGGCTTCCATCGCCGTGTTCTGTCCGCGCGACCGAGTGGCGGGCCGTGACCATGCCTGACCAAACGGAATTCAAGCTCGCCCTCGATGCCACAAAGCCGGCGTCTTCTCCACGACGCTTCGAATCACTGGCGGGCCAGTTGGCGGCGTTCAACGAGTTCGGCGAGACGACCCGAGTGTTGTCAACCGAGGTCCGGAGCGCAGGGGGCGACTTGTTGTCCTGTCCAACCTACGTCAACGAATTCTGGACCTCGAAGCAACGGGCCGCGCATCGGCTTCACGAGATCTCCTACCGCGCCTGCTTCAAACCGCAGCTGCCGCGCTTCTTCATCGAACGGCTGACCGAACCCGGGGACGCGGTCTACGATCCGTTCATGGGAAGGGGAACCACGCCCCTCGAAGGCGCGTTCATGGGCCGGGTTCCCATGGGCAATGACATCAATCCGCTGAGCAAAGCGTTGTTGGCGCCGAGATTGGCGCCGCCGCGATGGCAGGATGTTGAGGCCCGCATTGCGGAGATTGACTTCAGCGAACACGACGAATTTCCCGAGGATCTACTCGTGTTTTACCACCCCGACACGCTGCGCGAGATCTGCGCCTTGAAGCAACACCTGTTGGCGCGCGCGGCTGCGGACAATTTCGACGACGCGGACGCCTGGATCCGGATGATCGCGCTCAATCGCCTGACCGGCCACTCGCCCGGTTTCTTTTCCGTCTACACGCTGCCGCCGAATCAAGCCGTCTCGATCAAGTCGCAGGTCAAGATCAACGCCAAGCGCCATCAGACCCCGCCGCGCCGCGATGTCCCCAAACTGATTCTCAGGAAAAGCCGCTCCCTGCTCGGCGCCATCACCGACGCCGAACGCCGGAGCCTGAACGCGGTCCGCGAGCATTCGAAGTTGCTCACCGGGAAGGCCGACCAGGCGAGCGGAATCCCCGACCAATCCGTGTCGCTGGTCGTGACCTCGCCGCCCTTTCTGGACGTGGTGGATTACGCGGGCGACAACTGGCTGCGTTGCTGGTTCATCGGCGTCGATCCAGCGAGTGTGGAGATCTCCGTCCCCAAGGACATCGGGACCTGGCGGAGTATCATGACCGGCGTCCTCAAGGACCTTGAGCGCGTCCTGAAGCCGGGCGGCCACGTGGCATTTGAAGTCGGAGAAGTGCGCGGAGGCAAGGTCCTGCTCGAACAGGAGGTCTTGCCCTGCGGCGTCGAGGCCGGACTGGAGCCGGTCCTGGTCATGATCAACGACCAGCAATTCACCAAGACCGCCAACTGCTGGGGCGTCGACAACCAATCCAAAGGGACGAACACGAATCGGATCGTGGTGTTTCGGAAGGGGTGATGCGGGGTTCTTGGTTCTTGGTTCTTGGTTCTTGGTTCTTGGTTCTTGGTTCTTGGTTCTTGGTTCTTGGTTCTTGGTTCTTGGTTCTTGGTTCTTGGTTC
>Ga0181588_10000351_pt1 | contig 41430 bp, 48 predicted proteins | sample 071ome_26_FD_148607 | JGI IMG/M metagenome (GOLD analysis project Ga0181588, IMG submission 148607) | Coastal salt marsh microbial communities from the Groves Creek Marsh, Skidaway Island, Georgia - 071409BT metaG (spades assembly) | ecosystem: Environmental > Aquatic > Marine > Intertidal zone...
GTACGATTACCATTAGCTTGCAGCTGTTCATTTAAAAGCTCAGCCTGATTGGGATCATATGGATGGAATGATATTTTTCGTGGAGATGTCACCTCATCAGTAAAAATATTCAAAGGCGCCTTCAGGGACATACTAGAATCAATCATAATATCTACGAATGCATTGTCTAGCATTCTTTGCGCATCGTCGATGGTCATCTCAAGGATCTTTCCAAAATCATATTTCAAAAACTTTGGACTCCGGTTATTCTCAAAATAAGTCTCTTTGCCGGTTTCAAGATCGAGTAGTGTAATTCCTTTTGGATTCCCTCTATCAGATCTGGTTAACTGATAGGGAGATCCAAGCATCTTTACATTTCCAAGCTCCTGAGCATAATGTATATGACCCGAGTAAACAGTGCTAAATTTCTTGGCGTCGTCTAATCCAATCCCATCTTCAATCTTTACAAACTTGTTAAACCTCATGCCAGTCACATCGGTGTGACAGCAAAGATAATCATGAGGCTTTGCATTCTCCAGGCATTCCCTTTCAGTCTCGTGATCCTTTCTCCAAGGCATAAGGAAAAAAGATCTTTTCCCCAACTGAAGAGTTGTTGGCTCCTCGTGTATTGTAATATTCGGTATCCATTTTAGGGACTTTAATGAATTGATATCATTACTAGTTTTTCCCCAGATGTCGTGATTACCTATAATGATGTGCACACCATCTTTAAATCTTTGAGAGAGTTTTTCTGCTACTTCAACCCCTAGATTTAAGACCTTAAGATTTACGCTCTGCCTCGAATCATAATAATCACCAAGGTGAATAAGTACATCACCGTCTTGATATTCTTGATCAACAAGGGGTAAGAACCAATTTTCAAAATAATCATTGATTATCTCAATCCATTCATTGGAATTGTTCCTTATCCCTAAATGTGTATCCGTGATAAACCAAACCCTCTTTGCGTTTAGGGTTTCTATTTTAGGTACAGTTAATTCCATTAAAAGAGTCGTTTAATCTTCCTTTTAGAAAGTACACCAAATTTTTCTTCCAGCTCGTTTATAATAGTTTCCTTATACTTTGCAGGGATTAGTTCATATGCCTTAGTATAAGGCACATTTATAAAATCGCAGATCACAACAAACTTTTCAGAGAATCCAAATTCAGTGTCCTCCAATTTTTCAAGTACATCCTGGAAAAGGTGTGGTATAAGATCCTTTGGAATTTTCTTTTTATAAGAAAGAGGATACCATCTTGAAGATTGAAAAGCAGCAAAAACAGTTTCTTCCAATTTTTTTCTGTGCAGATATTCTTCCTCATCATAACTTCCCTCAAGAAAAACGTGATTTACATTAATCTCGTAGCTTTCTTGATGTGAGTTATCATTATTAGGATTATTGTGTGCGCCGAATATCTTATCACCTAACTGTTTCTTCTTAGGTTCTGCTGCTCCGGTTGCTCCTGTATCTTTCTTTTTTCTTCCAAACATTAAATTGTCTATTCTTTTTTACCCCTCTGTATGCATTGGGATATTATTCTCAACTATCCTCATATATGTATAGTCTACATTAAACATCTTATAGGCATTTTTATATCCGTCGTCCCTGTTAGCAATGAGCTTGAGCTTATATTCCCGATTTGCATACATCATCGGGTCTTGGATAATACCAAAAAGACCATCCACGGTGGCAACAAGGCCAGAGGATTCCGCAGCTGAGTTAATACTTAAATCTGTAGAATCAAAGTCACTTTGCTTAGTCTGAGTAGCAGTAATAACTGCCCATTCGTTTGCCATAGCCATACCTCTGATATCTTCAGCGATTTGTTTAATTTTCATATAGGTGTTTTCAGAATTTGGATTTCTCCAGTTCTTCATGATATTGATATAATCAATAACAACCACCTTAAATTTGATACCGTTAGCTTCCTCAACCTTCTTTAGATATCTTTCAACATCAAGTGAGGATGCTTGAGACGTTGGGAATTCCTTAACAAAAAGTTTTCCAGGTACTCTTAAGTTATCATAGGTTAAAGAACTTATTTTCTTTTTAAGTTTAACCTGATCCTCGACGATATCTGAGTATTCGTTTACGGGAATTCCTAAAAGATTTGCACCAAGCCTTTTGACATATTTTCTGTCGTTCATCTCTAATGAGATTACCGCTACATTATGTCCAGCTTTAACTGCCTGAGCTGCTATATTACCAAGCCAAAGAGATTTACCAACCTTAGGCATTCCCATAAACACATATAACGACTTAGCATTAAAGCCTCCACCAAGCACAGTATCTATAAAAGGAAATCCAGAAGAAAATCTATTATAGGTCAGCTGCTTATGGCTTTCAGGGTGGAAGAAATCTAATCCATGGTCGAAAGAGAAATCTATATTATTCCTCTCGACAACAATATTTTTAAAGGAGCTAATCACGTCCTTTATATTCTCGGACGTTACTGGAGTACTCTGAATATACTTAATCCCATCAACCGCACTGCCGACAAGGTTTTTATATTCAATAAAAAGCTCAGTAGTCTCTTTCAGCCAATCTTCCTGGTACCTAGTTAGATCAACCTGATAGACAGCATCAACTTCACCAGATTGCAAATCCTTTTGTTCAAGTTTTGCACCCTCTTTTAATTGTTCAGCAGTCGGACTCTCGTTATATTTTGACCAAAACTGCTTGCCCAGAGTAAAGATATCCTGGAATCCCTTATTCTTAAAGAAATCTGGTTTACAGTTTTCTACATAAGATGGGTTTTCTAGGACATACCTAAGGATTATATTTTCTGAATGATTTAGATCCATATTTACTCTGAATATCTAGGTACTTCTTTTAACTTATATTTTTTATTGCCAGCATAGACACCAGATTCTACAAAATCTCCGTCGCTGATCATATTTTCTATGACCTCTCCGTGTTTTGTTTTCGACCAATCGGAGCCAAATGCAGAATTAAAAGTCTGAAGAGTGAATTCACCTCCGGGTCTACCATCCTTTACCAAATAAACTGAAAGCTCGTATATGACATCCTCTTTAGTTGGATACTCAGGTAATGACTTCCATAGGTTCATAAGGTATTTAAATTTAACCTTATTCCTATTCATCAGTCTCAGATTCTAAAGCGCTACTGATTTCGTCATTCGAAGCCATTGCAGGTAATTTAAAATGCGATTGGATGACATTTTTATCCAATTCCTCTAGCACCTCTTGTGTGAATACCTCGGCTGTAAATAATTGGGAGGATGTAACGGTTTTACCGAGATGCCTTACTGCCCATCTTGCCTGTGGGCTATCGCTCGGGACAAATACACTTTCCTTCTTACCGTCCACCTTTTGCTCCTCGAATTTACCTCTACCAATACCGCAAGCTTCCCAACTAATAAAGTCCTGTAGACCTACGTAGGGATTCATACCATTCGCGAAGGAAATATGGAATTTAACAGGCTCTGGTACTGTAAACCTGCTCTTCTTTAAATTAGAAGTTACAATAATACCAGTTTTAGTTGTGCTGTTACCCTCTTTTAGTTGTGCTTTTGATAAGAATGAAATAACAGACATTGCGAAGATTGGTCCATCACCACCAGAGCTTTCCTTAGTTGGAAAGAATCCACCACCAGCATAAACGTGATTAGTACAGACTAGTGGAATTTTGGCAGCTGTTAGATCCAAAGTGATTACTCTAAAGAGCTTTCTCAGCTCCTTAGCTTTAGCACCCATATCTGCTGCGTTCTTACCGACAAGAGCATCATTTAATTCTTTATCAGTACTTAACATCCCGAGAGAGTCCAGGATAAGTATAATTTTAGGGTCATTGCCTTTTTCCTTCGCTTTTTTTACAAGCTCTAGAAGATTAGAGACAAATGTCTGAAATTCAGTTACTGTCTTAATTGGCTGATATCTTACCTTATCCGGATCAATACCAAACTTAAGAGCCGATGACTTATCGATAGCACCCTCAGTGTCACAATAGATAACATCATACCCTTTCTTTTGTGCTTCTCTAGCAACGTTTAGACATACGAAAGATTTACCCGTTCCTGGATCTCCCATTAAACCTAAACTTCTTGTGTTTGGGATACCACCGAACAATGTCCCAGATAACTGGGCATTCAATAGATAGTTACCTGTTGGTATCCACTCGTCTACTTCACTAAATGTGTTCTCTGTTAAAATTGATCCAGTTTCAAACCCCTTAATCTTAGATAGTTCCTTGTCTAAATCTAAAAATGAAAATTCCTTTGATGTTGACTTCTTTGCCATGATTTAACTTTATAGTTTGGGTATTATACCTCTTAAAATAGGAAGTGTTTCCAGACTTATCATAAGTTTGGGACTTGTCGCGTGTGCGGCTCCTATCTATTATAAAGTTTGGGGTTTGGGACCTAAAGAATGATTAGCTTATATAGAAATTCTATCCCTGGGGAATCACAAGTAATTCTTTTAGGGGTCTATCCCGGTTTTTGTTTCACTTTTAGTGAAATATTTTTATTGGTAATTCAATCTTCTTTTAAGAAGCTGTCTTAACTCGTCTGTGCTAACCAATTCTTTTTTCCTAACTGGTGATTCTGCTTTTGGTGTTGGTACAGGTTCGTCATGTCCAACTGGGATCATCAGGTTCGATCTTCTTCTTAGATCTTCGACCCTTTCGACCTCTGCTATTGTATTCTCTACTGTATCGAGTATTCTATTCCCAGCATCGATGAATTCCTTGGCATCTGTGGATGGAGCAAGCTCTTTGATGATATTTTCCTTGCCTTGGTTTAACTTTTCTATCCCGATTTTAATATCGTCCTGTAGCTCTAATAAATCGTTGTACTGATCAACAATATACTTATCTTGTACATTATCAACTATCCATCCATTTCTCTTGTAAGATTTCTTGACCGATTTTGAAAGATCGAGTGATGCACTAGGTGGAGCTGTAGAAAGGATCTTTTTAATCTTCTCAGATGCAGGTGTAATATACCTAGCTATCACGTTATCAAGGTAAGATTCCGCATCCGGAAATAGCTGCTTCATATTACGAGAGATTGATAATGCTCTTGTTATCGAAGAGCTTAGACTGTCTGCAAGGAAAAGAAGTTCACTTTCGCTAGGGGTTCTTTTTGATGAATCCCTTTCTAGAATAAGGGACTCATCCAATTTAAAGGGTTCTAGAGGTAGGGATTGGTTTATTAAATATAATCTCTCCCTTATCTTTCCGGGCGGAAGTTCCTCTGTTAGGATCTCAGAAGCAACTTTAAATTTTTCTAGCGCTACTGGAATGCTTTTGGAATTTACACCAACATCAAAAAATCTACCAAGATTGATCTTATCCATCCTACGACCTCTAGCATATTCCTCGATATCTGTTTGGATAGATTCGGCCACTTTTATAATTTTATCCCATTTCTTTTTAGGATCCATTTCTGACGAGATCTCTCTCATCTGTGATTTCCATTCTTTGGGATCTGCATCTTTCTTAGCTATTGAATAAAAATAACCCAATAGATTAAATGCCCTGCTTACACCTAAAGCAATACCCTTGTAAGCAGATAAAGGAGAATAGCTAGTATTCTCCTTTTCGTTGATGTTAAAATCCTGATATTTCTTTAAGTGTCTCAATGGATTAAAAATCTGTGTCTACCTCATAAGACTCCTTTGACCCGTCATAGAATTTAAGGGACCATTTATAGCTATCGTTTGATGTGCTACCTAGGGTCTTTTTTCTTAGCTGCTTATATGTTTCTTTAAATTCTTTAATCTCGTCCCATAAATGGTCCCAAACATCAGGATCCTCTGTCTCTAGATCTTTGTATTCCCCGTTAAGAAGATCTGCTGCTTTTGTAACATAAGGCCTCATGATTTTTTTATACCACCAAGTTCCTTTTGAATCATATTTACTTCCGAATACATCATCTACTGCTTCGTCCTCATCATCATTGAAGTTTCCTTTAAACTCTTTCCAATAATCCGTATCATCGTAAAGATCAACGATTCTGTTATTAGCCTTTGAAAGAAGATCTTGTATCTCTTCAGTGATTTTCTCTGGATCGATTGCCGGTTTTTCCTCCGCCGCTTCTTCATCTCCCTTTTTATCTTCCTTCTTTGGTGCAGAAGGAGCAGAAGGAGCCGAGGGAGCTACTGACTTTGCCTTATCTGGGTCAAATGCTTCATTTAGGTCAAATGAGCTGAATCCCCTTAGGAATTTATACGTAGATACGCTTTCATCTAATGGCTCGAACACGATCTTATCCATCAGTTCTTGTGTAATTACGTCTGACGAGTCGTCCATGCCAAATCCAGCCTTTAATGCCTTTACGATTGCTTTGGTCGTGTTTCCAAACTTACCATCAGCTTCGTATTTTAAGAATTTTTGGAAAAGAGCAAAATTCTCAAATGGCTCGTAATCCTTGAATTTCTCAATTACAGCTTCCTGGAATTTAGCTACTTCTGAGTTTCTTCTTCTACCCGAAATTCTTTCTGGATCAAGGTCTCTTGAAAGTTCAATTTTCTTTTCTGCCCTTTCCTTCTCTTCTTTTGCTTTTGCTTCTGCTTCTGCTTTCTTAGCTACCTCTTCTTTTACAGCTGATTCCATTCTGAAAGCATTTTCAGCTATATCCAGGCCTTTCAAATAAATTGCTGATGCCTCTTTGTTAGCTGTATTAGCTTTAGCGAGCTGTTCCTCTTTCTTTGTAATCTCCAGCGGGATTTCATTAAGTCTGTTGCCTATCTCTTGAAGTTCGGTCTCTTCTATATCCTTCCTTTTTTGTGTAGAAAGTTCTGAGAGTTTTAGAATAATCTTGCTGACCTCATCAACCAACTTAGTAACCAAAGCACCTAATCCTTCGCTGTCTTTTTGACCCTCTAGTTGTGCTTTAAGAGCAACTGCTTGGCTGTTAAGGTTTCTAATATTACCCTTCTTACCTTGGAACCACTTTTCAAATATCTGTTCGCTTTCTGAATCGAAAGATTCAGATTCGCCTTTAAGTTGATTGGCTAGATCTTTTGCCTTTTTAAGAAGTTCTGGATCACCAGCCTTGCTTTGTGCTTTATCAGATTCTTGCTTGGCTTGTTTAAGGTCTTCCTGGTATTCTTCAATCATCGAATTGACCTTATCGTTTATCTCTCCGGTAACCTCTTCGTTACCTTCATATTGTTTTACAAGGGCTTCTAGAGCATCTGTGAATTTATCAGCTGCCTTTTGCCATTCTGTATTAACATTAGCGGCTTTGAATTCTTGAGTTACTGCATCTGATACAGATTTTGCTACCTCCTTCATCTTTGCTAGCTTATCAGCAGGAGCTGCAGCTTTTATAGAATCTAGATCTGAAAGAATCTTTGTGTATCCGCTTGTTAGGGCGCTCATTGACCCATAACACATAAAGAAGGAATTAACTATTCTCTTTAATGTAGATTCGGTTTGTCCTTGAAATTCTTCAGCCTCGTAAAGAGCTGCAAAATTATTAAAGTCTAAAATCCTCATTTTGGTGATATATTATTTTCAAACTATATATCCCAAACGATTTTTGAAGTTTGCTAAAACGAGTAATCGAACAATTCTATCTCGTGCTTGTACTTTTCACGGATAAGATCCACACCATAATCTGTGTACATAGACTTATAGCTCATACCACTATCCTTTATTGGGTTGTTATTTGTGTGTGGGATTATAAAATCTCTTCCCAGATATTCCTTAACTGGGTTTAGCTCCGATTCCAAATTTTCAAATCTAGCTACATGGTTCATGTTTTGTATACCTCCAGTCCACCAATTAAAGTCATTTATAAGACTATAGGTTTGGCTGTTTTCAATGTCTTGTAATTCGATAAATTTAAGGTACTCCTCAAAGGTTTCACACCAAAAGTTGGCAGATTTTGCTTTGTATTTTGACCAAAGGAAGCACGAATAAATCCTATCCCATGGATTCCTAACTATAGTAAATATGTAATATTCTCTAGGATTGTATTTTTTAGGATATAAACTGAATTGCCTATAACTATAATGTCTTGCCCATAATGGATTATCCTTACCGTTTATAGCATGTTCAATCGATGTCCCGGCTGTCTTTGGAATATGAATAAAGAATAGCTTATCCTCCCTTATTATCATAATAATCTAACCAATAATCCACCATCTCGTCTATCATTTCTTCGAATGTGTAGTTTGGTTCCCAACCAGTCACTTCTCTTAATTTGGAAGAATCTCCTTTTAGGTCCTCTAATTCTTCGGGTCTAAGATATTTCTCATCCACTGTGATATACTCCTTCCAGTCCAGCTCAAGTTTATTAAACACAAACTCAACAAGATCCTGGACTGAATGTGAGATGCCTGTTGCACACACAAAGTCATCTGGTTGGTCTAACTGAAGTATCATCCACATGGCTTCTACATAGTCTTTTGCATGGCCCCAGTCTCTTGTAGCATTCAAATTACCTAGTGCTAATTTATCCCTCATACCGAGTTTAATTTCAACTGCGGTCTTTGCAACCTTATTTGTTACAAAGTTACTTCCCCTTCTTGGAGATTCGTGATTGAAAAGGATGCCGTTTGAAATATACATTCCGTATGAGTTCCTGTAATTTCTAGCGATGTTGTACCCAAAAACCTTGGAACATCCATAGGGTGATACAGGAATTAATGGTGTAGTCTCTCTTTGGAATCCGTCATCATCAATGCTATTTCCAAACATTTCAGACGACGAAGCTTGGTATATTCTGATATTCTTATTAACAAGCTTAACTGCCTCTATCATATTTAGAACCCCTAGTCCCGTAGCATTAGCAGTGTAGACTGGTTGATCGAACGAGATTCTAACATGAGATTGAGCTGCCAAGTTATAGACCTCATCAGGCATTACTTGTTGCAGAACAAAGATTAATGATGATAGGTCTGTGAGGTCTGCGTAATGAAGATGCACCTTGCCGAATATATGATCCAGCCTAGAGGTTTGGTTTTCTGCTACTGAGTTTCTTTTTAAAGTACCATGTACCTCATATCCTTTTTCCAGTAGAAATTCTGCAAGATACGATCCGTCTTGCCCGTTGATTCCTGTTATAAGTGCTTTTTTCATTATGAGTTTCTGATGATTATTTCGCAAATTCTATCTATATCTTCCTTTAAGAGCAGCGGGTGATTGGGTACGTATATACCCCTAGAATCAACTACTTCGCAGTTGGGTAATTTATTCTCACCATAAAGTCTTTTATAAAAAGGTTGGGTTCCCATAGACCCTGAGATTAGAGGTCTACAAGCAATGTTATTTTCTTCTAGCTCTTTAACAAGAGACATCTTTTTATCTTCGTCGTCTAAGATTACTGGAATAGCAAAGTTAGCAGTAAAGGACTCTTGAAGCTCGTTAGGAAACCAGATTTTGCCTGAGAGTTTTTCCTTATAATATAGGTAGTTCTCGTACCTTTTCTGAATGCTATGATCCACCTTATCAAGTTGACCAACACCTATGAAAGCCTGTAAATCAGTGCTCCTCAGATTAAATCCAGGTACATAAAAAGAGTAAAGTGCAGAAAAATCACTAATTCCCCATTCTTCTCTTAATTCACTTTGCCTTTGTGGTGAGAGGTCTCTGTCCCAACCATGGCTTCTTAATTGTAGAAGTAAATTATACATATCGCTATCATTGGTAGTAATCATACCGCCTTCGATAGTACTCATGGTGTGACCAAAATACGTGGAAAAGGATGACATCAAGCCAAAGTTACCAAGTCTTTTGCCTTTATATGACGTTCCCTGCGATTCACAATTATCCTCTAGTAGAACAACATCATATTTTTCACAGAGGTCAATTACTGCATCCATATCTGGGGATAGACCTAAAACTGAAACAAGAATCAGAGCAGCCGGGGATTCCTCTTTGAATACTCTTTCTAAGTGATCTAAATCAACAGAAAGGTTGTCAAGGTTACAGTCAACTAAAACAGGTTCTAGATCAAATTGCAAAACTGGAGCTAGATCAGTAGCCCAGCAAAGAGATGGAACACAGAATTTATTATTCTTAAGTAATCCAGCATGCTTAAGGGCGTAAACCATCAATAGGTTAGCTGAGGATCCAGAGTTGACAAAAACTGCATATTCACTTCCGATCCAATTAGCGAATTTGCTTTCAAATTCTAATGTCATTGGACCTTTGGTTAATCTTGGATATCCCTTTAGCCAATCGACTAATTGGTCTACATCATTGTTATCGATAGTATCCTGGATGAGGTCTATTCTTTTCATTATATTCTTGCTTTTTCGTAGTTATTTGATAACCATTCTATGGTTTCTTTTACACCTTCCTTAAATGGCTTGAATTCAAAATCAGGTAAATCCGAGTCTGCTGGTTTTCTGAATTGTCCCTTAGGCTTATCTGGATCAAACACAATATCCTCTTCAGGAATATCCAAAAGATCGCAGATAATATTTGCAACCTCCATTACTGAGAGCTCTTGCGTATTCACTGCCATGAAATGGTCGTTTGATTTCCAATTATCTAAAGCCCAGAGAATCATTTTTGCCAGATCCTCCGCATAAATAAATTGTCTTAATGGGCTTCCATCTCCCCAGATAACAAACTTTTCGTTGTTCTTTTTGCATAGGTAAGCCCTATGAATCATTCCTGCTACAAGATGACTTGTTCTAAGATTAAAGTTGTCATAAGGACCATAAAGATTAGTGGGCACAACAGAAAACCAATTCTTTCCTAGAACCTCCCCAAGTATCTTTGTTTGGTGCCCACCTAGCCTCTTTGCATAGGCATAACCGGAATTAGAGGGGTGTGGTGGACCAATGTCTATTTGGTCTTTTGTAAGTGGGTAAGTTATATTCTCGTGTGGAAAGATACACGTGGAAAGAATATTCACAAAGTTATCTACCTTCAGCTCGAAGGCAGATCTCATCACATTGCTATTAATATCAAAATTTTCTGCAAAGAATCTATCGTTCCCGTCTAAATTGGCTTGAAGCCCGCCAACAATTGCAGCTGCATGAATTATCGTATCGACACCATTCTCATTAACCTGGTGTGCTAAATACTCATGTGTTGCTTTGGAATCTAATAGGTCAGCATCCTTCCTAGTGTGGAAAACGTGCTCATCACCTAAAATGCTTTTAAATGCATTTCCTAATAAACCGGAGGACCCGGTAACAAGAATTTTCAACTGAACTTAGAATTAAAAAAGTTATCCGAATTATATATCGGAATTTCTAAGTTTTGTTTCCGTGAGGTTTCCTTATTGTGAAATAGAATTAGGAACAGGTTTCTATTTCATTTCTAAGATCTGCTGGATTCTTATATTCTAAAATTTTGCTTATATAGGTATTTGGTGTAAGTGAATACATTTTTACACCAACCTCTACTGCGCAAGCTTGTAGGAATTTTATTTGATCTATTGTTTCAAATGCTTGCTTCTCTTTCATTAAACTTTTTCCGAGTGAAACCCCCTCATCGTGTACTCCATTTTTTACATATCCTCTCGAATAATCCAGATCAACACCAGATATGTAAATTTCTTTACATCCTGTTATTATTGCTATTGCAATCATGTGTATAGCAACAGAATTAACTGCTCCGTAAGATAAATTCGCTGAGCAATAGTTCTTAAAATAGTCAGGTAAGCTATTTACAATCCCGCCATGATCCCCCATAGGTATGTAGTCAATTTCTAAAAGGTCTTCTGCTAAATCGGTTTCAAACCCGGTAATTCTCGATGCAAATATAAGTGTGGATCCCTTTTGCTTATTATATCTATGGTGTGCGTTTTTTATTTTCATGAGATCCTGCGAGTTAGCTACCACCCAATAATCAGTGGTTAGATCTGTCATTAGATCAAATAAATTGCACGAATAAAATGATGCTTTATGCCTGGCATTTCGGTTAATCCAGAGGAGATCTGATAAGCTCGTAGATAAGCTAGGCCCCAATCCGCATACTATAGCTTTTTTTCCAAGATCTCTATCCTTTATGTCATCAAAGTCTCTTCTCATGGGGTTTTGTTATTAGATTTCTTTCCACCCCTGGCAATATAGATCATTAGTTGGGAAATGTGCATAAGCTGGTCCGAACCATGCTTTTGGTGCTACCACAATTTTATCTGGGTTAGGATTAAGCCAGGCACCCCACCAAGAAAAGGTGGAGTTTGCAATACAGTTGTGGTCGCAGAGTGTCATTAGACATAGATCCTCATAGTCCTCTTGTCCCTCTATAAAAACATAATTTCCCTTGGGGAAGTTTTCCTTACACCATTCAGTATCATCGGAGAATACAAGGAAAATGGAATCTACCGGAAATTCTTTAGAAGCCCTCTCAAAAAAAGAAACATCCAAAACGGGATGGTGTTTTGGCCATTTTAGATAATCTCCCCTTCTTAGATGCATAGAGACCTTGGGGGATTCACTAGATAGTATCTCTGAATTTTTTTCAGTAACCCTGTCTACTATCTCATCTTTGAACGCAAACATATCCCTTATTTCCTTCTCGCAATCAATAAAATACTTTTCGCTTTGGTAGTATCCACCTAGTAGATTAGCTCCTCTTGGTATTTCGTTATAACCGAAACTAGGCTCATTCCATAATACCCTTTGTGGATTTGGATCATTATGGGGTTTAAAGTCTCCTTTGAAAACATTAGAATATTTCCAAAAAGGAAATGCCACCCTCTTGCCTTCCCTTTTTGAATATGCAATTGCATTGGAGAGTTGGAAAAGCTGATTTCCTAGCCGAGCTGTAAAGTCCTTTATTGAGATCAATTTAAATTGTTTTTTTAAACTTTGGACATATCCCCATTTTCTTGAGAGACAAAATATAACTCTAGATATTTTAGTACTGTGTGTGAATCCATGTACTCTAAATACATATTTCCAACCCCCTTGGTGAGTATTAGTCCAAGTTTGTTTTTTCGGTTTTTCTTATCTTTTTTAAGTGCTTCCGATATATCTTTAGGAGTTATTCCACTTAGATCAGCTTTTTCTGAGATAAATCCTATTGAGGCTCTCATCGATTCAAAATCTTTCTCGTTTATAAATCCAAGCTGTAGAGATATAAAATTAGCAATATCCATGCCTTTCGCAACTGCTATCCCGTGTGGAATTGAATAATTTTTTGCGCATTCAATTGCATGTCCAAACGAATGTCCATAATTAAAAACTACTCTTGGTCCTGTATCAAACTCGTCTATTTCAACCATCTTTTTTTTAATTGAAAGACTTTTTTCTATTAATGGTTGTAAATCTGAATTAAAATCAAACTCTTTAAAATACATAAACGAATCAGTGGAATCTAACAAGAAATAATGTGACATTTCGCCTATACCAGATAAAATTTGCTCCTCCGGTAGTGTTTCGAGAAAGTCCAAACAAATTGTTATTTTCCTCGGTGGATAAAAGCCGCCAATTTGGTTTTTATAATTACCAAAGTTAATAGATGTCTTACTTCCTATGCAGCTATCACCCTGTGCTAAAAGGGTCGTTGGTAAAAATTCCCATTCGACACCTCGAAAAAGAATTGAAGCTATAAATGAAGTAATATCCTGTATAACTCCTCCTCCAACTGCGACGAGGGTGTTATTTTTTTTAAATCCACGCTTTATGAGGTCTTCGATTACAAGTGAACATGAGATGTATTCTTTGTGTTTTTCGCCGGCCTCGATAAAAATAGTTCGTTTACTATCTATATCATCTAGTATTTCAGAACCTTTAAAAAAATTATCGACTATAAAGAAAGAATTCCCGTTATCTTTAATTTCTTTGGAATCAGTAAAAATGACTTTATATGTTCCAGACTTAGATATTATCTCCATAATCAAGTAGCCTAAAGATTTATAGTGTACCCCCCATCGATAATTATATCCTGCCCTGTAACAAATGTATTTAAGTCGCTCACAAAAAAAGCAACGGTCTTAGCTATCTCATCAACCTCAGCAAATCTTCCTAAAGGTATTCTGGCTGTAAGTTTCTCTTTATCCTCTGTTGACAGCATGGAATCAGTTAATTCTGTATTCGTAAATCCAGGGGAGATTGAGTTTACGAGTATCCCATATCTTGCTAAATCACAGGACATAGTTCGTGTCATTCCATTCAGGCCGCTCTTTGATGTAGTGTATGATAATCTCCTTTCGGAAGATCCAGTACCTTTGATTGAGGAAATGTTCACTATCCTTCCATAGCCCTTTTTCTTCATTCCCTTAATTACTGATTGGGTAACTAAAAAGGGTGCATATAGATTTACCTTTTGGATCTTATCAAAATCATCCAATGTTATTTGATCGATAAAGTTGTTTATACAAATTCCAGCATTATTGACCAAGATATCATAGCTCTCCTTTGATATTACATCCAAGAACTTTTGGGTTGATTCCCAGTTTGAAAAGTCTACATCCTTCGTACTAGTCCTAGTTACTTCAGCACCATTGGATTCTAAAATATCTGAAATTGACTTACCAATACCTCGGGTTCCCCCAGTTACCAAGGCCCTTTTGCCATTGAAATTTATCATTCGGTGGGTTTTCTATCTATGCTTTCTGCTGCACCCTTTCTAATCACCTCCGCTTTAATGCTAGGACAAGATGCACCACAAGCATGAATTAATTCATAAAACAATATTAGTGTGAGAACCTCAACAGTATGGAAATATTGACAATCCAACATTACCTCGTTAATACCATCCGGCTTAACAAGACTAGTTTGTCCGGAGATTAATGCAGACTTAAAACCATTTTTTTCTGCCCAGTGTAGGCAACTTATAACGTTTTTAGAATTTCCAGAACAAGATAGAGCAACTACCATTACTTTTTTACCGTCCATTTTACCGGTTTCCTTAGCAAGGGATAGCCAATTTAGAAACAAGTTATTATAACCATAATCGTTTGCGATACTTGTAATTAAACACTGGCTTTCTAACGTGGATATATGTTTTTTTATACCAGCCTTTGCAAATAATCTTGTGCAGTCATCCGCGGCATGATTTCCAACCGCCCATAAACCACCATTTGCAACAATATAAATATCATCACAATCATCAAAATCTTGTACAAGTTTTTTCCACTCTTCAGTTTTGAGGGTGTTTTCAAATTTTTCTTCGATGTTTTCGAAATCTATGTTTGCCATTTCTTATGTTTTTTTAAACGTATATATGTGCCATTTCCTTACTACCACAAGCAAGTCTTACTCCTGGCTCTTCACTTATACATGAAATAACGTGAACAGTTCCTTTGGGTAAGAAAATTATTTCTCCGGGGGAGGCTATAATTACCTCGTCAGGTTCCCCATTAGGATCTTCTCTATTGTGCCAAAGTTGATATTGAAAAGATCCCTTGAATATCACCCACCATTCATCCTTTGTCGGATGATAGTGCTTTCTACATCCATTACCCTTACTTTGTTTTATAAAAGCAACCTGATCTAAATCTGTATAAACTACTGGATAGCACCAATCGCTTCCCCCTATTTTTTTCTCAATACTGTCAAGGTTCATCAAAGTTTGGTTGTGACCCTGTACATCCTTATCTGGCATAGGGGAACCGTCAAGACTAATTAAATCGACTAGTTCGGATTCAATGGATGTTATGTTTTTGTGGTATGTGAATTTTCCAACGGACTCTTTTCTTCTCATGTGGCTTAAACAAGCCTCAGCAATAAACAATTCCTCTGGAGTATCAACGTCTATCGCCTCTATTTTGGATATAGGAAAAATCCCAAAAGAGCCATTGAATGTTGGTCCTTCTTGATATGACCTAATAAATGAGTCTTTTTTCCAACCGCTTAAAGCCCAAGCTATTGGGAGAATGGGTTTAAGTGATTGTGTTTCCTGTTTTTTATTGGGGTTAAAATTTACGGCCTCTGAATTATAGAATGTTTCCGAGTATATCTCTTCAACGCTAATTTGTGAGTCAAGATTTTCTAGTTTTTTTGAAAATGCTAAAATCGTTTCGGGTTTTATTAATGGTGATGTTGTGTGTACCTGAATAAGGTAATCACATTCGACATTGGAAATAAAATCCATTAGGAAATGGTCGTGTATAGTACACCTTTCACCTTTGCACTTCTTTGAACTGTTGGACATTGTGCATTTGGATCCTCCATTTTCTGGGGACCTTTTGTAAAAATTTACTCCAAGGTCTGAAGCCATTTTTTTAAAGATATCATCATCGGAGCTAATGTAAATCTCGTCAAATGCCCCTGATTTTTTACATGAATCGACCACATAATAAATAAGTGGAAACCCATCAACCAATATAAGGTTTTTATTGTGGACCCTTTTGCTATTTAGAAGCGCTGGTATAATTGCAATTTTTTTCATCTTGGTAGATTTTCTTTTAAATAGTCGTCGAGTTTAATCCTTTCTTTATGCTCCTGTACATATTTCGAAAAGAAGGTTATTTGTGACTGTATATCGTGTATTTTGAAATCATTTCTCTCTTGATATCGGTCTTGCTTTGAAATGTTGTAACCGCCACTTTTTACAATGGAATTGAAATAATCATCGCGGTAAATTTTCCCAAACTCCCCCATATTATAAAAGGTAAATCCAGCTACGAAAATCTCTTTAATGTCGTAATTCATTAATAGTATTATTGAAATTAAACCACTATTTACGACAGTTCCAACATCTCTAAATACCTTATAAATATACCTATCATCCAGGAAATAATGCTCGATATTCTTAGATTCTAAAAAGATCTTGAAATCATCTATAGGCTTATATCCCTTATTTGGCATCACACCAATTATCATTTTTTGCTTTAAGGTGTGTTCCAAATTATCATAACATTCCTGGATGTTATTTTCATTAAAGCTGCCCATTAAAATATCACATCTCTTTCCATAATCGATCTGTTCAGATAAACTCATTTGGAATTTCTGATTTATTCTAACCACAATATCATATGAATCTATTTTTCCACCAAGATTTGATCCTAATAAGCTTGGCGCAGGACCAATTACACAAACTTTTTTCCCCGAGATTAATTTTTTTAATCCCTCTATAGGTTTGTGTTCTATAAAATCATTCTCGGATTTAATCAAGGGATGCCCCGAAGTTCCCGGCTCTATCGTACAAGATATCCAAGCTGGTTTAGTGTTATTCATTTACTTCCTTTCCATTTTAGAGGGGTCTCTTTCCCAATTTTCCCATATAAATTCATAATCATAGGTCAACGAGTGTGTTTTCGAAAGCTCATTTCTTATAAGGTCTCTCTTCTCCTTACATCCCTCTACGAACCTATGAAATTGTATTTGTAGATTGTCGATCTTATCCACTAACCCGCTTTCAAGAATATCCTCAAGCAAATCATATTCACCGCCTTCGATGTTAATTTTTATTAGGTCTATCTCTTTGATTTGGTGTGTGCTAATAAAGCTAGAAAATTTTTCAAGCTGGATCTTTTCGGATTCCCCATCTCCCCAAAAAATAGAGGAGGAATCTTCAGAATCAAAAATAACGATTTCTTTATCTTCATTAGAGAGCCCTCGTTTTATTACACTGATCTTTTCCTCTCCAATAAATTTTTGGTTTATAATATCAAAATATTTTGAAACTGGTTCGAATATGATGATGTTGCAACCATATCGATCAAATATACTCTTAGACCATTCTCCTTTATATCCACCAGCATCTATCACTAGTGAATTTTGGGTAAGGTTGTAATTTAATCTAAGTGTCTGATCTCCTTTGGATTTAATCCAAGAATCAAATACATGCTGCTTAAAGGGGTAAAAATCCTTCATAAATTATATTAATGGTAAAATATTTTTTTCTATAGATCTTTTGATGTTTTCATCACAGTTCAGATATTTTTGACATTCTATGTAATTCTTCTCTACCGCATGAATCATATTATTATAAGTATCTGGGGTTAAAGAATTACAGGCGGTTATAATATCGTTTACACTATCAGCAACGATAAAACCGTCTGTGTCGAACCAATCTCCGATATTTGGACATCCATAGTAGATGGGAACGGTTTTGGTATACAAAGAGTCCATCAATTTTTCAGTGAACCAGTTTTCCCTTTTGACGTTTTCTATAACTATGTGAAATTGTTTGTCGAACATACTCGACTTTGTCCCAGTAAGTACATGGTGATTACCTGGGTTTACTGGAGGAAAGTTCTTACTAACCCAAACATCCTTTGGTATTTTTATTTCTCCATTTCTTTTGAATAGATTTGTTCTTATTACATGACCTTGTGCTAGATTTTTACCACCTATTAAAGTTGAAACCCCAAATTCTTTATTTCCAAATCCATAGTCTTTTACCCAACATCCGCCAAATTCGTACAAAAAAGCGTTACCCCTTGAATTTATGATATCTTTGTTGTGGGTTAGTATGTAGTCAAATCTATCTAGGAAAGTTACTAACCCTAAGGATCTTCTAATTTCCTCTGGTTCGATTAATAAACCTATCCTAATAGTACCTGGATCTTTTTCTAAATTTGGGTTTTGATCCACCCATAATTCAATATTCTTATCTGATTCTATGTTAACGTCTAGATCCCAATCACATATGATTTTAATTTTTCCCATAACCCTATTTATATTCGAGGTTTTTTAATATTAAAGCATCTCCAGTCATAAAAATTCTAGCGTTTCATACGGTGTTTTGCTTCTCAGATAATCCTCTATTCTTTTGATTTCCTTGGTATCCTGTTTTGATTCGTTGTTAGGATTAGCAACATTATAGACATACATGATTTCGGGAATGTACAAGCTTCTATCAGTTCCACACATTTCTAACATGGGAAATTGAAATGATAGATCAGGAGCATATGAAACATAATCACCGGTTTTTGGATCCTTTAAATCTTCTTCCTTTATTTTGAGGAATAGCTCCTTCCTAAAGGTTCTAAGGTGTGAGCCCAGCCATTGGTATTGACGAAATCTCTTCTTCTCTCTAACTTCATATGGATATTCCCTATAGATGTGACTCACGCTCCTATATGGAAATTCCTCATAGGTACCGTATGTCATCCAGCAGCCGGTTAAATTGTAAATATCATTTATTCTTGATAGAACCCCATTATGAGGAAACCAATCATCCCCATCGAGGGTTATTATAATGCTGTTATCTGGTGCTAGTAAAACTCCATCCCTGATATTTTCACCTTGATATTTTCTTGGTGAATTTTGTGATATTTGTATTCTCGGGTCATCCCTGAATTGCAAAGCTTTCTCGAAAGTGCCATCATTTGATTGTGCATCAAAAAACACAACATCAAAATGTCCATAGTCCTGTGATAGAGCAGATTTAATAGATCTTTCAATGTAGTCCACCGAATTTCTAGTGGACATTACTACTGTAATGTGATTATTCATAAGCCTCCATTAAAAATGCCTTTTGCAAATGCAAAAATCTTAATCTCTCACTATGATCACAATTTACTGCATAGACCTCATGAAGTGCTGCTAGATCTTTCAGGAATGGGTTAGATGCGTGGGTTAACGGGTGCTTCATATGGAAGATTTCATTTCTCGGATCTGTGCATGTATGCATTTCAGTTACTGTTGCAACTTTATTCCAAAAGAATATGTCTTCCGGGCTATATCCGAAAAATATATTAGGATCATATCCGCCCACCTCTAGGAATCTCTCCTTTCGAATCCAAATGGATCCTCCAGGTGCTCCTACATTTTTTGGTGGGGTAACCCCAGTATGTTTTGGATCCTTCGTGTCTATAGGACCTTCAATAAGATCGTCTACCTTAAGCTCCATCATTAAAGCTTCGTATGTGAGCTCCGAGTTTAGATACAAAACCCTACGGTCCGAAAAAGTCTGGATTGCTTCAGCATCCTTTGCTTTCACGTTCTCGTAAAGATTGGTAAAAAAATCAGATCTTACCAAGCAATCTAAGTCGTGGAACATGTAGTCATTTCCCTTGACCGCGCAGGCACCGATATTCATAGCCAGGCATTTATTGAATGGATCCGACTCTTTTTTCTCTATCCAAACGTGATTAATCCCAAGTCCAATACACATCCTAAGATGGACCGGGACTTCCGAATGCTCTACAATTGTGTATGCTATATCAAGACCTGAATTTTTCTCAGCAATTCTAAAGTAATGGATAAGGGGTTCCAAAAAGGATTCTCTCCCATAAACTGGAATTATGACGGAAAGCTCTGCAGAGGATTTTTGTAAATTTTTCTTTGCAGATTCTAGTATCCCCTTTTGGTCTACTTTTTTGCTAATTGCATAATCATAAAGGTTTATAAATTTAAGCATCTTGATCTTTATTTTACCCTCCCTATATATAGAATTCAAAAGGAGTTAAGTTTCAGCAGAAACCGAAACACAACGTGCTTTAGAAAGTAGAAATTAAAAAGTGCTTAATGCTAATAAACCCTCTTAAGATCCCGGTTTACTACATCAACCTTGATGAAGATACTGAAAGGAACATAGCTGTAGTAAAGAGGCTTACAAATTATGGATTTCCCCAGGATTTGGTTTCTAGAATTTCTGGTATAAGAAAGCCGGGAATTCCACAAGATTCTGTTTTTATTGGTTGTTTTCATTCACAACTGAAAGCTCTTAAAGAGGGACTTTCAAAAGGTGTTCCTTTTATGGTCCTTGAGGATGATGTTGCAGTGAACCAAATTCCGGAGATCTTGGATCTTCCTGAAGACACCGATGTATTATATATAGGGGTTTCTTCTTGGGCATTTACCCCAGAATCTGAGATGAATTTAGCTACACACGGTAGGATAATAAAAGATAGATTCAATAACGACATAGTAAGAATTTTCAACATGCTTAGCTCTCATGCTATTTTATATGCCAATATGGAATATGTACAATCTTTGGTCAACGAGCTGGAAAAAAATCTTTCTGGGGTTCCTATTGTAGCTAATAATCTTGGTACCCCTATGAGGTATTACAACGGTATTCAATTACCGGTTGATGTTATCATGGCTAACCAGCAGTACAAAGGAAAGGCATATGCACTCAGGAACCCAATTTTTTATCAAGACGATAAGCATAAATATTGTACCCTAATAACACTTTGATGGACAAAATATACGCAAACATGGCCACCATCCCCAGCAGGATCCCTCAATTGGAAACTGTTGTTAATTGTATTTTACCCCAGGTGGACCAATTAAACATATACCTAAACAACTTTGAAGAGGTGCCTTGGTTCCTAAACAATCCAAAAATCAATGTAGTTAGATCACAAGACGAAGGAGATAGGGGTGATGCTGGGAAATTCTTTTGGTCGGATAAGGTGCAAGGATACTATTTCACAATAGATGATGATATAGCTTACCCCCCTGACTATGTTGAGGTAATGAAAATGGGACTTGATAGAAGGGGAAAGAAATGTGCAGTTGGTATGCACGGGGAAATGTACGGCAACGAGATACGTCATTGGACAAGAGATAGACAAAAAACCCTCCATTTCTACTATGAGTTGGAAAGAGATACACCTACGTGTGTCTTAGGTACTGGGTGTGCACTTTACCACACAGACCACATTGACGTAAAACCAGAATATTTTGAATCCCCAAATATGGCTGATGTTTGGTTTACTCTTCTATGTGACCGGCAAAGAAAATTCAGGGTTGTACTATCACATCCCAGAGGTTGGCTGCAGATACTTCATGTTCCTGAAGATCAAACTCTTTGGGGTAAGACTAGAAAATATGAACAGGAAAATCCCAACAAGGTTTCTAAAGAGGTTGAAGTAATACAAGAATGCTTACCTTGGAAGGGAATTCAAGATATACCGATTTGGGAAAATGCATAAATTAAAAGACATCAAAACCGACAAGATAATCATTTTTGATCTTGACGACACCTTGGTTAAGACGGACGCTAAGATCAGGATTCTTAACGCAAAGACCCACGAGGTAATTAAAGAACTGACCCCTGAGCAGTTCAATAATTTTGTTCAGAAGAAGAACCATGTTATGGATTTTGACGACTTTGATAGCCCTGCACTATTACGGCAAGGAAGGGTTATTCACGAGATCTTCGAGATTCTAAAGAACTCGTATAATGATGGAATACCTGTTGCTATATTAACCGCTAGGTCGGACAGCGAATTAGTTAGAAATTTCTTCCTAGAAAATGGCATTGACATACACCCAGATTTAGTTATAGCAATTAACGACCCTCAGTTCAAATATGAGGGTACCATAGCTGAAAGAAAGAAACAAGCTATCGAGCACTTGGTTGATGATGGGTATAAGGAGCTAACTTTCTTCGACGACAATGAAGACAATTTAAGATTAGCCAAAAGTGTTTCTGGATATAAAGACGCAAAGGTTAAAACTATTCACGTGTAACTTTTTTAAGCTCACCAATTGCTTTAGGTAAAACCGTCTTAAGGTGATTAATGTTTTCACTTTGTAATTCTTCATCGGGAGTGTTGATGAGTACATTAGTCATTTCTAAAATTCCTATTGCATAATCTATTTTGCCCTCTAGGTAGCCGATGCTTTTATATTCAACTGGATCTTCCATTTAAATCTCTTTTTTGATATATAATTCAAACAAACAAAATACCGAAATGGAGAATTTAAAGATTTACGAAAGCTTCATTGAAGATATCAATGAAGCCAAAGTCCAGAAAGGTTTAATGCACAAGTTATTGAATATACCTGCTGGAGATAAGATATCATCTGCTTACAAAAATACCAAAGAAGGAGCTGAAGAGCTTGCTCACGATCTCTTGACTGCTGTAAAAAAAGATGGTATGGTTCCTTTAGGAAAGGTAAGATCAAAAGCCACATCAATGCTAGCTTTTGCGGGCAATTGGCCTAGCGAAGGTAAAAACTCTGTAATAGACAAAGCATTAAAAGCAATCAAGAAGATAGAAATTCCGGGGGTACCTCTCTCGGATAAGTAGGATTATTGGTCCTGCTCCTTATCTCTAAGGTGTTGGATATATTGGGCTTTAGCCTTCTGCTTTCTCTTTCTAACAGAATTCTTTTCGAACTCCTTGTTATCAAGGAGTTCTTTTTTTATCCCATACTTGTTGTACTTGTTTCTGAACTTCTTTAAAGCTGAATCTATGCTTTTCTCTTTTGTGACGTCAACGATTATCATGAATCTATATATTGATCTACTTTGAAATAAGATTTGAGTCAATTACATTTATTACATCTTCTGGTGTGATAGTCGTAGTACACTCAAATTGTCTATCGGTATTCTTATGGAATGGACACCACATCCAGTCTCCGGCGTCAAAAGAAACCCCTTTTTTATTTAAGCATCCGTTACAAACTGATTTATTGGTCAGCCTATAAGTATCTTCTGAGAATTCATGATCCTCTGAAGTTAATCCAGATATCATAACGACCTTTTTTCCAATTGAGTGAGCAACCCAAGAAAGACCAGACGAAATCCCTATAAAGAACTCTGAGTGGTGGATGTAATTTGTAACCTCATCAATACCCAGACCTAGTCTTTTAACTGAGTTCTTTGGGACTTCGTTCCAATTTCCTTCTACCCCAAAACTTTGGTGGTAATCTATACATACTGGTGTTAAACCTCTTTTTCTGATTTTGCTACATAATATTTCCCATCCGTCTTTGTAATTCCAGTGCTTAGCCTGAGCTGTCGAATGCATGGAGAAACAAACATATTTTGCCTTTATAGGTCTTTCCTTAATAAAGAGATCAATCTTTGGCCTCTCCCATTTATCCACATCAATTTGATCAGCATAACCCTTCATCAAAGGCTTATAGAAATCGTAGTAGATTCTTGTGTATTTAGAAAATCCATCGTCTCCCAAGAAATATGTTGATGTCGATGGATCTAATACTGGCTCCGGCTCGTGTGGATAAACCTTTATATGGGGATAGGATTCACTAAAGTATTTTGGGTCCAATTTACACATAACGGAGATGTCATTTCCGGTAGATTTCCTTCTTGCCTCTATTACAGCCATTGCCCCAAGATTATCTCCTAATGACTTGGATACAATTTTGATAAGTTCACTATTTTCTTTTTTCTGTGGTTCTTCAATGTCAGCTTTTTTGATTTCTTCTTTGTTGTTCAGAAGAACCTTATTTACAATTTGAAATACTTTTTCTGCTGATGGATGACACTCAAAGTTTTTTGATGTCTCCAAACAGGTGTCTATAAGAGTCACATTTTGGATAGATCCCCAATCTCTTAGTGAATATCTTAAGTCAGATGCACAATGGATAGAACATCCGCCTAATATGTAATTGTATTTGTAATGCTGAGATCCATTTCTATAGGGTGCTCTGAATTTGGGATCTAGATTAGACCCTAATTGTAATATGTGCGTGTCTGTGGTACCTGCTAAATGCATTACTCCTGAATCCATGGTGATGACAGCTTTCGAATTTTTGAGAATATGCCAACTCTGATCCAATGATGTTTTATTAACAAGGTTTATCCCTTCTTTTAAATTTATATTAAAAGCAGGTTTATCGAGTTTTCCTTTATGTTGTTGTTCCCCAGAGTCACGGCCAATAGTTACAACGTTTATCCCTGCATTCTCAAGTTTATCTGAAAGGTCCTGCCATTTTTCCTTAGCCCAGGATCTGGAACCCCACGATTTTACCGGATGTAGCACAACATATTCTTGGGGAAGATCAAAGGAACTAATACATTCCTGTCCATTTGTGGGAATGTAGTCGCAATACATTTCATCCTCCTTAAGCATAAATCCAAGATCCTTTGCATGGAATTGTCTTATATCACATATGGCGTGCTTAAATTCTATCCCTAAGCTATCTGTCTTTCCTAAAAGATGAAATGTCTTATGCACATCATATTGTAGCGAAAGTTCTTCTACATTAACTTCATTGATATTATAGCATTCTGAGACATAGGGAAGATTTCTTACTAGCTCTGGATTGTGTGATATTACAGCCACTTTTGAAGAGTAAATCTCGGACAATTTTCTGATAGTAGGTGTTGCGCATATCTGATCTCCAAGTGCTGGCGTAACTGTTAGGAAGGCTGGTTTTTTCATCTAATACCTATTTTGGTGTGGATATCCTCTATATGGACTATGTGCCCTTTTTTTTCGATTTCAACTCTATATCCCGAAAAATCTTCGGCTGATATTATCTCGGAGGGAACAGAGGGTACAAGCCAGTATATTTCTTCGCCAGATACAGAGAGTCCAAATCTTCCATATTCCTCTTTGGTGGAAAGGTTTTTTATGATTATAGCATAGTCAGAAATATCATAATCTGATCGAATGTCAAATCTGTTGTTCTGTCTGCTGTAGCTAATATGGATATTGGTCATAAGTGTTTCTGTTGGATACGAATGAATAGAAGGTATTTCCATTCCCCTACTTTGGTAGAAAGCTTTGCTAAAAAATATACCATCCGCATCATATTCACATTGACATCTACTACCCTCTGGAGCTATTTCTCCCGGATATGTGGTATTGTGTGCGTATCTAGAATTTTGGTATTTTATCTTATCCCTGGTTGCTTCCCTGTCCGTCCATGAATAATGATCGACGAATGCTATATTCTTAGGTATTTGCTCGATCTCGATATCTTTTATTCCGTGGATACCGTCTTGGAATTCAAAAAAAGAGTCGAAGTAGAATCTTCCGATTCCGCCGTAGATTCTATTTCTGTATATGGTTGGCCTCGTCCAGGGTGGGATAAAATACGGATATTTTATAACATAATTCTTAAGCCATATGGAGAATCCTTCCTTATCTGGTCTCCTTTCCATGAAATCTATAATTCCCCTTATTTGTTGTTCTGTGTAAATCTCATCTCCGTCGAGGAGCCATATCATATCACAGTTATATGGCTTGAGGTATTCCAAACATATATCCCTACTTCGATCTTCCTCTAACAAATTATCACCACTAGTGGATACCATGAAATCAAGACCCTTTGTATGTAGCTTGTTTATGGTCTCTGAATTTTTTTCCGGTATACCCAGATCACGATAGAGTGAAAATCTACCACTGGTTGCTGCTATTATGATTTCTATATCATCGTCTAGCTCTCTTATTCTTAACCAAGGTTCTAAACATTCATCTATGAACTCGTGGCAATTGTATGCAGCAAGAATTACTCCTATTTTCATTACCAAGAATTTATTTTATCTATTATGTATTGTATGTAATTATCCATATATGGGTGTATAGGAAGGGATACTATTTGATCTTTGCAAGCATCAGTTAACGATGACGTATAAACCTCATCTGATCCCTCAAATATCTCTGTGTCATGTATGGGAATCGGATAATGTATTATGGTTGTTATGCCATTTTTGTTCATATAATCCATGAAGGAGTCTCTATCATCAACTCTTATACAGAATATGTGATAAGAATGGTAAGCATCATTTGATACTTGGGGTAGTTTTACCTTTTTGTTTTTAATCCCCGACAGATATTTTTCGGCAAATTCCCTCTTCTTTTCTGTCCATTTATTTAGAAGATCCAATTTTTCCTGTAAGAATATTGCTTGTATGGTATCCATCCGGTGGTTATTGCCAAGTTCGTCATAGTGATATTTCCTAGAAGAACCATAATTTCTGAGTGATCTTGCCCTATTATAATACTCTTCCGAGTCTGTGGTTAATATCCCTGCATCGCCCAATGCACCTAGATTCTTACCTGGATAAAGTGAGTATACTGAGACCTCTCCAAGATATCCTACATGTTTACCCATATACTTGGTACCGTGTGCTTGGGAGCAATCCTCCATTATTAGAAGGTCATATTCTTTCCTTATTAGATCGAGAAGATCCATATTACATGGATGTCCGTATAGGTGAACTGGAACTACAACCACTTTTCTATATGAATTACGATGCTCCATCAAATACTCCGATAGGTGTTCCATATTCATGGTGTAATCTTCGTAGTGGTCTATAAGAACAACTTTTGGCTGCGATATTGGACAATTTTTAATGGCTAGGTAATCCGCTATAAATGTGTTTGCTGGAACTATAACAACATCATCACTATTCAAATCGAATAATTGGAACCCGATCTTTAAAGCATCCGTGCCGTTTGATATCCCAACGGAATATCTGGATCCAACAAAAGATGAAAATCGTTCCTCGAATTCTTGTATTGCTTTCCCACCTATGTAATCTCCTTTTTTTCCAAGTTCATCCACTCTGCGTAGTGAATTTTCTCTTATTTCCTCCCATTGTGCAGGAACGTTGTTAAATGCTATATTATACCTCATTGTTCTATTTCTTTCTGGGTTGCATTCTCAATCATCGATGTTATATTTTCAGTTATCCATCGGTTGTGGGAGAAGTCTTCGGAGTTAATGAAAAATTTCATTGCCATCTCTAGTGGTGATTGATGTTCGGAAAAATCTACAACATCACCTTTGCTGGACGATACTGTTTTCTTGATATCGTCGAAAACTATAATCTCGTCGTCGTCTGTGATGAATATGGAAACCCTGTTTTTCTTCTGATGCTGCCAACTGGAGTTTATGATTATTTGAGTCCCATTGGAATATGTCCAGCTCACGTTTGACCCCACCTCCTCATGAGTCTTAATAGAAAATTCATTCCAGCAGAATTTATCAAAGGAGTCTCTGAATATCTCCAATATTATAGAGAGATCGTGTGATGATAAATCCCAGATGGATGTGCAGTCGTTTCTGATTGGGCCATCATTGGTCCTATTTAGTATAATCTGCTTAATTCCCTTGTTTTTTATCTTTTCGCTGAGGTAATCCACAGCTGGATTATACAAATAAACCCAGTCTACGAAGAGATTGTTATTTCTTGCAGATAGCTTATTGTATATTTTCTCTAAGCTGGACAAATCTGGGGCTAATGGTTTTTCGCACCATATTTTCTTATTTCTGAATTTGGATAGCTTATTTAACACCTCGATATGAGAAGTAAAGGGGGTAGCCACGAAATAATAATCATAGGAGTCGGTTATCTCGTTCATATTCCCGAGAACCTCATCTACGATTTTGACTTCTCCAAGTCCAAGATTCAGTATATTTTTATGTAGGATTTTACCCCAATAACCATATCCAATGAGACATATCTTACTATTCTCCATTTTTTCTTATTATTTTGGCAGGATTTCCACATACTACGGATCCTGGTGGTACGTCTTTAGTAACTACAGATCCCGCACCTATTATTGCACCATTACCTATTTTTACCGGCATTATAGTGGAATTGGATCCTATCCTAACGTTATCCCCTATATAAGTATCCCTTCTTATCCAATTATCTATAGAATCCGAATCAAATTTATCATTGATAAACATCACACCATGGCCGATGAAAACTCCAGATCCGATAGTTATGCCAGAACAAATAAAAGTATGAGAGCTTATTGTTGAATTCTCTCCGATGTTGACATCCGATTGTATCTCTACAAAAGGACCTATTTTGCAATTATCAGATATTCTGCACCCATACAAATTAACTGGGTTTATTATCGAGACATTTTTTCCTAGTTCTATGTTTTTTATACCTGACATTACATGGGATTTTTAATCATTACTTTAATTTAGATTGCAAAATACCACTATTTTCATATTAGGTAGTCTTTATTTTTATCTTAACTGGCGTTTCAAGTTCTGGATCCTTTTTGGTATCAAAGGAGAGGGTTAGTCTATCTCCGGTGTTACATCCTCCATTTATGATTAGTTCTGCAATGGTATCTTCAATATATTTTTGAAGAACCCTTTTCAAAGGTCTTGCTCCGTATTTTGGATCGTACCCAGCCTCAGCTATTTTCTTTTTCAAGTCCTTAGTCACAGTAATCTTATATCCAATCTCGCTAAACCTTGGATACATTTTAGAAAGCTCTACATCAATAATCTGGAGTAGGTTTTCTTCGGATAGATGGTTGAAGTAAATTATTTCATCTATACGATTAATAAACTCCGGAGAGAAAGTTTTTTGTAATTCCTTTTTAACTATCCTTGCAGATTCGTTGTTTGCGTCTTTTTGTGTAGTAGTAAATCCAACACCAGCACCAAATTCTGAAGCCTTACGCTGACCGATATTTGATGTGAGTATGATTAATGTGTTTTTAAAACTTACTTTTCTTCCTAAACTGTCTGTAATGAATCCTTCGTCAAGAATTTGGAGAAGTGAATTAAAGATGTCTGGATGTGCTTTTTCTATCTCGTCAAATAAAACTACCGAATATGGTTTTCTCCTAACTTTCTCTGTTAATTGCCCACCGTCCTCATGGCCAACATATCCCGGGGGAGCACCAATTAGCTTCGTTGAGTTGAATTTTTCCGAGTATTCTGACATATCAATTCTAATCAAAGAATCCGTATCTCCAAATACCTGTTTGCTGAGCTCTTTAGCAAGTTCTGTTTTACCAACACCGGTTGGGCCTAAAAAGATGAAAGAGCCGATCGGTCTGTTTGGATCTTTAAGACCAATCCTATTTCTTAGGATTGCCTTAGATATTTTTTCTACTGCCTCGTTCTGACCAATTACCCTTTCCTTAAGTTCCTTACCCATTTGTGATAGCTTCTGGGTTTCATCCTGAGATACCTTGTTTAATGGTATGCCAGTCATCATTGAAACGACCTGTGCTACTTTTTCTCCATCAACAACTTTCCTTTTCTCCTTGAGTTTATTCTCCCATGATTTTGTCTCAAGCTCGATGTTTAGTTTTATCTTCCTTTCAAGATCTCTGAATTTTGCTGCTGCTTCATAGTCTTGTTTAGCTACTGAACCTTTTTTCTCCTTGACTACATTTTCTAGATTCTCCTCAAGCTTTAATAGAGAGTCTGGTACTTTTACTTGAACTAGCTGTGCTCTAGACCCAGCTTCGTCTAAAGCATCCAATGCTTTATCTGGAAAATTTCTATCGGTGATATACCTTTCGGTTAGCTTCACACAGTTCAGAAGTGCATCATCAGTATATTCTACATTATGATGCTCTTCGTATTTTTCCCTAACATTTTTTAGAATAGATAAAGTCTCTTCTGCAGTAGGAGGGTCAATTATGATCTTTTGGAATCTTCTTTCCAAAGCCCCATCCTTCTCAATGTTTGTTCGATATTCATCTAAAGTAGTAGCACCAACACATTGAATCTCCCCACGTGCGAGAGCGGGTTTAAACATATTGGATGCATCTAAAGAACCTGATGAACCACCAGCTCCAACGATTGTATGGAGCTCGTCAATAAAAATAATGATATCCTTATTTTTTCTGAGTTCATCTATGATAGCTTTCATTCTTTCCTCGAATTGGCCCCTGTATTTTGTACCAGCAACTATTGATCCCATATCAAGACTGATAACCCTTTTATTTAAAAGATTCTTTGAAACTTTTCTCTGGATAATTCTCAAAGCTAGTCCTTCGGCTATAGCAGATTTACCAACACCAGGCTCTCCAATTAGAACTGGGTTGTTCTTTTTTCTCCTCGCTAGTACTTGAGAAACCCTTTCAATTTCTTCATCCCTTCCTATAATAGGGTCAAGCTCGTCCTTTAAAGCAAGGTCTGTGAGATCTCGACTGAATGAATCTAAAGCTGGTGTGCTAGATCCTGTAGCAGAGTGTCTAAAATCCGGACCCATATCCTCGTCGTCGTCGGATTCAGGTAGCCTTCTTTGGTTATTTGTTGGTAGGCTGAATAGTCTTTCGTCTTCTAAAAAATGTTTACTGTTTGATCCGGGCATAATTCAAGTATTATAACACTTATACCCTATCACCAAAACAAAATTTCGACTGTTTTGAATCTTTAAGACTTAGCCCAATTGTCGATCTCTTCCTGTGAAGGATAGCCTATTTCCTTTTCACACTCTTTGCAGATTCTCCTAAGAGCAAATTCAGAATTTTCCTTTGGACAATTAGTCACTTTGTATTCTTTGTGCAAACAGGAATCCTGTATGGTTTTAAGCTCTTTTTCTAAATCTTTGATTGAGCTTTTGATCTTCTGTGTTTGTACCGATTTCCCCTCTTGGGGACTTGGATTTTGAGTTTCAGAATTTTCCATAATGAATGAATATTTCTAGCGACAGGCTTTATCTGCTATCGAGATTGACCAAGGAGATTTCGTCTTATACCTTGGAATTATGCCAATAGATTCTATTAATCCTAAGGCTGCTCTCAGAACTGAGTTCGACTGATACCTCGGATCTGGGTTTAGATCTACGTCTATATAATCTGGTTTTTCTAAGCCATTTTCCATTAAGAACATTGCAGTCCCAACACTGAATTCTACTTCTTTCCAAAGCCTTTCGTGTCTGTCTTTTATTAAAGGAAAGGTCTCCCTTGAATATAGCACATGTCCACCACCTGTATTGTAATGTAATACGATCACTGTTGCGAAGGTTGTTTTGTCCGGGCCATTATGAGAATCACAACCGATGTATATTTTATGAATAGGATTTTTCTCTATCCAGTTTTCCAAATACGGTATCAGTTGTATGTTTTCCTTATCGGAAAGCCTTTTCCATTTGTTCAAGAACCTCATATGATTAAAGGTTTAGATTATATCTTTATATATGTAACTTTTCAACGATGACCCGGTATAAAATGAAAAGCATTTGATTTTGAAAAAGATTTGGACCAACGGTTGCTTCGACATTTTGCACATCGGACACATCAAAATGCTGGAAAAAGCAAAGTCCAGAGGGGATATCCTAATAGTAGGTATTGATAGCGACTCTAGAGTAAAGTCACTAAAGGGTTCTGATCGACCTTACAATAATGAGAACGATCGCATGGAATTTCTAAAGTCTATCAGATTTATCGATGAGGTTTTTATCTTTGGTTCTGAGAAAGAGATGGAAGACCTGGTGCTTTCTTTAGGAATAGATGAAATCGTTGTCGGGGAAGAATATAAAGATAGAAATGTAGTAGGCTCTATCCACGCTCCCGTTTATTTTTTCCCAAGGATTGGTGACTACTCAACATCTAAAATACTTAGGTCTACTGATATATAAGCAAAATAATCCAATAGAATGGATAATGTTTTGAACCTAAGTGCATTTGGCGAGGTAATACCAAATAAGAAAAAAGAAAAGGAGGACATAACATTTAAGTCATTTATGTCTGAACCAAAACCTTCCGAGGAGGTACCTGACGAACCAGTAGAAAACGAAAAAGATCCGGCAAGCTTTGTTGCTACAAAGGCTCTTATGCATTCTTCTCAGATTAAATTGTTGCATTGGCAAACCAAGTCATATGCAGAACACAAAGCGCTAGATAAACTTTTCAACGGGATCATAGGATTCCAGGATGATCTAGTAGAGGTCATTATGGGAAAATATGGAAGACCAACAATTGATGGGGATATCTCACTTTTTAATTATGTAGACTGTGACTGTTCTGAAGCTATAGAAAAAATCAAGCATTGCTACTGTCACGAGTGTAAAAGTTTCTTTACTCCTGAAGAGGATCCAGAGATTTTAAATATATTGGATGAGATTATAGCTTTGTTGGATAAAACAATGTACTTATTGACACTAAAATAAAAACGGGATCTCTGCGGGGCTTCAACCCTCACGGCTTTTCACTTAGAGATTGATTCCCGTTCTTGCGATGAAATGCTAGATATATATTCAAAATACTTTATAATTGAGGAATGAAAAATCTGAAAACATTTGAATCTTGGGGTGGTAGTAACTATCCAGCTGGTGCTGAAAACGATCCAAGTGCTCCCTGGAATCAAAGGGACCCAGAATACGTAAGAGGTGTCGATCTAAAGCCATCTGATTTGAAGTTTGAGGTAGTTGTCTCTGACTATTCGGAAACTGCTATCCTTAAGAATAAGGATGACGGTAAGATATACGCGGTTATTTTTGATTCGTCTGATGATGATTTCAAGGATTACATGCAGGTAGATCGGGAATACATCGGTAGAGATGAGGATGGAGATTATGAATATGAATATGATTGGGATAACGCAGAAGTTGATGACGAAGCAATCATTGCCTATGCCTCTGACGATGCAAAGTATAATGGCATTGGCAAAAAATTAGATGATTACTTTGATGGGCGCGTTACTCTTGTTGATAATGACGTTGCAGCGGAGGTTATTGACGTCTACCAATCAGCAGCTGATAGGCTAGAGAAATCAAACAAACACACTACACATTGGGGAGAGAAAGATTACAAACTCTACAATGATATGGTAGATTATCTTCAGCCTTTCCTAGAAACACCAAACGACTAATAATTATGAAGAATCTTATACAATTCGAGAATTTTAACTCACAGACAAACGAAGTTAATGAAGCAGAGGGTATTCACCCTGCTGTTAGAACTAAACTTTTAGATTACCTAAAAGAAAACCCCAATGCAACATTTGCAGAAGCAAAAAATCACATTGGGGATGTATTAAAGGGTTGGAAGCTTTCGGAAGAAGATTTTGAGGAAGCTAAGAAGCTTTCTAATTAATCCTCTTCTCCTTCTTCTTTATCATCATCAGATTCTTCCTCAGGTGAACCAGGTTCTTCGATAATTTCGACCTGAGTCATTTCTTCTTCTGGTTGAACCATTTCTTCTTCGCCCATCCTATTTTTCAAGAAGTGATAAACTTCTTCTATGTCATCAACTGAAGTTGCCATATGGTCTAGTGCCCAGCCATGTCCTGCAGATAACATAGCATCTACTTTCTCTTTATCCATGGCCAGAATATCTTCGATAGCATCTTTGATGGTGTGAAGATTTTGGAAGAACATATAATTATATTCTTTATTATGTCCCTCAATCGCTGCGGTGTAATCCTCAAATATTTTAATATTTTTCATAATTGTTTTGTGTGTTTTTGTGTTCTATATATTTTTAGAAGCCTAAATCTTTTAGATCCGATGATATCTCAAGGGAATCCAAAAATTCGTCGGAGAAAAGATCCTTGTTTTTATTTACATATTCAACCATTGGGGAGTTCTTATTCACTCCTGTTGCTATTGGGGCTAGTAGCTTTGGCTCGTCGTTAGAGATACCAGCAAGGTCAGTCTTCTTTATGAATTCAATAACAGCATCCTCCCTTTTCTTATCATTAAACATTTCTATCATTCTTGGAAGTGGAGAATACCTTTCCTCGCTTTCGTTTTTAAGAGTATATTCTAGCCAATTCCTAAGATTTGAATCTCCTTTATCCTCTACAAACTCCTGTTGTGATCTAAGGATTTCGAGAGGAAGAGCATTTTTATGTAATCCAACCTTTGCATTTGCTAGGCCCGGTGGAAGATCGATAACCGAGTAGATCTGGTTGTTTGAAGCATCTATCCATTTCATTTTGTTAGATGATATACCTTCCAAAGATGTAATTGAGTTATTACCACAGTCATAATATCCACCAACAAATTCAGGACCACCGGATAACCCTTTAAGGTTGTTATCACTGCAGTCAAAATTTCCATTTACCTTTTTAGCACAGTTCTCTAATGAATTAAGATTGCAAGATGATATGTCTAGTGATTTACCAATTTCTTGTGGACATCCGTTTAAATCATTAAGGAAATTTTCATGCAGGAAAAGATTTCCCGAGATGCTTCTTCCACCTAATGCTTCGATACTTTCTAAAGAGTTTCCTGGAGCACTGATATTCTGAGCATTTTTAGAAATACCATCTAGTGTAATTAGATAGTTATTAGCACAGTAATAATCTTCTGCACTTTCAGGTCCACCTTCTAGACTATTTAGCAGGTTACGAGAGCAATTAAATTCCTTCACTTCTCGTGGACACCCTTCAAGACTTTCTAACTTGTTATCAGAAATATCAAATATTCCGGTCACCCTGCCAAAAACCATGGGTGATAGAGATTTGCCATTAATTTTTTTGGCTGCTATAAAATCACCCTCGATATTTATTACCCCATCTTTCTCCTCCCAAGTACCTTTTGTGCATTCATCAAGCAACTGTATTTCGTTGGTTGAAAGGCTTAGACTTTCGTTTAAGAAATTCTCAAATGTGGCAATCAATCGCATGTTGTATATATTCATACCTAAGACTGATATATAGTTTGAAAATAAATCTATTACAATGGGAAAAAAAGTCTTAGACTTCAAGAATTTTATCCTGAACGAATATAATTCGTCAACAAACGAAGGTATACTTTCTGATGCCTTTTCAGGATTGGCTAAATGGGCTAAAAACTTAGTAGATGCAATCAAAAACGGCTTGGTAAAATTAATTCCTTCTGGTCCAAAGAAGGGATTGCCAGTAGCTGCTTATTTTGATCCTTCTGCTGGAAGTATAGTTAACCAAATTGATAATTTCTATTCTGGTACTGAATTTGCAAAACAAAATCCAGCTTCGATGTTTGAATCTGTTGCATACGAAGAAATTGAAGAAGCAAGGGTTCCTTTAGAGTATACAGAAGAGGATCAGACAGTTAGAAATATTTCAGCTCCTGAGCTTAAGGAGATGGTCGAAAAACTATACAGATCTAAAACTAGAGGAGGTAGAGCAAAACCAATCTTTATATACGGAGCACCAGGTATCGGTAAAACTCAGATAGTTGGACAGGCAGCTCAAGCATTAGGAGTTCCAATGATCAACCTGGATCTACAATTTATGGCACCAGAGGATTTCTTGGGAATTCCAAAAGTGGTTGATGTGGATAAGCCAGAATACGACGAGGAAGGTAAATTAACTTCTCCTGGTTCAGGTATGACAAGATCTAATCCACCTATGCTTTTGCCAAGAGACAACGGACCCCAAGGAAAGGGTGGTATTATCTTTATGGATGAGATGAACAGATCGAACAAAATGGTTCTTAATTCTGTTATGCAGTTTGTCCAAATGGGTAGACTTGGAGAATACGTACTTCCAGATAAATGGGTAATCGTAGCAGCCGGTAACAGACCAGCAGAAGCGGATGTTGCTGAATTTGACTTCGCACTCGCGGACAGATTCACTATTGTTAACCTTGTTCCTCAAGTTAAGGACTGGGCAGACTGGGCAAGAGAAAGCGGTAAGTTCGAACCAGAATTTGTTGACTTCGTTGAGAGAAACGAAGAACTATTCCACTACCTAGATAGGGAAAAAGCTACTCTTAAATTCCCTACACCACGTTCATGGACTGATGCAGCAATGATGCTACAAGATGAAATTGAAGATGCTGGCGTTTCTTCTTGGAGGGAACTTCCTTCTGAGATAGTTTACAACGTTTACGCAGATCAAGTTGGTCCTAGTGCAGCTGGTAAACTTAAAGCATACCTGGATGTTATCAGGAAGGTTTCTGAAGGTGATTTAGAAGCAATTGTAAAGAATCCTGATGGTGCTAAAGATATTCCAAAAGGATCTGACTTCTCTAATGTTATGTACGGAGTTTACGAAATGGCAGTAAGAAAGGCTGAAGAGTTAGCAGAAAATGATACTGCTTCTGTTGAGGATCTTTACAACATTATGAAGTACTTTAACAAATACAAGCAGTTAGAACAGCTTGCTTGGATTTACAAGAGAATTATCGAGAAATATCCAGATTTTGCAGTTACTGAGGAAGTGATTAAATCAAAGGATACTGACGAGTCTAAGATGAAGATTGAAGCAGCTAAGATGATTCAAAAAGGAGCTAAAGATAAAGAGCTTATTTAATTAGATGACACCAACCAGATTCATAAACAAAAAAAATCTGTACAGAATTAAAGCAGGATCCTTTACTGAGTTTCTCTATGAAAGGGATTCTGCTTTACTAGAATCTGATACTGAAGAGAAGGAAATAAAGGCTAGGATTAAAATCCAAAAAGCAATCCTTTGGATCAACATCAATAGAGGTTTCTTCGGTCAGCTTTTAGCAAATCTGAATGTGTATGGAAGCTCGGATCCAAATTATCCGACGATGGCTACCAACGGACTAAACATCCAATACCATCCAGACTTTGTACTTGGACAATCAGATGCAGCAATTAGATTTGTCCTTTGTCATGAGATCCTCCATTGTGTGGGTGAACACATGTCAAGGAGAGGAAACAGGAATCCGAAGCTATGGAATTATGCCACTGATTATGCAATCAACCCGATACTCAATGCAGAAGCGGATGCAAATTTTGCATGGCCAAAAAACCCGGACGGCTCAAGGATGGGTCTCTTTGAGGAAAAATACGAAGGGATGAGAGCGGAAGATATCTATGACGATCTTTTACAGGATCCCCAAGTTCAACAGGCTTTGGAACAAATGGCAGAGGAAACCAATTTTGGTGCGGTTGTAGATGCAGACCAAGACCTTGCACAACCTGATTCCGACAGTTCCATTGCACAAGAAATAATGGGTGATGAAGAAGGAGAAGGTCAACCACAACCTGGTCCTGGAACTCCTTCTCCCGGACAACCTAAACCAGGTGACGGAGAAGACGGCGAGAAAAAACCAGGAGGTGACAAACCCGGCGAGGGTAAAGATGATGGTGATAAAAAACCAGAAGACTCTCAATCGCAGCAAAACCTAATAGGTAAAAAGGTAAGAGTTACCGAAGGTCCAGAAAAGGGCAAGATTGGTATTGTTAAACAAGTTTTACCTAATGGAGATATAATTATCGAATAATGGACAAGACAATTAAAAACGGCAACTACACCCCAATCGACCCAAAAATACTTATAGGAAAATGGGTTCGTGTAACAGGAGGTCCTAAAAAAGGACAAATGGCTATTGTGAAAGAGGTCTTAAAAAACGGAGATATAATTACTGAGTAATGGCTAGAATTAATAGAGGAAATTTTGTACTAGTTGATCCTGAAAGCGTATCGGGCCAATCTGCACCACCACAGGGAGGTAAAGAAAGCCCTTCACAGGCTTCTCCTCAAGAATTAGAAACCCCTCCTGAGGATGTAAAAACCCCGGATTTTAATCCTAACGCAAAGACTGGACCAGGGTATGAAAGAACACTTACTGGAAAAACGGGAAAGTCAACTAAGACATATAAATCTAAGAAGGGATTGGGTAAAGGCGGTAGCAAACAAAAAATTGCTGACTTCTGGAATAGAAACCTAAACAATGCTCTTTCAACACAAGGGGCAAAGCTTTCAGAAAAGGCTAGAAGATTGATTAAGGAAATTTCAACGTCTAAACCTAAAGTAGATTGGAAAAGAGAGCTTAAGAAATTCCTGGATAAAGCTTTTAATGAATATGATTACGCCCTGCCAAATAGAAGAATGCTTGGTGGTGGGGATATTACCTATGGTAGAAAGAAAGTTGGACAGGATACATTAAAGACTTTGGTTCTACCAGTTGACACCTCTGGATCTATCTCCAAGGCACAAATCAAGGTATTCTTTGAAGAAGTGTGGAGTCTTGCTACAAAGCTTGAAATTGATAAGACCATTATAATCTATTGTTCGGATGATATAGATGCAGTAGACGTTGTTAAAAAGGGTGATAAGCCTGATCTTTCCAAATGGGCTTCTACAGGAGGTAACGAAAAAGGGTTTGATCCTCCGTTTGCTTATATTGAAAAGAATAAGATAAATCCTTCGGCGGTGATCTATCTAACCGATTCATTTGCTTCTTATCCATCAGTATCTAAATATGGAATAAAGAAGTATAAGGATAGGGTTTTCTGGTTTATTTGTAATTCAACATCAAACTTTGATAAACCACCATTCGGTAAATACATCCATATTCCAATGGATTACAAAGGTAATTTTATCTAATAGAAATTAATAAGTGTAATTAGATTCCCATCCTTACTTAGGATGGGATTTTTTATGGTCCCTTGGCAAGAGATGTAAAATGGACCCTCGTCGAATTTTCCAACATCTGAATCGAACTCGCCTATCTCGCCAATGATTCTTATTGGGTTTGTGATTGTTGATCCGTCGGATAGTAAATATTGGTCTACGTCAACTCCTTTAAGAATTTCTTTGACTGTGCAGACCTCTTTAACTCCTATTGTCCGGTCTCCTTTATTGGGTCTGACTGTATCATTGAAAGCAACAAATGTCTTTTTAGGTTTCTTGGTTTTAATTATCTGAACCTCTACCAACATTTTTAGAATCCGATTTCCCCTAGATTACCAGTTAATGTAATATTGTCTGCAAAATCTTTGGTTGCTTCTTGATCTAAAGAATCAATAGCTTTTTTAACTGCTGGGAGCTTATAGATCTTTTTGAGTTTAACAGCTGCTTTTGCTGGATCGCTTTCTATATAGTTCTTTAGATTAACCCCGCTATCAAGAACTTTTGTTACAAATTCTTCGCTGTGGGATAGTAGCCAATCTATAAATCTTTCATCATCAATATCAAGGAGTGCTGTAAAATAATCTCCCGTTGGTAGAGCAGCAAGTTCTTCCTGTTTCTTTCTTGATGAGATATCAAACTTATCCTTAGCCAGCCTTTTCATTAGGTATTTTTTAACCCAATCTATTTTTCTTCTCCAGCCATCTAGGTTAGTTATCTTAAATCCAGGAGCGGAATTTATAATAGTAGGTCTATCCCCGCTTGTGGTTCTAACCGGTCCAGAGGAGTATATGGTAACGGTGCTCATCCCATCCTCATTTTTCTTAGTCATCCAGTTGTAACCACTGTATGCAAGATCTGGGTGAGATATTCTAAAGTTACCGTTTTTCCATATACGATCAGATGTGTCGTCATACCCACCAAAATTAACAAGGTCTATGAATTCTGGTGTTGCTTTTATCTGGTCTATAGTTACATCTTCTGCATCACCAGGGGTTGTGTATTTGGTATGTGGTAAAAGCATTTTCAAATAACCCTCGAAATATGTTCTTTGTGGAGAGTTGTAAAACCATTTATAGTCTCCTCCAGTTTTAGGAAGGGATGGAGCTATTGAATAAACCCATTTATCAAAATCGCCAGACCAGGTGTCTTGTCCTATTGCTTTTGAAAAACTGTCAATGGAAGCAATATCCTCTTCTTTCCATTTTGGGTTTTTAGAAGAAACGAGTTCCTTAAGGGTTGTCTTTTTAGGATCGACATCCTCCGGAATAACAAAGCCATTAAACTCAATTGCTGGGATGTTTTCATCTTGAGGAACATACTTAATGATTGTACCGTCCTTTTTATCCTCAACATCGAAGTGACCAAAAAGACCCCTAGAAAAAAAATACTTAAATTCGTTCTTAATGTCTGAAGCTATCTTTGGAAATCTGGATTGAAGCTCTGCAGAGACTTTTCCTTTTGGTGACTCAGCCTCAAAAAGGTCATATTCCTTGATGTGGTTCATATTAAAATCCTAAATTTTTTAAATCCGAAGCTACCCCAATGCTCTCTTTAAAAGTATCTGGGAAAGATTCTGCATTGGCAGAAATCCATTCGGTAAACTCCTTGTTACCAAGCAGGGGTAGAAGAATTGAAGCCATTAAATCTGGTTCCTCTTGGATATACATTAGAACGTTGTAGTGCTCAAGAAATTTATCGGCCTTTCCTTTACTAGCAAGCTCTTTAAACTGGGAAGCGAAAGTTTCTGCGTTTTTCTCAATCCTATCCAGCCTACTTCTATCCCTGTCACTAAGTGAAGAGTTATTTTCGTTTAAAGTAAAAGACCTAAATGATTTCATATCTTTATATATCGAGGAATTATTTCTTATTGGTTGTTTTCGGGGTCTCGTGAATACCTAAAATTCTTTCCTTGGTAGCTTTTTTATCAATACATTTTTCGCAGCATATTGTCCGGTAGATATCACGTGTTGTACCGTCGGCAAATCTATGCATTGGCATATTAACTACATACATTTCCTTGTATGGATATTCATTTGTGCAAAAGCTACACACTCCCTTTTTAACTTCTCTTTTGGCCATATCACTTTAATTACTCCAATTATAGATTATTTCCCCTACATAAAAAAACCGGCAGCAAAAAGCTACCGGTTTGTAAATTACTTGTTTTTGATATTAGAATCCAATTCCAGTAAGATCCGCTCCTAAATCAGCGTCGTCTTTGAATTCAGAATCCTGATCAATTCCAGCTTTTTTCAAAGCTCTCTTAACTGCAGGATCCTCAACAATCACAGATTTCCAAATTTTACCGAGAGTTATCGATTTTGCTTTTAGGTAATCCGTAGTAAGCATATCCCTAATTGGATCTCTTTGAGCTTTTGACATTCTTTTGAATCTAGTCGTAGTTAATAACCAAAGATAAGCAGCTGCCCAGCTTTCATATTTCTTAGCTTGCGAGTACACATCAGTTAAGACTGTTTTCGGAAAAAGGTTCCTTTTGGCCTCTACACTTACTTGCTTATTTAATGGTAGACCTTCTAGTGAATATAAATCATTCTCATCCACGTCAACGTTATATCCACCAAATTTCTTAGGAAACCCTATGAGGTTGCTAAGTTCGTTCTTGCCACATCTGTAATTTCCCTCGACCTGTTCTGGTCCTCCCTGAAGGGTTTGTATATTGTTATCCCTACAATCAAAATTGCTGCCTACATATTCTGGACCTCCCTCTAAAGAATTCAGAGAATTATCGCTACAATAATAGTCTCTTGAAACCTTCTTTGGTCCACCCTCTAAGGAAACCAGAGATTTTTCTCCTCTTTGGTTAGCACAGTTAAATCCTTGTACGTCTTGCGGACATCCTTCAAGCGACGAGAAGTTATTACCTTTTATGTTTAAATCTCCTTCGACCCTAGTTGGAAATCCTTTAAAGGATGA
>Ga0181588_10000381_pt1 | contig 39957 bp, 40 predicted proteins | sample 071ome_26_FD_148607 | JGI IMG/M metagenome (GOLD analysis project Ga0181588, IMG submission 148607) | Coastal salt marsh microbial communities from the Groves Creek Marsh, Skidaway Island, Georgia - 071409BT metaG (spades assembly) | ecosystem: Environmental > Aquatic > Marine > Intertidal zone...
TGCCCGCCCAAGCGCTGCAACCAGGCGCGCAGCATGGGTGAGGCTTTCATCGCCTTGGGGAACACACGCCGTGAGCTGCCTGTAAAGATCGGCTGCCCTAATGTATCGCGGGTAAAGCGTATAACTTCTTCAGGGCCAAAGGCGCGGATCATCGGTGCAAGCGGCGTAGCCGAAGGCCCATAGGCCGCAAGAAACGCCTCAAGCGGTTCGTCCATTGTGAGGTTCAACCCTGATTTTCCCGCCATGAGAAACTTACGCGCAGGGGAGGCTTTGCCCTCCATCAAAACAACCCGCCGCCCAGTATGGGCCAAATAATCGGCAGCCATCAGCGCGCTCGGCCCCGCGCCGATGATCATCACGTCCAATGTGATAGGGTCGCGTCCGCCCGTCATGCCGTGCCGTCAGGGATCATCGCCTTGATGGCGCGCAGCACCTCGGCTTTGCCCGAAATCGCGGCCTCGGCCATATGTTGCGCTTCCTGCCAAAGCGCCTCTTGTGGCACGATCTTGTCAATTAGCCCAAAGGACAGGGCCTCTTTTGCGGTAAATTTTGCGCCTGACAGCAGTAGCAATTTTGTGCGCGCAGGGCCTATGAGCGCAGTCAGACGTTTGGGGTCTGAGGGCTGCGGCAAAAACCCAAGTTTTGCGACAGGGTAAAAAAATGAGGCGCGATCAACACTAAGGCGCAGATCACAGGCCAATGCCATCCCCATAGCGCCGCCTGCCAATGTGCCATTCAGAGCCGCAATCGTCAGGCAGGGCAGCGCGGCAATCGCGCCTGACAACGCCTCCCAGAGGGGCGAGGTAGCCAAACCCGCGCGGGCCGCGTCCAAATCCGCACCTGCACAAAAGACCTTTTCGCCGGCCCCTGTAATAACCAACGCGCGCAAGTTGGGATGCGCCTGTGCCTGTTTGGCGATGCTGACCAAGGTGTCAAGCATATCTTCGGTCAGGGCATTCGCTTTGTCGGGACGATCAAGCGTCACGCGCCACAGCGGTGCTTGGCTTTGGGGCAAGCTTTCTGGGAAGCTCTCTAACCTGATCATCGCAAAATTCCTTTTCGCCTCACACAAGCCCCAATTTGCTCCTCAAAGTGGGATCGCGCAGGCTGATATCTTGGCCCAGATGCCCATCCGCTTCGGATGTGGTCATCCACAAGAGCGCGCGCGCCACCCAATGGGGCGCGATATGGTCAGCCCAATCAATCTGGGACACGGGGTTCATCCCACTTGCCCGAATATCGCGTTGCATCTGCGTGGCAACAGTCCCCGGTGACAGCCCAAGCGCACGGATACCTGCATCACGATATTCCAAATCAAGGCTTTGTGTCAGCATCGCCACAGCCGCCTTTGACGCACAATAGGCACTCCACCCCTCATATGCATGTTTCGCAGCCCCTGACGAAATATTGATGACTGTGCCTGCACCGCGCGCCACCATATCGGGCAAACAGGCCTGTGTGGTTGCAAATAACCCTGTGACATTCACCCGCATCAGATTATCCCACGCCTGCAAATCTGCCTCCCCCATGCGGGCGATGGGCGCAATCAGCGCGCCATTGTTGATCAAGATATCAATATGGCCAAGCTCGGCTTTGATCTCGTCAAAGAGCGGAGCAATCTTGCCTATCTCACCTAAATCACAGGGATAGGCCCGCGCCCCTTCACCGATTGAGTTTGCCACGTTTTTTAAATCCGCCCCTGAGCGCGCCAATAATGCAACTTTTGCGCCTGACTGCGCAAAGAGCATGGCCGTTTCTGCCCCAATCCCACGGCTTGCGCCTGTGATTGCAACGGTTTTTCCCGATAGGTCGGTTTCAAAGAGATGAGACATGATCGCGGGGCTTTCTATTTCTTGGGCAGGCGGATCGGCGCTTGACCTTAAGCGCAGGGGGCGAAACATTGGGACATACTGTCGGTGTCGCCGTTGGGCCTGTGAATGTCAAAGATGAATTCAAAATATATTTGGCGTCCAGCTCTATCTATTGCTTTTGTCCTGTCCTCTCTGCCTGCCTTTGCACAAAGCCTCGCGCCCGTTGACATGGCACTTGAGACGTTCCGCGAAATCGCCGCAGATGCAGGGCATGAGTTCCGCTTTGACGCGCCACAGGTAATCGGCACACAGGTTTTGGTAGAGAACCTGCAAATTATCGAAGCGGATGATCCGCATTCGACCGTAGATACAGGCATAAGAACGGCCCGCGCTTTTTTTGCTCTGAACGCGGAAGGTGATGTGGTGATCACACTGCCTGAGGCGATTATGATCGCGCTGACCCCTACAGAACGGCCCGCGCGGGATCTGGTGGTGGATCTGCCTGCATTGCCTGAGGTGACGGTGCAAAGTGCAAACGGCATCACGCTAACGTGGGATGCAGAAGCAGAAGAATGGGCCTTTCAGGCTTTGGGCGGCGTGTTGATCCAAGCGGGTGAATTTGCCCTGCGCAGCAGCACCTTTGAAGGACAATCTGTATTTTCGGCAACACCCATTGCGCATCGTTTTGGCCTTGGCACAGTGCAAGGCGCAATCGCGGAAGGGGCTTTGGCCCAATTCGCGCTTGAGGGGGCTGCGCTTACCCTTGATGGCTGGGGCGAGACAGCTTCACTTGGGTTTGAGGCGGCCAATGGACTGGTGGCCACCGATCCGATTTCTGCTTTTGCAAAGCCGATGGGGCTGGATCAAGCGGCGCGGCTTCGCTTCGCGCTTGGGGCGGGTCATCTCGGCTACTGGGAAACAGACGTAAGTCTTGGCGCAAGCCTCAGCACCAATAGCGTGCTTTTGGGCGCCGAATTTGGCGAAGATATTCCCATTTTGTGGCGCATTGGGCCAAGCCGCTTGGCCGCTAATCTGCCATTATTGAACCGTGAGGGCGGGCCGTTTGCCATCACACTGTCGGTGGCAGATGCCATGCCCGAAGCCCCCGTTTGGGATTGGATAGATCGCGCAGGTCTTTTACCCCGCGAAACTGGTGCGATTGATCTTGATATTATGGGTGATCTGGGGCCTGCCCCCGAAACGGGGATGCGTCTGCCTTTGTCATTGGCGCGGCTGCAAATAAACAGGGCCACCCTCGCGGGTGCAGGCCTTGATTTCCGTGCGACAGGTGGGCTTGATCTGACATCTGGCGCAGGGCCATCGCGGGTGGATATCAGCGCGCACGGGCTTTTCACCTTTCTAGAGGCGATGACCCAGTCGGGCCATCTTGATCCAAGCCAATTTGCGATGATCGCAGGCGCAATTGATCTTTTCGCCACCCGAACCGAAGGCCAAGATCAGCTTGAAAGCGCAATTGATCTGACCCAAGAGGGAAAGATCATGATTGGCGGAATGCCTTTGCAATAAAGGTTAAGGGTTCTTGCGCTGCGTCCTTGCAGCGCTTAGGTCACGCATAGCCCCTGACGGGCTGTTTTGGCCAGAAAGGATGCTTTGCGATGACAGACAGCCCTTCGAACACAGCGGCGCTGCGGGATCTGGCGGAACAGATTTTGGACATTGCCAAATCTGCGGGTGCGGATGCGGCAGATGCGATGGTGGTGCAAGGGGTCTCGCAAACAGTGAGCTTGCGCAATGGCGCGTTAGAGCAGGCAGAACGATCCGAGGGAACGGAAATGGGCCTTCGCGTCATGGTGGGTCAACGGCAGGCTTGTGTTTCGGCGGCAGATTTACGCCCAGACACGCTGCGTGACATGGCCGCGCGCGCGGTGACTATGGCGGGGCTTGCCCCCGAAGACCCAACCGTTGGCTTGGCCGATCCCGCGCAACTCAGCTCATTGCGCGATGCACCAGCTCTTGAGTTAAGCGATGACGGCGCGGCACCTCTGCCCGCCGAGATGGAGGATGAAGCCCGCCGCGCCGAGGCTGCGGCCCGTGCTGTTGCCAAAGTCACCCAAATTCAGTCCTCAAATGCAGGCTACAGCCACCGCACGATCTTTCTTGCGGGCAGCAACGGGTTTGCAGGCGGCTACGCCCGCAGTGATTATGGCCTCTCCTGCGTGGCGATTTCAGGCGAAGGCACAGGCATGGAGCGGGATTACTACGGGGATGGCCGTATTTTCCGTAGTGATCTGATTAGCCCCGAAGAAATAGGCCGCGAAGCTGGGATGCGTGCGGCAGCGCGCGCAGGGGCGCGAAAGCCAAAAACAGGGAAATATCCCGTTTTCTTTGATGAACGCGTCTCCTCAACCCTCATCGGTCACATCTTGGCCGCGATCAATGGCAGCGCGATTGCACGCGGGTCGAGTTGGTTGCGCGATGCATTGGGTGAGGCGGTTTTGCCTGTTGGGTTTGATCTGCTGGAAGACCCTTTGCGCAAGCGCGTAGGCGGCTCGCGCCCCTTTGACGCCGAAGGTTTGGCGGCACAAAAGCGCGCCTTCATACAAGATGGCAAGCTGGCCTCATGGGTGCTTGATCTGGCGACTGCGCGAAAATTGGGTCTGGAAAGCACCGCCAATGCTGCGCGTGGGCTCACTAGCCCGCCTTCGCCAAGCGTTGGGAATCTCGCCTTGGTCGGGCCAAAGGTCGAACGTGAGACGCTGTTGCGTGAGATGGGAACGGGGCTATTGGTGACATCCTTGATCGGCAGTTCCATCAACCCAACCACAGGCGATTATTCGCGTGGCGCGTCAGGGTTTTGGGTTGAAAACGGCGAAATCACCTATGCCTTCAATGAATGCACCATTGCAGGAAATTTGCGCGACATGCTTGGCACGATCCGTGCAGCAAATGATGCGCGCCCGCATCTGTCGCGGGTTATCCCCTCGCTTCTGGTAGAGGAGATGACGCTTGCAGGGGCCTGAGCGGCAAGATCGCGATGATCTGACCCTATTGGTAGAAGCGGCCCGTGCCGCAGGCGATATTGCCCTGCGCTATTGGCAAAATGACCCCAAGGCGTGGGAGAAATCCGAAGGGGCAGGCCCCGTCACAGAAGCGGATTTGGAAATCGACAAGATGTTGGCGCGCGATCTTCAGGCCGCGCGTCCCAGTTACGGGTGGTTGTCGGAAGAAAGCCAAGATGACCCTGCCCGTCTGGCCGCGAAGCGGGGTTTCATCGTTGATCCCATCGATGGCACCCGCGCCTTTATGGATGGCTCTGGTGATTTCTCGCATGCATTGGCCGTTGTGGAAGATGGGCTCGTGCGTGCGGCGGTGGTCTATCTGCCTGCTGTCGGCAGGCTTTATGCCGCTGCGCGCGATGGGGGGGCGCTGTGCAATGAGACACCTTTACGCATTTCAGGTCATGCCGAAGAAGCGGGCGCGCGTATTCTGACCACCAAGGTCAATTTTGAACCGCGCTATTGGCCACATGGCGCGCCACCTGTGAGCCGCCATTTTCGTTCCTCTCTCGCCTATCGTTTGGCCCTTGTGGGCGAAGGGCGCTATGATGGGATGCTGACCTTTCGCCCAACTTGGGAATGGGACAGCGCCGCAGGCAGTCTTATTGCCGCCGAGGCAGGCGCCAAGGTCTGCGACCGAGAGGGGCAGGATTTGCGCTTTAACCGCCCCGACCCGCGAAGTGCGGGCGTTTTTGCAGGATCACGCGCCTTGGTGGATAAATTCATGGCGCGGCTTTCGGGTCAAACTGGCTTGACCGCCTGAGCCAAAACCTTAGGGTGCGCGCAGGTTTTCAAGGCTTCTTGTTAAGGAAATAATCTATGGCACAGCGTCTGCATTTGGTGTTTGGGGGCGAATTGCTCGACCCTGCCCGCACGGAGTTTCGCGATGTGAACGATATTCATATCGTGGGAATTTTCCCTGATTATGACAGCGCCTATAACGCATGGAAATCTGAAGCGCAGCGCACAGTAGACAATGCGCATATGCGCTACTTCATCGCTCATTTGCATCGCCTGCGCGATGAGGAGCAAGCCAATTCCGCGCAAAGCGAGTAAGGGATTGCATCGGATGCGGTCACGCTCCTTGCTGCTTTGGCTTTATCTTCTGTTTTCGCGTCATGCTACGGGTTTGGCGGAACGGATTTTGGCGGGCCGTTTGGCGCGCGGCAAAGAGGACGCGGCGCGTATCAATGAGCGGCGCGGTATTGCCAGTCAAGCGCGGCCCGATGGGCCATTGATCTGGTTTCATGCGGCCTCTGTCGGCGAGGCGCTTTCCCTTCTTGAGCTGATCCGCCGCATCCGCGAAGAGCGCGAAGACCTCACGATTCTGGTTACGACAGGCACCGTGACATCTGCGGCTGTCATGGGGCGGCGTTTGCCTGCTGATGTAATCCATCAATTCGTGCCTTTGGATATTATCGGTTTTATTCGATCTTTTCTGAACCATTGGCAGCCAGACCTCGCCATCTGGACAGAGTCCGAATTGTGGCCTGCCATGATCGTTGAGACGCATCGGCAAGGATGCCCGATGATGTTGCTCAATGCGCGCATCTCGCAAGGGTCAGCGCGCAATTGGCGGTGGTTGGGCGGAATGGCCCGTGCGCTGCTGTCGCGCTTTTATTTGGTGCAAGCGCAAGATGATCTGACCGCCTCTCGATTGCGGGGTTTGGGCTTGTTGCCATCTCGCATCGAAGTGACAGGCACCCTCAAGGAAGGTGCGGCGGCGCTTCCCCATGATGAGGCGCAGCGCCAAGATCTCTCGCAGCGCCTTGGCACCCGCCCCGCTTGGGTGGCGGCCTCCACCCATGCGGGCGAAGAGGACTTGGTCTTGGCCGCGCATCGGGCCGTGTTGCGGTCAAACCCGCGGGCCATTCTGTTGCTCGTGCCACGCCATCCTGAGCGTGGCGCAGATATTGCGAAACTCTTAGAAAGCGATGGCTGGACATTTGTGCAGCGCAGCACTGGCGCTCTGCCTGATCGCGACACCCAAGTGTATCTTGCCGATAGTTTGGGCGAGTTGGGCCTTTGGTATCGACTTGCCCCGATTTCCTTTTTGGGGGGCTCTTTGGTTGATGTCGGGGGGCATAATCCATTTGAACCTGCGGCCCTTGGGTCCGCCATTCTCTATGGGCCATATGTCAGCAATTTCACCGATATTTTTGATCGCTTGCAGGCGGTCGATGCCGCGTGGCAGGTGCGCGATTCAGAAAGCCTCGCCCGCGCAGTGGATGAGTTGATGAACCCAGAACGGGCAGCCGCTATGGCCAATGCCGCATGGGAAGTATCCTCAACAGGGGCTGCGGTGACGGATCGTGCCCTCAATGCTATCCTAGAGCGGTTGGAACAACGCGAAGCGGATCAGCGCAATGCAAGCACCTAGATTCTGGTATCGCGCGCAGCCTAATGCAGTGGCCTATGCCTTGCGCCCACTGAGCGCGCTTTATGCGGCAGGCACGGCGCGGAAATTGGCAACAGGCGCTCGGGCGAAACTTGGCGTGCCTGTGGTCTGTGTTGGCAATTTGACGGCAGGCGGAACTGGCAAAACGCCCACAGTGATTGCCATTTGGGAAATCCTAGCAGGGCTTGGCGCCACCCCCCACATTCTCAGCCGTGGGTATGGTGGAACACTCACCCAAACAACACGCGTAGACCCGACCCGTCACAGCGCAGCTGACTGTGGTGATGAACCCTTGCTTTTATCAGCTTTTGCGCCTGTATGGGTGGGCCAAGATCGTCTGCAAAGTGCCAAATCGGCCATTGCGGCGGGAGCCGATATTTTGATCCTTGATGACGGGTTTCAAAATGCAAGTCTGGCTTATGATCTGTCCTTGATTGTGGTGGATGCCGCGCGTGGATTTGGCAATGGTCTGGTCATCCCCGCAGGCCCGTTGCGTGAGCCGATTGCAACAGGCCTTGCGCGTGCGGATTTTGTTCTATCCATTGGCGAGGCAGATCAGCAGGTGGCGTTTTCAACGTGCCATCCAGACCTTCCTTGCCCCCATCTTACGGGCCATCTGGCGCCGTTGAATATGGGGATGTCCTTCCAAGATATGCCCGTTTTGGCCTTTGCAGGGATCGGTCATCCTGAAAAGTTCTTTGCCACATTGCGCAAAATGGGTGCGCGTATATTGCGGGCTGAGGCCCTCAGCGACCACCAACCTTTAAGCGATGCCTTGATGGCGCGGATTTTGCGCGATGCTCAGAGCCTTGGGGCGCAGCCTGTCACAACCGAAAAAGATGCGGTGCGCCTGCCTGATGCGTTGCGGCGTGAGGTGTTGACGGTGCCCGTGCGCCTGCGACTAGACCAAGACCACGCTTTGCGGGATCGCCTTAGCGGGATTTTTTCGAAAAGCCCGTGATGTCATCATCCTCGCCCAATTTCGGCGCGGGACGTTCAAGCGCCAAATCAGCCCCCGAAAAATGAAAAGGCGGCCGCGTGCTTGGCACGCCCTCAAGATCAAGGCGAAACCCGCGCGCCACGGCCTGCGGATCGGCGAAGGTTTCTGCAAGTGAATTGATCGGCCCCGCAGGCACAGATTTCACTTCGCACGCCTCTAATAGGGCAGATTTGCTGAGGCTGCGCGTCTTAGGTTCAAGCGCGGCGTTCAGGCTGTCGCGGTTCTTCACACGATCTGCATTGGTGCGATATCGGGGATCCTGTCCCAACTCCGCGCAGTTTAAAATCTCGCATAGTTTTTGGAATTGCCCATCATTGCCAACCGCGATGATGATCCAGCCATCCGCGCATGGAAAGGTCTGATAAGGCGCGAGATTGGGATGGGCATTGCCCATACGATTGGGGGCTTGCCCCGTTGCCAAATAATTCATTGCTTGATTGGCCATCATCGCGGTCGCGGCATCAAAAAGCGCCATATCAATATGCTGCCCTTGGCCTGTGCGCGCGCGCATATGCAACGCTGCCAAAATGGCGTTTGAGGCATAAAGACCAGTGACAATATCCGTGACGGCAACGCCAACCTTTTGGGGATGCTCCTCGGGGTCGCCTGTAACAGACATCAGCCCAGACAGGCCCTGGATAATGTAATCATAGCCCGCGCGATGCGCATATGGCCCATTTTGGCCGAACCCCGTGATCGAGCAATAAATCAATGCAGGGTTTTCGCGGGCCAGACTTGGGTAATCGAGGCCAAATTTGGCCAAGCCACCAAGTTTGAAATTCTCAATCAAAACATCCGCTTCGCGTGCCAAAGCAACCACGCGGTCGCGGTCTTTGGCAGATTTAAAGTCCGCGATGATAGATTTTTTGCCGCGATTGGTTCCATGAAAATAAGCCGCGCTTTCATCCCCCTCACGAGAGATAAAGGGCGGGCCCCAATGGCGCGTGTCATCACCATCGGGGCTTTCGACCTTGATCACTTCGGCGCCCAAATCTGCCAAAACCTGCCCCGCCCATGGCCCCGCCAAAATACGGGCAAGCTCTAGAACTTTGACACCTGCAAGGGGGGTGCTGTTCATTGGTTGCGGGCAAGCGCGTCTTCGATCCGCGCCGCGATGTCCTCATAGGCCATATTGCCATACAGCGTGCCGTCAATGACCAAGGCGGGTGTGCCTTCAATCGGATATTCTACGCGATTGGCTTCGTAATTATCGATCATGGCCTGCGCGGTTTCGGCATCCTGCATGCAGGCGTCCAATTCTGCATCCGTCAAACCCGCAGAAAGACCTATGCGCCGCAGATTGCCCGCGATGGTCGCAGCATCACCTTGGGTCCATTCCCGCTGCGTGCGGTAAACAATATCGGCCACGCCAAAATAGCGCATTTCGCCTGCGCAACGCGCTACCATGGCCGCCCACAAACCTGGGCGGTCAAAGTAAACTTCACGATAAACCAATCGCACTTTGCCTGTTTCAATGTAATCGCGCTTTAGCTGAGGCAAAACTTGTAGGTGGAAATTGGCGCAATGCGGACAGGTGAATGAAGCATATTCGATCAACTCGACAGGCGCATTCGGATCACCAAGAGCAAAATCCACAATCTCAGGGGCGGCGCTTGTGTCCTGAGCCATGCCAAATCTGGGAAGGGCGGATACAAAAGCCGCTGCGGATGCTGCGATCAAGGCCTGTCTGCGATCCATAATATTCTCTCTCTGTAAATTAGGATGTCTGTTTTCTTATGACGCGCTGCGCCAGACGTTCAAGAGCATCGCGCAACCCCTCATCGGTGATGTGCGCTGCTGCGGCCTTGGCCTTGGCGTTCACGATTTCTATTGCCTCTTGGGGCAATTCTGGCCGAGAGCGTGGTGCGATGAAGTCACGCGCAAGGCTCTGTCCCGCCGTTTGGGTCAAGGATATTTTAGACACAGCATTATAACCATAAGCCGCGTTTACCTTTGTTCTGATGTCTTCTTTGCGCATCTCAAGAATTGGGGCATGCGCCCCGCTCGTCAAAAGCACTAAGGTGGCCCCAAACCCATCACGCCCATACGAAAGTTTTATAGGGCGCGCGATATCTGCAATCTCAGGCCCCATGATCTCCCGCCACTGGGTGATCAGCCGCGCCTCTGCGAAACCACGCCGTTCTGCGGGGCTTTTGATTTGCGCCATAACAAGCTTGGCCGCGGGTTCAAACCCACGGTTACGGCGGCTTGCCTCTTTGGGCGGGATATGATCGCTTGCTTTTCTCATCTGCGGCTCAATTTAGGGGGTATGAGACAGATTGACCAATCAAAACCGAAGACAGGGTGATAAAGCTTGCGTGACGAGATTGAAATAACGGATGACCTCTCACGTGACTTGTTGGCGTGGTATGATGACCATGCGCGCGAGATGCCGTGGCGGGTCGGGCCCGCGGCGCGCAAATCAGGGCAGCGTCCAAATCCTTACCATGTGTGGTTGTCTGAGGTGATGCTACAGCAAACAACCGTGGCAGCTGTGCGTGACTACTTTACCAAGTTCATCTCTCTCTGGCCTCGGATTGAGGATCTTGCCGCAGCGCAAGATGCGGATGTCATGGCGGCTTGGGCGGGGCTTGGCTATTATGCAAGGGCGCGCAACCTGCTCAAATGCGCGCGCGTGGTTACTGATCAACACGCGGGGATATTCCCGACAACCGAAGAGGCGCTTTTGACCCTTCCAGGAATTGGCCCTTACACCGCCGCTGCAATCGCGGCGATTGCCTTTGACCGCCGCGCGGTCGTCATGGATGGCAATGTCGAGCGTGTCATGGCGCGCCTCTTCGCAGTGGAAACCCCGCTGCCCCGTGCAAAGCCAGAGTTGAAGGCCCATGCCGCCGCCCTCACCCCTGCGCAGCGGGCGGGGGATTACGCGCAAGCCGTCATGGATTTGGGTGCCACGATTTGCACACCACGCAGCCCCGCCTGTGGCATTTGCCCGGTCATGACCCAATGCGCCGCCCGCAAAGCGGGCATTGCGGCGGAATTGCCGCGCAAGGAGCCAAAACAACCCAAACCAACGCGGGTTGGTCATATTTACTTGGCCTTTCGGCCCGATGGTGCGGTTTTGGTCGAGCAACGCCCCGAAACGGGTCTTTTGGGGGGGATGCTTGGCTTTGTCACCAGCCCTTGGGCGGGGGTGGATGATCCCGCGGCGCCCATTGTGGCGGCGCTTGCGCCTCCCCTTGAGGGCGAATGGCAGGACACGGGCCAAGAGGTGCGCCATACCTTTACCCATTTCCATCTGCGCCTGCGCGTGCATCTGTGCCATGCCTCTGAAAACGCGAGCCCGCAGCAAGGCTATTTCCTGCCGCGCGCCAAGTTCCGCGTTGCGGACATGCCAACAGTGATGCGCAAAGCGTTTGACCTTTGCCGCATCGACACGCGGCCTTCACCCTGAGCCTAATTATATATTTTCATATATAATATTTCACCCTATCTACGTTTAGGATGACAGCATGAGCTGTGAGGTAGAGGCATGATCAGGTCAAATTATTTGGCATCGCTTCGTGATGTAGCCCCGTTTTGGGTCTCGCTTCTGCTCATCCCTCTTATGATCGCAGTAAGCCAATGGGGTGGGTGGAGTATCCTTTTGGTGCTTGCGGCCACATGGTGGTTGTTTCCGCTGTTGGATCAAGTATTCGGCCGCGATCCAACCAACCCTGATGAAGACGCGCGCCTCAGATCGTTGTTTTGGTATCGCGCAATCACCTTGATCTGGGCACCGTTACAATTCGGATTGGTCTTTGGGTTGATTGCATATCTCGCCACCAACCCTGCACATCTGACGCTTGCCGAGAAATTCGGGTTGGCGGCCTCTTTGGGTGTTGTCACGGGAATGATTGGCATCAATTACAGCCATGAATTGATGCACCGCCCCACGCGGTTGGAACGTGGCTTGGCCGATATCCTACTGGCGATGACGCTTTATTCGCATTTCAAAACCGAACATCTTTTGGTGCATCATATCCATGTGGCCACCCCGCGCGACCCCGCTTCTGCGCGATATAATGAGGGGTTTCACCGCTTTTTCCCCCGTGTTTTGATCCAGTCGTTCAAATCTGCATGGCGGGCCGAAGCGCAGCGCCTTGAAAAGCGCAGGCTTGCACTATGGCACAGAAGCAATCCGTTCTGGCGTTACGGGGGATTGCAGGCAGGCATGATGGGATTGGCCTATGCCATTGGCGGGAAATGGGGCCTTGCTTTCTTCGCTGTGCAGGCCTTTGTTGCGGTGTTCCATTTGGAAATCACAAATTACATTGAACATTACGGCCTCACGCGGGCCTACAAGGGCGCGGGGAAATATGAACATGTCAAACCCCGCCATTCGTGGAATGCGGATCATCGGGCCACGAATTGGTTGCTGATCAACTTGCAGCGTCACTCAGACCATCATTATCGTCCAGATCGGGCCTATCCGCTGTTGCAAACCTATGATCACAATGCCGCGCCGCAACTGCCTTATGGCTATCCTGTGGTGGGGATTTTGGCGCTCTGCCCGCCTGTGTGGCGGCGGGTTATGAACCCCAAGGTGCGCGCTTGGCGCAAGCAACATTATCCGCAAGTCAAGGATTGGACGCCCTATTCGAAAGGGCTGCTTCAAACGGAATAAAAAACCCCCGCCCGATGGGCGAGGGTAAGGTGCGTGCCCCCGAGGCAAAAGCCACAGGCACGGGCGGTATATCGAAAGCTGTCTTGGAGGTGGCGTTACTCGCCCAACTCGGAACGCAATTGTTGACGAAGGTGATCAATCGGCACGGTTTTCCCGTCACGGCGGAAATGCCAATATGTCCACCCGTTGCACGAAGGTGCGCCTTCCAGTTTCGCCCCCACTTGGTGGATCGACCCTTTGGTGTCCAAAGCGACAAGCGTGCCATCGGCGCGAATTTTTGCACGATGGCGGCCATTACCGCTGTGCAATTCTTCACCAGGCCGCAGCAAGCCCCGCTCGACCAATTGACCGAAGGGAATACGCGGTTCCGATCTTTTGCTGAGGCTGGTTTCAAGCGCATCACTGTCAAAACGGCGCGTGTTGGCGATACGCTTTTCTGCGATTTCGCGATACTCTTCCTCACGCTCGATGCCGATGAAATCGCGCCCCAATTTCTTTGCAACGGCGCCTGTTGTCCCAGTGCCAAAGAAAGGATCAAGAACCACATCGCCAGGATTTGTTGAGGCAATCAAAATGCGGTGCAGCAGCGATTCAGGCTTTTGCGTTGGATGTGCCTTTTCGCCCCGCGCGTTCTTCAAACGCTCACCGCCATTACAAATCGGCAAAAGCCAATCAGAGCGCATTTGAATCCCCTCATTCAGAGATTTGAGCGCCTCATAATTGAACGTGTATTTCGCAGTTTCAGATTTCGAAGCCCAGATCATCGTCTCATGGGCATTTGTCAAACGCTTGCCGCGGAAATTGGGCATCGGATTGGATTTGCGCCAAACAACATCATTCAGCAACCAATAGCCTTGGTTTTGCAGTTCGGCCCCCACGCGGAAAATGTTGTGATACGAGCCAATCACCCAAATCGCGCCATTGGGCTTGAGGATACGGCGCGCCGCAGCGAGCCAGGTTTGCGTGAATTCGTCATAGGCACGGAAGCTATCGAATTGATCCCAATGATCATCCACCGCATCTACAAGCGAGTTGTCGGGGCGATGCAAATCACCCTTGAGCTGAAGATTGTAAGGCGGGTCGGCGAAAATCAGATCGACCGAACCTTCAGGAAGGCTGTTCATCACATCAATGCAATCACCAGCCAATATCTGGTTAAGCGGCAGGGCATGTGCCCCCGCGGGATTGGTTTTCGTCTTCATCACTGCCTCTGACTTTCAATCGTCACGGCGCCATTTTTTGACGCTCATCTTGAGGCCTAAGATGAGTCGAAACTGATTCGCCGTCAATTTATTTTTTGAATCAACGACTTATAAGATGACGTTGATACAAGATATTGTGGACGGGCTTGAATGAACGTCTATGGTGCGGGGTCACCCCAATATCTTGAAGGGCTTGAAGATGGGCTTTTGAGGGGTAGCCCGCGTTTTTCTCCCAGCCGTAGCCCGCAAACTGTTGCGATAATGTCACCATCAGCCGATCCCGTGTTACCTTGGCCATGATAGAAGCCGCCGAAATCGAAACAGAACGGGCATCACCTTTGATGATTGCGGTGGCAGGGCAGGGCAAATCAGGGGGAATGGCATTGCCGTCAATCAGCGCATGATCTGGACAGCGGGAGAGACCGAGCACCGCACGGCGCATGGCTAAAAAAGTGGCGTTGCGAATATTCAGCTCATCAATCTCGGCAACGCTCGCCTCTGAGATACTGACCTCGGCCCGCGCGGCGATCTTATCGAACAGCGCCTCGCGCCGCTTTTGGCTGAGGGCTTTGGAATCATGCAAACCTTCGGGAATATCGCTTGGGTTTAGGATAACGGCTGCGGCCATAACGGGCCCTGCCAACGGGCCGCGCCCCACCTCATCCACGCCCGCGACAAGGCCGCCGATCTGCGTCTCAAAACTGAAATCTGGCGCGAGCTTGGGTTTGGTCATAGTCGCGAGATTACGGATTACGATCCTCGCGCGCAATCTCGGATGGATTGGGCCCCACCCCATAGCGCGCGGCAAGGTGCCAGACATGGGCGGGAACCATATTCTTCATCTTGGCAGGATGGCTGCGGCGCAAATGTAAGATGGTTTCAATCGCCTTCATCTCGACCCGCGCGCGGGCAAATTCCAAGCCACGCGGCCCAAGACGGGGCTGCAGATAGGCCACCAATGGCCGCAGCCAGTTGGGCATCCGCCGCAGGGGCAAACCGCCCGCCGCGCGCTCCGTATTGGCCAAAAAGCCTTTGACCGCGCTTGTGCGATCCCCCTTATCGGTCAAGGGCGACAGGCAGAGCCGATCTTTGATGCCATCAAGCATCTCTGCGCCACGGGCATTGCGCACCAAGATCCATTGCGCCCCATCGCCGCCCAGATAGCCTACCGTGATATCGGCCAAGCGGTTCGTGTAATCGACACAGGTCTTGCAAGTCATAGGAAAGAAATCCGCAGGCAATTGCGAGATTGGCAATTTCAAAAAAGGCACGAAACGGGGCGGGCGCCCATCTGAAAAGCGTAGCTCGACTGAGTAATCCGCGCGAAACTCAAGATAACTGATGCTATTTGGCTTGGCATCAAGCAGCGCAAGGAAATCATGAAATCGCGCGGTTGTGGTGTTGTCCGAACAGGGCGTGCCGATGACATAAAGCCGCTCGAACCCATACTCGGCTTCAAGCGCACGCAGGGCATAGGTCTGACAGGGGATGCCGATAAAGGCCAAGCGCGTAATCCCACGGGCCTTTGCGAGTTCTAACAAGGCCACGCTTGGGGCAAAGCCCATGCGCATCCCGCGGCAGGCGGATAAGTCGTCTGGTTCGGTGACCAATACAGGCACAGGGCGCCACTGATCGTCTGGGTCAGGCGCCACTGTGATGACCGCCTCAATCGCCCCTGCCCGTAATAAGGTTTCCGCGAGCGCCGTGGTAATGCCCGTCCACTGCGCGCCTTCGGCCACTGGGGTCAGCCTTGCGCGATACATCGCTTCGGTCACACCAAAAAACGCTTCTTCATGACGCGCAGGGTCACTGATACGCCCATGAATGCGGGCTTCGGCGCGCGGATAATCTGGGGCGATAAACTGACAGGCCCGCCCGCAGGCGCGATCATCAGACATGCGACTGACCCCGCAATCGGTGCAAAGCCCCGCACGCGGGCCTTTACCAAGTTTAGGCGCGAGTGTTCCCCGCTGCGCATCCAACATGATCTTGGTCAACTTTCCTATGGTCCAAGATCAATGATCAGGCGCGACAGCCAGACTGTCAATCAAAATAGACAGATCGCATGGTGACCCCGACAGGACTCGAACCTGTAACCTATCCCTTAGGAGGGGATTGCTCTATCCAGTTGAGCCACGGGGCCATGTCTGCTTTTTTGCTGGAATTTGCTATGGCGCGCAAGTCGATCCAAAAAACCGAACGCTTGGCAAATAGGGATGGTTCGGCGTATCAAAAGGAACCAGACAACCGAAGACAGGATACCAGACGTGCGCGGACGCAATCCCTTTGATGGCAAACCCCAGATGACCTTGCGCGATGTGGCTGAGGCAGCGGGGGTTTCGGAAATGACCGTCAGCCGCGTCTTGCGCAATCGGGGGGATGTCTCTGAGCGCACGCGCAGCAAGGTTTTTGAAGCTGCCCGCGCCTTGGGATATGTGCCCAATAAAATCGCGGGCGCTTTGGCATCGAACCGCGTCAATCTGGTTGGCGTGGTGATCCCATCTCTATCCAACATGGTCTTCCCTGATGTCCTTACAGGCATTGGTGAGGGTCTGCATGAAACGGATTTGCAGCCCGTTGTTGGCACCTCAAATTATGATTTAGGACAGGAAGAAAAAGTCATTTTCGAAATGCTGTCATGGCGGCCCTCTGGTCTGATCGTAGCGGGGTTGGAACATACAGATGCCGCGCGGAAGATGATGGAGAATGCGGGGATTCCTGTTGTCGAGGTGATGGACATTGACGGCCCAAGTGTGGCGGCCCGCGTAGGCATCTCACATGTGGCGGCAGGTCGCGCCATGGCCGAAGAAATCCTTGCCCGTGGCTATCGCAAAATTGGGTATCTGGGTTCTAGCTCTTTGCGCGATTTTCGGTCGCAAAAGCGGCAGCAGGGCTTTGAGGATGCGCTGAAGGAGGCGGGTCTCTCCTTGGCGGATAAGATTTTTTATGCAGGCCCCTCGGGTTTTGGCACAGGCCGCGCGATGACCGAAGATTTGCTAAGCCGCAGCCCTGATCTTGATTTCCTCTATTATAATACGGATATGAACGCGGCGGGCGGCCTGCTTTATCTGTTGGAAAAGGGGTATGATATTCCCAATCAAATTGGCATTGCGGGGTTCAATTCCTTTGCCATTTTGGACGGGCTGCCCTTGCGCATCGCCACCATGGACAGCCGCCGCGCAGATATTGGACGTGAGGCGGCCAAAATCATTGCAGGGCGCGCGCTTTCGGGGGCCGATATCGGATTGTCGCCAGAATTCTTGGCGGGTGACACCGTGCGTCAGCGCGGCTGACCCGCCTCAGCATTCAGGCAGATTGACGGCCAAGCCCCCAAGCGAAGTTTCTTTATATTTCAGGTTCATATCATGGCCCGTTTGCCGCATGGCTTCGATACAATTATCAAGCGGCATGAAATGGGTGCCATCGCCCCGCAGCGCCAATGAAGCGGCCGATACAGCCTTGATCGCACCGAGGCCGTTGCGTTCGATGCAGGGCACCTGAACCAATCCTGCCACGGGGTCACAGGTCATGCCTAAGTGATGTTCAAGCGCGATTTCAGCAGCGTTTTCAATCTGTTCGTTGGTGCCGCCAAGTGCCGCGCAAAGCCCCGCTGCGGCCATGGCTGCGGCTGATCCGACCTCGCCCTGACAGCCAACTTCGGCCCCAGAGATCGAGGCATTATGCTTGATCAACCCGCCAATTGCCGCCGCGACCATCAAGAAATCCAACCCGCCCTTTTCGGTCGCGCCGATGCAATGGGTTAGATAATAATGCAAAACTGCTGGAACCACGCCTGCCGCCCCATTGGTGGGGGCGGTAACCACTCGGCCCCCTGCCGCGTTTTCTTCGTTCACGGCCATTGCATAGACCGAAAGCCAATCGTTGATTGTATGGGGTTGGGTGATGTTGCGCCCCGCCTCGGCCTGTAACTGATCATGGATCGCCTTTGCCCGGCGCTTGACCCGCAAACCGCCGGGCAATTCACCCTCCATCCGCAAGCCGCGCTCAATGCAGGACAGCATCGCATCTCGGATTGCCTCAAGGCGCTTTTGCACCTCGGCGCGCGGCGCGCCGTGGCATTCATTCTCCCATTTCATCTGCGCAATAGATTTCTGCGCCTTTGCCCCCATAATCAACATTTCTTCAGCTGTGCCAAAGGGATAGGGGTATCCTGCATCCGCCTTTTGGGCGGCGAGTGAATTCTTGCGGGCGGCTTTGGCCGCTTGTAATTCTTTCGCGGTCATTACGAAACCGCCACCGATGGAGTAAAAGACTTCCTCCATATAGAGCGCCCCGTTGGCGTCATAAGCGCGGAGGATCATACCATTGGCATGCCCCACTAGGGCTGGGCCATAGTCAAAGATGATATCTTCCTCTGGGTTGAGGCGCAGTTGCGGCAGCCCGTCAGGGGTAACATGCCCTGCTGATTTGATCGCTGCAATGGCGCTATCCGCCTGGTCTGGGTCAAGTTTATCGGGGCGAAACCCAGCAAGGCCCAAAATTACAGCGCGGTCAGTGGCGTGACCTTTGCCAGTAAAGGCAAGCGATCCGTGCAAATGACATGACAAGGCCGCCACCTCACCGGCGCCGGGCTCTCGAGTGCCATGGCGCAGGCGGTCGAGAAATTGCGCGGCGGCATTCATTGGCCCAATCGTATGGGAGGAGGAGGGGCCAATCCCAATTTTGAAAATATCAAAAACTGACAGAAACATAATGCAATTGCCCCGATCTGCGCTGCGCCTTGGGTCAAGATATGCGATTTTTTCTGATTTCTATGGTGATAAATCCGACTCGTTTCTCACGCTGCGCGACCAATCGCTAAGGCGTGTGATCAGAAATCATGCCCTGCCCGCTCATAGCGCTGCGATGGGGACGCAAGCCTATGAGCGCATCCGCTTTGTCAGAGGCCCAGCCTCTAGCAAGGCAGTGGGCTGCACCTACGGTTTTTGTTTGGAGGCATCAACTTTAAACGGATTGAGAGTGAGCAGGCGGGAAATACGCCGGCCAACACATCAATTTTCGTGAGATAAACTGCGCACATTAATGCGGCTGACTGTCTGGGTTGGGGGTAGCAGATACGCGTCATATCTGGCTATTGGTGAGCCCGGGAGGATTCGAACCTCCGACCAATTGATTAAAAGTCAACTGCTCTACCACTGAGCTACGGGCCCGCCTGAGGCCCGCGTAATATAAACGAGACTGCCCCCCGTCAAGCCAAAAACCTGAATAATTGTCATTATAATAATCAGCCTACAATTTCTATGCTATTGCGCGGGCGGTTTTGTTCAAATTGGTGTGTACTGCGTCTACTGCAATACAGCAGATTTTGGTCTGACATTCAGCTTCTAATCCTCACGGATTATCTGCTAGGGAAAGAGCGGGCTTTGGCCCGCTCTTTTTCATTTGGTGACGGGTGAGGGTAAAATGGCGCTTGAGGATATTCAGGTAGATGTGGCGCGAATTTTGACCGAAGCGGGGCGCGCGCCTGGTGCGGCAAAACTAATCGCTGTCTCGAAAGTCCAGCCAAATGCGCGGGTTGAGGCGGTGCTGCAAGCGGGCCATAGTAGTTTCGGTGAAAACCGCGTGCAAGAAGCGCAGGGCAAATGGCCCGATTTCAAAGCCCAATTTGAGGGGGTGGATCTGCACCTGATTGGCCCATTGCAAAGCAATAAGGTGCGTCCCGCGATGGAACTGTTTGACGCGATCCACACAGTCGACCGCGAAAAACTGGCGCGCCGCATAGCCGATATTGCGCAGGAGATGGGCCAGTGTCCCGATCTGTTCATTCAGGTCAACACAGGCGCCGAGCCGCAAAAGGCGGGCATCCTACCTGCCGATGCAGATGCCTTTATCAAAACTGCGCGCGCGATGGATTTGCCGCTGAAAGGCTTGATGTGCATCCCGCCCGTGGACGAGGAACCAAGCCTGCATTTCGCCCTTTTGGGCAAGATTGCTGCGCGCAACGGGCTTTCGGAATTGTCGATGGGAATGAGCGCGGATTATGAAACAGCGCTGCGGCTAGGGGCCACGCATATTCGTGTGGGCTCTGCCATATTCGGCGCGCGTGTCGCCCCTCACGGATAGCTTTTCGCGTCCCGCACGATCAAACGTGTTTCGTAGGAAATGCGCGCAGTGATCCATCGCAAATCTGCACGGGAGAATGCAACACATCCTTCGGTCGGATAGCCCCCGCGCCGCCATTGGTGGATGAAAATCGCAGAGCCACGCCCGCGTTCCGCATAGGGCCAGTTCCAATCGGTGATCAGCACCAAATCATAAAGCGGGTCTGCGCGCCGCAGTTTCTCGTGGCTGTGCGCGTAGGGCGCAGGCACCATGAGGTTATAGTCTTCATCGCGCGGATCATCTGACCACAGATCACGCGGTCCAATTTTGAGGGCCCAATCACAAGGGCGAGCCATGCGGTCGGCGCGATAGAGGCAGCCAACGATGCGGTGAATGCCGACTGGGGTGGCCCCATCGCCTTCGCGCTTGCTGCGGCTCATCCCGCCGCGCCCGATGCTGCAGGGAAAACGCCGTCCCATAAACTGCGCACCCTGATGGGTGATCACAAGGTCTTCGGGGCGGGGCAGGGTCACAGCAAATGTCCTGATTTCGCGGCCTTGGTCGCCAAATAATGCGCGTTATGCGCGTTTTGGCCGACATGGAGCGCCACGCGTTCTGTGACCTCTATGCCTGATTGGCCCATCATCTCAACTTTTCGAGGGTTGTTGGTCATCAGGCGCACCGAGGCAAAACCCAATTTTTGCAGCAACTCTGCCCCAAGGCGAAAATCGCGCTCATCATCTTCAAACCCAAGACGATGATTGGCTTCGACTGTGTCGAACCCTTGATCCTGAAGGCTATAGGCGCGCATTTTATTGGCCAGACCAATCCCGCGCCCCTCTTGATTGAGGTAGAGAAGGATACCCGCGCCGTCTTGGCCCATTTGTGCCAATGCCGCGTGAAGTTGGGGGCCGCAGTCACATTTGAGACTGCCCAATACATCGCCCGTAAAGCAGGCAGAGTGCAGACGCGTCAAAACGGGTTTGTCCCGATCAGGGCGACCAATTTCAATGGCGTAATGCTCGGCGCTGCCATCATCGGGGCGAAACACATGAAGGCGCCCCGCCTCAGAGGCAACCATCGGCAGACGCGCGGCGGCTACGGCGTGAAAGGGTTGGCTTTCTGCCAATTGTGACCGCGCCACCGAGAATGGCAGAACGGTCAGCCCATGTTCCCGCGCAATCGCCACGGCGTCATCCCGAAACACGCAAAGCATCGCGGGCAAAAGCTGTGCCGACTTGGCGAAATGAATGGCGGTGCGCGCGTCATCCGCCGAGCCGTGTTCTGGCCCTTGAAGGCTTTGGAACGGGCCTTTCATCGGGCGATCCAAATCATCCTTCGGGTCGGCCAGTGCCTTTAGGATGCGGCTGCCTGCATCTTTGGGCAATGCGATACGCGCGATATCGCCTTCATAAAGTGGCAGATTCAAGGTGCGCGCCCGCCAATCGGACAGCACGATAAAGGGCGCGCCAAGCGCGCGGAAATCTTCTACTCGATCCGTGCTTGCTGTCTCCGAGGCCAATGCGATCAACCCCTTTGCGCCATCGCTAAACACCACAGGCAAGCCTGCGCGCAAATCAGCGCGGGCGCGGGCGGCGATTTCATTGGCGGTTGGCGCAAGGCTCATCTTGTCCGTCCTGATCTTATGGTCTGGGCATTAGCTTTAGCCCCGATTGTCAGAATTTGAAACAATTGGCCACAGAACAACACAGAGCCGTGAGGATATTTTTCAAACCCTTTTCAAATAGGGTATATCACACCCATGTGAGACAGGCACAATTTTGCCTTTGGAGGGCTGACATGGCGAACCTGAAAAAAATCCTACTTGTCGATGATGACGAAGATATCCGCGAGGCGTTGTCAGAACAGCTCGTAATGACTGAGGATTTCGATGTGTTCGAGGCGGGCACGGGCGCGCAAGCGATGGAAAAGGCCAAGCAGGAAATTTACGATCTGGTGATCTTGGATGTGGGCCTGCCCGATACGGATGGCCGCGATTTGTGCCGCTTGATGCGCAAGCAAGGGATCAAATGCCCGATCATCATGCTCACAGGCCATGACAGCGATGCTGATACGATCTTGGGCCTCGATGCGGGCGCAAATGATTATGTCACCAAGCCGTTCAAGTTTTCGGTGTTGCAAGCGCGCATTCGCGCGCAATTGCGCCAACACGAACAATCTGAAGATGCGATTTTCCAACTTGGGCCATATACTTTTAAGCCCGCGATGAAATTGCTTGAGACGGAAGATAAAAAGAAAATCCGTCTCACGGAAAAAGAAACGAATATCCTGAAATTCCTCTATCGCGCACAGGAGGGGGTTGTGGCCCGTGATGTGCTGCTGCACGAGGTTTGGGGGTATAATGCGGGGGTCACCACGCATACGTTGGAAACCCATATCTACCGCTTGCGTCAAAAGATCGAACCCGATCCCAGCAATGTGCAGCTTTTGGTCACTGAAGGCGGCGGTTACCGATTGGTTGCCTAACTTGGCATCAGATTTGCACCCGTGATGTCGCACGGGGAACCTTGCAGGATTGCCCAAGCCCCCGCGCCCCCCCCGTGGTTTCTCCTTGTTGGACTGGCCCCTGCATAAGCGGGGGCCTTTTTCAGTTTCCTTCGCATTGCACCATGCCCCTCAAGCCCTTAGGAGAGGGGACAGGTTTCATCAAAGGGCATGGCAAAATGGCGTTTACACTTGCAACATGGAACATCAACTCGGTGCGATTGCGCGAAGAATTGGTGCTGAAACTGCTGCGTGAAGAAGCGCCAGATGTTTTGTGCTTGCAAGAATGCAAAAGCCCCGTTGAAAAAATCCCCACCGAAGGCTTTGCGGCGCTGGGCTACACCCACATAGTCGCGCGTGGTCAGAAAGGGTATAATGGCGTGGCGATCCTGTCCAAGCTGCCGCTTGAAGAGGCGGGAGCGCGGGACTGGGCTGGGCTTGGTCATGCTCGCCATGTGGCGGCGCGCCTCCCCAATGGGGTGGTCATCCATAATTTCTACATTCCCGCAGGGGGTGATATTCCCGATCGGGAGGTCAACGAAAAATTTGGCCAAAAGCTCGATTTTCTGACGGAGATGCGCGATGCGTTTCGTGCGGATGCCCCGCAAAAATCTATCCTTGTGGGCGATTTGAATATTGCGCCGCGTGAAGACGATGTTTGGAGCCACAAACAGCTGTTAAAGGTCGTTAGCCACACGCCGATTGAGGTGGATCATCTGGCCCAAGTGCAAGAGGCGGGGAATTGGGTGGATGTCACCCGCAAGGATATACCCGAAGGGTTGCTCTATAGTTGGTGGTCGTATCGCGCTCGTGATTGGGACGAGGCGGATAAAGGCCGCCGTTTGGATCACATTTGGGCCACCGCAGATATTGCCAATGCTGCGCATTCAAGCCGTATCCTGCGCGCCGCTCGCGGGTGGGAGCAGCCATCGGATCACGCCCCTGTTTTTGCGACAATTGATCTCTGACCCCTTGGAGAATGGGCCCGAAGCGCGCATATAGAGGGCGCGCGCAGATCTCATCAGTGACGGAGAAATAAATGTTGGAATTTGGTCAAGCACAGCCCGCAGGCGCGGATGTCATCAAAGATGTCACCGATCAGACCTTTATGGCCGATGTCGTTGAGGCCAGCCGCGAGGTTCCTGTCATCGTAGATTTCTGGGCGCCATGGTGCGGCCCTTGCAAGACGCTTGGGCCACAGCTTGAGGCGGCGGTGCAGGCCAAAAAGGGCGCGGTGCGCATGGCCAAGGTCAATGTTGATGAGAACCAGATGATCGCGGGCCAATTGCACGTGCAGTCTATTCCTACCGTTTACGCGTTTTGGCAGGGCCAACCCGTGGACGGGTTCCAAGGTGCGCTTTCGCAAGGGGATGTGCAGCGCTTCGTTGAAAAAATCGCCGCCCTCGCAGGCGATGGTGGCTTGAGCGAGGCGCTTGAGGCCGCTGAAGAAATGCTTGCCCAAGGGGCCGTTGCCGATGCGGCGCAGACCTTTGCGGCGATTTTGGGCGAAGAACCTGAAAATGCAGCCGCCATGGGTGGCTTGGCGCGCGCTAATATCGCGATGGGCGATTTGGACACGGCGGAGGCCTTGCTGAACAACGCCGCCCCCGCAATCGCCGCCGCGCCCGAGATTGAGGCCGCACGCGCGCAGATCGCCTTGGCGCGCCAAGCCGATGAGGCAGGGCCCCTGGCCGAGTTGCAATCTGCCGTGGCGGCCAACCCTGATGATCTGCAAGCGCGGTTCGATTACGCAAAGGCGCTCTATGCGGCAGGGCAGGCGGAGGCGGCGATTGAAGAATTGCTTGATCTCTTCCGCCGTGATCGCGAATGGAATGACGGCGCTGCCAAGGCGCAGCTCTTTACAATCTTCGATGCGCTTAAGCCCACGGATCCTTTGGTGCAAAAGGGCCGCAGAAGATTGTCATCGATGATATTTGCCTGATCGCATTTGGCCGCTATTTCATACTTCATGATCCATCACAGCGACCTGCCTGATACGATACCGCTCTTTCCACTTCCCGGCGCGTTGCTGCTGCCGCGGGCGCGATTGCCTTTGCACATTTTCGAGCCACGCTATTTGGCCATGCTGCAAGATTGCATGCGTACGCCCGACCGATTGATTGGTATGATCCAACCGCTTGAGGTGCCCAAAGGCAGTGCTAAGCGGTTGCACAGCATTGGCTGTGCAGGTCGTCTGACCCAATTCTCTGAAACCGAGGATGGGCGGTATATGATCACGCTGACGGGAATTTCGCGCTTTCGCCTGCAACGCGAACAGTCAGGCTTTACCCCTTATCTCAAAGGTGATGTCGATTGGGCAGGCTTTGAGAATGATTTGGGCAAGGTCGAGCAGGATCAGGGCTTTGATCGTTCCGTCTTTATGGATCTGTTGGAGCGCTATTTCGCGGCCATGTCACTGTCGACCGATTGGGACAGTATGAAAGATGCCGAAGATGAATTGCTGATCAATTCGCTGTCAATGTTATGCCCCTTTGACCCAGAAGAAAAGCAAGCCTTGCTTGAGGCGCCCTCCCTGTCTACGCGGCGCGAGACGCTTGTAACCTTGATCGAATTTGCCTTGCGGGGTGGATCATCCGATGAGGCCATGCAATGAGCGCAGACAGCCCCGTGTTTGACAGACATATGCTTGAGGCATTGGTGTGCCCTTTGACCAAGGGGAGCCTGCGCTATGATGCAGAGCGTCAAGAATTGATCTCCGAAAAAGCAAAATTGGCATTTCCGATTAAGGAAGGCATTCCAATCATGCTAGAGACCGAAGCCCGCGAGATTGAGGGTTAAAGCGCCTCGCCCTGCAAGAGGCGTGGCAAATCCCCCGTTAGACCTGCCGCCTGCCGCATGAACCCACGCCGTAATGCGGGCGTTGCACTGACAAGGCCCATGCCGATATCGCGGATCAGCCGAAGGGCAGGTTTGTCATTTGAGAACAGGCGATTGACTGTGTCCATCCCAAGCGCAAGCGCGGTGGTGTCGAAGCGCCGCCATTGCTGATACCGCTCCAACACCAGTTCCGAGGCGATATCTTCGCCACGCAGTCGTGCCTCGTGGAGTACTTCGGTCAATGCCCCAATGTCCCGAAAGCCAAGGTTAAGCCCCTGACCTGCGATAGGATGCACGCCATGCGCCGCATCGCCAACAAGGGCAAGGCGCGGGGCAATGAACTGCTCGGCCAAGGTGAGCTTCAGCGGATAGCTGAACCGCACGCCTGCCAATTCGATCTCACCCAGAAAGTCACCGAATGCGGGGCGCAATGCCTTGAGAAACTCAGCGTCATTTGCGCGCGCAATTTGGGCGGCGCGGGCGGTTTTTTCGCTCCAGACAATAGAGCAACGATTGTCCGGCAAAGGTAGGATCGCCAAAGGTCCCGATGGCATGAAGAATTGATGTGCAATCCCGTTATGGGGCAATTCATGTTTGACGGCACAGACAAGGGCGGTTTGCCCATAATCCCAACCTTGGCGGCGAATGCCAGCGCGTGCCGCCACACCTGACGCGCGGCCATCTGCGCCAATCAAAATTCGCCCCTGTAAACGCTGACCATCGGCCAATGTGACCTCGGCCAGAGCCCCATCGGTGCTTTGATCTACGACCATGCTGTCGCTGAGATGCGTGATCTTATCATTGGCCTCCATCGCCGCGATCAGCGCGCGGCGGAGGTAGCGGTCTTCAAGCATATAGCCCATAGGGCCTTCTTCCATCTCTGCCGCTTGGAAATGTAGGAAGTGCGGCGCTGCCCCGCGCCCTGCATGACCGTCTGAGGCTTTGATTTCCGAAATGGCCTGCGCCTGTTTTGCGACAGCGTCCCACAACCCCAAAGCCGCCAACATTTTTTGCGAGGCACGGGCCAAAGCATAGGCGCGGCCATCGAATGTATCCGCTTCGCGCTTAGGGCGGGAATTTGCATCAATCACGATGCTTTGGAACCCTGACTGCGCGAGCGCAAGCGCAAGGGTCGGCCCGTTCAGCCCGCCACCTACAATCAAAATATCTGTGTCACATGTCATGCAGTTTATGATGGGCTAATTTATGGAATTGTCCACGCGGCATAGCGTCATTACTCTGCCCATGCGAGACAAAAGCGGCAAAGGGATGAAGATGCGAGAATGGTTGACACGCACGGCAAGTGAACAAGGGCGCGCGATTGGCGAAGGTGTGATTGATCCAGTGGGTTTGACCGAAACCTATTTGAGCGCGATAAAAACGCATCCCGCAGGCGCGCGTATTTATGCCCGCCTGACCGAGGCCCGCGCCCTAGCTGAGGCCGAAGCAGCCCGATCTCGGGCGCGCAACGGGGTGCGGCGGGGCATTCTGGATGGGGTGCCTGTCTCGTGGAAAGATCTATTTGATAGCGCCAATGTCGCGACTGAGGCCAGTTCGCGCTTGCTTGCGGGGCGCGTTCCAACACGAGATGCCGATGTTTTGGCCCGCGCCACGCAGGCGGGGGGCGTATGTTTGGGCAAAACCCATATGTCAGAACTGGCGTTTTCTGGCCTTGGGTTGAACCCGATGTTTGGCGAAGGGCTTGATCCTTTGCCTGCAACGCCGCCCAACATCAATGACCCAGACGCCGTGCCAGGTGGCTCTAGTTCTGGTGCCGCCGCTTCGGTGGCCTTTGGGTTGGCTGCCGTTGCAATTGGGTCTGATACAGGCGGTTCTGTGCGGGTGCCTGCTGCGTTCAACGATTTGGTTGGCTTGAAAACGAGCCATGGACGCCTGTCCAATCGTGGGGTTGTTCCGCTTTGCGCGAAATTCGACACAGTTGGCCCGCTTGCGCGCTCGGTCGAGGATTGCGCCGAGGTGTTCGCCGTTTTGGCGGGCGCGCGCGCCGTTGACCTCAAGAACGCAAGCCTTGCAGGGCGGCGGCTTTTGGTGATGGAACCGTATGCGGAGGATGTGCGCGATGCGCCCGCCGCAGGCTTTGCTCGCGCGCTTGAAGCCTTTGCTGCGGCAGGGGCGCAGATTGTGCGGCATAAATCACCGGCACTTGACGCGGCGATGGCGCTTTCGCCCATTCTTTTTGCCGCTGAGGCCTATGCGACTTGGCGCGAAATGATTGAGGCCAATCCAGAAAAGATGTTTGCCCCCATATTGCAACGCTTCCGTGGCGGGGCGGATGTTTTGGCGAGTGATTATATCGCAGCTTGGCAAAAGCTTGAGGCTTTGCGCGAAGATTTCCATCGTGAGACGGCGGGCTATGACGCGGTGATTGCGCCCACTGTCGCCATTTTGCCGCCCAATATCGCGCGTTTGATGGTGGACGAGGAGTATTATGTCACCGAAAATCTACTGGCTTTGCGCAACACGCGAATTGGCAATTTAATGGGGTCTTGCGGCCTTACATTGCCCACTGGGGTGCCCTCTACGGGGGTAATGCTGCTCTGCCCCGCAGGTCAGGAGGAACGGCTTCTGCGTCTTGGGGCGGCGTCAGAGGCCGCATTGCAAGCTTGATCCTTTTTCTGGACGTTTGCGTCATAAGAGGTTAATTTGACTGTCAAAGGGGCGAAAACAGACCCCGATATTTGAGGCAGTCATGGTGTTTCCCGAGCGGTTTTCGAACCTGCCAGAATACGCCTTTCCGCGTTTGCGGAAATTGCTTGACGTCCATCAGGCGGGCGGCGATCCGATTAACATGTCTATCGGTGAGCCGCGCCATCCGTTCCCTGAGTTCATCGGACGCGCAATTTCTGAGGCGCTTGAGGGTTTTGGCCGTTACCCCCCCAATGAGGGGGGCGAAGATTTGCGCGCGGCGATAGTGGCTTGGATCGCGCGCCGCTACGGTGTTCACCTTGACGCAGACCAGCATATCCTCGCCCTGAACGGCACGCGTGAAGGTTTGTTCAATGCGGCTCTTGCGCTTGGGGTTGAGGGAAAGGCGGGGCAAAAACCCGCTGTTTTGATGCCAAACCCGTTTTATCAGGTTTATGCGGTGGCAAGCCTCGCGATTAATGCAGAGCCAATCTATGTGCCTGCAACCGCTGAAACGGGCGATTTGCCTGATTATGCCGCGCTGCCTGCGGTCCTTCTTGATCGCGTGACCATTGCCTATCTTTGTTCGCCTGCAAATCCGCAAGGTGCGGTTGCCACTGAGGCCTATTGGCGTGATCTGATTGCCTTGGCCGAGAAACATGATTTCCGAATTTTCGCGGATGAATGTTACAGCGAGATTTATCGCAACACCCCCCCTGTGGGTGCTTTGCAGGTGGCCCATGACATGGGCGCAGACCCTGATCGGGTTGTGGTGTTTCATTCGCTGTCGAAACGCTCAAACCTTCCAGGGTTGCGATCGGGCTTTGCCGCATCGGGTTCTGGCAATATCGCAGCGATGAAGCAGTTGAAGAATTACACGGGCGCCCCTTTGCCTTTGCCCCTGCAAGCGGCCGCTGCCCTTGCATGGCGCGATGAGGCCCATGTGGAAGAAAACCGTGCCATCTATCGCCGCAAATACCAAATGGCCGATGAGATTTTTGGCAATGTCGCAGGGTATCAGCCGCTTGAGGCGGGGTTTTTCCTTTGGCTGCCTGTTGAGAATGATGAGGCCGCAGCCTTGAAACTGTGGCGCGAGGCGGGCGTGCGCTGCTTGCCTGGATCGTATTTGTCGCGCGCTGTTGCGGGTCAGGCCATAGGCCAAGACCGCCTGCGCGTGGCTTTGGTGGCAGAAGAACAAGAATTACAGCGCGGGCTTTTGCGCCTGCATGGCTGTTTGTATCAGTGAGGTGAAGAATGGCGTATCAAACCAGACAACGTGACCCCCTTCTGGACGCCCCGATGCAAGAGGCATTGGAACGGCGTGGCAAGGAACTGCTTGGCCTTATGTTGGTGCTTGCGGGGCTTGCGGTTGGGGCCATGTTGGTCAGCTATACGCCAAATGACCCAAATTGGATGGTCGCAACGGATACGCCGCCACAGAACCTGCTTGGCCGCTTTGGGGCGTCCATGTCTGCAATTTTGATCATGATTGTTGGCTATGCATCCTATTTGATGGCGGCGGGTTTGGTTGTTTGGGGTCTGCGCTTGACCCTGCACAAAGGCGAAGAGCGCGCGCTGTCGCGCTTGATTATGCTGCCATTTGCGATTGCTGCCTGTTCTGTATTCATGGTCAGCTTCCCACCTGGTTCGGGATGGCAGCACAGCTTTAGTTTGGGCGGGCTGTTTGGCGACACTGTGATGGGGGTTTTGGTCAATATCCTGCCCGTTTCGATGAATATGTCTATCGCCGTTTTGGGGATCGCTATGGGTGTGGCAAGCCTTGGTTTGTCAGGCTATGCGCTTGGGGTGACGCGCTCTGAATTGCGCCTCTTTACCCGTCGTGGATTGATTGCGCTTTTCCACGCCAGCAATGGCGCTTCGGGAATGGCGGCAGGTATCGGTCGCGGCGTCAGCCAAATGAGCGGCCAAATCGGCGGGCGCATGCGCGCGCCAAGTCCGCGTAGCACGGCTCAGTATTCCTCCAATGATCTGTTGGTGGATGACGATGATGCGCTGCAGGTGCCATTTTCGACCCCTCAAGCCGCAGCGCCCGAAGCCCCTGCGCAACAAGGATTGTTTGACCGCGTGCCCATTTTGCGCGCCATTCGCGGTGGCGAAGATCGCACCGCAGATGTGGCGCAGCAACCGCCCCTTGTGACCGATGAGAATGCGCGCCTGCGCGAAAAAATTTCAAACGCGGTGCGCAATCGTGCGACCTCTGCGCGGCCAGAGGCGTTGCGGGTCACCGATGGCGTTCCCAATCCTGCCAAGCGCGTGGCGCCACCATTGACCGCACAAAGCCCCTCGCAAATTGCAGGCGAGATTTATCGCGAGGTTCCTCCGCTTTCTACCTCTGCGCGTGTGGCGGATCCACAGATTGCGCAAGACTATGACCCTTATGCCGATGAGGATGACAGCGACAATATTTTCGCCGATGGTTTTGACGATGATGAAAGCTTCAGCGTGTCGCCGCAAGATGAGGATTATACGCCTGTTGCTTCGCATCCTGCCCGCACTGGAGCAGAAGCGCGGCGCGTGGTGCAGCACAGCCCCAAAAAGGCCGCCGCGCCCTCTCGTCAGGCAATGGCGGATGCGCAGCCCTCCTTGCCCTTAGAGGCGCGCGAGATGGAATATGAATTCCCGCCACTCTCTTTGTTGTCCAGCCCGACCACCATTGAACGCTTTCATTTGTCCGATGAGGCCCTCGAAGAAAACGCACGGATGTTGGAAAACGTGTTGGATGATTACGGCGTCAAAGGTGAGATTGTCAGCGTCCGCCCCGGCCCAGTTGTCACGATGTATGAGTTGGAGCCCGCACCAGGCCTAAAGGCCAGCCGCGTGATCGGTCTGGCTGATGATATTGCCCGCTCAATGTCGGCACTCTCTGCGCGGGTCTCAACCGTTCCCGGTCGCTCTGTGATCGGGATCGAATTGCCCAATTCGCACCGCGAAAAAGTGGTTTTGCGCGAAATCTTGTCGAGCCGTGATTTTGGCGATGGAAATCACAAGCTGCCTTTGGCTTTGGGTAAAGAAATCGGCGGCGAGCCTGTTGTGGCCAATCTCGCCAAGATGCCGCATTTGCTGATTGCGGGCACGACAGGCTCGGGGAAATCGGTGGCGATTAACACCATGATCCTCTCGCTGCTGTATAAACTGCGCCCTGAAGAATGCCGCATGATCATGATTGACCCCAAGATGTTGGAATTGTCGGTTTATGACGGCATTCCGCATCTTCTCAGCCCCGTTGTGACTGACCCCAAGAAGGCGGTTGTCGCTTTGAAATGGGTCGTGGGTGAGATGGAAGAGCGCTATCGCAAAATGTCGAAAATGGGGGTGCGCAATATCGAAGGCTATAATGGCCGCGTGCGCGATGCTCTGTCCAAAGGCGAAATGTTCAAGCGCACTGTCCAAACGGGCTTTGACGAGGATACGGGTGAGCCCATCTTCGAAACCGAAGAGTTCAAGCCCGAGGTTATGCCGTTCATTGTCGTGATCGTGGACGAAATGGCCGATCTGATGATGGTTGCAGGCAAAGAGATCGAAGCTTGCATTCAACGCCTTGCACAAATGGCGCGGGCGAGCGGCATTCACTTGATCATGGCGACACAACGCCCTTCGGTGGATGTGATTACAGGCACGATCAAAGCCAATTTCCCTACGCGTATTTCCTTCCATGTGACATCAAAAATCGACAGCCGCACCATTTTGGGCGAGATGGGTGCAGAGCAGCTTTTGGGTATGGGCGATATGCTTTACATGGCGGGGGGTTCCAAAATCACCCGCGTTCATGGCCCCTTTGTCAGTGACGAAGAGGTTGAGGAAATCGTGCGTCATCTGAAATCCTTTGGCCCTCCCGCCTATGCCGCCAGCGTTTTGGATGGCCCTGATGAGGACAAGGAAAGCGATATTGATCTGGTGCTTGGTCTTGGCGGCAATACGGACGGTGAAGATGCGCTGTATGATCAGGCTGTGGCCGTGGTGGTGCGCGATCGGAAATGCTCGACCTCCTACATCCAACGCAAGCTTGGAATTGGCTATAACAAGGCCGCACGTTTGGTCGAACAGATGGAGGAGGCAGGTCTTGTCTCAACCGCCAATCATGTCGGCAAGCGTGAGATTTTAGTGCCTGAACAGGGTTGAGCCCTCGCTGAAATGTGACGTGTCATTGAGGGTGCTTTCGCGCTATGGATGGGGCATGAAAAAACCATTTGTGACCATGGCCGTCTTGGCCGCATTCTTTGCCCTGCCTGCGGCGGCGGCCCCGATTTCCTTGGCAGATTTGTCGGCTTATTTTGCAGGCATTCGCACAGCGGAAGCGCCGTTCACGCAGTATAACGCCGATGGCACCGAGGTGACGGGGCGTCTTTTCATGCACCGCCCGGGGCGGGCGCGATTTGAGTATGATAATAGCGATGTTCTGGTCGTTGTGGGCGGCGGGCAAGTTGCGATTTTTGAAGACCTGACCGATGCGCAGCCCTTACAATATCCGTTAAGCGTCACCCCGCTTGATTTGATTTTGGGTCGCAATGTGTCTCTCGCGACTTCGGATTTGGTGGTTGATCATCGAGAAGCCGAAGATGGCACCACCCGCGTGGTGGCCCGTGATCAAGACCGCCCAGAGGCGGGGGAATTGACGCTGGTCTTTGCGGATGCGCCTGTGCGCCTTGTGCAATGGATGACCCGCAACGAATATGGCGAGACTGTTGTGGTCGCGCTGGGTGATTTCATCTTTGGGCAGGATTATTCGAATTTTCTCTTCAGCCCGACCTTTGAGGCGGAACAGCGCAGCCGTTAGCCTTGGGTCGCGGTGCAGCTTGCCAATTGCCGATCATAGAGCGCGGCGCGCGCTTCGACACGATCTGCCACGCGCATAAGCCATGCTTTGTTGCGATAGGTGCCGCGTGAATAACCACGATGGCCTTCATGATAGGCCAGATATTGGTTGCGCGCATCTGTCAGAGCGATTCCGTTTCGTTCGCGCGAGCGGTTCATATACCACCCCATGAAATCGGTCGCATCGGAGATATCGGTGCGTCTGGCAAACCGCCGACCTGTGTCATCGCGGTATTCATCCCATGTCCCATCAAGAGCTTGGCTGTAACCGAACGCTGAGCTTTGTCGTCCTGCAGGGATGACCCCAAGCGCATAGCGGCGCGGGGTTCGTGCGTTGCTGACGAAACTACTTTCATGGTAGATCGTGGCCATTTGAACCGCGACAGGGACGCCCCAATTGGCCTCGGTGGCCTGCATGGCGCTTAGATAATAGGGGCGTTCTTCAATGATTGCGCAGGCATTATCCACATTGCGTGGTGGGGTGGCTGATCCCACGCAGGCGCCGAGCGCTAACACCAGCGGAAGCAACGCAAAGCGGTTCATATGCCTGATCCTTTATTGGACTGCTCTCTTTTTATGGCGAAATCATACGCCAGTTGCGCCGAAATGAAAATAAATTCCCGCATGATCCGCATCCTTTGTTTCAACAATCTGTTTCGCCTGATCTGCATTGCGGGTCATGGACAAATAAGGGCGACGGGATTACGGTGCGCGACGGATCATAGGGGGTCTAGATGCTCAAACGGCATGCTAAATTCAATCTTGGGCAGGTCGTGCGCCACAAGAAGCACCCGTTTCGCGGGGTGATCTTTGATATCGACACCCAGTTTTCGAATACTGAGGAATGGTATAACTCGATCCCCGAAGATAAGCGGCCCATCAAGGAGCAGCCATTTTACCACCTTCTGGCGGAAAATGATCATAGCTACTATGTGGCCTATGTTTCTGAACAAAACCTTGAGATTGACGATACGGGCGAACCCGTGGATCACCCCGATCTGCCCGAATTGTTCGGTGAGTTTCAGAACGGGGCCTACCCTTTGGATTACCAGCTGAATTGATCTCAATACCCCAAGGCAAGACCGTCTTTACGGGGATCCGAACCTGCGATCAAAAGCCCTGAGCTTGCGTCAATTTTAATGGCTTGCGCGCCGCCAATGGCCCGATAGGGGTCGATCAGCTCATGGCCCAATTTGCGTAAATCATCGGCCACATGCGGGCTATATCCCCGCTCAAGCTGCAATTTGCCCTGATCCGCAAAGCTGCGCGCACCATCAATCGCAGTTTGAACATCCATCCCATAGTCGATGATATTGGTGATCAGGCGCGCGTGGCCCGCGGCCTGATACGCGCCGCCCATGACCCCGAAGGGCATCAAACTTTGGTCAGGGTAGCGTAAGAAGGCGGGAATGATGGTATGCAAGGGACGCTTGCCACCCATGGCTTCATTCGGGTGCCCCTCTTGTAGTGAGAAGCCCGCACCACGGTTTTGATACAAAATACCGAACTTATCAGAAGCATAGCCCGAGCCAAAGGAATGGAAGATCGAATAGATCATTGAGACGGCCATGCGGTTTTTATCAACCACGCTGAGATATACCGTATCCTTATGCACTGCGCCCGAGGCCTGATGTGGGTCAGCCATCGCGCGCGTGGGATTAATCAAGCCTGCCAAGGCCTGTGCGGTTTGATCTGACAGCATATGATCCAAACGGGTCAGGTGATCAGGATCAGAGATAAAACGATTGCGTGCATCATAGGCCAGTTTGGTTGCTTCGGCCTCGATATGGGCGCGGGCTGCCCCGAAAGGATCCATTGCGCCGAGGTCAAACTGGGAAAGGATATTGGCCAACAGCAGCGCGGTTGCACCCTGACCATTGGGTGGCAATTCAATCAAGTCATGATCACGATAGCGGGTCGAGATTGGGGTGACGTAATCGCAGGCTGTGGCCGCGAAATCCTCTAGGCTGTGGCTGCCGCCAAGGGCACGCAGGGAGTTAACCAAATCCTCGGCCACTTCGCCTTCGTAGAACCCTGCACGACCTTCGCGCGCGATGCGGCGCAGCACCACAGCCTGCCCCTTGGCCGTGAACAGCGCGCCAATTTGGGGCGGTTGGTCGTTCCACATATACATGTCGCGGGCCCGACCGCGGAGCGTATCGCGTGCCTCGTCCCAATCGAAAGCCACGCGCGGTGCAACAGGAATGCCATGTTCGGCGTAGAAGATCGAAGGGGCGAGGATGTCTTCAAGCGGCAATGTCCCATGATCTTGGTGAAGGCGGCAAAACCCATCAACGGCCCCTGGCACGGTGACGGCATTGATATTGTCGAGCGGAATAGAGCGATGCCCTGCCGCACGCAGCGCTGCCGCATCCAACGCCTTTGGCGCGCGGCCCGATGCATTTAGGCCAATAATATCCTTCTGACCCTCATAGGACACCATGGCGAATAAATCGCCGCCAAGCCCCGTTGATTGTGGCTCGCAGAGCCCCAAGAGGATCGCTGTGGCAATGGCCGCATCCATCGCATTGCCGCCCTGTTCCAAGATTTGCACGCCTACTTTGGCAGCGAGCGGGTGCGAGGTTGCAACCGCCCCTTGGGTGGTAATCAAGGCTGAGCGCCCTTGCTTCTGGAAATCACGCATCATTGTCCCTGCTCCTGCCGAAAGGATTTTAGCAAAACTAGCGGGAATGGGGGGCGCTGCAAGTGGTCAAGAACCCCGATGATGCGTAACAAGTGGGGGCGATAAAAACGCACCATCGGGGGAAGCATTAGCGCTACCCTGCTTTAATGGCTGCGAATTTGGCCGCGGCTATGATCAGACCAAGGTGATTTTGTGGCAGTGTTGGCCAAATTTAGACAAGTCCACAGGCCAATTGCGGGCTTTGTTCCAATTCAGCTGCAATGGTTAGGAAAAGATGATTTTCTAAATCGCGCCGTTCATATTGGACGTCTTACGCAATCGCGCGGATCAGGCCCCAGCCAAATCCACCTTCGGGCAGTTCATCAAAGGCAAAGCTGTCAGGGTCGCGGAACCCACCAAGAGGGGGTGTCAGGTTCGGCATCGCGCGCCCTTTATCGGTGATATGACATTGCACATCTGCGCCCCGACAGGAAATCGCTGTCAAAATGCGTCCATCATCGGCCCCTGCATAAGCGTGTTCGCAAATATTGTTCAGCGCTTCCGCCAAGACCAATTCAACATTTAAGCACTGGCCTTCATCAAGGTCGCATTCGCGCAGATAGGTGCAAATTTGCGCCAATGTTTGCCGCACCGACTGGGGATGGCTTGTCAAACTCCACATCATATCGTTGCGCCCCCGCATGCTTGAATATCTATCCCTGTTGTCATGCGCTTTGGTTCAGCGCTGCGGTCTTATTTGGGTGAATTGCAAAGACTTTATCCATCGCCGTCAGGCGCAGCACCTTATCCACCAACGGGGAGAGGCTTGTCAGTTCAAGTTGCCGATCCTGCCCAAGGGATTTGCGCATGGCGACAAGCGTGCCAAGACCGCTGGAATCTAGGAAGGTCACATCTTCCATATCTAAAATGACCCGCGCACCTTCGGTTTTTGCGGTGGCTTGTCGAAAGGCATCACGAAAGGCCAAGGCAGCGGCAGCATCCACCCGACTGGCGCAAACCTTTACGATCAACCCGTCAGGGATGGGTTCAATATCCACACGCACATCCATTTCATCACCTATGGCGAGGGTAACACAACCAAAAGGCTAGTCCGAATTCCTTGCTGAAAGATTACCAAGCGCAGCTTTCTTCGCCGTGCAGGATGGCCTATATCGAGGCGAAGTATTAAGAGGCCCGCGATGGATTATCCGACCCTAGCCGCAACGATTGACAGCCTGACTCATGGCGAAACCGATCAAATCGCCCTGATGGCCACCATCGCCTGCGAGGTGTATCACGCCGATGCGCGGTTTGATTGGGTTGGGTTCTACCGCGTCACCGCGCCCGAAACTCTTAAAATTGGCCCCTATCAGGGGGGGCATGGGTGCTTGGTGATCCCGTTTTCGCGCGGGGTCTGCGGGGCCTGCGCGCGCAGTCGCGCCCCGCAATTGGTTGCAGATGTGAATGCGTTTCCAGATCACATTGCGTGTTCAAGCAGCACCTTGTCCGAACTGGTCTTGCCCGTTTTTGAGGCTGACGGCGCGTTAATTGCGGTTTTTGATATCGACAGCGATCAGGCGGATGCCTTTACCGAAACGGATGTGCAGGAATTAAGCAAAATTCTCGCCCATGTTTTCGCGCGGAGCTGACCTATTTATCAGGAAGCGGTGGCATTGGGTCAGGGGCGATTTCCTCGAAATCGAAATTATCAAGCTTGATCGCCCGTTTGCCTGCGCGTTCTGCGGCGATTGAAATATCATCAATATCTTTGCGCGCCTGCCCGAAATGGGTGTTCAACTTATTCACCCGCTCAAACACCAGTTCCACATCACGATGCAACAGGCCCAGTTGTTTGCGGATCGCGCCCGCTTGCTCGCGCATCCGTGCATCTTTGAGAACCGCCCGCATCGTGTTGAGCGTGGCCATGCAGGTGGTGGGGGATACAATCCAGACCCGTGCCGCGAACCCTTCGCGGACAATCTCAGGAAAATTGGCGTGCAATTCGGCATAAACCGCTTCGGATGGCAGGAACATCAGCGCGCCATCGGCGGTTTCACCCTCAAGAATATAGCGCTCAGAAATTGCCTTGATATGGCCGCGCACAGATGTGCGAAAGGCGCGGGCGGCGTCTTGGGTTTCTTGTGCGGTCTTTGCTGCGCGCAATGCCTCATAGGCCTCTAGCGGGAATTTGCTGTCGATCACAATCGGGCCAGGGGGTTTAGGCAGATGGATCAAGCAATCGGCGCGCTTGCCGTTTGAGAGGGTCGCTTGGAACGCGTAGCTGTCACTGGGCAGCGCCTTTGAGACAATATCATTGAGCTGAATTTCGCCAAATGCGCCGCGCGTTTGCTTGTTTGAAAGAATGTCCTGAAGGCCCAAAACATCGCCTGACAGTTTCTCAATCTTGGCCTGCGCGCGGTCGATTTGTTCGAGCTTCTGCTGTAATTCCCCAAGGCTGCGGGCTGTGCGCGTTGATGTGCCGTGCAGCGTCTCACTCATGCCCTTTTGCACTTCCTCAAGGCGGCGCTCCATGGCCTGCAACATCTGTGCTTGGGTCTTGGATTGCAGATCGACCACTTGCGCAAGCCCGCCCGATAGTTGCTGTTGCCCATCGGAAAGAGATTGCACCCGTGCTTCAAGACCGCCAAGGTTGCGGGCCAAGGGTTCCATCATTGCAGCCGATCGATTGGCCGCTTTCACCCCTACAAGGATCACCCAAAAAAGGGCAATGAGGATCACCCCTCCAATGAGTGCGCCAAGGATTATTGGATTGGACAGATCAAGCTGCATCACTCACCTGCGGCCAAAAAGTTTTTCAATATCGCTCAAGGCAAGTTCCACATATGTGGGGCGGCCATGGTTGCATTGACCAGAATGCGGGGTGGCCTCCATTTCGCGCAAAAGCGCGTTCATCTCTTCCACGCGCATTGCACGCCCCGAACGGATGGATCCGTGACAGGCCACGCGTGACAAGATCGCCTCAATCCGAGCCTGCACCATTTGGCTTTCGCCCATATCGGCAATCTCGTCCAAAATATCGCGCAGCAGTGCCTCGCTGTTGACCGCACCCAGAATGGCAGGGGTTTCGCGCACGGCAAGTGCGCCTTCGCCAAAGGGCTCAATGATCAGACCAAATTGCGCAAGACTGTCAGCGTGATCCAGAAGAATGGCGGCATCAGGCCCAAGGGTCACAATATCAGGGATCAGCAAAGCCTGCCGCGCCACGCCGTTGGTGGCCATCTGTTTTTTCAGCCGCTCATAAACCAAGCGTTCATGGGCGGCGTGTTGATCCACGATCACAAGGCCCGTGGCGGTTTGGGCGATGATGTAATTCTCATGCAGTTGCGCCGCGGCCGCCCCCAAAGGATGGCTGTTTTCGGCAAAAGAGGGCGCGATTTCAGAATCTGCCACGCGGTGGGATGGGGCGTCAAATTGGGGGGCTGTTTCAGAGAGGCCAACCTGTTCGGGCGCTTGAAACGCATAGGCGCTGCGATAGGTGCTGGGCCGCGTTTGTGGTGCCGAGTAGCCACCTTGATAGACCTGCTGCGGCGCGCTGCCCTCGGGGCGCATGGCGCCCAAGGTTTCTGCGGCCACTGTGCTTGATGCGCGATGGCCCGCCTCGGCCAAGGCATGGCGCAAACTCGAGACAATCAACCCCCGCACGACACCCGCTTCACGGAACCGCACTTCTGCCTTTGCAGGATGCACATTCACATCCACCCGTTCAGGCGGGCATTCGATAAAGAGCGCCGCAGCAGGGTGGCGATCGCGGCTGAGGAAATCGGCATAAGCCCCACGCAGCGCCCCGATCAAAAGCTTGTCGCGCACGGGGCGACCATTGACGAAAAGATATTGCGCCACCGCAGAGCCGCGAGAATAGGTTGGCAGGGCTGCCAGACCGATGAGGCGGATTTCCTCGCGGGTTGCGTCAATCTGAAGGGCGTTATCCACGAAATCGCGGCCCATTACTTGGCCCAATCGACTGGAAAGCGCATCAAAGAGATCCCCTGTTTCGGGATCAACGGAAAACAGAGTGCGGCGGCCATCGCTGCAATCAATCAATTGGACTCCAACGCTGGGCTCGGCCATGGCGAGGCGTTTGACGACATCGGTGATTGCTTGGGTTTCGGCGCGTTCGGTTTTGAGGAATTTCAGTCGCGCGGGGGTTGCGAAAAACAGATCGCGCAACTCCACCACCGTGCCAAGTGACATGGAGGCGGGTTTGATCCGCTCTTGCCGTCCACCCGAGACAGAGATCTCATGACCATCCTCACCAGCTGCGCGGCTGGTGATGGTCAGGCGGCCAACCGCGCCCAAACTGGGCAGCGCCTCGCCACGAAAGCCGAAACTTTGAATATTCAACAGGTCTGAGCCGTCAATCTTAGATGTCGCAT
>Ga0181588_10000384_pt1 | contig 39850 bp, 36 predicted proteins | sample 071ome_26_FD_148607 | JGI IMG/M metagenome (GOLD analysis project Ga0181588, IMG submission 148607) | Coastal salt marsh microbial communities from the Groves Creek Marsh, Skidaway Island, Georgia - 071409BT metaG (spades assembly) | ecosystem: Environmental > Aquatic > Marine > Intertidal zone...
ATCTTGATGTATCACCGCTTCGGCGAAACCGATTATCCCAGTACCAACGTGCAACTGGCGCAGCTCGACGCCCATATAAAGACCCTGCAGGACGGGAACTTCACGGTCCTCCCGCTGCCCGACATCGTCGCCGCCTTCAAGCGGGGCGAGGCGCTGCCCGATCGCACCATCGCGATCACCATCGACGATGCCTTTCGCTCGATCTACGAGATCGCCTGGCCCAAGTTCCGCGAGGCCGGATTTCCCTTCACGGTTTTCGTCGCGACCGATCTCGTCGATCGCGGGCACGGCAACTACATGACATGGGATCAGATTCGCGAACTCCACAACGCCGGGGTGACGATCGGCAATCACTCCGTCACCCACCCCCACTTGCCGGATCGCGACATGGACGCGGTCCGCCGCGAGATCGTGAATGCCCAAACACGCCTCACCGAAGAGCTCGGCGTTGCCCCGACCCTGTTCGCGTATCCGTTCGGGGAAACCTCGCGCAAGATCGCCGACCTGGTCGCCGAACTCGGTTTCGCGGCGGGCTTCGGGCAGCATTCGGCCGTCGCTTTTGCCGAACACGACCGCTTCTACCTGCCACGCTTTGCGCTGAACGAGAATTTCGGGGGCGCCGAGCGGTTCAACTTGATCGTCAATTCGCTGCCTTTGCGCGCGATGGATTTGACGCCCGCCGACCCGACGCTCCGGGGCAACAACCCGCCGGCGTTCGGTTTTAGTTTGGATCCCGCACCGGGCGATATCGGTCGGCTCAATTGCTTTGCCTTTGCGCAGGGTGGGGCGATCGACCTCACGCTGCAACGCCTCGGCGGCACTCGCGTCGAAGTTCGCCTTGCCAAGCCGATTCCGCCAGGGCGCGGGCGCATCAACTGCACCATGCCCGCCCACGACGATCGCTGGCGGTGGTTTGGGATGCAGTATTACGTCCCGGCCCGCTAAACTCGCGGGATGAAAAACCATCTCAAGGAAAAGCTGCGCCGCGGCGCAACGGCGATCGGCTGCTGGGTCGGGCTCAACAGCCCGGCGGTAACCGAAGTTCTAGCCAGCGCCGGCTACGACACGCTGCTGATCGACTACGAACACGGCGAGGGTACGGTCGCCGATTTGGTCCATCACCTGCGCGCGGCCCAGGGGTCGGAGACCACGATTCTGGTCCGCGTGCCGAGCGATGCGCCGCAAGAAATCAAACGCGCGCTGGATGCCGGCGCCGGTGGGGTCATGGTGCCGGGCGTCGAAACCGGAGCCCAGGCTCAAAGGATCGTCGATCTCTGCCGCTATCCGCCTGAGGGGACCCGCGGCGCCGCAGGTTTCATCCGGGCCGCTCGCTATGGTCGGGCGTGGCCCGACTATCAGGCCACCGCCAACGACGCCGTCATGGTCTTGTGTCAGATCGAATCGCGCGCCGCGGTCGACCGAATCGCCGAGATTGCCGTGCCGGGCGTCGATTGTCTTTTCCTGGGGCCGATGGATCTGTCGGGCAGCATCGGCAAGCTGGGGCAGTTCGACGACGCGGACGTGCAGGCACTGCGCGCCGAAGCCGAACGCGCGATCTTGGCGACGGATGCGGTACTGGGCACGATCGAAACGTCGCCCGGCGGCGGCGACCGACTCGCCGCACAGGGCTATCGCCTTGTGTTCACGACAAGCGATGTGGCGCTGCTGCGCCGCGCGCCGTCGAAGTCCTAAAGAAAAAACGCCCTTAGCTGTCGAGCGGCGGACGGGTATCCGACCCAAGCCGCGCGCCGTCGAGGCGATCGAGCTTGTTGGTTTTGATCAACCCGAGGATCGACGCGACGTATTTCTCGCCACGCTGCGAGTACCGCGTCAGCGTTTTGGCCAGAACGCGCGAGTCGATCTCTCGACCGGCCTGCCGCATCGCCGCCCGTTCGCGACGGAACTCGCGATAGGCACGGTGGTTGTTGAGGTTCTGCATGTACTGGCGCACCGATTCCGCGAGGGTCGCAAACGCTTTGACTTCGTGCCGCGCACCGTCTTCGCGATCTTTCGGCACGATGCCGGCGCCTTTGCTGAACGTCCACTGACCGAAAACCGCGTTGCCGTGCAACGCAAACCGCGATGTGCCCCAACCGGATTCTTCGATGCCCTGCGCCAACGCAAGGCCGACCGGCACGACGTCGTGGCGATGCAGCAAGGCGCCGAGATCCCGGGGGTCGAGATCGTAGGCCCGGGTCAGGCGGTCCAACCACGCGCCGTCCTTGGCGCTGATCGTTTCGCCGGCCGACAGCCGCGCCCGTAGCGCTTCGATCCGCGCACGGTCCTCGAGGATTTCTTCGTTGGTCCGGAGGACCAGCGGCAGCATCGAGCGGATGAACACCGATTTGCGGACCGGTACCGCGCGGATCGCCGGCAAATCCTTGGGCAACTGGGTAAGGAATACGCGCGGCACCTCGTACGCGCCGTCGTGTGCCGATTCGAGCGTGTAGCCCAGGCGGTCGTATTCGTCGATTAGGCTGGCGGCATCGGGCACCGGCACGGCCTGCCCGGAATAGGCGGCCAGCGCACGCACGCCCGGACCCACGAGGCGGGGACCTGTCGGCGCCGCAACGGCGGAGAACACGTCGGCGCCAGGCGCCGGACGGGCTGCGTAGGCAAGTTCGTCGATGGGACTAGGGCCGGCGTATACCGCCAAACCAAAAAACACTGAAAACCCAACCCCGACCCTGATCGTCGTCACGCCGAACCCGTGGCGAAGAGTCGTCATGGTATTTGTCTCAAAATTCCCCAAAATCGCTGAGGCGCAATATAAGGGGTTCAGATAGGGGGACAACCACTACAGAGGGTTTTTGAGCGCCCCAAATCCCCTATCGTGGACCGGCCATTTGACCGATCCGGGCATCATCGACGGGGAGATATTGCCAATTGGTTAACAGGTTAACGGGCGGTGTTGAAAACCCATGTGAGCGCCCGCCATGCGAACACGCCAAAGTTGTCCACAACTTTTTTTGTGTGATGGGGCCTAGGTCAGCAGATCGAGCTGGTCGTCCGACAGGTTGCCGGGCACGACGGTGACCGGCACGCGCATCGCGCCGGATATTTTACCGGCGAGCTGGCTGACCAAAGGTCCCGGTCCGTCGGAGCCTGTACCGGCGCCGAGCACGAGTATGCGGATCGTCGCGTCTTCGTCGATCAGCTTCATCACCACGTCGCTGATCGGGCCTTCGCGCACGACGAGTTCGGGCAGTATTTCGGATTGTTGCTGCACCTCGGCCGCGAGCGACTTCAGGAGCGTCTCGGCCTCTTCGCGCGCCTCTTCGCGCATGCGCTCTTCAACCGCCAACCAATGTTGGAAATCGACCGGGTCGATGACCCGCAACAACGTCACGCCCGCACCGGTGCGCTGCGCGCGGCGCCATGCGAAGCGCAACGCCTTGCGGCATTCGGGCGTGTCGTCGACAACGACAAGAAACTGACGGGCTTGTGGGACTTCGTTCATATTCGGGCGACCCAATGAAACGTCCCGGTAACTTGAACCGATAAAATCCTTCGCTGCAAGCGTGCCGACGAACCGCGGCTCAGGGACGCAGAAAGCCGACGATGTCCTGGACGTCGCGCAAGATCGGGGCCGCCATCGCCTGGGCGCGATCCGCACCGTCGCGCAAGACGCCGTCTATGTAAGCCGGATCGTCCAACAGGCGTCGCATCTCGGCGGTGATCGGCGACAGCTTCGCAATCGCAAGATCGGCCAGCGCATTCTTGAAACCCGAAAACTGCGCACCGTCGAATTCGGCGCACACCGCGTCGCGACTGACGTCGGCGAGCGCGGCGTAAATCCCGATAAGATTGTTGGCCTCGGGACGTTCAGTCAGTTCGCGCGCCGAACCCGGCAACGGCATCGGATCGGTGCGGGCTTTGCGAATCTTTTGCGCAATTAGATCGGTGTCGTCGGTGAGGTTGATCCGGGTGTAATCGGATTCGTCCGATTTGCTCATCTTTTTGGTGCCGTCGCGCAGGTTCATCACACGCGTCGCCTCGCCGAAGATCAGCGGTTCGGTCAGCGGGAAAAACTCCACGCCATAGGTATCGTTGAACGAACCTGCGATGTCGCGAGTCAGTTCGAGGTGTTGCTTCTGATCCTCGCCGACCGGCACGTGCGTCGCCTTATACGCCAGGATGTCGGCCGCCATCAGCACGGGATAGATGTATAGGCCCGCCGAGGCGTTCTCGCGATTCTTCCCGGCCTTGTCCTTGAACTGCGTCATGCGATTGAGCCAACCGATCTTCGTAACGCAGTTGAAAATCCACGCCAGCTCGGCATGCGCCGTCACTTGCGATTGGTTGAAGACGATCGACCCCTTGGGGTCGATCCCCGACGCAATCAAGCTTGCCGTAACCTCGCGCGTGCTGGCGCGCAGCGTGGCGGGATCTTGCGGCTGCGTGATGGCGTGTAGGTCGACAACGCAATAGATGCATTCGTAGTCGTCTTGCAGGCGCGCCCAGTTGCGGATCGCCCCGAGGTAATTGCCGAGATGCAAATTGCCTGTCGGTTGGACGCCGGAGAAGATTCGTTTGGATGCCGTCATCGGCCTGCACCTTGAAAGAAGAAGGCCGGTTTATGACGCGGTTGGCAAAGCCGGGTCAAGCCGAGGCCCGTGGCCGACGCAACAACGTGCGCAACTCGCCCAGCCGCATCGCCCCGCTGACGTGGGCGGCGACGCCGTAAACAACCAAACCCAAGACCACCAAACCGGCCAATGCCGCAATCCGCGTGCCCGACGCGTCCATCATAGCGGCGGCGGCAAGCCCCTCGCGGGCAAGCCACAGCACGGCGGCCATCAAGATGGTGACGCCGACAATCCGGATCAGACGGCTGCGCAACCGCGCATCCGTCGTCAGATGTCCCCGGCGCCGCAGCCCACGGGCCAACAAGCCGGCGTTGAGCCATGCCGCGATCGCCGTCGCCAACGCGAGCCCGACGTGTTGCAGCGGCCAAATCAGGATCAGGTTCAACACGAGATTGACGACCATCGCGGCGATGGCGATGCGCACCGGCGTCTTGGTGTCCTTGCGGGCGAAATAGCCCGGCGTCAACACCTTGATCAACACGTATGCCGGCAACCCCAAGACGTAGCCCATCAACGCCCAGGCAGTCGCGGTGCTCGCGACCGCATCGAACGCACCGCGCTCGAACAACGCGCCGACCACCGGCAACGCCAAGACCAGCAGCGCCGCGGTGGCAGGCAGGGTGAGAAACAACGCCACTTCGATGGCCCGGTTCTGACTGTTGGCGGCGCCCGCTGCATCGGCCGCCGCCACCTGACGCGACAAGAGCGGCAGAAGAGCGGTTCCCACCGCAATCCCGATCACCCCCAACGGCAATTGATTAACCCGGTCGGCGAAGTAGAGAAACGAGATGGATCCTTCAGGCAGCAGCGAGGCGATGATGATGTCGGTCAACAAGTTGATCTGCACCACGCCGGCCCCGATCGCGGCCGGCAGCATCAGCCACAGCAATTCGCGCACCCGTGGCGTCAGGCGCGGTCGCGGCAAGCGCAATCGGTAGCCAGCGCGCGCCAAGGCAACGAACACCCAAACGAATTGAATGACGCCGGCCGTCGCAACGCCCCATGCCAAAGCGTGACCGGGTGTTTCGAACGACTGCGCGGCCAAGCCTAGGAACGCGATCAAGGTGAGGTTCAGCAAGATCGGCGTCGCGGCCACGGCGGCAAAGCGCCCGATGCTATTGAGAATACCGCCCGCCAACGACACCAAACTGATGAACAAAAGGTAGGGGAACGTCAGACGCGTCAGCGCCACCGTGAGATCGAACTTGGCCGGTTCGTCCACAAAGCCTGGCGCCAAGCCGTACATCGCCAGCGGCATGACGATCTGCAGCGCGGTAACGAAGACAAAAAGCGTCAGCAACAGGACGGCCAGCGCCTGCTCGGCGAAGGCTTGCGCTGCGGTTTTGCCTTCTTGCTCGAGGATGCCGGAGAACAGCGGCACGAAGCCGGCGTTGAACGCGCCTTCGGCGAAGAGGCGGCGGAAGAAATTGGGCAGTTTGAAGGCGACGAAAAACGCGTCGGCGACCGGACCAGCGCCCAAGATCGCCGCGATCAGAATGTCGCGGGCAAAGCCCAAGACCCGGCTCACCATGGTGTAGCCGCCGATCGTGGCGACGGCGCGCGCCAGATTCATCGGCGCGCGCTCCGCGGAAACCGTCGGATCATGAGCATTTGGCGTTCAGGGGCATCCTGGTATCGTGCGGGCGTTCAATTGACCACATCGGCTCCCCGCATTGAATAGCAAAAGCCCCGGCGGCATCACGCTGCTGTTGATCTTGGCCGCTTTGTCGGCCTCCGCGCCGATGTCGGTGGACATGTACTTGCCCGCGTTCCCGACCCTTGCCCAGGATCTGATGACCGATTCGGGCCAGGTGCAACAGACTCTGAGCGCCTTTCTGCTGGGATTTGCCGTCGCGCCGATCGTGTGGGGGCCGCTGTCGGATCGATTCGGTCGCAAGCCGATCTTGTATACCGGGTTAGCCATTTTTGTGGCCGCCAGCATCGGCGGCGCGCTGGCCGGCTCGATCGACATCTTGATCGCGTTTCGTTTCCTGCAGGCTCTCGGGGGGTCGGCCGCCGCTTCGCTGGCCCGGGCGATCGTTCGTGACCGTTACGACCGCGACGAAGCGGCCCGCACGCTGTCGCTGTTGTTCGTGGTCATGTCGATCGCGCCGATGGCTGCACCGATCCTCGGTGGTCAGGTCTTGGTGATTTTCGGCTGGCGCGCGATCTTCTGGGCGCTCGCCGGATTCGGCGTGCTATGCCTCGCGATCACGGTCTATCCGCTGCGCGAAACGCTGCCGGCGGAACGCCGCACGACCCATCATGTCGGCGAAATGGCCAAGTCCTATGGCGCGTTGATCGGCAACAAGCGCTATCTCGGTTACGCCTTTTGCCAAGGTCTGAGCTTTGCCGCGATGTTTGCCTATATCGCCGGCTCGCCCTTTGTGGTGATCGAATTGTTCGGCGTGGCGCCCGAACTCTACGGCTTTTTGTTTGCCGCCCATGTCGTGGCCCTGATGGTCGGCAGCTACATCAACAGCCGTCTCGTCACGCGGATCGGCGTGGACCGCATGCTGGCGGCCGGCACCGTTGGCATTGCGGTCGGCGGCGTCTTGGTGTTTCTCGCCGGCTTGTTCACCGTCCCCTTGGCGGCGCTAATCGGCGCGGTCGTCGTGATGATGTTGTTCGTCACCATGATCGGGGCCAACGCCACCGCGGGCGCGCTGAGCGAGTTCCCCCACATGGCGGGCACGGCATCGGCGTTTCTCGGCATGACGCAGTTTGCGATGGGCGCCGGCGCCGGCGCCTTGGTCGGGGTTTTCCACGACGGCACGGCGATGCCGTTGGTCGTTGTGATGATGGCGAGCGGCCTGTTGGCGCTGGTTGTCCGGATGACTTTTTTGGGCCGCCGCCAAGCCGTCTGAGCCGTTACTCGGCGGCTGCGAGCGCGGCGCGTTCGGCCCCGGCACGCAATGCACCCAAGATCTGATCGCGGATTTTCTCGCGCTTGCCCTCGTGGGTGATCTTCAGACCGAAGACGTCTTTGACATAAAAGACATCGACCGCGCGTTCGCCGTAGGTCGTGATCTGCGCGCTGGCGATCGACAGACCGGCGCCAGAAATCGCCTGCGTGATGTCGTACAGAAGACCAGCCCGGTCGAGGGCGTTGACCTCGATAACGGTGTGCACGTGGGAGGCGCTGTTGTCGATCAGCACGCGCGGTTGTACCGAAAAGACGTTGGCGCGCTCGGGCCATCGATTGGGCCGCCGCGCCAGCGCCTCGGCCAAACGCAACCGACCGCCCAGCACCTCTTCGATGTTCGTGCGCAACCGTTCCCGCTTGCCTTGTCCCGCGAAGGGGCGACGCTCCTGATCCTGCAGCCAGAACGTGTCGATCGCCATGCCGTCGGAGGAAGTGTGGATGCGGGCATCGACGATACTGGCCCCGGTTAAGGCGATCGCGCCGGCCAACTGAGAGAAAAGCCCGGGGTGATCGGGCGTATAGACCGACAGCTCGGTCACCGCGGCGAAGTCGTCGACATGGCTACCGATCGCTAGGCGTTGCTCGCGGGCATCCGCATCGCGAATCAACTGCGCGTGCCGGGCATGCGTCGCGGTATCGAAGCCCAACCAATAGGGGCGATAGAAGCGTTCGGTATATGCCTCGAACTCGGCCACGGGCCAATCGAGGTCCGCGCGCAGGGCCGCGACTGCTTCGTCGCGACGCGCAGCGCCGGTGCGTTCATCGAACACGCCGGTGATCGCATCGCGCGTCGCATTGTAGAGATCGCGCAGGAGTTCGCCCTTCCAGCCGTTCCACCGTCCTGGCCCCACCGCACGAATATCGGCCACCGTGAGAATCAACAGAAGCCGCAAACGCTCGACGCTCTGCACCTGTTCTTTGAAGTCGAGCACGGTTTTGGGGTCATGGACGTCGCGCTTAAAGGCGGTATGGCTCATCGACAAATGCCAGCGCACCAACCACGCCGCGGTTTCGACCTCGTCCGCGTCGAGACCGAAGCGGGGCCCGAGCTCGTGCACGACCTCTTCGCCGAGCACCGAATGATCGCCGCCGCGGCCCTTCGCGATATCGTGCAACAGCACAGCCACATACAGCGCCCGGCGCGATTGGATGTCGTCGATCAAGCTGCTGGCCAGCGGGTGGTCGGCCTTGAGGGCGCCGGCTTCGATTTGGTGCAGCACGCCGATCGCTCGGATCGAGTGCTCGTCCACAGTGAACACGTGGTACATGTCGTGCTGCATCTGAGCTACGACCCGACCGAAGTCGGGCACGAATTGCCCCAGAACCCCCGCCTCGTTCATGCGGCGCAGCGTCTTCTCGGGCGCTTTGCGGCTAGTCAGGATGTTCAGAAATAGCGCGTTGGCGTCGGCGTCCTGGCGGATGTCGTCGTCGATGCGTTTGAGCGCACGGGTGATGTACTTGATGGCGTCTGGGTGAATGTCTCGATCGTGCTCTTGGGCCACCGCAAAAAGCCGTAGCATCGCCACGGGGTCGTCTTCGAAGGTCGCGGGATCATCCACGGTGAGGCGTCCGCCATCGTCAACAAAGCCCTCGAGTTCGCGCCGGAACAACCCCAGTCGACCGAGCGCCAAAACGGGCTTTCGCCGCTGTTGGTTTTCGAGGCTTGCGCAAAAAATGCGGGTGAGATCGCCGACCTCCTTCGCCACGAGGTAATAGTGCTTCATGAATCGTTCGACGTTCGAGGTGTGCCCCTTGTCGCGGTAGCGCAGCTGGCGCGAAATATCGGGTTGGACATCGAACGTGAGACGCTCCTCGGCGCGACCGGCGGTGTAGTGCAGCGTGCACCGCACCGCCCACAGGAAATTCTCTGCACGCCGAAAACGGCGCAATTCGGCCGCCGTCAGCACCTCGAGACCCACAAGGCCTTCGATATCGCGGATGTCGTAAACGTACTTGGCGATCCAGAACAGCGTGTGCAGATCGCGCAGGCCGCCCTTGCCGTCTTTGACGTTCGGTTCGACGAGGTAGCGCGAATCGCCCAAACGTTTGTGACGTTCGTTGCGCTCTGCCAGCTTCGCTTCGACGAAATCATGCCCGGTGCCCTCGATGACCTCTTTGGAAAAGCGACCGTGGAGGTCGTCGTAAAGGGCCCGGTCGCCCCATACATAGCGTGCTTCGAGGATCGCGGTGCGGATCGTCACGTCGCTTTTCGCCAACCGGATGCAGTCGTCGACGGACCGCGTCGACTGGCCGACCGTCAGCCCGAGATCCCAAAGAAAATAGAGCAGGTATTCGACGACCTGTTCGCCCCACGCGGTGAGCTTGTAGGGATAAAGAAACAGGAGATCGACATCCGAGTAGGGCGCCATTTCCGAGCGGCCGTAACCGCCGACCGCGACCATCGACAATCGCTCCTGCGGCGTGGGGTTGGTCGCGCGGTAGACGTCGAGCGAAGCATGGTCGTACAGCGTGCGTACGATCTGATCGACAAGAAACGCATTGGCCCGCGCCGTCTCGAGGCCAGCACGATGGGCTTCGAAGCGCGCTTGGATGGTGCGGCGCCCGCGCTCCAACGTCTCGCCGACAAGGGCCAGCACCGCCGCACGTGTTTTCGTGCTGCGCGGAGAATCCTGCGCCGCGATGTCGGCGATCGCCGCGGCCAGATGGCGGCGGTCGATAATGTCGCGCTGAGCGGTGATTGGGGCCATGAATCCGGTCGGCGGCACACGGGGGCCGCCTTATCGTCAAGATAGGCGCGGTACGGGGCCGCTGCACGCTAAAATCGGCTTCAATCGCTTTACCCCGCGCCCTAGCGGGCTATAGGCTGGCCCGCCCCTCGGGGAAAAAGGAGATAACGCATGAATTCGACCGACGCCCCGGCGCGTTCGCTCGCCTTTCCGCTCGTCCTGCTGGTCGGCGGCGGCATCATTTACGCGACCTTCTTTTCGGCCAACCGCATCGCGGTGGACGGCGGCGTACCGTCGATGGCGCTGGCGTTCTGGCAGTCCTTCTTCGGCGCGGCCGGTCTTCTTGTGGTCTCGTTGCTGCTAAGAGATCTCCCCAAGTTGAGCGCGGCGCACCTGCGCCAATACGGGTTTACCGCGATCTTCGCCTTCTCCATTCCGTTGGTCGCGCTCGCTTTCGCTGCACCAAAATTGCCGGCCGGCCTGCTGACCCTGACTCTGACCCTGACCCCGGCGCTAACCTACGTTTTCGCATTTTTGGTCCGGCTCGAACGGTTCAACATCTGGAGCACCGGCGGCTTGGTCGCAGGTTTGACCGGGGTTGTCTTGATCGTGGAGCCGTGGAACTGGGGCGACCTCGGCGGCGATGTGTCGGGCCTGTGGTTTCTCGTCGCGCTGATCGCGCCATTGGGCTATGCCGCGAACAACGTGGTGGTGGCGCTTATTCGACCAGCCGAATCGACCACCTTGCAGCTTTCGACGGGCGTGCTGGTGTTCGCGACCGTTGTCATGTTTCCGTTCATGTGGGCAATCGACGGCCTTTACTTCTTTGAGGGCGCGACCACCGCTGGGATCGGCGGCACCGTCTGGGCGGGCGTAACCGATATCGTGATCTTCCTTGTACTGTTCGAGGTCATCCATCGAGCCGGCCCGGTTTTCTTCTCTCAGTTCAATTACATCGTGACGGCGGCCGGAATTATTTGGTCGTTCATCATTTTTCAAGACAGCTTTGCGCCCATCGTGTGGTTGGCGATCGCGTTCATGGCGGTAGGTTTGTTCCTCGCCAACCGCGGCACCAACCAATCGATTCGAGAACGCGAAGCCCAGCAAGCAGCGAAGGAATAGCCATTGACCGATTCCGACACCACGGCCCGCCCGTCTGGCGGCGCCGCACCGAAAGAGGTGCCCTCGCTCCTTGTGCCGTGGCTGTTGTTGGTCGGCGGCGCGACGATCTACGGCAGTTTCTTCAGCGCCAGTAAGTTCGCCGCCGAAGGCGGCGTGCCGTTCATGGCCTTTACGTTCTGGCAATCGGCGATCGGTGGCGTGGTCTTGCTGGTGATTGCCACACTCACCGGCAACTTGCCGCGGATGCGGCGCGACCATTTGATGTCGTATGCCGTCACCTCGCTGTTGGGCGTGGTGTTGTCGGTTATCGTGCTGGCCTTCGTCGCCAGCAAATTGCAGGCCGGAGTCATCACGCTTGCGATCACGTTGACGCCCGGGATGACCTATTTGTTTGCCGTCCTCGCCCGCGTCGACCGCTGGCGCCTGTTGAGTTTGTTGGGCTTGGCGCTCGGCCTCGCGGGGATCGCGTTGTTGGTCATCCCCGAGGGCGGTCTGCCGAGCGGCGATTCCGCGTTGTGGGTGATCTTGCTGATGGTGGTGCCGGTGTGTTTTGCCGCCAACAATGTCTTCGTCGCCGTGGTCCGGCCCCCGGAAGCGACCTCAATCATGCGCGCGACAGGTTTGGTTGTCGGCGCCGCGATCATCTCGTTCGTCCTGATGATGATGACCGACGGGTTCTTTCCGTTTTGGGAGATGCCCGGCATGGGCTTCTGGGGCGTAGTGTGGGCGGGCGGCATCAACAGCATTACCTTCTTTTGTATGTTCGAGATCATTCGGCGCGCGGGGCCGGTGTTCTTCGCGCAATACAACTACGTCATCGTGATTGCCGGCCTGGTGTGGTCGCAGTTGATCTTCGACGAAGCGTTGGGCACGTGGTTCTGGGTAGCCTTTGCCGCCATGCTGGCTGGGCTCTATTTCGCCAACCTTGGCGCCAAGCGCGGCATGCAAGAAGCCGCAGCCGCATAAGCCAATGAACGCCTCGCCCCCGGCACCGGCGGGCCTGCTCCTGCCGACCTTGTTGTTGCTGGTGGCCGGTGCCGCTTATGGCAGCATTCTGGCGGCCAACCGGATCGTCGGCGAGGCGGGCTTTCCGGTCATCCCCTACATGTTCTGGCAGGCGGCGTTGGGCGGCGTCCTGGTGACCGCAGTCAATCTCGCTCGCGGCGCGCGTGCCAGTTGGCGCCCCAAGCATGCCGGGCACTACGTCGTGTCGGCGGCGTTCGGCATGTTGTTGCCGTTCGGCGCGCTGAGCGTGGTCGCCACCAAACTCCCGACCGGCGTGCAGACCTTGGTCGTCACGCTGGTGCCCGCCATTACCTATGCGATGGCCTTTGCGTTGCGAGTCGAACCGTTTCGCGCCATGAGCGTTGCCGCCTTGGCGCTCGGCTTCGTCGGCGTGTTGATGATCGCCTTGCCCGAAAGCAGCTTGCCCGATCCCGCTGCGGTGATTTGGATCTTGCCCGCGTTGATCGCGCCGCTCGCGGCCTCGACCAACAACGTGCTGGTCGCCACCTTGCGCCCGCCGGATTCGGATTCGCTGACGTTGGTGGGCGCGGTGTTGCTCGCCGCCACGGTGATTATGTTCCCGATTGCGCTCGCTACCGGCGAACTTCAAGCGTTCTGGATCTCGGGCACGATAGCGGGCGGCGTGATCTGGGCGGCGGCCGTTCAGGTCGTAGGCTACTACGCGCTTTACGAAGTGATCCGCCGCGCCGGGCCGGTGTTCTTCTCGCAAGCGTCTTACATCATCGTGCTGTCGGGTTTGGCTTGGGCATTGTTGCTGTTCGGCGAACGGCCGAGCCCGTGGGTCTGGGGCGCGGTCGTGGCGATGGTCGCCGGCCTGATCCTGGCCAACCTCGCCAACCGATCCGGCGCGACCGACCCCGGCACCCGATGAGCCCCAACATTTTGTTCGCGACCGCCCTTCTCCTGTTGGGCGGCGCCGGTTACGGCAGCATGTTTGCCGCCAACAAGATCGTCGCGGATGCGGGCTTCCCTGTATTGGCCTATCTGTTCTGGCAGTCGCTTCTGGGTGCGGCGTTCGTGTTCGGGCTCCATGCGGTGCGGTGGCGACGGCCCAACACGCGCCCCCGCGCGATCGCCCATTATGTGGGCTCGGCGTGTTTCGGCATGCTGATCCCAACCGGGGTCCTTGCCTTCGTCGCCGACGTGCTCCCGGCATCCGTCCTGACGTTGACCATGACGTTGATCCCGTCGCTGACCTACGCGTTTGCTTTCGTCCTGCGGGTCGAGCGCCTGCGCTGGCTCAGCCTTGGGGCGATCTTGCTCGGTCTCGGCGGTGTGCTGATGATCGTGTTGCCCCAAGGCAGCCTGCCCGACGCGAGCGCGGCGATCTGGATTTTGCCCGCGCTGATCGCGCCGATCTCGGCCGCGACCAACAACCTCATCGTGGCCACCCTACGCCCTCCGGAATCGGATTCCCTGACGCTGGGCGGATCGGTACTGCTCGGCGGGGCCGTCATTACGCTTCCCGTCGCAGCGTTGAGCGGCGACCTCGTGGTCTTTTGGCAATCCTCGGCCGTGCTGACCGGCGTGCTTTGGGCCGCGGTCGCGCAGGCCGTCGGGTTCTTCTGCCTTTACGAAGTGATCCGCCGCGCCGGCCCGGTGTTCTTCTCGCAAATTTCGTACGTCATCGTCGCCTGCGGCATCGGCTGGGGCTTCGCCTTGTTCAGCGAACGACCGAGCGTTTGGATCTGGGGCGCGGTGGCGCTGATGACGTTGGGGCTCGGCTTGGCCAATACCGCGGTCGCGCGCACCTCGCCGACCTCCGAGGGGAGTTGAAGCCGCGATGAACGCCGCTACACTTGCCGATCCATAAAGGGAGGACACCATGGACGTCAAAGCCGCCGTCGCGTTCGAAGCAGGCAAGCCACTCTCGATCGAAACCGTACATCTCGAAGGCCCCAAAGCGGGCGAGGTATTGATCGAGGTACGGGCCACCGGGATCTGCCACACCGACGAGTTCACGTTGTCGGGCGCCGACCCCGAAGGATTGTTCCCAGCAATTTTGGGGCACGAAGGCGCCGGCGTGGTGGTCGATAGCGGACCGGGTGTCACCAGCGTCAAAAAGGGCGACCACGTTATCCCGCTATACACGCCCGAATGCCGCCAGTGCGAATATTGCCTATCGGGGCGCACCAACCTGTGCCAGGCCATTCGCGAAACCCAAGGGCGCGGCCTGATGCCCGACGGCACGAGCCGGTTCCGCCTCGGCAAGGAACCGATCTTGCACTACATGGGCACCTCGACCTTCGCCAACTACACGGTACTCCCGGAAATTGCGGTGGCGAAAATTCGCGAAGACGCGCCGTTCGACAAGGTCTGTTACATCGGCTGCGGCGTGACCACCGGCATCGGTGCGGTAGTGAACACCGCCAAGGTGGAACCGGGCTCCAACGTCGTTGTGTTCGGCCTCGGCGGCATCGGCCTCAACGTCATCCAGGGCGCCCGCCTGGTTGGTGCCGACATGATTGTCGGCGTCGACATCAACCCGGCCCGCAAGGAAATGGCCGAGCGCTTCGGCATGACGCATTTCGTCAATCCGAAAGAAATCGAGGGCGACCTTGTGTCCTATCTGGTCGGCCTGACCAAAGGCGGTGCCGATTATTCGTTCGAATGCATCGGCAACACAGACGTCATGCGCGATGCGCTGGAGTGCTGCCACAAGGGATGGGGCGAAAGCGTCATCATCGGCGTGGCGCCCGCGGGCGCTGAGATCGCCACGCGCCCGTTCCAACTGGTCACCGGGCGCGTTTGGCGCGGGAGCGCCTTTGGCGGCGCCAAGGGACGCACCGATGTGCCCAAAATCGTCGATTGGTACATGGACGGAAAAATCGAGATCGATCCGTTGATCACCCACACCATGCCGCTGGGCAAGATAAACGACGCGTTCGATTTGATGCACGCCGGGAAATCGATCCGTAGCGTGGTGCTTTACGACAGCTAAGTCGCGGGCTTGGGGCGGCGTGTCGCGAGGAAGACGCCCGCGAAGATCAACACGATCCCGACGAGGTGATAGGAGCGGAACGGCTCGCTGAGGAAAATCACGCCGCCCAAAGCCCCCCACACCGGCATCAGGTATTGCAGCTGCACGCCGCGCGCCGCCCCCACAGCCGCGATGCCTTTGTTCCAAAATGCAAATGCGAGCAGCGCGGGAAACAACGCGATGTAACCGATCGAAATCGCGTTGTTGGTGGTCAGCGTAAAGGTGCGTCCGCCGATCAAGTCATAGGCGTAGAACGCCGCCAATACGGGCATGCTGACCACCATCATGAGCATCAGGAACGGCAGGCCGTCGAGGCCTTCAGGTTTGAAACGCAGCCCCAAGGTGTAGATCGCCCAAGATGCGATCGCCGGCAGCATCAAGAGATCGCCGGGATTGAACGAAAACGCGCGCAAGACCCCGAGGTCGCCTTGGATGACGATCATGGTAATGCCGCCGAACGCGACGATCATTCCCGCCACCATGCGCCAGCCGAAGCCTTCGCGAAAAAACAGGAACGCCAGCAACACGGTTAGCGCCGGGGTGCCGCCGTTGATCAGCGATGCATTCACCGCGGTGGTGAACTGCACCGCCGAGTTGAGCAGCAAGTTGAAGGTCGGCACGCCCAACAGGCCCAGAAAAGTGATCATCTTCCAGTGCTTTTTGACGACAGGCCACTGCCGGATCACCCCGGGCAACGCGAAGGGCGTTAGCAAAAGCAGCGCGAGAAACACCCGCCAAAACGTGAGCGAAAACGGCGGCACCTCTTGCACGGTGACGCGGGCAACGATGTTGTTGCCCGACCAGAAGAGAGTCGCCAACAGCAACAAGACGTAGGGCAGTAAAACGGCGTTGCGCGCTTGAGTCATGGAGCCTTTGCAGGTTGCGGCGCCGGGCGGCGGCCTTGTTGCGCGAGGTAAACCCCGCCGAAGATCAGCACGATGCTCACCCCGTGAAACCATTCCAGCGTTTCGCCGAGAAAAGCGACCGCCAGCACCCCGGCAAAAATCGGGGCGAGATAGTTGAACGCGTTGGCGCGGTTTGCGCCCAACCGCGCCACGCCGTAGTTGAAGAACGCAAACGCGACGACCGAGGCAAAGACGCCGAGATAGATCACGCCCGCCACGTTGCCCAGCGTGAGGGCGGCGCGGGTGCCGGTCGCGAGGTCATAGATGTAAAACGGCACCAAAAAGAGCCACCCTAAAATCATCACCCCGAGTAGCAGCCCCATCGGATTCAGGTCGCGCGGCATGGCGCGTAGGCCCACCGAATAGACGGTCCACGAAATCACCGATAGCACGGCGATCAAATCGCCTTGGTTGAATGCAAACGAGGCGAACACGGCGAAATCCCCGTTTGAAATCACCACCAACACGCCGATAAAGGCGATCAACATGGCCAATACGGTCCGCCATGAAATGGTTTCGCGATAGGCCAGCCACGACGCGACGACGCTGGCCGCAGGCACCGTCGCGGTAATCAGCGTCGCATGAATGGCGGTGGTGTGTTGCACCGCGTGATAGATCAACGAGTTGAACCCGGTCACGCCGGTGATCGCGATCAGCAAGAACACCTTCCAGTGACGGCGATAGATCGCGCGTTCGCGCCACAACGCCGACGCGGCGAAGGGAAACAGCACGACGATCCCGACGCCCCAGCGCAGGAACGCGAGATTCATCGGCGGCATGACGTCCGCCGCACCGCGCGCGAAGACAGAGTTGCCCGACCAGAACAGAAAGCACAGCGTCAGCAACACATACGGCGATGTGACGAAGGCGCGCAACGGCGAGGTCGAGCCGCCCATCACCGGCCCGCCTTGTCAGGCGCCCGCGGGTTGCGGCCGGAAGTCGTGGCGAGATAGATCCCCAAGAAGATCAACAGCACCCCGGCATGGTAGAGCTGCAACGCTTCGCCCAGCAGCAAGATCGCCAAAGATCCGCCGAACGCGGGGTTGAGGTAGGTGAACTGGCTGGCCACGTTGGCGCCCACCTTGCTCACGCTGTAGTTCCACAAGATATAGGCGAAGACCGACGAAAAGGCGCCGAGATAGAGGACGCCCATAATGTTGGGCAGCGAAATCACCATGCGCGCCCCGGTAGCCACCTCCCAGGCATAGAACGGCGCCAACATGATCACGCCGATGATCACCATGGCCAGCAACAATCCTTCCGGGCGAAGGCCCGCCGGCAAGCGGCCCAACAAGATCGAATAGCCCGCCCAACAAAAGATCGACGCGAAGACCAGGAGATCGCCGCTGTTGAAATCGAGCGTCAGCAACAGACCGATGTCGCCACGGGCGATGATCACCAATACGCCGATCAACCCGGCGACCAGGCCGATCAGCATGCGCGGTCCGGCCCGCTCGCGCAGCAACACCCAGGACATGCCGACAGTGACGACCGGGATCACCGACAGCACAAGCGAGGCGTTCAGGGCAGTGGTGTGTTGGACCCCGAGGTAGATCAACGTGTTGAACGCGGCGACCGCGATGGCGCCGATCGTCACGACGATCTTCCATTCGGCCAAGAGCTCGCGACGCTGCAGGAACATCGCGCGCGCCCCGATCGGAAAAACGATGATCAGCGCCGTCACCCAGCGCCAGAACGACAGGGCGAGGGGCGGCATTTCGCCGACGGTCGCGCGCGCTACCACCGCGTTGCCCGCGCCGGCGAGCATGACCAAGGTCAGAATGACGTAGGGGTTCACCAAGAACGTCAAGACCCCGCGCGCTTTCATGCGGCCGTGTCCGTCTTGGGTTTGGCCGCGCGTCGTGTCGCGACGTAGATACCGCCGAAAATGAGCACGACGCCCGCGAGGTGAAAGCCGCGGAACGCTTCTCCCAGGAACGCCACCGCCATCAGACTGGCGAAGACCGGCGTCAGGTACACGAACTGCGAGGCGGCGCCCACGCCGACGGCCGACACCGCCCAATTGTACATCGAGAAAGACACCGCAGTGGCCATCACGCCCACGTACAAAATCGCGCCGACCGCGGCCGCATCGGGCACAAAGGTGATCCCCGCGCCGATTTCCCAGGCGTAAAACGGGATAACGGTGATCAACGCGATGGTGTGGATGACCAGCATAAAGGCGGCGGGGTGCAGCCCTTGGGGCAAGTTTCGCAACAACAAGCTGTAGAACGAAAAGGCGAACACGGCGACCAGCATCAAGAGATCGCCCGGCACGAAGCCAAGGTTCAGCAACACGCTGAGATCGCCCCGCATCACCGTGACCGCGACGCCGATCAATCCGATGCCCATCCCTAGTGCCAGCATCGCGCCGATGCGTTCGCGGTGCACGACCGCCATCATGGCCACCACGACCACCGGCACGGTGGCCGTGATCAAGGCCGCATTGATCGCCGTGGTGGTTTGCACACCGAGGTAAAGAAACGCGTTGTAGCCCGCGATCCCCGGCGCCCCCATCGCCAGCATCATTTTCCAGTGCCGCAAGAAAAGGTGGCGTTGGCGCCAGAGCGGCAGGGCCCCGAACACGCCTAGAACCGCTACGGCCGCCACGAAGCGCCAGAACGTCAAGGCCACCGGCGGCACCTCGGCGACGACGGCGCGCCCCACCACGGGATTCCCGGCCGCGATCGCCATGGCCACCGTCAGCACAACAAAAGCCCAAGGGCGCGTCAGTGCGGCCCGTTCCGCCATCGCTTGATTTCTCTGGAAAAGAAATAGGTTTGCAAATCTAGGCGCGTGATGCCCCCGGGGGCAAGGAGACTAGCTGTCGCGCGACAATGCCTTCAGGCGATACAGCGCCTCGAGCGCCTCGCGTGGGGTGAGGTCGTCGGGCACGATCGCCGCCAAGGCTGCCGCCAAGGCAGAGGGTGCGTCGGCAGCGCCTTCCTCTTCGGCGTCGCTCATGGTGGCGGCAAAAAGCGGCAGATCGTCGGCGAGGCGCGCCACCGCGCTGCCTTGTTCGCTGGCCTCGAGCGCCTTGAGAATTTCGTTGGCCCGGCGAATGACGGGCGGCGGCAGGCCCGCGAGCTTGGCCACCGCGATGCCGTAGGATCGGTCGGCCGCACCGGCAACGGCCTCATGCAAAAAGACGATATCGCCCTTCCACTCTTTGATGCGCATGGCATGGGTCGAGAGCCGCGGCAGTTTGTGCGCCAGCACGGTCAATTCATGGTAGTGCGTCGCAAACAACGACCGGCATAGATTGACGTCGTGAAGATGCTCGATCGCGGCCCAGGCGATCGAGAGCCCGTCGAAGGTCGCCGTGCCGCGCCCGATTTCATCGAGAATGACCAACGATCGATCGGTCGCACGATTGAGAATGGCCGCGGTCTCGACCATCTCGACCATGAAGGTCGACCGTCCGCGCGCCAGATCGTCAGCCGCCCCGACACGGCTGAACAAGCGATCGACGATCCCAATATGCGCGGATGTGGCGGGCACGTACGATCCCATTTGGGCCAGGATGACGATCAATGCGTTCTGGCGGAGGAAAGTGCTTTTGCCGGCCATGTTGGGGCCGGTCACCAGCCAGACCGCGCCGTCATCGCCGAGATCGCAATCGTTGGCGACGAACGCAGGATCATTGGCCCTTTGCTGCGCGTCTTCGACCACGGGATGGCGCCCGCCGACAATCTGAAACGTTCGGCTGTCGTCGACCTGAGGGCGGACGTAATGACGCGCCACCGCGAGGTCGGCCAAGGCGGCCGCCACATCCAGCGCCGCCAGAGCCGCCGCGGCAGCACCTATACCGTCGGCGCGCGCCAGGGTTTGCGCCGCCAGCTTGTCGAATAACGATTGCTCGATCGCCAAGGCGCGATCGGCCGCGCTGGAAATCTTTCCCTCCAACTCGCCCAATTCGGTCGTGGTATATCGCACCGCACTGGCCAACGTTTGGCGATGAATGAACGGCGCGCGGATGTCCTCGGGCAAGTCTTTCGCCATCTTGTCGGCATGGGTCGGCGTGACCTCGATGAAATAGCCCAGCACGTTGTTGTGTTTGATCTTCAGGCCGTTGATCCCGGTCTCTTCGGCATAACGCGCCTGCAGCGCAGCGGTATGACGACGGCTTTCGTCGCGCAATGTGCGCAGTTCGTCCAATGCGGCGTCGTAGCCCTTGGCAATGAACCCGCCGTCGCGCGCGAGGTGCGGCAGCTCGTCGCCCAATGCAGCGGCCAACGTCGCGACCAAGTCGTCATGCCCGTCGAGCGGAGCCGTCAGAGCGCTCAAAGGCGCGGGGGGGTCGTTTGGTGCGAGCAGCCGCCGCGCTTTTTCCGCCGCCGACAGGCCGTCGCGCACGGCCGCCAAATCGCGCGGCCCACCCCGGCCCAACGACAGGCGGGCAATGGCGCGCGCGACGTCCGGCGCTTCGTTGAGCAAGGCGCGCAAATCCTCGCGGCGCGGCGCGTCTTCGACAAAGAACTGCACCAGATCGAGCCGGTCGCCAACCACCGCCGGATCGGTGGCTGGCGCGGCCAATCGATCGGCCAACAATCGCGCCCCGGCGCCGGTGACGGTGCGATCGATCACCGCCAACAAGCTGCCTTCGCGTTCGCCCGACAAGGTCCGGGTCAACTCGAGATTGCGCCGCGTCGCGGCGTCGATCGACAGAAGGTGCGCGGTCTTCACCGAAGCAGGTGGGCGCAATACCGGCAATTTGCCGCGCTGCGTTAGGTCCACGTAATCGAACACCGTGCCCAGTGCGGCGACTTCGGCGCGCGCAAAATCGCCGAACGCATCCAGCGCCGCGACCCCGTAATGCTTGGCCAAGCGCCGCGCCGTCGCCGCCGAATCGGTGGCCCCGCGCGGAAGCGGGGTGGTCACGTCTTGCCAGTCCCGCAACGCCGCCGCCATGGCGTCGTCGCCCAGCATTGCGTCGGGCACCAGCAACTCGCCGGGGTCGAGCCGTGCGAGATCCGGTTCGAGGTGACGGCGATCGAGCGCCTGGACCAAAAACTCGCCCGTCGAGAGATCAAGCCAGGCCAGCGCGAGGTCGGTTCCGGTCCGCGCGAGGGCCGCGAGATAATTGTGCTGCCGGGCATCTAGCAAAGTTTCTTCTGTCAGCGTGCCGGGGGTGACCAGTCGGACGACATCGCGCGCGACCACGGATTTGCCGCCGCGCTTTTTGGCCTCGGCTGGATCCTCGGTCTGTTCGCAGACCGCGACTTTGAATTTCTGCCGGATCAACCGCGAGAGATAGGTATCGGCGGCATGCACCGGCACGCCGCACATCGGAATGTCGGCACCGTCGTGTTTGCCGCGTTTGGTCAGCGTGATGTTGAGCGCCGCCGCCGCCTTGACCGCATCGTCGAAGAACAGCTCGTAGAAATCGCCCATGCGATAGAACAGCAGATATTCGGGATAGTAGTTCTTGATGCCGAGATACTGCGCCATCATCGGCGTCACCGCGGCCGTTTTGCTCGGCGCGGGGTCGCCTTTTTCGGCGTCAGGCGGTGTCTCGGCTAGAACCATAGCGGGCGCACGTTAGCACACGCCGGGCCGCAGTTAGGGCAACAGCATGCCGCGCAACATGAAAAAGAACATTGCGGCCAACAGCGCTGCGGCCGGCACCGTGATGACCCAGGCTGCGGCAATGGCAAAGACGTAGTGGCGCCGCACCAGAAGTCGTTTGCGCGCTTTCTTGATGGTCTTGAGCTCGGCGTTGGTGAGGACGATGCCGGCCCGGGCCGCTTCGGTCAGGCCGTCGGCCTCGGGCCCTAGATTGCTTGAAGGTCCGTCGATCGGCGGGGCAAAGCCCGGCAATGTCGGCTGCGCCCCGGTTTGGGCAGCCGCCATCGAAAAGGACTGGCGGCGTCGGTGCGAAATGACTTCGCGCAAGAACCCGACGCCGAAGATCGCGCCCAATGCAATGTGGGTCGAGGACACCGGCAAGCCCAGGGTCGACGCAATCAACACGGTGATCGCCGCCGAAAGCGCGACACAAAACGCCCGCGCCCGATCTAGCTTGGTGATCTTTTCGCCGACGACCCGGATCAGCTTTGGGCCATACAAAGCCAAGCCGGCCGCAATCCCGATTGCGCCGACGACCATGACCCATGGCGGGATCGCCGCGGTGCGCACGATCTCGCCGCTCGCCAACGTACTGACGATCGCCGCCAGCGGCCCGATCGCGTTGGCGACATCGTTGGCGCCGTGCGCGAAAGACAACAACGCGGCGGCGAAGATCAGCGGAATCGTGAACAGGTTGCTGACCGAGCGCCGCCGATTTTCCAACCCGCCGGCCGCGCGATTGACGAAATGGCGTACGACGAAATAGCCCGCCACAAAAGCGATCGCCCCGGCGACCCCGACCATCGTCATGTCGACCGTGATGATCCGCTTGAGCCCTTTGATCATGAGGTACATGACGAACGCTGCGGCCATGACCGCGACGAACACGGGGACCCATCGTTGGGCGGCCGCGACTTTGTCTTCCTTGAAGATCACCAAGTACTTGATCGCCGCAAGAAACCCGGCCGCGATCAGTCCGCCCAGCACCGGCGAGATGACCCAGCTTGCGGCGATCTCGGCCATCTTGCCCCAATCCACCGCGCTGACCCCGGCGGCGGCGATACCTGCGCCCATCACGCCACCGACGATTGAGTGCGTTGTCGACACCGGTGCGCCGAGGAAGGTTGCGAGGTTGATCCAGATCGCCGCCGACAGCAGGGCGGCCATCATCGCCCACACGAAAACCTCCGCAGTCGGAATGGCGTCCGGATCGATGATGCCCTTCGAGATGGTTTTGACGACGTCGCCGCCCGCGATAATCGCACCTGCAGCCTCGAAAATACCGGCGATGACCAAAGCGCCCAGCAAGGTCAGCGCGCCGGACCCGACCGCCGCGCCGACATTGTTGGCGACGTCGTTGGCGCCAATATTGAGCGCCATGTAGCCGCCGATCACCGCCGCGACGATGACCAGCGTGTTCCCTTCGAACGACCCGGCCTGGGTCACGGCATAGGCCAAGACGCACAACAAGAAGAGGACGCCCAGGCCAAGGTTGAAGTTTTCCCGGCCGACGCGGTAGCGCGCCTGTTCGAGACGCGAGTATTTCTTGAGATCTTTGTCGAGTGCCGTTTTGACGGCCATGCGCCGGCTCCCCCCGGAGATGTCGCCCTATCGGCGCAGGCGCACCGTATGACCGTTGGATGACATTTTTATGACAATTGTAACGTGTCTGTCATGTGCCGGGCATTTCGGTCGGGGTGGTGAAAATCCCCGACAAACCCCCATCGACCGGCAGACTGACGCCGGTGATGTAGGCCGCATCGTCCGAGGCCAAAAACACCGCCGCCTTGGCGATATCCCAGCCCGTGCCCATTCGGCCCATTGGCGCCATGGCGTGACGGTGCCGCACCACCTCGTCCCAATCGCCGGGATAGGCGTCCTTGAAGGTGTGCACCAGCGGCGTATCGACAAGGCCAGGCTGCACGCAATTGGCGCGAATGCCCTTGCGGGCGTACTCCATCGCCACGTTTTGGGTGAACTGTTTCACCGCGCCCTTGGCGGTGTTGTAGACGACGCTGGGAAAGCCCGCGTAACGCTCGGCCGAAATCGACGAAATGTTGGTCACCACGCCCGCGCCCTGCGCCTCCATGATCGGCAGGACGTATTTGCAGGCCAGGAACATCGACTTGACGTTGACATCCATCAGCCGATCCCATCGTTCTTCCGGCAAATCGACCGGGCCGCCGATTTCGGTGATCCCTAGGTTGTTGTGCAGGATGTCGATGCGCGCGAAGGCCGCCGTGCAGGCCTCGACCATGCCCTGCACCGCGGCGGCATCGGTCGCATCGGCGGTGTGCGCGACACAAGTGTTGCCCTCGTCGGCGATCAGCTGCCGGGTTTCCTCGACCGCGTCGGCGTTAATATCGACGGCGAAGACCTTGGCGCCCTCGCGGGCATAAAGGATGGCCGCGGCCTTGCCGTTGCCGAGGCCGGGCCCGATCGAGCCCGCACCCACCACCAGCGCGATGCGGTCTTGCAGTCGTTTCGTCATGGGTTAGCCCGGTGCGTCGCGTTCGAAATAGTCGTGATATTTGTCCGGCACGTTTTCCATGGCCAACACCATGAAGACGTCGGTGGTGCCGAATTGATGATCGATTACCGCGCCATCTCCGCAAACGCCGCCCAAGCGAAGATAGGCCCGGATCAACGCGGGCACGTGCCGAATGGCGGCGCGGGCGCTGATTTCGTCCTTGGGGATACGGTCCATCGGCACGTGCAGCGCCGGCAAGGCGCGCACCCTCAGTTCCGGCGGCGCGAGGTGGTAGTGGTAGAGGTAGGACAACGGCAGCGCCACGGCTTCGGGATCGGTGCCGGGAAAACTGGCGCATCCGAATATCCGTTCGACATTGTTGTCGCGGTAGTAATGCGCCAAACCGCGCCACAGCAACTCGACGATGCGCTGGTTTCGATAGTCGGCATGGACGCAACTACGACCGATCTCGGCGACGTTGCGTGCGCCGAACCCGCCGACAAACGACTCGATGTCGTATTCGCCGGCCGAGTAATAGCCGCCATGCTTCTCGGCATCAGGGCGCAAAAGCATGCGATAGGTACCGACGATCTGTTGACCCTCGGGCCGTTCGCGATCAAGGACCAACAGGTGATCGCAAATCGGATCGAACCGGTCCATGTCGCGGCGGGCATCGCGCATCTCGGGTGTCGGCTCGGCCGACATTTCTTCATAGAAGACGTGATAGCGCAGCCGCTGTGCGGCCTCGATATCGGCCGCATCGCGGGTCAGGCGAATCTCGAATCGTCCGTCAGCGGACAGCACGATAGGCCTCAAACAAGTTGCGCATTTTCACCGAAGGTTGGCGTCCCCTAACGCGCATCCTATGCCCGAGATTGTGGCGACAAAATGAAAACGGGCCGCGCGATGCAGCCCGTTTTCCAAAACAAAGCGGGACTAGCCTTTTTTGTCTTGTCCGACCGGTTTCGATTGCAGCGGCGTCGACTGAGCCGTCGTCATCTGCTTCTCACTGGCCGTATGAAGAAAACCGCCACAGCCTTGCGCAAGCGCAGGGCCACTAAAGGCCACCACACCCGCCACTACGGCAATCCATCCGATCTTGCGCATCATTCCCTCCTGGGATTGTTGGCACGTGGACTCTAGCCGGGGCCGGTCGCCTCGGCAATCCGGATGTCGGGTGCTTGACGCCGGTGGGATGAATCGCAGAGGGTCGCGCCGTGATTGATTTGATGGCCTGCCCGATTTGCGACTCGCAAGACCATGCGCCGTTCGCCCAAAAAGATGCGCTCACCGTGGTGACCTGCCGCAGCTGCGGGTTCGTTTTCCTCGCACCGCTACCGCAACCCGGCGACAGCACCGCGCTCTACGACGACGCCTATGCCGGGACCACCGCCGGCTATTTCGCCAAGGTCGACAAAAAGATGCGGCGCTCGCGCGGGCGCGCCCGACGGCTTCGGAAACTCGTCGCTGGCGGGGCGCCACGTTTGCTCGACGTCGGCGCCAGCGGCGGTTTCATGGTGGAGGCTGCGCGCGAGGCGGGCTTCGCGCCGCAAGGCATCGAGCTCGACCCGAAATCGGTGGCCTTTGCGCGGGCGCACTATACGGCGAACGACTTCTTCCACGGCACCGTCGAGGCCTACCTCGCCGCGCATCCCGACGCCGCCGAAACCTTCGACATCGTCTACTGCGCCGAAGTGATCGAACATGTCCCCGACGTCAACGCCTTCGTCGCGGCAATCGCCCTACTGATGAAACCGGACGGACGCCTTTACCTCACGACGCCCGACATCGGTCATTGGCGACGCCCCAAAGACGTCGCGCGGTGGGACGCGTTCGATCCACCGGCCCATTGTCTCTACTTCGATCGTTCGTCTTTGACGCGCCTGCTGGCCAAGCACGGCTTGCGAATTCTTCGCCGCGACCTGGCGCTCAAGCCGGGCCTCAAGGTGCTGGTGGGGAAGGTCTAAAGCTACTCGGCGGCGTCTTTCGCCCACCAGCTTTCGAGGACGAAACCGTAGGTCGGGATCGTCGCGGGCCGTGCGAACTTGTCCCAATAGGCCACCCGGTCGACGCATTGATGGTACAGCGGCACGACGTAGTGCCCGGCGCGCAGTACCCGGTCGAGCGCCCGCATCGCGGTGACCAACTGGGCGCGATCGCGTGACGCCGTGACCTGCCCGATCAGCCAATCCACCGCCTCGCTTTTGATTCCGATGTAGTTGCGGGTACCGTCCTGGTCGGCCGCCGCCGCGCCCCAATAGTGGGCCTGTTCGTTGCCCGGCGACAGCGAGATGCGCCAGGTATGGATGATCATGTCGTAGTCGTAGGTTTGACGGCGGAATTCGTACTGCGCGGTATCGACGGTGCGCACATTTACCTTGATTCCAAGACGTTCGAGGTTGCGCGCAAAGGTCAGCGCGATGCGCTCGTTCTCCGGAAAGATCAGCAGAATCTCAAAGGCAAACGGCGTGCCGTCGTCGGCCCGAACCATGGCCCCGTCGCGCACCACCCAACCCGCGTCTTGCAGCAGGCGCCGCGCGGTTCGCAAATTGCGGCGCACGTTGCCCGACCCGTCGGTCGAGGGCGGCAGCGGGGCGGCCCCGAACACAGAATCCGGTACCTGCCCCCGCCATCGTTCGAGAAGCGCAATCTCCGCCGGCGACGGTGCGCCGTGCGCGGCAAGTTCGGAGTTGGCGAAGAAACTCGTGGTGCGCTCGAAGGCGCCGTGCAGCAAGTTGGCGTTGATCCACTCGAAATCCAGGGCATAGCCCAACGCCTCGCGCACCTTAGGGTCGCTAAACAGGTCGCGCCGGGTGTTGAAAACCAGGGCGCGCATCCCGGCGGGGCGTTGGTTGGCCAGTTCCTCGCGCCGCACACGACCGTCGTTGGCGGCAGGAAAATCGTAGCCCGTGGCCCATTGCACCGCCGAGCCCTCGGCGCGGAAATCGAATGCGCCCGACTTAAAGGCCTCCATCAAGACGTTGCCGTCGCGAAAATACTCGTAGCGGATGGTGTCGAAATTATCCTGACCGCGATTGATCGCGAGGTCCTTGCCCCAGTAGTCCGTCACCCGTTCGTAGGTAATGCTTCGCCCCGGATCGACCGCCGCCACCCGGTAGGGCCCGCTGCCCATCGGCGCCTCGAGCGTGGTTTCATCGAACGCACGGTCGGCGTAGTAGGCCTTCGAGATGATCGGCATCAGCCCCATCAACAACGGCAATTCGCGATCGGTCTGGGCCGGGTCGAAGGTAAAGCGCACGCCGCGCGCACCGATGCGATCGACCCGCGCCACCTTGCTGTAGAACAGCCGCATGTTGGCGCGGCCCTTGGCGCGCAAGGTCCCGTAGGTAAACACGACATCATCCACGGTAATCGGCGTGCCGTCGTGGAACCGCGCCTCGGGGCGCAACGTGAATTCGACCCAGCTTCGGTCCTCAGGCGTTTCGACGGTTTCGGCGATCAGGCCGTACAGCGTGAAGGGCTCGTCCCACACCCGCTTGAGCAGGCTTTCGAAGACATGATGACGCCCCGCCGCAGGCGAGCCTTTGAGGATGAACGGGTTGAGCGAATCGAACGTGCCTTGCAGCCCGCGCCGCAGCGCGCCGCCCTTGGGGGCGTCGGGGTTGACGTAACTCAGATGCGAAAAGTCGGGGCCGTAGTTCGGCGCGCCGTGCATGGCGATGCCATGCATCGGCTCGGCGTGCGCCACCGTTGCGGCAAGAGCAAATACACCGGCAAGCGCGCAGAGGCGCAGACCTCGCACGCCGACGCTAGGTCCCGAACAGGATTTCGTGGTTCATCCCCATGTAGGCGGTGATCGCCGCGAACACCCAAATGCCGATGACGTACGGCACCGCATGGTTGAGCGAACGGGTCATCTGGCCTTCGATCTCCGGCGACGAGCCCTCGCTCATCAATTTGCCGAAGGCCGCCCCGAACGGCGTGAAGGTGACGCGAATACCGACGCCGCAACAGACCGCACCGGCGAACAACAATACTTTGATCGGCAACCACTCGGTCTCGTAGGGCCCGCTGCCGGCCAGCGAGGTGATCGCCGGGATCGCCAGTGCGGCAATGAAGATCAGGCGCAAAATAAGATCGAGCCGGGTCAAGCGTTTCGCCGCGTCGGTACCTTCGCGGTGGTGGATCTGCCACACCATGATCAGCCAGGCGATCGCAGCGATCCAAACGAGATAGAGCCACACTCCATCGATCGCCGAATAGCCGAGGTTGGCCGCCAAAGTGGCGCCCACCGGAAACATCAGCAGCAGCATGTAGCGCGGGATCATGTCGATCCAGGCCAGCACCTTGAGCAACGTCGCGCGGGTTTCGGGCGAGTACTTCGGGTTGACCACGAGGCGCGCGGAATAGAACACGCCGAGATCGGCGCCGACCCAATAGACGAAGGTCAGCACGTGAAGGAGTTTGAAGAAATCCTGCCAGTCCATGACCGCCTCCTATAGCGAGGGCTGCGCGATGCCGAGCAACGACATCACGACGAGCCCGGCCCATAGCGCGAGCACCCAAGGTTTGACCCGGATCACCGGGACCCGAAGCGCCGCTTCGGTTTCCGGCGTCGAGCCTTCGGCCATGAAGCGTCCGAACGCAGGCCCCAACCCGGCAAAGGTAAAGCGAATGCCGAGTCCGCACACCAGCACGAAAGCGAACAGCAACACCTTGAGCGCGAGCCAGTTCGACGCAAACGGTTCGCCGCTCGAAAACGACACGATCGCGGCGATCGTCAGCACCGCGATCAAAACGATGCGGATCCACAAATCGATGTTGCTATAGGTCTTGCCCAACGGCGTGCCGCGTTGCGAGGCCGCCGACACGCTGATCAACAACCACACCCCGGCCAAAAGCCAAACGATCGCCAACCACCCGCCGGAAATCGGCGACAAGCCCTTGCCGTTCGCCAACATCAACCCGACCGGCAACATCAAGATCGACGCAATGCCGGGGAACGCGTTCACGAACCCCAAGACCTTGGCGACGGCGGCGCGGGTTTCGGGCGAGTTTTCCGTCTTGATGAGTTGGAAGGACGAATAGAAGACACTGATGTCCGCGCCGAGCCAGTAAACCAGCAACACGACGTGAACCATGATCCAAAGGGTTTGCGAATCCAGCATGGGCATGGGTCCTTAAGGGCGTTCCGGAAAGTAACGGCCGCCCGAATCCTAACGGGCGGCCGCCAGCGGGTCCAACGACCGCTTTAGAAGCCGGGCTTCCAGGTGCCGATAAAGGCGGCCAACGCGACCAGCACCCAAATGCCTTTGACCCAGTTGCGGGCGGCTTTGGCCGAAGCCTGGAGGATCGCCTCGCGCTCGGGCGTCGAGCCCTCGGCCTTGATCTGCGCGAAGGCCGCGATGTAAGGCTTTGCCGCGACGCGAATGCCGATGCCGCAGCCGATCGTGCCCGCGAAGATCAGCAGCTTGAGCGCTACGAAGTTTTGCGTGATCGGTTCGTTGTTGATGAACGACGAAATCGCCAGCGCCACGAAGGTGATCATCAACACCCAACGCAACCGCAAATCGAACTTGGCCCAGGACGCCTTTTTGGCCGCGTCTTTTTCAAGGTGCAGCCACCACACCAGCACCAGCCAGACCGCCCCGAAGATCCAAAACGCGATCAGCCACATCGAGGAGATCGTCAGGTAGCCGTGAATCGCGGCAACCGAAAATCCGGTCGGCACCATCAGCACCATCGTGGTGCGCGGCGCCATGTCGATATCGCCGGTGATGCGCGACAGCAGGGTGCGCGTCTCGACGTCGTACTTCGGGTTGTTGCGAAAGAAGCTTGTGTAAAAAACCCCGATGTCGCCGCCCAGCCAATAGACGAACAACAGCAAATGCACCCAAACAATCAGGCTTTCCCAAAATTCCATGAACCCCTCCCCGACAAAATGCCGGGCCTGTTTAGCAGATTTTGTGCCGTTTGTGAGCGCCATGACTAGGCGTGCCTAGCGCGTCGTCACCACGCCCAAGCATTCAGTAACTCTCGCCCAGGCGAACATTAGCCTTTTCTCGGGAAAAGGGAGGATGGCCATGACCGACAACCATGACGACGTACGTTCGGATCGCGACGGTGAAGAAACTTTGGGGTGCCAGCCCAGTCGAATGGATGCGGCAACTGGGCCTGTTGGATGTGCCGGTGTTCGGCGCACATATGAACGGTGTCGATTGGAAAGACGATGCCGCAATCCTCAAATCGCACGGCGTGGTGTACGCGCATTGTCCGTCGGGCGGCGGCGCGGGCGGCGGCACCCAGCCGTTCCCCGAAGCGTTGGGGGCGGGCGTGGCCACGAATGTCGGGATCGACACCCACTCCAACGACATGATCGAGAACATCAAGCTCGCCGTCATCTACGGCCAAGCGCGCGAAAGCTTGACCAAAGACACCAGCGCGTTCCCGATGAAAAAGCCGACGATTTGGGATGCCGTGTCGGGCGTCACCCATGTTGCGGCGGATGGCCTCCGCCGTCCCGACCTGGGTCGGATCGCGCCGGGCGCCAAGGCCGATTTGATCAGCGTCGATGTCTCCGGTCTCTTGGTCGGCACCGGCGCCTTGCCGCCCGAACCGCTCAACAACCTGCTTTACGCGCACGGCCTTTCGGTGCGCAACGTCATGACCGACGGCAACTTCCAAATCATGGACGGCGAGCTCGTGGTCGACGATCAAGAAAACGTCGCCCGCCGGGGTGGCCAAGCCGTGCAAAAAATCTGGGGTCTCCTCGAGGACCAGGATTGGTTCAAACCCACGGCCCGGTAGACGCGAGACGGGGTGTGCGGGCGTAGCGATCCGGCTACGCCCGCATGCTGGGCCGCCGGAAACTCAGCGCCTCGGCGATGTGGGGGCGGCGCACCGTGTCGGTGTCGTCGAGGTCGGCCAGGGTGCGCGCCACCCTGAGGATGCGGTGATAGGCGCGCGCGGAGAGTTTCATCGCGTCGACGGCGTCGGTCAGGAGTTGCGCGCCACCGGCATCGGGGGCGGCAACGGCCATGAGCAAATCGCCGTCGGCTTCTGCATTGGTGCGCACGATGCGGCCGTTGACGTGACCGGCGTAGCGGTCGGTTTGTAGGCCGCGCGCGCGGGCCACCCGCGCGGCGACGTCGGTCGTGCCTTCGGCGGGCGGCGGCAGCAAGAGATCGCTGGCCGCCACCGCGGGGACCTCGATATGCAGATCGATGCGGTCGAACAGCGGGCCCGAGATACGCGCTTGGTATTGCGCGGCGCAATGCGGTGCGCGGGCGCAGGCTAGGCTTTCTTCGCCCAAGTGCCCGCAGCGACAGGGGTTCATGGCGGCGACAAGCTGCACACGCGCCGGGTAGGTGACGTGCGTGTTGGCCCGCGCGATCGAGACCGACCCGGTTTCCATCGGTTGGCGTAACGATTCGAGCACCGGCCCGGCGAACTCGGGCAATTCGTCGAGGAACAGCACGCCGAGATGCGCCAGCGTAATCTCGCCGGGGCGCGCCTGCGTACCGCCGCCCACCATCGCGGGTTGCGAGGCGTTGTGGTGCGGATCGCGAAACGGGCGGCGGCGCGTGATGCGTCCCTCGCGCAACAGGCCGGCAATGCTCGCGACCATGCTGACCTCGAGCGTTTCGCGTGCATCCAAGGGCGGCAACAGGCCCGGCAGGCGCGCCGCCAACATCGATTTGCCCGACCCCGGCGGGCCCATCATCAAGAGGTTATGCCCGCCCGCGGCGGCGACCTCGAGCGCGCGTTTGGCGCTTTCTTGGCCCTTGATGTCGCGCAGATCGGGCGCGCCGGGCCCGTCGATCAGCGGTGCGGGCTTGGGCGGCTGCAACACCTGATGGCCTTTGAAGTGATTGACGAGGGCGAGCAGCGACGGCGCGGCCAAGATATCGACCTCGCCTGCCCACGCCGCCTCGCCGCCGCAGGCCGCGGGGCAAATCAAGCCACGGTCGCGCGTGTTGGCCGCCACCGCAGCAGGCAGCACCCCGGTCACCGGCGCGATCGTGGCGTCGAGCCCGAGCTCACCCAGCGCCATATAGCCCGCGACCTCGTCGGCCGGCAGCACCCGCATCGCCACCAAGAGCCCGAGCGCGATCGGCAAATCGAAATGGCTGCCTTCCTTCAGGAGATCGGCCGGGGCGAGGTTCACCGTGATGCGTTCGGGCGGCAATCCCAGGCCCAAGGCGCCCAGCGCGGCGCGCACCCGTTCGCGCGATTCCGCCACCGCCTTGTCGGGCAGGCCGCCGATATTGAAGTGCCCGCTGCCCGCGCCGGCCATCGAGACCTGCACGTCGACATCGAGCACGTCGATTCCTTGAAAGGCGACGGTGGTGATCCGCGCTACCATGCCTCAAACCCCGGATTGCGGCGGTGCCGAAAAACGGGTCTATGGAGGGATCAGAGCGCCTCTTGGGGCGCCCGCGCCTTGTGACGAGTGAGAGGTACGTTATGCGCTATGTATTTAGGGACGACGACGGCACGATTACCGCGGTCTACGCGCAACCGCAGAACTTCGCCACCGAAGAGGTCGCGCCCGACGATCCGGAATTGCTGACCTTCTTATCCGGCCAGGGCGAACAGGATTTCTTGCGTTCCTACCTCACCGCCACCGATGCCGAACTGCTCCGCATCGTCGAGGATCTGGTCAACGTGCTGGTCGAGAAGAACCTGCTGATGCTGGCCGACTTTCCCGAAGCGGCCCGCAAGAAATTGCTCAACCGCAAAGCGGTACGCGAACGCCTACAGTCGGTGATGCTCTAAGGTCGTCGCGCGCGCATCGCTGTATGCCTTGCGGTATGACCTTTTGGTCAAGCCTGGGTATCGACCTCGTCGCCGGCCTCGGCCGGGTCGGCCTTGGGCGGCTTTTTGGCGACCCCGACCATCGCCGGGCGCAGTAGACGCTCGCCAATGACGTAGCCCGCTTGAGCCACCTCGATCACGGTGCCGGGATCGGCCCCGGGGGTGTCGGCCTCGAACATAGCTTGATGCAGATTGGGGTCGAACTTTTGCCCCATCGGGTCGACCTTCTTGATGCCGTGGCGTTCCATCATGCTCAACAACTCGCGTTCGGTCAGGCCGACGCCCTCGGACAGCGCCTTGAGGTCTTCGCTGGCCTCGGCGTCCTTGGGCACGGCATCGAGCGCGCGCTTGAGATTGTCGGCGACGGTCAGCACGTCGCGCGCGAAATTGGCGACGGCGTATTTGCGCGCGTCTTCAAGTTCGCGTTGCGCGCGACGGCGGGTGTTCTCAACCTCGGCCAAAGCGCGCAGCAACTGATCCTTCAGCTGGGCGATCTGCTCTTCCGGCGTCGCTTCGGCCTCGCCTTGCGCTTCATCGGCAGCCTCGGGCGCGTCGTCGTCGCGCGCGACGGCGTCTTCGTCGGCGTTGTCGTTCGAGGCCGGTGCGGTGTCGTCACTCGTCGTCATTACTTTTCCTTCGTCACTAAAACTCAGCGGCCGATCTTGTTGCCGAGCACACGGGCCGTGTAGTCGACCATGGGGATGATTCGCGCGTAGTTCAATCGGGTCGGGCCGATCACGCCGACGGCGCCGATGATCTGTTCGCGGCTATCGGTATAGGGCGCAACGATGACCGAACAGCCCGCCATATTGAAAAGGTTGCTTTCCGAGCCGATGAAGATGCGCACGCCTTCGGCATCCTTGGTGAGGTCCAGCAAGCTGCCGAGGCCGGCCTTGGTTTCCAACGCGTCGAACAATTCGCGGACGCGCTCGAGATCTTCGACCGCGTTGACGTCCTCCAAAAGGTTGGACCGGCCGCGCACGATCAACGTGGCGCGCGTATCCTCGCCGCCCCACGTCGCCAAGCCGTCGGCAACCAAGCGGCTTGTGAGGTCGTCGAGCTGCGTCCGGATGCGCTGCTGCTCTTCTTTCAGTTCGGACTGCAATTCGGCAAAGGTGCGACCGCGCAAGTTCATGTTGACGTAGTTGGTCGCCTCGACCAGCGAGGACGGCGTCCACCCGCTGGGCGTTTCGAGGACACGGTTTTCGACCTGGCCGTCCTCGTTCACCAATACCGCGAGCACACGGGTCGGCGACAGGCCGACGAATTCGACGTGGCGCAGCGGGGTGTCGTGTTTCGGCGCCACCACCAGCCCGGCGCAATGCGACAACCCGGACAATCCGTCGATCGCTTCGGTCAGCAATTCCTCCATGCTGCGCCCCGCGGCGGCGCAGGCCGCGTCGATATTCGCACGGTCGGCCTCGTTGACGTTGCCGACCTCGAGCAAGCCGTCGACGAAGAAGCTCAGGCCCACCGGCGTCGGGATGCGCCCCGCCGACGTATGCGGCGAATACAGAAGACCTGAGTCCTGCAAATCGGCCATCACATTGCGGATGGTGGCCGACGACAGCTTGATGTTGAGGCGCTCGGCCAAGCGGGCCGAGCCCACAGGCTCGCCGGTTTCCATATACGCCTCGACGAGGCGACGGAAAATCTCGCGATTTCTCTCGCTAAGCTCTTGAATCATTTCAAACTTTCCAAGAAGCGCCACGCCTTGGAGCGGGCTTGAATGTAGTATCGCGCGGGCGAATGTCAACGAAACCGGGCACTGCCCTGGACCTATGTGCGGCGGCGCTTTAGAACGCCCGGAACGGCGGGAGGCCTTCATGACAAACGAAAACACGGCGCAACGTCCCTCGGGGCGACGGCCCGACCAACTTCGCACGATTTCGATGGAGCCCGGCTGGGCCAAACACGCCGAAGGGTCTTGTTTGATCAAGGCCGGCGATACCCACGTCATCTGCACCGCCAGCGTGGAAGAGCGCGTGCCGCCGTTCCTGCGCAATACCGGACAGGGCTGGGTGACGGCCGAGTACGGCATGCTGCCGCGGGCCACCGGCAGCCGCAGTTCGCGCGAAGCGGCGCGCGGCAAACAAAGCGGGCGGACCCAGGAAATTCAACGCCTGATCGGCCGCTCCTTGCGCTCGGTCACCGACCTCAAGGCGCTCGGCGAACGGCAGATTACGGTCGACTGCGACGTCTTGCAGGCCGACGGCGGCACCCGCACCGCCTCGATCACCGGCGCCTACGTCGCTCTGCACCAAGCGCTGCAAACCTTGATCGCCAAAGACCTCCTCAAAGAGATGCCGCTGCACGATCAAGTCGCTGCCGTGTCGTGCGGCATCTACGAGGGCACGCCGGTGCTCGACCTCGATTACGCCGAGGATTCGACCGCACAGGCCGACGCCAATTTCGTCCTTACCGCCAGCGGCAAGATCATCGAGGTGCAAGGCACCGCCGAAGGGTTGCCGTTCGGCGAAGATCAGTTCCACGAACTGTTCCGTTTGGCCAAAGCCGGCATCGCCGATCTGGCCAAAATGCAAGACGAGGCGATCAAGCAGGGTTAGGCGCCATGGCCCGACGTTTTGACGAACGCCGCCTCGTGGTGGCCAGCCACAACGAAGGCAAGGTGCGCGAGATTCGCGACCTCCTCAGCCCCTTGGGCCGAGAGGTCGTATCGGCCAAAGAACTCGACCTGCCCGAACCCGAGGAAACCGGCGATACCTTTGTCGCCAACGCGTTGCTGAAAGCCCGCGCCGCGGTCGACGGTTCGGGGCTGGCGTCCCTCGCCGACGATTCCGGCATCGAGGTCGCGGCGCTAAATGGCGATCCCGGCATCTACACCGCGCGGTGGGCGGGCCCGGATCGCGATTTCATGGTCGCCATGTCGCGGGTCAACGACGCGCTGGGCGATGCCCAAGATCGGCGCGCCAACTTCACGGCGGTCCTCGCGTTGTGTTGGCCGGACGGTCATTGCGAAACCTTCGAAGGCAAGGTGTTCGGCACGCTGGTGTGGCCGGTCCGCGGCGACAAAGGCTTCGGCTTCGATCCGATGTTCGTCCCCGACGGCTACGACATTACCTTTGCCGAAATGGACCCGGCCAAAAAACACACCATCAGTCACCGTGCGGTGGCGTTCCGAAAAATGTTGGATGCCTGTTTCGGTGGCGCACCTTAAGCCACCGCTGGCCGCCGACCCGGAGGCCGGGTTCGGCCTCTACGTCCACTGGCCCTATTGCGCGCGGATCTGTCCTTACTGCGATTTCAACGTGCGCCGGACGCGATCCGTCGACGCCGTGGAGTGGCGCAACGCCTTCCGCGCCGAAATGGCGTATTGGCGAACCCGTCAGGGCGACGCCGCAAAGACGCTCACCAGCATCTATTTCGGAGGCGGTACGCCGTCGCTGATGCCCGCCGACTTGATCGCCGGCGTAATCGAGGACGCGACAAAGCTGTGGGGTCTCGCTGCGGATGCCGAAATCACCGTGGAGGCCAATCCGACCTCGGCCGAGGTCGAGCGGTTTACCGCGTTCCGTGCGGTCGGCGTCAATCGCCTGTCGCTGGGCATCCAGGCCTTGGACGAGGACGCGCTGAAATTCTTGGGACGCAACCACACCGCGGCGGCGGCGCGCCGGGGCCTTGCGCACGCAGCCAAGGTGTTTGAACGCACCACGTTCGACCTGATCTATGGGCGACCCGGCCAGTCCTTGGCGCAATGGGAAACCGAACTGCGCGACGCGCTTTCGATCGCCGCCGGTCATATCTCGCTCTATCAGCTCACCATCGAAGACGGCACCGCGTTCGCCGCGCAGCAGCGCCGCGGCACCCTTGTTGCGCCCGGAGATTCCGTGCTGGCCGACCTTTATGACGCGACCCAAGAAATCATGACCACGGCCGGGCTGCCGGCCTACGAGGTATCTAACCACGCCCAACCCGACGACCAATGCCGTCACAACCTGACCTACTGGCGCTATGGCGCCTATGTCGGGATCGGTCCCGGCGCACATGGCCGGCTGGTCGTCGACGGTTGCCGCGTCGCCACCGAAAGCGCTCGCGATCCCGAGGGGTGGCGCGCCGCGGCCCTGACGGGCACCTCAGACATCGCGCAAGAAACGGTGCTGGATGCCGAAGCGTGCGGCGACGAACTATTGGTGACCGGCCTGCGTCTCGCCAGTGGCATTCCCGCCGACCGGTTCGCCATGGTGACAGGCTATGCGCTGTCGCACCTCGCCGCGGCGCCGCGGACGCAAACGTTAGTGTCTGAGAATTTGATCGTCCTAGAGGCCGATCGCTTGGCCGCCACCGGGGCGGGCCGTCGCCTGCTCAACGCGGTGACCGCGGAGATTGCGGCCGACCTTAGTTGGTTGGCGGATCGAACGACACCGGCGCGGGACTGATCACCCGCACCCCATTGGGTTGAACCTCGAGGACGGCAAGGCCGCGTTGGGACAACCCGTCGCTCTGAAACCGGAAGATCCCGTCGATCCCGGCAAAGCCCGCCGGGTTCGTCAGGGTCTCGGCGGCGTAATACGGCGGGGTCCGGGTGCGCGCGAGAACCGACGCCAGGGCGGCCGCGTCGTAGGCCAAGCTCGCGATGCGCGGCGGCAACGTGCCGAACAGTTGCTGGTAGCGGGTGCGAAATTCCGTACTGGCCTGCGGCGTGGGCCCGGCGAACCAGCCACCCACCAACGAGGGCTCCCGCCCGAGGCTCGGTTCGTCCCACAGACCGGTCCCGAGAAATCGCACCTGCGCGGGATCGACATCGTAAAACGGCAGCAACGGTGCCAGCGCGCGTAGCCGATCGCCGCCTTCGGCCAACATCACGGCCTCGAAGCTCACCTCGCTCACCGTCTCGCGGCCCTCCAGTCGCGCGAGCGTGCGGCGCGAAACCTCGTCGTCGCGCGCCCGCAATTGCGCCCGCACTGCGTTAAGCTCGTTCCGTCGTGCCTCGTAGTCGGCCAAAACCTGCACCGACTCTTGAAAACTGTCCGGGCCGCCGGTTAGCACCTCGAGTTTGGTCAGCGCGGCACCTTCGCGCGCCACCACGTTCTGCATCGCACTAAGGACTGTATCGCCGTAGGCGTTGGCCGGGACCAACGCGGCAAAACGCTGAAGCCCCTGGCGCGCCGCAAACGTGACGACGCGGTCGACCTGCTGTTCGGGCATGAAGCCGATAAGATAGACACCATCGCCGGCAACGCTGCGGTCGGTCGAAAAGGCGATCATGTTGAGCCCACGGGCGCGCGTCACCTGCGCGGCGGCTTGAACCGACGCACTGAACACCGGCCCCAACACGATTTGCGCGCCATCGGCGACGGCCCGCTCTACCGCATCGATTGCGCCTTCGGGCAATCCCTCGGTGTCGCGCGGCATCAACATCAAGCGTTCGTCGCCGATATCGTATAGCGCCATCAACGCGGCATTCAGCAAACTCTCGCCCAGCGCGGCGGAGGGCCCGCTCAGCGGCAGCAAGAGCGCAACCCGCACCGGTCCGTCGACATCGACGGCAGGCGGGGTCAAGGCAATATCCGGCGGCGGTGGCGGCGCGGGCGGTTCGATCGGCGCCACCGGCGTCGTTCGCCGATCGGCGAGCGGCGGCCGCAGCACCGGCGCGGCGGGCTCCACGCGGCGCGGCGCCGCCGGATCGTCGGTCGCCGGCGCGGCAGCTTGCCGCGCAGGGGAGGTGGGGTCGGCAGGCGGGGCGGCGTCGGTGCGGTCCGGCGGCAAAGATGCCGTGCGCTGACTATCGGTTAGGATGGTGGGAAGGCGTAGGTTGGAGTCCGCGCAGGCGGCAAGACCAACCGAAACCGCGAGGGCTAAGATGAGACCGCGAACGCGGTGGACTGGGCGCCGGTCGAAAAAGGCCTGTCGGTTGGTCAAATCATCGGTCCCTGTCGATCCGCGCCAGGAGAGTAACGGTCACTGAATGGCAAGTAAATTGAGCCCCGGTCTGTACGTCACCTCAACCCCCATCGGGAATTTGGGCGATATGACCGACCGCGCCCGCGACGTACTCGGCCAAGCCGATGTGGTGATCTGCGAGGACACACGAGTGACCGGGCGGTTGCTCAAGCATTTAGGCATCACCGCCACGTTATGGGCCTATCACGACCACAATGCGGCGACGGTGCGGCCAAAGATCGTCGAAAAACTCCGCGACGGCGCCGTCGTGGCGCTGGTTTCGGACGCCGGTACGCCGCTAGTCTCCGATCCCGGCTACAAACTGGTGCGCGACGTGCGCGCCGCGGGCATCGCGGTCAACAGCGTGCCCGGCGCCTCGGCACTGACGGCCGCCCTTTCGGTTGCCGGGCTACCGACCGACCGGGTCTTGTTCTCGGGGTTCCTCGCCAGCAAGGCCGGTCCTCGCCGCCGCGCCTTGGAAGCCATCAAGGCGGTCGACGCGACCTTGGTTTTCTACGAACGCGGTACGCGGCTTGCCGCATTGCTGGCCGACATGACCGCAATCCTCGGCCCGCGCGAGGCATCGGTCTGTCGCGAACTCACCAAAATGTACGAAGAGGTCCGCCACGGCACCCTCGAAGCGCTGGCCGACACCCCGGCCGCGGAAACCCGCGGCGAATTCGTCGTCGTTGTCGGCCCCCCGGCGGCGGTCGAGGAGCTCGACGACGACGCGTTGGACGATCTGGTGCGCGCCGCCCTGGCCGACGCCTCGCCCAGTCGGGCCGCGGCCCAGGTCGCCGAACAAACCGGCATCTCGCGTCGCCGGGTGTACCGCCGTGCCCTCGCCCTGGCCGAAAACGCGTGAGCCGCCGTGACGCCGAAGGCTGGTGCCGGCGCG
>Ga0181588_10000391_pt1 | contig 39614 bp, 39 predicted proteins | sample 071ome_26_FD_148607 | JGI IMG/M metagenome (GOLD analysis project Ga0181588, IMG submission 148607) | Coastal salt marsh microbial communities from the Groves Creek Marsh, Skidaway Island, Georgia - 071409BT metaG (spades assembly) | ecosystem: Environmental > Aquatic > Marine > Intertidal zone...
AAATGGGTCACGGTGACTGCCGGAACATTGGTGCATACAGCACTTTTGAACGCTGCGCCTAGGCCTCATTCTTTTCCTGTCACAACCATTCAGCTCTGGAGTCTTTTGCGATGATCTTCCGCCAGCTTTTCGATAACGCGTCGTCGACGTACACGTACCTCCTTGCTGATGAGCGTTCGCGCGAGGCCATTGTTATCGATTCGGTTTTCGAGCAAAGCGCTCGGGATCTCGCCCTGATTCGGGAACTTGATCTCAAGCTTCTGTACGCACTCGATACTCATTGCCATGCAGATCACGTCACCGGCGCCTGGCTGATGAAACAAAAGACAGGATGCAGGATCGGCGCAGCCAAAGTGATCGGTGCGGCCAACGTGAATGTCGAACTTGAGCACCATGATGTGATTTCATTCGGACAACATTCGCTCGAGGTTCGGGCCACGCCGGGGCACACAAACGGCTGTCTGACGTACGTGACAGAAGATCAGGCCCACGCCTTCACCGGCGACGCCCTTCTGATCCGGGGCTGCGGGCGTGCTGATTTCCAACAGGGCAATGCCGGTATGCTTTTTGACTCCATCAGCGAACAGATTCTGTCACTGCCTGAGTCGTGCCTCATTTATCCTGGCCACGACTACAGCGGGCGAACCGTGAGTTCTGTTGCCGAGGAAAAAGCTTTTAACGCCCGAATTGGCGGCGGCGCCAACAAGGGGGACTTTGTCGGCTATATGGATGCGATGCGGCTTCCCCATCCCAAGCATATCGATATCGCACTGCCCGCCAATATGGTCAGCGGCAAACCCGAAGATGGCAGTCAGCCTGCCGAGCCGACATGGGCGCCGGTGACCCTGACTTTTGCCGGAGTGATGGAAGTTGAACCTGCCTGGGTTGCCGAACATCTTTCGCAGGTTTATCTGCTGGATGTGCGCGAACCCGAGGAATGCATTCCGGGTGAGACCACCATGGCAGATGCGGGTATTCCGCTGGGCCAACTGCGCGACCGCCTGACAGAAATCCCAAGAGACAAGCCAGTCCTGGCGATCTGCCGCTCCGGGCGGCGCTCAGCGATGGCAGCAGGTATCCTGCGCAACGCCGGGTTTGAACAAATCGCCAGTGTTGCCGGCGGGATTCTGCGTTGGAAAGATGAAGGACTTGCGGTAAAGACCTAAGGCTTTGAAGCCTTGCCTGAAGTTGATTACAACCCTTCCGATGTAAGCAGAAGGCTGGAAATCATCCGTTCAACCGGCACGAAATCATCCGTAAAGACTGGAAGGTCATCCATCGGGGTGCCAACTGACATCAGTGGCACATTGATCCGGTACCAACGCCGCTCAAACCCCCGGCTCGCATCCAGCACATCATCCCTGATCTCTCTGCTGCTCGCCGAGACCACATAGGTCATCCGCCGGGGATGCTGCGGAATATCGTCCACCCAGATGTCCACGTGATCAAACTCTGCCTTCAGCGTCTTGGCCAGGCTTTTGACCATCTTCGGATCAGGAAATGCATCCACCACGTTTGTGACAAAAAGTCCGCCCGCGTTCATTCTTGATTTGACAAGCTGTGCAAACTCCTGCGTCACCAGATGATAAGGCACAGCAATATCATGAAAAGCGTCGGTTACCACAACGTCAAAGCGGGCGTCCTGAAGCCGCTCAAGCACGGTACGCGCGTCGTGATGAAAAACGTGCATATCGTCGATCGACACGAAAAGCTCATCCGCCGCCAACTGCGTTACCGCGCTGTCAATCTCGGCAACGGTCACTTTGGCTTCCGGGCTTAACGCTTGGATAGCCCGGGGTTGGGTATACGCACCGCCGCCTGCAAAAAAGTAATCCAACTCATTGACCGCCTCCTGGCCAAAGTGATCCAGTACCAGCTCATCCATGAGGTGCACATAAGGCGAGAGCAGCATTGCAGGTTCGCTTTCATGGTTGATGCTGTGCAGCAGGTGATCCAGTATCAGCGCCTTGGCTTTGCCGAAAGGCGCCTCGTGTGAGGCGTCCACCACCCGCAGGCAGAAATAATTGCTCTCCCGGTCGCACGGATTCGCCCAGCCGCCGCGCGCTTCGATTAATGCGCCAATCCCGATCGCCATGCCCACGAGCACCACGACAGGCGTCTTTGGCATCCGCTGAAAAAATGGCACTGCCAAGATAAAGAGTGCGAGCGAGCAAGCCAGGATGATGTTTCTGGATCCGAAGTACTGAATGAGCACATACCCGGTCAGAAAGGTGCCGATAATGCTGCCGAGGGCTGCCAAGGCATGCATCCGGCCGACGATGTGTCCCGCCCGCTCATCCAGACGCAATGCGAGCGTGGTGAGCAAGGGCGTCACGATACCGATCAATACCGAAGGCACAAAAAACATCGACAGTACATACAGGAAACTGGCACTCACCAGATCAAGCCGACTCTTCTGAAGCAAGGGAGCGACGAGCGCAAGCGCCAAGAGACTGAAAAGACAGAAGACCCCGGCAAGGGCCAGCACGATGCCGGCGCTCTTCTCGTTGCCTCCCTGATCAGCCCACCGCCCGCCAAGCCAGTTGCCCAACGATAAACCGGCAAGAATCACGCCGATGATGGAAGTCCAACTGTAGATTGAAACGCCGACATAAGGCGCAATCAAACGGCCGGCCGTGATCTCAATGACGAGCAGAATTGCGGAACTGAAAAATATGGTCGCACCGAACCATGCAATCCGATAGTGATCCGACTCCAGCGTCCTCATCTAACTTGGAGCGCTCTGTTCGAAGGCAGACGGACCGAAACCTCAGCAGTCTGCATTATCAACCCAAGTACGCCTCAGCAACAGCAGGATTGCTCCTTAGCGCCGAACCAGTATCATGCATGGTAATCCTCCCGTTTTCGATGACATAGCCGAAGTGAGCAATATCCAAGACGCGGTTGAGATCTTGTTCAGCAATCAGGATAGAGATATTACTTTGGGTAAGTCGCGGAATAACATTAAAAATCTGAGTTGCCACCGATGGCGCCAAACCCAAGGTTGGTTCATCCAACAACAAGACTTCTGGCAACCCCATAAGTCCTCGCCCCAACGCCAGCATCTGCTGTTCTCCGCCTGACAATGTGCCCGCCAACTGCTTTTGGCGCTCAAGGAGGCGTGGGAAAAGATCATAAATCTCCTCGATGGTTCTGCTCCACACATCTTTGGCCCGCACGTTTACCGCACCAGTGCGTAGATTTTCTTCGACACTAAGATCGGGGAACACCAGACGTCCCTCGGGCACCATGATAATCCCGCGCGCTACCCTTTCATGAGAGGGCAGTCGCTGAATCTCTGCTTCGCCATGTAAGATTCTGCCGGTTGCCGTCGGGAGGATTCCGGCAAGAGTCCGAAGCAATGTCGACTTTCCCGCGCCATTAGAGCCCACGAGCGCCGTGATCTGAGCCTCACCGCACAACATCTCTATGCCTCTGAGAACCTGTATCTCGCCATACCCTGATTGAATACCCTCGACCTTGAGTTTGATATTCATCGTCACTCATCTCCAAAGTACGCGGACCGAACAGTCGGATGACGAACAACTTCACTGGGTAACCCATCAACAATGATTTCGCCTTGATGGAGAACCACAATCCGGTCAGAGAGAGCCGTCAAGGCCTTAACGACATGCTCAACAAGCACAATACTCAAGGGGCGCCGCAATTTGATCTGCTTTATGAGTTCTACCATGTCCTCACCTTCTCGCGGATTTAATCCCGCCATCACTTCATCAAGCAACAGCAGTTCGGGATCCGTTGCAATCGCTCGAGCCACCTCCAGACGCTTGCGCGCCGAGAGCGTAAGCGTCGCTGCCAAGGCGCCGGCATGAGCTTCAAGGCCAACCTCTGCCAAAACTGTCATTGCTTTCTCGGACAGGATGTCTTGGCCATCTCGAGACTTTGAACCAAAAAGGAGGGCGATCTCCACATTCTCACGAACCGTCAGCCCGGCAAAAGGCCTAACAATCTGAAAAGTTCTCGCAATACCCAAGCGACAGACCTTATCGGGACTTAAACCCCTAATAGAGCGGTCATGAAACCAGACGTCTCCTGAGGTCGGTCTAATATGGCCGGCGATAATGCCGAACAAGGTTGTTTTTCCGGCTCCATTTGAGCCCATTAATCCAAGAGTCTCTCCCTGTTGAACATGGAGATCTACACTTCCCAATGCCCGCACACCGCCAAACGATTTGGCGATTCCCCTCACAGTCAGCAGGCTCATCCTGATCTCCTGCTGATTTGCAGCTTATCAAGAAAGGCTGCAATGCCATTGGGAGCGAAGATCACAAAAAGTATCAAAAACAGACCAACCAGGATCATGTAGAACTGAGGAGCCGTTGTCCAAAAGAGCTCTGAGAGCAACACAAGGAAGACCGCTCCCAAGAACGGCCCCCGCACATCACCACTGCCGCCGATAATTGCCATCGTGACTACGGTAAAAGAAATAATCGGGTTAAAGACCTGCAACACTTCAAAGTAGGTGGACTTTAATGCCATTAACCCGCCGGCCATTCCCGGCACGATCGCTGAGACCGTAAAAGCGATGATCTTGTAGCGTAAAACCGGAACCCCGACAGTTGCTGCGGCCACTTCATCTTCCCGAATAACCGTTAGACCCCGGCCGAAACGGGAGTGGGTTACGATCAACGTCGTTAGGGTTGCGAAAACTACAAGGCCAATCATGCAATAGAGCAAGATCTCTACCGATGGGGTTCCAAACAAAAGGCGGCTTGAATTTCCACTCACTGTTTCCAGATTCAAAATTGAAAACTTGACCAACTCAGCAAGACCGAATGTCAGAATAACAAAGTAGGGTCCTCGAACCCTAAGCACTGGCAAAGAGACGACGAGTGCCAGGAGAGCCGCAGCGATACCACCCATTGGCACAGCCAACCACAATGGGATCGAATTGAACGTCGAGGCTACAACGTAAGCCCCAACCCCATAAAAGACGACGTGGCCGAGCGAGATATACCCCGTCATCCCGGAGAACAACGTCCAACTCTGCGTCATTGCCACCCACATCATTAGATTGAGGGCAATTAATGTCCAGTATGAGCCCAGTATCGACGGCACTTGCGCGATCAACAACACGCCCGCAAACAAAAACCAGACAAAACGCATTTTGGCAAGCGAAAAGACAGAGGTCATCTTCAATGCCTGCGGGTCTTGCCTAACAGTCCTTCGGGCCGCAATAAGAGAATGCCGACAAACAAGCCATAAATGAGCATTGATCGAAAGTTTGCAGAAGTCAGTACAACCACATATATCTCGACAAACCCCAGCAACATGCCGGCAATGATTCCTCCTTTAATATTGCCGAGCCCTCCCAGGATAATCACAACAAATGCAGCAATCGTGAATGGAAAACCCATAAAAGGAGAAATCTGCTCGGTCATGCTCACCAACGCACCCGCAATGCCAGCTAAGGCAAAACCCGAAATGAAGCTTACAAACTGAAGTCGGGAAACGTTAATTCCAACCACTCGGGCAGCAGTCTGATTCTGGATGAGAGCTGATATCGACAAGCCATACTGGGATCTACTTAAAAAGAGTACGACGCTCGTCAGCAAAATCGCAGCAATTACTAGTATCGCGAGACGATTGCCAGTCATCATCAGTCCTGACACCTCATAAACCGTGTCAAGAAACTGATAGGCTCTTGGAGAACCACTGAACATCATCGCAACGGTATTCTGAAGAATGACCGAGACACCGAAAAACAGTAGCAAAGAATTGGCTTCAATACGCTCTACCCGGTCGGTACCGGATAGCTGACGTCGGAAAATACTAAAGTAAAGAATGATCCCAATAGCGGCCGCAATACCAGCGACAAGAGGCAGTCCCACAAGAGGAGACATTCCGGTTAGCGTAAAAAACCAAAATGTCGCGTAGGCGCCGACCATGATCAGATCCCCATGCGCAATGTTCAGAAGACGCATCGTCCCGTAAACAAGGTTCAATCCGAGTGCAATCAGGCTATACAGCGAACCAAGCACCAAGGCTGAGAAGGCCAATTGCGGAGAAATGAGGATCTCAGTCATTGACACACAAGAATGGCGTCAAGCATCACGGGAACGAATCCCAGCTGATCAGTTGCCCTGATCAACTGGGACTCAAAGAAAGGTCTTGAGCGGTCTAGCGCGGACTGAAACCGGCGGTTGCGATATCTTCCGGCCAAATCAAATGCATGTCACCACCTTGAAGCTGGAGAAATGCAGTCGGAGTCACTGCATTCTCTACACCTTCGAAACTCACTTTCCCGTTGATGGTGTCGAATGTTGAAGAGGCGATAGCGGTTCGGAGCTTGTCTCGATCCAGACCGGCAGTAGCCACAGCCTGCTCGAGAATTTCACACGACATATAGGCAAGCGCTGTATCGAGATAATCGGGATTCATCTCATAGGCAGCCACATAGGCATCAAAGAACGGCTTGGCTCTGCTCCACTTTGACTGATGGGGGCTCCAATGGCCTATGGTCACTATTCCGTCTGCAAAATCTCCGAACGCCTGTGAAAAAGCTGAGATCGTGGGACCCACGAGTAAAAACTCAAAAGATACGTCGATCCCGACCTCTCGAGCCTGGCCCATATACAAGAAGGAATCAGCCGGGTAAGACAACGCGATTATCCCATCGACACCCGCTGACTTGATCTGAGAGAGCAATCCAGTCATGTCCGAAATATCAGGCGGGTAGCTTTCATTCAAGGCAATTTCGATACCTTCAGCCTCAAGCGCCGGCACGAGGAATTGCAGGTTTTCCTGAGCAAAAGGCAGCACATTGGCTATGATCGCTACGGACTTGACACCCGACTGCTTTGCTAAGGCAGCAAGTTCGGGACCAATACGGTCGGGGATCGCTGATGTCGAGAACCATATGTTCCCGGGCTGCACTTCCCGCACTGCGACCGACGCTGCGGTGTTACCTACCATGGGGAATCCATGCCGCTCTACAACACCCGCTACATTGAGATGATGAGGTGTCCCCCAAGGCGCCAACAAAAGATCGACTTTCTCGTCTGAGATTAATTTTTCATAAATTTGTGCCGACTTTGCAGGATCTGATTCATCGTCAAACCAGACCAGTTCCACAGGACGACGGTCTCCGGCGACATCAAGCCCCCCTGCCGCATTAACCTGGTTCGCCCATAGTTCATATGCGGTTATCTGGGACGGTGCCGCCTGCGCAAACAACCCTGTCTTAGCAATGGAATAACCAATCCTAACCGGCTCTGCCGCCTGGGCTGGGATCAGTCCGAGCGAGCATAACAACAAGGCAATAAAATGCACGATTCTTTTCACTTTTCTTCCTCCTCTTGTGCGTTTTGGTTCTTAACACCTTTTGCAACAACAATAAGGTATCACGTTTTCACAATCAACAGACCAACTACTGATTGGAGTCAGTATGGATTACCATTTGTTGGGCTCGTCGGTGTGAGATTTCATGAATTTTGTAGCTGACGATATCCAAGCGCCGTCTATTTCTCCGGCGGCGTAACTCGCACCGAGATGATCGCAATCTTTTAGGATCAGCGTAGTGACATCGATGTTATGCGAAAGGAGTGCGTTGGCAAAATCTTCCCCTTGTCGGGCTAGGTGGGGAAAATCTTTCTCACCCCAGGCAACCAGAAAAGGGGGGGCTCCCGAGTGCAAATGATTTATTGGCGATGCAGTCTTGTCGTGGCCCATTTCCGGGGGACCCAGAAAACGCGGCCTCATCGAGAGACCAGAGCCTTCTCCAAATTCAAATGTACCGGAAACCGGTAATACACCTTTCACCAAATCCCCGGGCAAGTTCCTTCGAGAAATCCAGTCGGTTCTGAGACCCATTAATGCAGCATAGTGGCCGCCAGCAGAGTGGCCGCCAATAAAGAGTCGACCTGGGTCGCCTCCAAAGTCCGCAATATTTCCAAAGACCGTTTCAAGAGCATCACAACAGTCCTCAAAACCTGTTGGATACAAATAGTCAGGCGCTAACCGGTAGCCTATGCTGACAAACGTTGCGTTACAACCGTTGACTGAAGGCGCCATGAAGTTCATCCACTCTTTATATCCATTTGTCCATCCGCCGCCGTGCATAAAACAAAGGACATTTCCATTTGGCGTATCCGCCGGAAAAATGGCTATAGACTGATAAGGGCTGTCGCCGTACTGCAACTCCTTGCCTTCACTGGGAGTCTGCATCCCGAGGACCCGCTCATGATAGCGAGCCCCAATCTCTGTAAAGGGTTCTTGGGGCGGATAACTCTCAATCTTCAACGGTGCGGTTCACTGGAGAGGAGACCATTGAGAACCCGCTCAGAGGTCATTGGTAAGTGATAATGTCGCGCACCTGTCGCCTGATTGATCGCGTTCGCGATAGCTGCTGCTACAGCGTTGATGCCAATTTCGCCCGCGCCCTTGGCACCGAACGGTCCATCCGGTTCTGGCGATTCCACGATGATGGACTCAATCACATCGGGCATTTCAACAATGGTGGGCACTTTGTAATCCATAAGAGTTGGATTGGATAAGCGGCCGCTGTCCCAAACCATCTCCTCAAATAAGGCATACCCTAACCCTTGAACCAAGGCGCCTTCTATCTGCACCTCTACGAGCGTGGGATTAATTGCGCGTCCCACATCAAGTGCCGACCAAGCTCTGGAGACACGGACATGCCCTGTAATCTCATCGATCTCGACTTCGACTACCAGAGCACCAAAACTCATCACACCTATGCGAGGAAAGGGGAGACCCAACACCACGGCTCGTTTAGGGTCTGCCGTAGCTCTCTCGTAGCAAACAGATGCTTCTCCGATAATTGGACCGCCCACTGCCCAATGTGCTCTACCCGAAATCGCGGCAAATGGCAGAGCTTCTGTGGAGCCCACTATCCCTACTTGTCCGCCTTCGCGAAGCTCTACCTTCTCAACGTTACAGTCGAAGATCTCTGCCGCGTGCTGCTTGATTTTGTTGGCAACTTTTTCTGCTGCGTCATTCACAGCTCTGCCAGTCGTGTAGGTGACCCTGCTGGCGGTTGTTCCCCAGTTATAGGGTGATCCATCTGTATCCGGGCTGGCAACCGTAATCTGATCAAGCGGCATCTTCAAAGTTTCCGCACAGATTTGGGCTAGCACTGTATCTGAGCCTTGTCCGATGTCTACCGCTCCGGTATTGAGAACCACACATCCGTCCTCCAATAAGCGAACGATCGCGCCCGTTGAGAGCAAACCGGAGATGTGGGCCGTAATTGCCATGCCGAGGGCCTTGCGGCAACCTCCGCCTGAACCCACTGAACCACTATTTTTCTTCCACTCAGATGCTTCCTCGACCGCATTAATACAACTTTCTAGCCCTGACGAACGAACCTCCTGACCCAGAAACCAAGGATCTCCTTCAGAGAGAATATTTCGCCTTCGAACTTCAATCGGATCTATTCCGGTCCGTTTGGCGATTTCATCGATCTGTTGCTCTCCTGCAAATGTTACCTGGGGATTACCGAATCCTCGAAATGCACCGAATCGAATTTTGTTGGTGTAAACCAACTTTCCCTCACAACGGACGTTGGCAATGTTGTACGGACCTCTGGCCATAAGAAGGCTGTATCCCAGCACCCCAGGACTATCGTCGGCATAGGCTCCGCAATCAGACAAGACCTCGCAGACGCGTGCGACTAAAGTGCCATCTTTCATCGCGCCCGTCTTCATATAAATTTGGAATGGATGTCTAGCTCTCACTATCTCGAAGTCTTCCTCTCGAGACAAAATAAGCTTGACTGGTCGGCGACACTTCATCGCCAAGGCCACCGTTATAGGCTGGATGTGGGGCTCCATCTTGTTACCGAAGCCCGCACCAATTCTTGGCGTCATCGAGCGCACTCTTGACATCGGCAACTCGAGGGACTCACAAACGTTAGCTTGGACACGAAAGACTGACTGATTAGCTGACCACAATCTGATCTTGCCGTTGCCGTCCATGTCTGCGAGCGCACCACACGGCTCGATTGAAACGTGCGCCTGTGCTTGAGTGGTATAAGTGCCCTCAACAATTATTTCAGCCTTGGAGAACGCTTGATCCGGATCTCCCTCTGAAAACTCAGTACGCGAAACCAGATTTCCCTTTGATCCCGAATCAAATACCGTTATGTAGTCCTCGACTTCCGGATGCAGTAGCGGCGCACCCTCAGCAAGACCTTCAGCAGGCGAAAGTACTGAAGGCAAGACCTCGTACTCGACTTTTATGAGAGCGACGGCAGCCTGGGCCTGCCTCTCGGTCTCCGCTGCGACCGCCGCAACCGGTTCTCCGACATAGCGAACACGGTTTTTTGCAATCGCGTGCTCGTCCTTGATAAAAGCGCCCATTCGGCCTTCACCGATATCGTCTCCGGTAAGGATCGCAACCACGCCTGGAGCGGCCTTCGCTTCGCTTAGATCGTAACTGACGATGCGGGCATGCGGATGGGGACTGCCAAGTACTGCTGCGTGAACCATGTTGGGCAAAACCATGTCAGCAATGTATTCCGCCTCACCCCGCACCTTTTCCTGATTCTCAAGCTTCGGAACGGACTGACCTACACCTCCGAGTAAATAGCCTTGCTCCATCTTCAATCTCTCTCTGACTCTCTCTCGGACCGGCGTTCTTCAGCGGCTTTCAGGACCCCGTCCAGGATTTTCTGATACCCCGTGCAACGGCAGATATTGCCCGACAGATTCGCCTTGACCTCTTTTACGGTAGGTTCTGGTGATTCGCAAAGCAGTTTATACGCGGAGATCAAAACGCCCGAGGTGCAAAATCCACATTGAACTGCTCCGCAGCGCTGAAACTGATCTTGAAGAGCCGTCATCAACGAATCGCCCGCAAATCCCTCAATAGTCGTTACCCGCTTGTCTTGGCAGGTTGCCGCCAAAGTCAAACAAGCCCGCTGTGGTCGATCGTTAACCAAAACGGTGCAAGAACCACATACGCCCTGATTACAACCTCGCTTCGGACTAGTGATTCCAAGTGAGTCTCTTAAGACAGTCAAAAGTGTGGCGTCCGACTCTGCAACAAACTCGCGCTTTCTATCATTCACCAACAATGAAAAACGGGTGCTCTTCATGAACTACTCGCATGGGCCTCTAAGAGGCCAGTCACCGCGTCTTGCGCCAGTCTTGGGATCAGCCTGATACGATGTTCAGCACTGCCGCGAACATCATCAATAGGGTCTGCTCGAGTGATCAAATTTTTCACCAAATTCTGTAATTCATCATCGATGAGAGATTCACCCCGTAATACGAACTCGTGATCGGGGTCTCGTAACGGCGCGGGACCACAACCCCCAATGGCAATACGAACCTGCTGATGATGAGCCTCGACAGATATCGCGCATGTCGCAACTGCATAATCACCAGAAACGCGGGCCACCTTGCGGTAGGAAGAATAGCTCTCGGCCGGCGCTGGCAAATATATTGCCTTGATTAACTCATCGGAATTCAAACAAGTCTCATACCAGTTCAGTATCCATTCCCCTATTCCAACAGTTCGTGCTCCGCGTGAGCCAAACAATTCAATCTCTGCATCCACTACAGCCAGTGCTGCCAGGTAATCCGCTGCCGGATCCGCATGCGCGAGCGCGCCACCCATGGTACCCATGTTTCGGACAGGCATATTTGCAATTGCGGCTGCTGCCTGACGGATTACCGCGAGATTGCCCGTCAGCACTGTCGAGTCTGCGACTTCGTAATGGCGAGTCATCGCACCGATCCGAATCCTTCCGTCTTCTTGAACGGAAATTCCATGCAATTTCTCAATTCGCTCAAGGCAGATATATTTTTCTACCTTGACCAGACCCGCATTCCGCATCGCGACTAAAGTCGCTCCGCCAGCTAGCGGAAAACTATCGACTTCATCCATGAGCAGGCGAACAGCGTCTTCCACGGTCTCGGGAAAGCAAACCGAACTATTTTGCTCCTGAGTCTCAAAATTTTCTGGAATCGGATGCGCTGTCGGAGTTGTTTTCAGCGGCTCAGGATCAGACTGGACGGGCGTTGACTCTTCTTCATGAGTTTTGTGCGGAATAACTTCGATATCTGCCGAGAGAATCCCCGCCTTAAAGTTTTCAGCAAATCGCACTCCTATCTTTTCGAGATACTTGCGCATTACACCAAGCCCGAACTTTCCAAGCCTTCCAGTAATATTCACCTCGGACTCATACTCGACGCGGGTCTTAGAGTTGCCCAAGTCTGTTAACCACACTCGATTTTCCGCTACCAGAGAACTGGCGCGCGCGCCTTCGATACCGGTGGTCTGTGATCGAACCTCGAACGGCGGGTCTTCGCTGGTGATTGCTACAACAAGATCAAACCGAGCCTTGACCACGCCCATTCCCACCACGACTACTGCCCGATACCGAGTGGAGTCAATGCGCTCAATGACCTCGCAACCCGGGATGCACTCTGCCATCAGGCCCGGATTGATAATCTGCTTGAACACCAGATCGCGGGATGCGTCGATCTCGAATTGACCGTTCAGCTTCATAAAAGAACTCTGGCCGTGAGCTAACGACGTACTCGTGGGACGATCATCTTGGGATCCACTAACCGACCCTTTTCAACCACTAACTGTCCATCAAGGGTGATGGTGCACTCACGCATCGGCACATCATAATGGCCGCGGGTATTACGCTTGCCTCCTCCCTGAGAATTTGGTCCAGTCGAGAACAGGAAATTTCCCGGAAAACAGCGGGATGCTGCCCGACTGCGCTCAGGTAAATCACCAAATAGTGCGATGGAGTCCCAACGACATTGAGGATTCATTCCCCAGCCAAGATGAGATACGGCATAAGGGTCACGATCACCTTCAAAATCCTCTCCGTCTTTCAGCCATTCACTCATTAACGCAGCGTCTAACCCTCCGTCAATGCTCGTGATGTGACCATCTTCAATAGTTAGGCGAATCTCATCCACAACATAACGACAATAAGGCAGGATAACGATATCGCCGGGTTGGATTACTACCGTCCCCCGAGAACTTCCTTCATCTGGAAAAGTATGAATGAGTCCTACTCCCCAGTGATCAAACCGTCCGGGCTCATCGGCCATCCCATATTGGCTCATTACCGGGTACTCACCGCGGGTGTAATGCAGATCAGTGCCCGCATCACTGGTAACGTGTATTTCCCGAGTATTTTCATACACCCCGTGAGCATACAAAACGGCTTCTTTGAGCCCGGGAGGTGATTGCAATTGCTCCAGGTCGTCAGGCGCATCAATAACCATCTGTACCCTGACACCTTCTTTCATGACAGCTCGGAGCCATGATGCGAAAAGCGGCACGTGAAAAATCAGGATCATGTCACTGGCCAAAAGTGCGTCCAGAGTCCCTTTACATTTACCGATCGTAGGAACGCCGACTTTAGTCCAGCCAGGAATCATGTTTACGCACATCTCGTAGATATCGGCCCCAATCTCATCTGCGGCAGCAAAAGCCGCCTCAATATATTCGCGACGGGTTCCAAGATCCGACACAATCGCAATTGTCTCCCCAGGTTTCACGTTACAAAGATCGAACTGCTTTTTGAAAAGCATCGTGAGTTTGGCAGGATTGACTTCAATGGACCGGATTCCGGATTCCATAGCTATATTTCTCATTGGGACTTGGATCGGAACAGATTAGATCAACGTTAGAAATGCGAGTCAATAAACCAGAATGTATGGAGATTGATCGGAAGCGAAAATCCTTGCTGAGCGTCCACTACCGAGCAAGAGTGACTGGATGGCTGGCCCAGTTCTCGCCTTACAGGGTAGAGTATTGCTTCATCTAAGACAAATAGATCGAAAAAATTCTCAATGCCTCAACAGGATCGCAAACCTATTGTCTCCTGGGCCCTCTATGACTGGGCCAACTCGGCCTTTGCGACCACCGTGATGGCCGGATTTTTCCCGATCTTTTTTAAGCAGTACTGGAGTCAGGACGTCGCCCTCACCCACAGCACCTTCTATCTTGGGGTGGGCAATTCTGTCGCAAGCCTGATCATTGTCATTTTGGCGCCCATTCTCGGTGCCATGGCCGATACCGGCGGATTGCGAAAACGCATGCTCGCGACATTTGCCAGTCTAGGTGTGCTCGCGACAGGCTCTCTTTTTCTGGTGCAGGCCGGCATGTGGCCGTTTGCGATCCTGCTCTATGCCATCGCGGTGGTGGGTTTTTCAGGCGCGAACACCTTTTATGATTCCCTGCTGGTTATCGTCTCGCCCTCGGAGAAGCGTCATCGGGTCTCGGCACTGGGGTTTGCGCTGGGATACCTCGGAGGTGGCCTGCTCTTTCTCATAAACGTACTGATGACCTTAAAGCCCGAACTGTTTGGGCTCGCTGATGCAGCCGCCGGTGTGCGCTGGTCGTTCATTACGGTGGCAGTTTGGTGGACCGTTTTTTCCATACCGCTTTTTCTTAATGTAGAAGAACCGCTGCCCGAAAACGGCCGGCGTGGAGTCGACATCAAAGGCACGTTCGCAGCTTTGCGTGATACTGCCACCAGCCTTTCGCAGTACCGTGGAGCTTGGATGTTCCTGCTTGCCTACTGGCTGTACATCGACGGTGTCGATACGATCGTGAGGATGTCGGTCGACTTTGGCCTGTCGATCGGGCTGTCCTCGGACAACCTGATCACGGCCCTGCTCCTGGTGCAGTTCATCGGCTTTCCGGCGGCCTTGGTGTTCGGCCGGATGGGAGAGCGCTATGGCGCAAAACTCGGGATCTGGATCTGCATTTGGGCCTATGTCGGCGTCACGGTATTTGCCTTTTTCATGGAGACCGCGCTGCAGATGTATATCCTCGCTGCGGTCATCGGTCTCGTGCAAGGCGGGATCCAGGCGCTCAGCCGATCGATGTTCAGTCATCTTATTCCGCAGGAGAAAAACGCGGAGTTCTTTGGCTTCTACAACGTGGTTGGCAAAGCGGCGGCCGTGTTTGGACCAGTCATGATGGGCACCATCGTTCATCTCACCGGGAATCCGCGCCTGGGTATTCTTTCAGTCGCGCTACTCTTTTTTGCCGGGATGTTCTTCTTCAGACTGGTAAACGACCCGGCAGATCAGAAGTTGCCTTAAGCCCACTGACCGCGCTTCACGAGTAACTCCTTTAACACTGCGGGGCGGTCGGTCATCAGGCCGTCTATACCAAGATCCAGCAGTCGGTCCATTTCTTTGGGTTCGTTCACCGTCCAGACATGCACCTGCAGACTCCGTGACTTCATCGCGGTCACAAAGCGTCTGTCTATCACCCTGATCCCGTTCCAAACGACGGGGACCTGAGCACAGGCAGCCTGCAGCCGCCCGACGGGAACACCAATGCTCGAAAGACGCGCCCGGGTTGTCTCAAGCGTCGCCATGGAAGTGCAGATCCCGGGTAACGCACTGCGTATTTGCTTAAGCCTCTTGTCGGAGAAAGACCCAATACAAACGCGCTCTTGGGCACTCGTGCGCCTGATCACCTCGATAAGTGGGCCGACGGCCGCATCTGATTTAGGATCAATATTGAAGCGGATCTCCGGGAAATTCCCAAGAAGTTCCTCCATCAACGGAATCGGCTCTCGCCCCAACACGCGGGCGGAGGCCACATCCGCATAGTCGAGCCGGGCAATGCTGCCCCTCTGATCAGTGACGCGATCAAGCCGGTCATCGTGGAATGCAATCAATACACCGTCGCGGGTGCAATGTACGTCTGTCTCAAGATAACGAAAGCCCAGCCCTACCGCACTCTCAAAGGCAGCTGCGGTGTTTTCCGGCGCGGCTTCGCCATCACCTCGATGCGCAAAAGCCAATACTCCATCATGCTCAAGAAAAGCGTGGCTTGGCATTTACAGGCACCGGCTCATGAAGGCTGAGTGGCTCACGTTGATCGGAATTCGAGTGGCTGCAGGGTCAGGTTAAGATTAGCATCATCCAGAGCCTCTTCTGCCACTTCAGCCGGTTCGTATGTCTTCACCGCTTGTCCTCATCCCCACCTACAACGAAAAAGGAAATCTGCCGCCTTTTATTGAGGCTGTACGAAGCAGCCTGCCGCAGGCCGACATACTCGTTATCGATGACAACTCGCCGGATGGCACGGGCGCGTTGGCCGAGGAAATCGCTGCAAAGGATGTTCACGTTCACGTGCTTCACCGTATTCACAAAGAGGGACTCGGCCGCGCCTACCTGGCCGGATTCGCATGGGCGCTTGAACATGACTACAGTCATGTCTTTGAAATCGATGCCGACTTCAGCCATAACCCAAAGGATCTGCCGCGACTGCTCGCTGCAACAGACGATGCCGACATCGCTCTCGGATGCCGCTGGATGCCCGGCGGGGGTGTCTCAGGATGGCCCTGGTCGCGTCTCGCCTTATCACGTTTTGGCAACCTATACGCCCGCCTCATTCTCGGCGTGTCTTACCGTGATCTGACCGGAGGGTTTAAATGTTTCCGCCGCGAAGCGCTCGAAACCCTTGGACTCGAGAAGATCCGGTCGGTGGGATACGGCTTTCAGATAGAGACCACGTGGCGGGCGCTGAAGAGCGGGCTGAGTGTGACTGAAGTTCCCATCCACTTTACCGACCGCACGGTCGGCGTATCCAAAATGTCGGGGCAGACGTTCAGGGAAGCTTTGATACTGGTGTGGCGCCTCAGATTCGACCGACTATGATCTTCGCTCTCCTGAAACAAGAAGCAACAGGTAACTGTACAGCCAGATTGCAAGCCCCGCGAGGCCAACGATGTCGCGCGCCAGTTCCCCCTGAGGAATAAGCAGCGCTGCGGCTTTGATGCCGAGCAGGCTGGAGAGCGCCCCCAACACAACAATCTTCCACCAGGACTGCTTTGCCAAAGCATCCTGCCAGCAAAACAGGAGCAGCCCGAAGAAAGCAATGAAGTGCGGCTTTGAGGACTGCGGGCCGATCAGAACGAAAGCGGTGTAGAACAGCAAGCCCAGCACGAACACGGCATCTTTACGTACCCGGCTTGCGAGCAGCAGCAGCAGCGCAAATCCCGAGCACAAACCCAACAGCACAATATTGGATGGCACGGCATGTCCAAGCCGCGTCGCAGCGATCCGATACAGAGACTGGTTACCGGCACTGCCCCGATCCTGCCACCAGCGGACCTCGTCAGGCGACACGGACAGCGTCATCTCGTAGTGCTCGCGCAGATAACTCCACATACCACCGGCGATGGCTTCCGCCTTGAACTGCCCCTGCGGTACCGTGTCCCGCTTGGGCAGCACAGAACCCGGGACCGTAAAACTTGAATCCCGCCAGTTGTCGCTGACTGCATATTTAGCGAGATCGGGTGCCGCGACCAGCACCACAGTAAGGCCCAGAAATACCCCTGCTGCTGCCCAACGCTTCTTATAGATCGGCAATAACACCATAAAGAGGGGATTTGCCTTGAGGCCGGCCGCTATCGCCATCAGGGTCGATGCCAACACGGGCACTCGAGCAAAAGCGGCAAGTCCGAATATGACCAGCCCGAAAATCAGGATATCGGTCTGCTGATTGTTGAAGACAGCCAGGATCGACCGAAAAGAAAACAGCAAAGCAATGACCAGCGTCGCTGCTCGTACAGCACTGCCATAGAGCACCTCACGCTGACAGACATAGACGGCGCCCGCGAGAAAAATGACATTAACGGCGAAGAACAGGATTTTTCCAGCGGTGTAACCCAGGGGATAGACCGGTAACAGCATGAAAGAAGCAAAGGTCGGATAAGTAAAGACATTCTGCTCATAGACATGGATCTTGAGGCCATGCACATAACGAAACGTCGCTGCCCAATACACATCGAAGTCACCGTCGTGGACGAGATAGCGATAGAACAACACCCCGGTCACAAGCAGCCCCAACCCCACCCAGAACCAGCGGGCCTTGGCACTTGCGAACCATTGCAGAAAACGCGGCGTTGTCATGGTCCTATTTTACGAGAGCAGCATGCTCCACAGGTCTCTCTCCCGTTGAATCATTGCCCAGCACCTTGCCGCCGAAACCTCATGCCCCGAAAAAAGAGCACCGGTAAATGCTCCAGAGGCGAACCTTGGAGAGCCATTGCCGCCGGTCGACCTGCCGAAGCCATTGCGGCAAGGCACTCGACTCCAGAACGAAGTCCGGACAGAGCGCCAGCAGTTCAGGTGGGGGATACGCCTTAGGCACAAAGACATACGCAGTTTCTTTAACACTTTCAAGGTACGCTTCTAGCTCATCAGGAGACCCAGCCTTGTGAAAGCTGGCCTTGGGTGAGCGGAAAAACCCGATTGTCCCTGATCCGTTTTCATAGGGATTTTCTCCGTACGCCACGATTTCGATTGGAGACTCCATCGAGGCTTGGTATATCCACTTGTGAACCACAGTCTCCTGATTCGCCGGCAGGAAACTGAATACCGCAAGCGCCAAACCATTCAGCACAAAAAACAGATAAACACTGAGTCTTGCGACACGGCTTGAGTGAAAAATACCTCGGGGCAACGCCAGCTTGTCAAACAACGCTTCGAGGCCAACGACTGAAAGCACTAACAGCGGGTAGATCACGGGCATCAGAAAGCGGGTTTCCTTGTGGTCTATGAAGGAATGGCCAACCATGAAAAACACCACTGTCCACACCAGAATGTTTCTCGGCTTAAGGACTACCGCCCCGATCATGGCAGGGAGCAGAACAAGACTGAACGGCGGCACCATCAATAACAGAAGTTTCTCAATGTAATACCACCAGGGATCGACCCCGAACTGTGCCGCCTTTGCCTCCACCAGATTAACGAGAAAGTAATTCACCGGCGTAAACGTCCATTGCCCATAGAACCAGCGGTCCAAAAGAAGATTGATTCCCAGCGCGAGCAAAAAGCCCAGTGCCATAGCGGCGAAGATCTTGATCTTCGGCCGCTCAATGACAATGAGCCACAAACCCAGACCCAGTAGTGCCAAGGCAACGGGAAAGCGCAAATAGAACGCAAATCCGAACACTAGTCCGGCTGTCAGCGCAGACCACAACGCGAACCGGTAATTCTCCTTACAGGCAACGAGCACCAACACTATCCCGAGACACAGAAACGCTCCAGCCCAGGTTTCCGAGGCAAATCGGGCATTAAGAAAAGGCTGGAGCCAGAACAGGCCGGTAAACAACACGAGCGCCGCTTTTGACCACCCGTGGTTAAGCCACCGAAGTGCCTGTCCACACAGCAGCCAGATGCTGAAAAAACCCAACGCGGCGGAAGCCAGCCTAAGCAGCAACGCTGTCGCGAAGGGATCGGGGCCGGTTGCATAACGATGCACCGCATACGCAATGGCCGGCTGGACGGCTGGGCGGATCTGCTCAAAGAACTCCCATGGCAGCGTGCGACTAACGCCGCTCTCAATCTTTGAGTGGGCAAATTCGAGAATCTGGTAATCCGAATCCGGATGTGCCCTGCCCTCGCTGAAAAAGGCCGCACAAAGATGCAGGGAAAAACTCAGCAGAATCACGCCTACGGCGATAACCGGTTTCGAAAAAAGGGCGGTCCGGCTCATCGCTCTAGCGCGCCTGTCACAAACGCGGGTGTTCGGAAAACTTGGCAAAGAGGCAGCACACGGATTGCGAAAGCCATTGAAATGGATGCAAAGAACACCACATTAAGAGTAGGTACTTATGAGGGAAGATCGATGTTAACCGGAATCGTATTGCTGCTGGCGGGGATCTTGATTGCACTGTATCCCCCACTCCTTGCCATCATTGTGGCGAGTGTGCTGATCGCGCTGGGATTGCTTCTGGCTGTGAGTGCCTGGTATCACCGCCGGCGCCGTCGCGGGGGTGATAATCCGATTATCGAACTGATCCTGCGTTACTGAGCAAAAGCTCATCCCGGCTTGTGGCGCAATTTGGCGCTCACAAAATCCTTCTGGGGAATATGCAGCAAGCGCTGTATCTTGCGCATGAGATGAAGTTCATGATCATCCAGGCGTCCATCGGCATAAACCACGCGCCACATCTGCTCAACCAGATTAAGGCGTTGCTGCTCACTCCAATGCTGATTAATCATTGACGTAAAGCCGTGCAGTCCGGTCGATTCGCGTACTTGCTCCTGCGCCAAAGTCGCCAACGCATTCGCCTCCTCGTCGCTCAAATCAAACTGCTCGCGGACCAATTGCTGGATCATGGAACGCTCTTCGCCCCCTAGATCGTAATCCGACATGGCAGCTTCAAAAAGGAGCGCTGCCGCAGCCAGACGGACTGCCTCTTCGGTTTGATGGCTATCATCCGACACTTGAAGCCGGTCTCGAAAAAAATCACCAATGGCGTCCAGCACGGCTCTATCAGGCTCGATCGCGGCCGAGCCGGCAAAAAAAGAGGCGACACCCTTGCGGATGCCGCCTTGAGTTCCCCGATTTATCGGTGGAGGAAGGTTGCAGGTGCATTACGCCATGCCTCCACAAACGCCGTCTTGATCTGGATCAACTTCATGGCTCACTACGCTTGATACTCTCAAACTAGACTTGCGACTGAACACAATCTTCTTCCTGAACATCCTGCTGACTGTCGTACGACATCCGGCAAATCATCCTTTGACCATCTTTTTCAAGATGATACTCAGTGATAGAGACCACTCGCTGAAGGTGGGTATAGGGTGAAATCCCAGAGCGGACCTCCTGCTTTTCTACCTGCTTGACAATAGTCCAGCCTGCCTGTGTCAGGCCGTGTACGCCCGGCGATTGCGCCATCGCCCAACTCGGCAGTAGCGCCGCGGTGAAGATAGCGGTCAGCGCTAACCCCTTGGCGCACCGAAAGGTCATCACGAAAATGATGATCGCCCTAATGCGGCGTTGTTAGCGCGTACCGTAAATCCGGTCACCCGCGTCCCCAAGACCGGGAAGGATGTAGCCGTGATCATTCAGTTCCCGGTCAAGCGCCGCGGTGAAGACTGGCACATCCGGGTGTGCCTCTCCGAAAGCGGCCACGCCCTCAGGGGCAGCGAGGAGACAGACCACCTTTATCCTGACCGGCCGGTCCTGCTTGAGTCGGGTGATTGCGGCACTCAGGGAGTTTGCCGTTGCGAGCATCGGATCGACCACGATCGCCTGACGCTCACTGATATCCTCGGGCACCTTGTAGTAGTACTCAACTGCCTGCAAGGTATCGGGATCGCGATACAGCCCGATGTGCCCTACACGTGCCGAAGGGATCAGATCCAACATGCCCTCCAACAGGCCATTGCCCGCCCGCAGCACCGAGATAAAACACAATTTCTTTCCCGCAAGGATCGGGGCCTGCATCGTTTCCAGCGGGGTCTGGACCTCGGTTTGTGCCAAAGGGAGGTCGCGGGTCACTTCATAGGCCAGCAGTAACGCGATCTCTCTGATCAACTGGCGGAAATGGGCGGTTGGGCAGTTCTTGTCACGCATCAACGTAAGCTTGTGCTGCACCAAAGGATGGTCAACTAACGAAAATGTTTCTTGCATCGGATCCTGATTGTGGTCTAGTTTGTGCCGGCAGATTTCTTGATTTGAGAAGGTTTTGTTCTCTCTCGATTCTAGGACAAACCGCCAATGAAACATACCTCTACTTCACGCCGGGTGGTCGTCACGGGAAGCGAATGTACCGGCAAGACGGTTCTCACCGCGGGTTTGGCGGAATATTTCGACTGCCCTTCCTCACCGGAGGGAGCCCGACTGTACGTTGAACAGCATAACCAGCCGCTGACTGTTGCTGACGTCGACCCAATTGCCTCTTTGCAGATAACGCTTGAAGAGGCCGCCATCCGCAAGGCGCACGACCTCGTCATTCATGACACCGATCTTGTATCGACACTCGTCTATGCGCGTCACTATTACGAGACCTCGCCCGCATGGATCACCCGCACGGCCTCAGAACGCGCGGCAGACCTGTATCTATTGTGTGATATCAACCTGCCCTGGGTGTCGGACGGCCTCCAGCGTGACAGTGGCTCGGCTGAACAACGTCGCCAGATCCACGAAAAATTTGTCGAGGCAATGACCCGTGGCGGACTCCGCTGGACCCTGATCCGTGGCCTGGGTGAAAAGCGCCTTGAGCAAGCCGTTCGGGCAATTAAAGGGCTCGCCTGACCTCTTACGCCAACCGGTGTGTGATGCCGGCGATGTTGACAGCAGTCAAAGCGTTGTCTAGATTGACTCCGCTATCCAACGGGGTGTCCGGCATAGGCCGGGCTGAGAATCACCCGCTGAACCTGAACCGGATCATGCCGGCGGAGGAATCTGGATAGTGGCCACACTGGTCCCTCCGCTCTTCGATCCCGAAGGAGCGCCTTCATGACAATTGTTCGACTGCTTGCCGCCATCAGTACCGGCCTGCTAATTGTTTTTGGACTTCCTGCGAATGCAGAAAAGCCAAGTCTCACTGTGTATACCTACGCTTCGTTTGTCTCTGACTGGGGTCCCGGTCCTTTGATTGAACCGGCTTTTGAGGCGCATTGCCGGTGTGACCTTAAGTTTGTCGGCGTGGAAGACGGCGCCGCGCTATTGGGGCGGCTAAAACTCGAAGGTACCCGTTCTTCGGCGGATGTCATCTTGGGTCTGGATACCAGTCTCGTAGCAGAAGCTCGGCAAACTGGTCTTCTCGACGCTCATGGTCTGGATCTTGACGCCATTGATTTTGCGCTCACCTGGTCGGACCCCGACTTTATTCCCTATGACTTTGGATATTTCGGATTCGTTTATGACAGTGACCAACTCGCGACTGTGCCGAAAAGTCTTCGCACGCTGGTGAATGATCCGCAGGGACCAAGAATTATCATCCAGGATCCGCGAACCAGTACACCGGGACTGGGTTTACTGCTCTGGGTTCGCAAAATCTTTGGCGAGGAAGATACGGCAGCATGGCGTGCGCTCTCTCCGAGAATCGTGACCGTCACCAAAGGCTGGTCAGAGGCCTACGGCTTGTTTCTTGAAGGTGAAGCACCGATGGTGCTGAGCTACACGACCTCACCCGCCTATCATCGGCACGTTGAAAACACCGATCGGTACCGAGTCGCGATGTTTGAAGAGGGTCATTATCAACAGGTCGAAGTTGCAGCGCGGCTCGCGCATTCCGCGCAACCCGAACTCGCCGGAGAGTTCCTGCGCTTTTTGCTCTCCGATGAGGTCCAAACGATTCTCCCCACGAGCAACTGGATGCTGCCAACCGTCAGAACGCAGCAAGCACTGCCCCCGGCGTTCCATGAAGACGAAATTCCAAACACTGCCTTGGCCTTTGAGCCGACAGAAGTCAGCGCACAGAGGAAGCACTGGATAAAACGCTGGCTGACCGCCCTCGCCCAGTGAACCTCACCTTAAGCACGCGGTGGCGGCCTGGGCTCTGGCCAGGCGCCATCGCGCTGTTCCTGTTGACCGCTGTTATTGCGGGCTCGCTCACGGCATTGGGCGCTTTATCGGACACCGCTTTCATCATCGCCACACTGCGTGATCCTTATTTTTTTCAGGTGGTGCGCTTCACCCTCTGGCAGGCGACCCTATCGACGCTGATCAGCATCATCCTCGCGGTGCCCGTGGCGCGCGCCTATGCCAGGCGTCCAGCATTTGCCGGGCGAAAAATCCTGATGACCCTGATGGGGCTGCCCGTGGTGATGCCGGTAATTGTCGCGGTATTTGGAATTGTCGCCGTATACGGTCGGTCGGGGCTGCTGAATTTTCTGCTTCAACCCACCGGCATTAGCATGTCATTTGAGTTGTATGGCCTAACCGGAATTTTGCTGGCCCACACTTTTTTTAACCTGCCGTTGGCGGTACGGCTGCTGTTGCCCGCCTGGGATCAGATCACCAACGAAAACTGGCGCACCGCCAGCACGCTTGGAATGTCGAGCACCCAACTCTTTCGATTTATCGAATGGCCTGCTCTTAGCACTTTTCTGCCGGGCGTTATCGTCGTCGTCTTTTTGCTGTGCTTCACGAGTTTTGCCGTCGTCCTGACACTCGGCGGTGGTCCGGCAGCCACCACCATCGAAGTCGCTATCTACCAGGCGCTGCGCTTTGAGTTCGACCCTGCTCAGGCCGCTGTGCTGGCGCTTGCACAGTTACTTTTATGCGCCGGAACCGCTTTATTGCTGATTCGCTGGATGCGGGTGCTCACGCAGACTTCGGGACGCAAGAGCGATTCCCGAGCACGGCCCGATACCGGCGCTCGCGCGGGCAAGCTTTTTGACTTTGGTGTTATTGGGCTATGCGGACTTTTTGTTTTCACTCCCGTCGCAGCGCTGGTTATCTCCGGACTGCAGGGACCGGTTGCCGCAGTCCTGCTTGATACTGATCTATGGCAAGCTGCCGCCCGGAGTCTCGGCATTGCACTCATGGCGACCAGTCTGGCCGGAATCATCGCTCTAGGCATCGCGACCACCGCGCGGTTTCTGGTACTTGAAAGACGTCAAAAGAACGCCAAGGAAGGACTGCTGCTCGCCGGATCTCTCACCCTGGCGTTTCCGCCGATGGTGATTGGAACAGGCTTTTTCCTGATCTCCCTGCACCTGAAGGCTGTCGACACCCTCACACTACTGATGATTGCTGTCGTCAACGCGCTGATGGTGCTGCCTTACATCCTGCGCAGTATCGCCCCGGTACTGATTGATTCCGGTCAACAGTATCAGAAATTGTGTGCGCAACTGGGCTTAAGCGGCTGGCACCGCTTTTGCCAGGTGGACTGGCCCATGATCCGAAAGCCTGCTGCATTCTCTCTTGCTCTGGGGGGAGCGCTCTCTTTTGGCGACATGGGAGTCGCCGCCCTGTTCGATACGACGGGTCACATCACGTTACCGGTTATGCTCTACCAGCGTATGAGCGCCTACCGCTTCGACGAGGCAGCCGTTACCGCCCTGGCGCTTGTGCTGATGTGTGTGGCGCTTTTCTGGATTCTGGACCGCAGCCTGTCACGATGAACTTTCTCAAAATTGACGGAGTTCGATTTCGCCAGGGGGAATGGCAGCTCGAGGTCGATCTTGAGGCAAAGCGCGGCGGGTGTATTGCCCTAATTGGGCCGAGCGGCGCCGGCAAATCTACCCTGTTGTCACTGATTGCGGGCTTTGAGCAGCCGAATCAGGGAACGATCTTTGTCGGCGAAGAGCGGATAGACACGCAAGCCCCTGCACGTCGGCCTGTCACCATGATGTTCCAGGAGAACAATCTCTTTAATCACCTTACGCTGTATCAGAACATCGCCCTGGGATGTCACCCTGGCCTGAAATTGACCGAAGAGGACCGTGAGCTGATCGAAACGGCAATGGCGGCAACCCGGCTGGGTGCGCTGCAGTCGAGGAAGCCTGCCGATGTCTCAGGAGGCGAGCGCCAACGGGCCGCTCTCGCGCGCTGCCTGTGCCAAAGGCGTCCCCTGCTGCTGCTTGACGAACCTTTCACCGGACTCGATCCTCAGCTGAGGGTAGAAATGCATGAGTTGGTAGATGAACTCCGAAAGACTCACGCACTGACGGTGATCATCGTCAGCCACCTGCCCCACGAGGTGGCCAGGATTGCGGACTCACTCGCGTTCATGCTGGGAGGAAAAATCCTCAAGGCAGGTCCAGCCGACGCAATGCTGTCCCATCCTGAAAACCCGGAACTTGCCCAATACCTGCGGTTCACATCAGCAGGTTAGTATTTATCTGTGGCTTACAGCGGACTTAATCATGCTTTTTCGGACACTTTTTCTCGCAGTCTTCGCGTTGGTCGGGCTGCCTTCGCACGCAGATAACGCGAACTGCCCGATGAATCTGGATTTCACCAAACGATTCCTCGCGAGTGACGAGTCGGTGCGGCTCTGTGATGCCTACACGGATCAGGTACTGCTTGTGGTGAATACGGCCAGTTACTGCGGTTTCACCTCACAGTTCGAGGGACTGGAGGCGCTTCAGGAAAAATATGGCGACCGTGGGTTTTCCGTGCTTGGTTTCCCATCGAATGACTTCTTTCAGGACCCCAGATCTGAAGAGAAGATCCGCGAGTTTTGCGATCTGACCTACGAAGTCAAATTTCCGATGTTTGAAAAATCCCGGGTAGCCAAGCGCAGCGCTGAGCCTCTCTTTCAGGCGCTTGCTGCTGAAGCCGGCCAATTTCCCCGGTGGAACTTCCACAAATACCTTCTTAACCGCCAGGGCGAGGTCGTCGGCAGTTTTGGCTCATCGATTGCCCCAAACAACGCGGAACTCGTCAGCCAAATAGAGGCTTTGCTCTAAGCGAGAGGTGAAGCTAAACCAGTTTAGGTGTATACCTTGACTGCATGGATTCACCGGAACACCAACGCAGGGGGGTTTTTACTGATCTCGACGGCACTTTGCTGGGGCCGGACCAGAAACTCTGTGCCCGCAACCGGGCAACCCTGGAGCATCTCGCTACTATTGGAATAATTCGGGTCGTCGTGACTGGTCGATCGCTTTTTTCCTGCGATCGCGTGCTGGATGACACCTTTCCGATAGATATTCTGGTGACTTCATCAGGCGCGGGCATCTTTTCCTGCAGACCGAGAACGCTGCTGCGACAGTTTGCGCTGGACGATGCGGCAATGTCCCATGCCATGGGCGTTCTTGAAACGATGCGGCTCGACTTCATGGTGCACGACCCAGTCCCGGACAATCACCAGTTCCAGTGGCGGCGCTTTGGCCGGCCGAATGCTGATTTTGATCGACGCCTGGCTTTGTATGCGGGACATCATCAGATGCTGGATAGCGAGTCGGGCCTCGTCAGCAATGCAACACAACTGTTGGCGATTGCGCCTCTTGAGAATCCGGAGACCCTCCACCGCGAACTGTCCGATCGCCTGCCAGATCTCAATGTGGTCAGAACCACCTCACCGCTCGACCATTGTTCGGTCTGGTATGAAATCTTTCCAAAATCCGTCGGCAAATCTCACGCTGCCCAGTGGATCTGCGATTACCTGAATCTTGATTCAGCAACCGCCCTTGCCGTAGGAAACGATTTCAATGACGTTGACATGCTGCGCTGGGCGAATCATGCGCGTGTCGTCGCAAATGCGGCTGCACCCCTTCGCAGGGAGTTTCGATCAGTCGCAGATCACGGCGAATCCGGTTTTAGCGAGGCAGTGGAGGAATGGCTGGCGCACTCCCCCTAGCCACGACCCCTACCAGAGCAGACGGCCCGCAACGAAAGCGCTGGCCAACTCCGATTCGGGCGCGTCGAGAAATGAGTCCGTATCGGTGTGCACGATGAGATGACCGTTATGCAAGAAAAGCACATCTCCTGCCATTCGGCGTACCTGTCCAAGATCATGAGAGACCATCAGAATGCGGACCCCTTCACCGTCAATATCCCTGATGATGGCCTCGACCGAGGCCGTAGCCGCGGGATCAAGATGGGCCGTGGGTTCGTCCAAAAACAATATCCGGGGCCTCAGTGCCCACGCGCGGGCCAGCGCAAGGCGCTGTTGTTCGCCGCCAGACAACACCCGTGCATCACGCTCGGCGAAACCCAAGAGCCCGGTTTTCTCAAGTACCAAATCCGTGCGCTTCATGCGCTCGGATCGGGAAAGCTCTCTCGCAGAAAGGGCGTGTTCAATGTTGGCCCGCACCGATCGACGCAGAAGCACCGGCCGCTGAAACACCATGGCCTGTGCCCGGCGTTGCTGTTCAAACGTGCCCCCAGCCCACCGTATCGACCCTCCCGAGGGCGCGAGCAAGCCATGACACAACCGTAGCAGCAGACTTTTCCCGGCGCCGTTAGGACCCACGACACAAGTCGGCCCGCCTGCGTCCAACGAAAAACTGACGTCGTCCAACAAAGGCCTGCCCGCTACCTCAAACCGAAGCGAGGTTACCTGTAAAGGCAATAGATCAGGTTCCGGCAGGTGTGATGGTTGAGGCATGGGTGATCCCGGTCAGCTTCGCCGATCAGAACGGGATTATCGACGTCTTGGGCCTTCGGTACAAAGCGCCCATATAATTTCCACGCTAAGGTTGGACTGCAGGTCATCGGCCCGCCTCGTGGGGAAGCGTCACTGCTGCGCGCCTGTCACCGCATGGAATCGGTTTTTAATCTTGCGACAACCTTGCCGATTGACCCGCGCCAGGCGTAGCCCCGCGCCCTGATCATTAACTCGGGCGAATGACTTCCCGAGTGCGCCCGATCTGGGTGCCGACGCCCTGATCAGTCAGGGTTTCCAGCAGAGTGGCGTGAGGCACCCGACCATCTGAAATCGTCGCGGTCCTCACTCCGCCTGAAACGGCATCCAAAGCACATCGGACCTTGGGCAACATGCCGCCGGTGATGACACCTTCCTGAATCAGTTCCTGAACCCGACTCTCCGATAGACCGGTCAACAGTTCGCCCTGTTGGTCCAGCACACCCGGCGTGTTGGTGAGGAGGATCAGTTTCTCGGCACCCAGTGTGACCGCCAGTTTACCGGCGACGGTGTCTGCATTGATGTTGTAGGTCTTGCCATCCTCACCGGTACCGATGGGAGCGATCACGGGAATGAAATCTCCCTCATCAAGGGTGTCGACGACAGCCGGATTGATGGACTCGATTTCACCCACGAATCCCAATTCCACTGTCTCTTCTTCATCGGAGGCGCCTTCCTTGCGCAGCACCAGCTTACGCGCCCGGATCAATCCGCCGTCCTTGCCAGACAAGCCCACGGCGCGGCCGCCATGAGCATTGATCAGGGCCACGATATCCTTGTTGACGAGTCCACCCAGTACCATCTCAACCACATCGATGGTTTCACTGTCTGTCACGCGAAGTCCCTCGACAAACTCGCTCTTCTTGCCAATCCGGTCCAGCAATTGGCCGATCTGTGGGCCGCCGCCATGCACAACGACCGGGTTCATGCCGACCAGCTTCATTAGAACGACATCCCGGGCGAAACTGCGCTTCAGCGACTCGTCGGTCATGGCGTTGCCGCCATACTTGATCACAATGGTGCGGCCGTGAAAATGCTGTATGTACGGCAGGGCTTCTGCCAATACCGGCGCGATGGCTGCGGGGTCTGGGGCTTGGCTCATAACAGGTTGCAGATTCGGATCATTTCCGGGAGCAGAGTATAACTGCCCGCGCACCCTTTCCCTGGCAGACACACGCATCAGCCGAAAAGACGGGTGTCGGCACCATCACGAAAAAAGGGGCCACCCTCGTGACCCCTTTCGATGAGCGCCGGGTTTTAATCAACCGACTTTGATATCAACCTTGCGTGGTTTGACTTCGGCCGTCTTGGGCAAGGACAGTTTCAGCACGCCATCTTCATACTGCGCCTCGATCCTGCCTTCATCAATATCTGATCCCAGGCGAAGTGACCGAACAAATTTTCCGTAATATCGCTCCTGGCGGATCACGCGGTCATCTCTCTCGTCTTTCTTTTCTTCTTTACGTTCGGCTTTGATGGTGAGCACACCATCTTTGATGGTGACATCGAGATTTTCGCGAGCGACGCCTGGCAGTTCCGCCTTGACCAGATAAACCCCTTCTTTCTCGCTCACATCAATTGCGGGCATCCTCGCGGTTTCATCGCGTCGCAACACCGCAGGGGAGCGAAACCAGCCGCCCATCAGGTCATCGAAATCACCGAAAACGTCCCAGCCTCGAGTTCTCTCGGCAGGTCTTACCATGTTGTTCATCAAGTATTCTCCTAGTTTCAAAACCACCCAACGGATGGCTTACCGCATTTGCCTGCTTCAAAGATGGAGTCAACCTGGAAAATTTCAAGGTCTTTTTTATCAGGAAGCCTTAGCCGCACTCTTCCATTTAGAATGAGCCCTCATGATTCAAGATTCCCTGATCTTCGATCTTCTTTTAATTCACCTATGTTGAATCGACAATGACAGACCGATTTGATGCCGTCGTGATCGGTGCTGGCATCATCGGCACCTCGATTGCGTTCTCAATGAGCAAAGCAGGCTGGCGGGTGCTGGTAGTGGATCCGCTTGCCGGCTCTGGTCAGGGCGCAACGAGCAGTTCCGTTGCCATGGTGCGCACGCAGTACTCCACCCTCGAAGGATCAGCACTGGCTTGGGAAGGGTTTCACTGCTGGCAGGACTGGTCGGGTTTTCTCGATCTTGAGTCTGATGAACCCGTGGCACCGTTTCATCTTGCAGGTGTCCTGACCTTCAAGACGGCCAATAACGGCTTTTTGGAACACCAGCTGGAATTCTCCCGCCAGCTAGGCATTCCTTTTGAGTTCTGGTCTGTCGCCAGACTGCAAAGCCTTTTCCCCAGTTGGGATCTCTCCAGTTTCGGACCGCCCGTTATCTCGGACGATGCCGATTTTGGTGCCCGCTCCAATGCGGAGCTTCGGAGCGTCTTCTTCCCTAAGGGGGGTTATTGCCCCGATCCACAACTTGCCGCCCACAACCTGCAGCGCGCAGCCGAGCAACACGGCGCCCGTTTTCGTTTTGGTGAGGCGGTGACCGGTATCGATAAAAAAGATGGTCATGTAAGCGCCGTGACGCTGTCAGGGGGTGAGCAGATTTCCTGCCGGGTCGCCGTCAACGCAGCCGGACCACATGGGCAGAACATCAACGCCCTCGCCGATCCGGACGGGAAACAACGTATCCGGACACGGGTGGTTCGGCACGAGGTGGCCCATCTTCGCTGTGCAGACGCCGCGACCAGTGATGGGTCCCGCATCATGCTGTACGACACCGACATCGGGGGTTACATCCGGGCAGACACCGGCGACAGCATCCTTGCAGGAAGCCTGGGCGCGCGGGGGGAAGTTGAGTTGGCAGCCGATCCGAATGACTTTGATCGAAATCTCTCCCCACAAAGCATCGAGCCCTTGTATCGCCTTGCGCAACGGATCCCGGCTCTCGGCATTCCCAATACGCTATCCGGAGTGGCAGATCTTTGGGATGTCAGTGATGACTGGATTCCCATTTATGACTGTACCGACGTGGCCGGCTTTTACATGGCGATCGGCACCAGCGGTAACCAATTCAAAACGGCGCCGGTGGTGGGTGAACTGATGACGGCTTTAATCAGTGCCTGTGAGCAGGGGACCGACCACGACCAAGATCCAATCTCGTTCCGGTTGCAACGCACCGGCCATGAGATCAATCTTGGATTCTTCTCTCGCAACCGAGAGCCGAACCCTGCCAGCAGCCTGTCAGTACTCGGCTGAGTCAGATCAGCGGATCTTGGCCTGCTGTACTACCCGAATAAGGTATCCACGGAGTCCATCTGGGCAAACGAGGTGAGCCGGTCATGAAGCCCAAGGGCTGCGTCACCCAGAACAGGCTCAGCAAGCGACAGGAATTTACTTTGGTGCAGATCAGCGCTGGGGAAATTTTCAGGCTCCCCACGAGGAATCTCCACGCACCGGCTCTGACTCGTGCCGTCGCGAAAGCGTATGGTCACCTTACCGCCCATCCGTTCCGGATAAATCGCATCCATCTGCGCATCTTCACTGACGTTGATGCGCTCGGCGAGTGACAGCGTTGTTGCGTCTTCGAGATACTTCGCATAATCATCCCACGTCAGGTTGCCTGTCTGAGCTGAAACGGCTGCGGTGAAATGCATGGAGAACTGACCGCCCACTACCCCTTTGGGCTTGCGGCGAAACTCCTGCGGCAGAGCCGTGAGATCCATACCCTTACGGGGCAACCCAATGGCAATGTCTGCGATATCGGATTCGTGCGCACCGGTCCCCACGATATCCACAATACCGTCTATGGCCGCATGACTGAACCGGCACGAGGGATAAGGCTTGACGCCAATCTGGAGTGTTTCCCAATCATCGCCGAGTCCCTTGACGGCTAACTGCGGATCAGGGTCGGGGGCATAACTTTTCAGAAAACCCGCATCACCTTCGACCGCATAAGCCGCACCGACAAATCCCTCGGAAGCAAGTGAGGCCGCAATCACTCCGACCATGGCGGCATTGCCGACCTGAAAGCGCTTGGTCCAGGCGCTGTTGACGAGAAACTGCATGGAACCGGCCGACTGGCTGAGGCAGATCCCCATCGCCATCTCGAGTTGTTGGGCAGAAAGTCCCAACGCGCGCCCAGCGGCAACGGTGGCCCCAAAAGCGCCGGTCGTTGCGGTGGGATGAAAACCCCGATCATAGTGATCCGCAGGTTTGAGGGCTCTGCCGAGTCGGCACATCACCTCATATCCCGCAATCACTCCGGCGAGAACGCTGGCGCCGCTCGCACCCGCCATTTGTCCGGCAGCCAGGGCTGCCGCCAGTACCGGCGCACTTGGGTGCACGGTTGCCGCAATATGGGTGTCATCAAAATCCAGACTGTGAATCAACGAGCCGTTGATCAGCGCTGCAGCAGGAAAGGCATATCCATTATTGTCAGCAAACACCGTCCCCCGTCCCGCATCCATACCCATGCGGGCAACCGCAGCCAGCAAGGCCGGGGTCGACTCGGCTTCTTTTCTTGCCCGAATAGCGACGCCAATACTGTCCGTGACCAGCAAGGCGGCCCGGTCGACGACCTCACGCGGCAGGGCTTGTGTATTTACCTCGCTCGCGAATCCACAAAGGGTTGCGGTGACACTCTTATCTTGCACAAAAGCTCCTTACTGAACTTGAAGATTCCAAGAGCCCTTGTCCGCGGAGTTACTCTCCTGTGAACTGGGCCTTACGTTTTTCGTTGAAGGCGGCGATACCTTCGCGGCGATCCTTCGTCGGTACCGTCTTGTTGTATGAAGCAAGCTCCACCTCGTAATCCTGCTTAAGTGAGGAAAATCCGGCATTGTTGATCGCCTTCAGCGCGCCCTGAATCGCGATCGGGCCGTTATCTGCGATGCGCTGTGCCGTTGCCCTTACCGACTCCAGCAAGGCTTCCGGCTCACAAAGCTCATTGACCAGCCCCCACTCAAGCGCCTGCTCGGCACTGAAAGGTCTGCCGGTGAGGATGATTTCCTTGGCCCTGCGGATACCCACCGCGCGCGGAAGATACTGAGTGCCTGCCATACCTGGCATGATCCCAAGGGTGGTTTCCGTCAGGGCGAAACGGGCATGTTTCGCCGCGTAGGCAAAGTCACACGCCAGTGTGAGCTCCGTCCCGCCGCCATAAGCCGCCCCATTTATTGCCCCCAGGATCGGCACCGGGCAGTCCATCAGCGCCCGTGCCAGATCTTCGAACACCACATGCTGCGCATACCACTCTTCATCGGTCATCCCATGCCGCTGCTTGAGGTCACCGCCTGCGCAAAATGCGCGCTCTCCTGTGCCAGTCAGGATGACACAGCGTGTGCTTCTCGCCCCCGAAACGAATTCACTGAAAACTGCTAACAGTTCCTCAGCCATCCGGGTGTTGAAGGCATTGGCCACCTCCGGACGGTCCAGTGTGATCCAGGTGAGGTCTCCCTCTTGATCAACGATGATGGTGTCGAAACTTTCCTTCATGACGTGGTACCACTTTGTTCAGGTTTCGGTAAATGACTGAGCCATCGCAGACTCCAGAAAGACACTTCACAAATCCCTAATCAGGATTGCGCATCCAGTTCTGCGAAGACTTTTTTGGCGATTCGATGGCATTCCACCGCTACCGGCACCCCACAGTAGATCGCGATCTGGTTGAGGATGGCTTTCAACTCATCCCGACTGACGCCGTTGACGAGTGCGCCCCTGAAGTGAAGCTCCCACTCATGCATGCGGTTAAGCGCCGCGATCATTGAGACATTGAGCATGCTGCGGGTTTTTCGGTCCAGCGTCTCATCCCCCCAGACCGCACCCCAGCAATACTCCGTCAGCAGTTCCTGAAAATCCCGGGCAAACTCACTCGCGTTAGCCAACGCATTGTCGACATACTCCGTACCGAGCACATCCCGGCGTGTCGCCAGACCCTTGTCAAAACGTTCCTGATCCATAGAAATCTCCCGATAAAAAGAAGTGTGATTATGCCCTGTCGCGTACCCGAATGAGGCCTGCTTGGGCGAAGGCGACCCACCCCTACCGGATTCGCTGATGCCCTAGTGGTTGGCCTTAAGGAACCCGTACAGAATACCGTTCACCGTTTCGGGCGCCTCCCAGGAGGCCAGATGATGAAGCCCCGGCAAGATGGCAAGTTCAGCATGGTCAAGATCATCTGCCATCCGTCTTGCGATAGCCGGCGTGGACCCTGGATCATTCTCTCCCGCGAGCACCAGAGCTGGGCACCTGACCTGCTTGAGCGCGTCCTGCACGATCGCATCGGCCTCGACAAGCGCCGCGTAGGCGTCGGCATAAGCCTTCAGATCGTTCGCCAGCAATTTTCTGCGGATCGCTTCGACCCGATCCGGGAATTGTGCTTTAAACGGCGCATCGAACCATCTGTCCATGGCGGCTTGCGCAATCGGGGCAAGGCCCTCTTCGCGCGTCAGCTGCAACCGATGGCGCATGCCAATCAGTTCTTCCTCGGTCCGTCGATACACAGTATTCATTAACACCAGTGTCTTCAGGCGTGACGGCGCGCTGCCCGCAAAGGCCTGACTGATCACACCTCCCATTGACAGTCCCACCAGGTGCATTTTTGTAATGTCGAGGTACGAAAGCAGATCTTCCAGTTGCCGAACAAAGGTAGTGATGTCTTTGACCGGACGGGCCTCAGACCGTCCGTGACCCAGCATGTCGTAGCGCAGTACGCAAAATGCTTCCTCCAGGGCAGGCATCTGCGGCTCCCACATCGTGTGATCCAGGCCGACGCCATGAATCATGACCACAGGCGCCTCGGGTGATCCACTGCCGCGTAGGTCATACCAGGTTCCCTCGGGACTAAGCCCACTTTGGTCGATGTCTTCTCTCATAGGCAAGATTGAACTGGATGTCAGCCGCTTGAAACAGGTATAACTATGTTACTTTATCCTCGACTCGAAACTGACTGAACCCATGTCTCGATCCCAAAAAACCATCATCGGCGAGCCGCTGGTGATCAATGGAAGACAACTATCGCTGTCCCGAGCAGTCCGGGCTGGTGATTTCATTTTTCTCACTGGACAAGTACCCATGCAAGATGGCCAGGTCATGACATCGGGCAGCATCGAGGAGCAGACCCGAGCCTGTCTGACCAGCATTCGCGAGACATTGGCCGAGGCGGGATGCGGCCTAGAGCATATTGTGAAGTCAATGGTGTGGCTGAAATCACGGGAGGACTTTCCCGGTTTCGATTCAGTCTACGCAGAATATTTCCCCGAAGGCCCGCCTGCCCGTTCGGCGCTCGTCAGTGACTTTCTCGTCGATATCCGGGTAGAAATCGAGTGCGTGGCCTACGATCCGCAGAGTTAGGCAAGCGAAGTTCCAGGCGGTCTTTACAATAATTTCAAGGAAAAGAGAGGCATAAGCCGATGACTGAATTAACGCGATATCAGATGTACATCAACGGCGAATGGGTAGATGCTGAAAACGGGGCAACTTTTACCAGCGTAAACCCTGCAACGGGGCAAACCTGGGCAGAAGTCCCCGAGGCCTCAGAGGCGGATATCAACCGCGCGGTTGAGGCTGCACATCATGCGTTTAGCGAAGGTGCCTGGGCCACCATGACGCCTACGGCCCGGGGCAAGATGCTGCGCCGTCTTGCTGAAGTGCTGGCTGAACATTCAGAACCGCTCGGCCGCTGTGAAACAGTCGATACGGGCAAGCTCTTTAAGGAAACGCGCTGGCAGGCGAATTACATTTCAGATTTCTTTCAATACTATGCCGGTCTGGCCGACAAGGTCACTGGAGAAACCCTGCCGATCGACAAGCCGGACATGATGACGATGACCGTCCGTGAGCCGCTCGGCGTGGTGGCTGCTGTGGTGCCCTGGAATTCCCAATTGTTTCTCGTTGCCGTAAAAATCGGCCCCGCTCTTGCCGCAGGCAATACCGTGGTGCTGAAAGCCTCTGAACATGCCTCGGCCCCTATGCTTGAATTCGCCAAGGTCTTTGAGGAGGCTGGCTTCCCGCCGGGGGTTTTCAATGTAGTAACCGGGCACGGTGAGCCCTGCGGCCGCGCACTCACCAGCCACCCGCTGGTGGACCGGGTCAGCTTTACTGGGGGGCCTGAGACCGCCCGGCATGTCATCCGCAACAGTGCTGAAAACTTTGCCGAGGTCTCACTGGAGTTGGGCGGCAAGTCACCAGTCATGGTGTTTGAGGATGCTGACCTTGAAAGCGCCGTCAACGGCGTCCTTCTCAGCATCTTCAGTGCGAGCGGACAAAGCTGTGTGGCCGGTTCACGGCTGCTGCTGCAGGAATCGATCCGCGAAGAGGTCCTGTCCCGGGTTGTCGAAAAGGCGGCCCAGATCAGGATCGGCGACCCTCTGGATGACAACAGTCAGATGGGTCCGTTGGCGACTGAGGCGCAACTGCGCAATATCCAATCCACGCTGGCCGATGCGACAGCAAACGGAGCGGATCTTCGTTACGGCGGCAATACACCACCGGGGCTGGAAACCGGCTGGTATATAGAGCCAACGATTGTGGACTGTCCGCACCAGAATATCAGTATCGTCCGAAATGAAATGTTCGGCCCGGTTGTCAGCGCGCTCGGGTTTAAAGATGAGGCCGAAGCTCTTATGCTCGCCAACGATACGAATTTCGGACTGGCGAGCGGCGTCTTCACCCGGGACGTTGGTCGCGCGCTTCGTGTCAGCAAGGCGATTCGCGCCGGTATCGTCTGGGTCAACACCTATCGGGTGGTGTCGCCCATCGCACCTTTTGGGGGCTACAAGGACAGCGGCTACGGCCGCGAGTCCGGCATGGAGGCGATCTATGACTACACGCGTCCCAAGACGGTATGGCTGAACACCTCGTCGGAACCCATCGCGGACCCCTTCGTCATGCGCTGATCCAGGTCAGCGATATTCACTGGCGTGGTGATAGACTCGTCTCGCGGAAATTGTTCATTAAGGGAACCCCATGAAATTTCAGTTAGCCATCAATATGGAGCGTATCGCCCCAGATACCGACATGGCCGATGTTGAGCGGCACACGCTGGAGATGGTGCAAATGGCCGATGCCGGAGGGTTCCACATTGTCTGGGCTGCCGAACACCATGCCCTTGAAATGACGATTGCTCCCAATCCCTTTCAGATTCTGACCTGGTGGGCGGCGCACACCGACCGCATCCGTCTTGGCACAGCGGTGGTCGTGGCGCCCTACTGGCATCCGATCAATGTTGCGGGCGAAGCTGCGCTGCTGGACTTGTATAGCAATGGCCGGCTGGAATTCGGAATCGGCTCGGGCGCCTATCAGCGGGAGTTCGACAGAATGCACGCCGGACTCAAGCAGACCGACGCATGGCGCTACATGCAGGAGATGCTGCCGGCTGTCAAAGCGCTCTGGCAGGGTGACTACGCTCATGAGGGTGACTATTGGACCTTTCCGGAAGCCACCTCCGTGCCTAAGCCTTTGCAAAAACCACATCCTCCGATATGGGTGGCAGCTCGTGCCCCGATCACCTACGACTATGCGGTAAAGAACCAGTGCAACATCATGTCATGGCCGCTGACTCGGCCAATGAGTGAGGTCGAAACCTACCTCGGAAGACTGCAGACGGCTCTCGATGAAAATCCGGGCCAGGCCAGACCGATCTTCTCCGCCATGCGGCATACCTGTGTTTACGACAACAAAGACGACTGGATGGTGCCGATTGAAGCAGCGCGCCGTCAGTTAGCCCAGTTTGAAAACCTCTTTAAGAATGCCGGGGGTGTCGAAAATGGATTTCCCGCGATGATTGATTTATCGACGCTGGAAAATCGGGATGAATATGATCCCAACATGCTGCAGGAGAATCTGATGTTCGGCACGTCTGAAGAAGTCATCAGCAAACTGCGACTTTACGACGACCTCGGCGTCGATCAATTTACCTACTACGCCAGTCTCGGTCTCGGCATGAAAGAGCAAAAACGCTCTTTGGAGCTCTTCATCAACGAAGTCATGCCTGAATTCGCAGAGAACTAGGAGCGTTCCTGCGCCGGACCCTGGTTAGGGCTCCCGGCGCAGTCTCACTTAAGCGAATCAGGTTTTCAGGCGATACCCAATCTCTCGCGGGCCTGGTCCGCATCGCAGATCTGTCCTCCCAGATCACGGATGATGCGGACGGCCTTCTCGACCAGTTGAGCGTTGCTCGCGGGCACCCCTTTTTCAAGATACAGGTTGTCTTCAAGACCCACCCGGACGTTCCCACCGAGCAACATGGCCTGCGCCGCCATTGGCATCTGCGTCCGGCTGATGCCGAATCCTGACCAGAACGCGTCCCGCGGCAACTGACCCACCATCGCCGTCATCGTTGCGGAATCCGCGCCGGCGCCCCACGGAATACCCAGGCAAACCTGGTACATCGGCCTCCCCTTGATCAACCCTTCCGACACCATCTGGTTGGCAAACCGCAAGTGACCCAAATCAAAGACTTCCATCTCGGGTTTGACGCCGATTTCCGCATAGCGCGCAGCCATGGCCCGCAGCATATTGGGGGTCTGGATGTAGACGTAGTTGGCATTGTCGAAGTTGATTGTGCCGCAATCCAGCGTCGCGATATCCGGGCGCAATAACTCCACATGCGCCATGCGCTCTTCGGCACTGATGAGATCTGTTCCCTCTGCCGGGACCTCCGGATTCTCGTCATCAACGACCAAGTCCCCGCCCATGCCCGCGGTCAGGTTAATCAACACATTCCGGCCGCTGTTCCTGACAAGCTCTACAGTCTCTTTGAAAAGATTGATATCACGACTGCCTTTGCCGGTCTCGGGATCACGAACATGCAGATGGACAATCGCTGCCCCGGCATCTGCCGCCTCAATCGCTGAGTTGGCGATCTGTTCGGGGGTAACCGGGATCGCCGGATGCTTATCCACCGTATCTCCCGCGCCGGTTACCGCGCAAGTCACGACTACATCGGTATTCATGGTCATCTCTCGTGTTCCTCCTGAATTTAACTCGGTCTAACTGATCTAGTGATCAATGGTTTTGTTTTGTGTTTGTTATCGGTCGGTTGCCATCGGTGGCCAGCCGTCTTCTTCGGGGGGATACCAGTGTTCCTTCAGCACTTTCTGAATCTCCGCAAGACAGCGGTCGCGCCGACGTTCCATTTCGTCAAAGGCCCGCGCACCGGACTCCACTTCGCAGCCGTCAACGATGCGTTCTTTCAGTTCATCGGTCAACTCCGGCGCCTTCATATGTGACCAGGGCAATTCCAATGCGGGTCCAAACTGCTCAATGGTATGACGCATCCCGCCCGGACCGCCGCCGAGATGCCAGGCAAGAAACGTTCCCATGAACGCCCATCGCAAGCCCGGGCCGCCAGTGACGGCCGCGTCGATCTCTGCGACCGTAGCAACCCCCTGATCGATAAGATGCAGGGCTTCACGATAGAGGGATTCCTGCAGGCGGTCTGCGATATAGGCTTCGATCTCCCGACGAACATGCAGCGGCCGCATGCCAAGGGATCGGTAAAACGCACCCGCTTGTGCAATAGCAGTCTGTGAAGTCTGTTCACTTCCCACAATCTCGACCAGGGGCAACAAATAGACCGGAGCAAAAGGATGGCCAATCATCAAGCGCTCCGGATGTGCACATCGCTCCTGCAGTCGGCTGGGCAAAAGCCCGGATGAGCTTGATGCGATGACCACATCCTCGCGGGCGTGTCGGCTGATCTCTTCATGTACCGAAATCTTGAGTTCTTCGCGCTCGGGGACATTCTCCTGAACAAAATCGGCATCCTGCACCGCTTGCGCAATATCCTGCGCAAAGTGCAGTTCGCCTTTGTTTTCGGATACAAGGCCCGCAT
>Ga0181588_10000393_pt1 | contig 39551 bp, 52 predicted proteins | sample 071ome_26_FD_148607 | JGI IMG/M metagenome (GOLD analysis project Ga0181588, IMG submission 148607) | Coastal salt marsh microbial communities from the Groves Creek Marsh, Skidaway Island, Georgia - 071409BT metaG (spades assembly) | ecosystem: Environmental > Aquatic > Marine > Intertidal zone...
TTGTGATGGCTCTTGATCACCTCGGCCGTGCCGTCGGTGCCGCCGCTCTCGATGAGATCCGGATACAGCGTTCCCTGCACCAGGAATTCCGCCTCGGTCAACCCGCCCGTGTTCTCCTCGAAAATCCGCACGAACAGCTCGCCGATCGCCTTGCGCTTCGCCTCCGGCTCGGTGATCCCCGCCAGTCGCTCGAAGAACCGAGAGCCAGCGTCAACATGGATGAGATCGATCCCCATGTTGCGGCGGAAGGTCTCGAGCACCTGCTCGGTCTCACCGCGACGCATGAGACCCGTGTCGACATACACACAGGTCAACTGCGAGCCGACCGCGCGATGGACGAGGGCGGCGGCGACCGATGAATCAACCCCGCCGGAAAGCCCGCAGATCACTCGCGACGAGCCCACCTGCGCCCGGATCGACTCGACCTGCTCCACGATCACCGAGGACATCTCCCACGACGGCTCGCAACCGGCGAGGTCGTGCAGGAAGCGTCGGAGCACGGTGGAGCCATGTGGGGAGTGCACCACCTCCGGGTGGAACTGGACCCCCCAGATCCGCCGCTCGTCGTTCTCGAGAACGGCGACCGGTGCGTCCGGGGTCGCCGCAACACCCCGGAAACCCCTCGGCACCTCAGTGATCGCGTCGAAGTGACTCATCCACACGTCATGGCGCTCAGGAAGGCCCTCGAGGAGCGACGAGGGCGCATCGATGGTCATGACAGCGCGCCCGTACTCGCCACGCTCCCGTCGGCCGACCGTGCCGCCGAGCTGGGATGCGATCAATTGTGCCCCGTAACAGATGCCGAGGATCGGCACCCCGAGCTCGTAGACCTCCGGATCAAGCAGCGGTGCGCCATCGACGTGGACGCTCTTCGGGCCCCCCGACAGGATGATCGCTGAGGGTTCCCGCTCGGCGAACTCAGCCGCTGTGAGGCGATGCGGCACGATCTCGGAGTAGACCGAGTGCTCGCGGACGCGGCGGGCTATCAGCTGCGCGTATTGGGCGCCGAAGTCGACGACCAACACCCGCTGACGGGCCTCCGCTGAGGGGGGTGCTGTGCTGTCTCCGGTCAAGCACCCGATGGTAGACACAGGACGTGACTCACCCCCACCTCTCGGCCCCACCGCATCGGCTCGGCGCGATGCTGTTCACCGCTGCGCTCGCACTGCTCGCCATGAGCGGCCCCGTGGCCGCCGACGCGCCCAGCGGCACCGCGGCGATGGCTGCGCCTGCTCAGAGCGACGGTGGGGAGAACGATTTCTTGCCTCCGGATCGGGACCTCACCGAATGCGTGAGCGCGCTCCCAAAACCCGGATGCGGCAGCGAGGCCCGCGGTGGTTGGCGTCAGACCGCCGTCTTCCTCGCCGTTCTCGGTGGACTCGGATTCATCGCCTGGCGGGTCATCGCGGGTGCCCGTGCAGCCGGTCGAGCAGGTCAACCAGCACGTGCGCCGTCGCCCCCCACACCGTCTCGTCAGCCAACTCAAAAAAGTGAAGAAGGCGGTCCGTCGGAGGACGCCCCCACACCTCCGAATGGTGCGTGAGCGGCGACAACAGTTCGTCGAGCCCCACCCACATCACCCGCTCCACCTCGCCGCTCGCCGGTCGCAGTTCGGGCCGACCCTCGACCACCGCGACCTTCGGGACGATGTAACTCCGACTCACCACCGTGTTGAGATGATCGAGTTCACCGATGATCCGAACCGAATGGGGATCGAGGCCGACCTCCTCCTCAGCCTCCCGAAGCGCCGTCTCGGCGGGTGACTCGCCGGGATCCATCCGACCACCGGGGAAGCTCATCTCCCCACGGTGGTTGCGCAGCTGCATCGACCGTCGCGTCAGCAACACCTCAGGCCCGCGCTCAAAGGACAGCGTGACCAACACCGCCGAGTGGCGAGCTCCCGTGAAGGCCGGCTGCAACGGCCCGTCCTCGGGGGCCACGACCGACCGGAGGCGATCAACATCAAGATCGAAACTGGCACCGGCGCGAGCCCAACTTGCCTCAGGGCCGGGGCTCCACTGCGCGGGCCGAGGGACGACTTGGCGTCCCCCTCGAGAAGCAGCGTCGGTCACTCCGCGCGAGCCGACCACCCGTTGTCGGCGAGGTCGCGAAGCACCTCAGCGAGTCCGGCGGTCTTGAGATTGGCCAGCACTTTCCCGGGGAGTTGCTCCCCACGCTCCCATTCGTCCCAAGCGGTCATCAGCTTGTTGATGTCGGGGGCAGGGCGCTCGAAGCTCATCCCCTCAGCCTACGGACCGTCCCCGCTCGCGTCACCCGGTACGGCGAGACCGACGCGCGACCCGCGGCTCCCACTGTGTGATGGGGATCAGCGCGGCAAGCATGGCTCCGATGCCGACAACAACGACGCGGGTAAGCGTCGACAGATCGATCCACCATTGGACACCGAGGACCACAGCCCCACCCGCCAACACCACGTCGACCACCCGGTGCTGCTTGCGCGTCAAGAGTCGGAAGGCGCCGAGCGGGCCGTCCACCACCGCGACGTTGATCAGCAGGCCTGCAGCGAGCAGGCGCGGCCAGAGGCCGTCATCCACACGAAGCACATGAGAGAGCAGCGCCAGCGCGAGGACGTACTCGAGTGCCTGGTGCGCCCAGAACGGCCGCTTGAACCCCACAAGGTCAACCTAGGTGCCGACTGACTCCAGACGCGACGATGCCCGGGGCGAACCCCGGGCATCGCTGTCGACGTCAGGCGTCGGGACCGGTCACGAGGACCGGGCGGTCACATCATGCCGCCCATGCCCCCCATCGGGTCCATGCCACCGCCGCCCATCGGGGCTGGCGGCTCAGGCTTGTCGGCAACCACGCACTCGGTGGTGAGCACGAGGGCCGCGATCGACGCGGCGTTCTGCAGCGCCGCGCGGGTCACCTTCGCGGGGTCGATGATGCCGGCCTTGATCATGTCGGTCATCTCGCCAGTCGCGGCGTTGAGACCGATCGCACCCGACTCGGACTCGATCGCCTTGACCATCACCGAACCCTCGAGGCCGGCGTTGAGCGCGATGTTGCGAGCCGGCGCAACGAGCGCCTCCCACACCAACTTGGCTCCGGTCTGCTCGTCGCCCTCGAGGGACTCGACGACCGTGGCCACCGAGGCGCGGGCGCGGACGAGAGCGGTGCCGCCACCGGCGACCACACCCTCCTCGATCGCCGCGCGGGTCGCCGAGACGGCGTCCTCGATGCGGTGCTTCTTCTCCTTGAGCTCCACCTCGGTGGCGGCGCCGACCTTGATGACCGCCACACCGCCGGCGAGCTTCGCGAGGCGCTCCTGAAGCTTCTCGCGATCCCAGTCGGAGTCGGTGTTGTCGATCTCGGCCTTGATCTGGTTGATGCGGCCAGCGACGTCGTCAGCGGAACCTCCGCCGTCGACGATGGTGGTCGCGTCCTTGGTGATGATCACGCGCTTGGCGGTGCCGAGCAGGTCGAGGGTCGCGTTCTCGAGCTTGAGACCGACGTCCTCGCTGATGACCTGGCCGCCGGTGAGGACGGCCATGTCCTGCAGCATCGCCTTGCGACGGTCGCCGAAGCCGGGGGCCTTGACCGAGGCCGAGGCAAAAGTGCCACGAATCTTGTTGACCACGAGGGTAGCGAGGGCCTCACCCTCGATGTCCTCGGCGATGATCACCAGCGGCTTGCCGGTCTTCATCACGGCCTCAAGCACCGGAAGCAGCGACTGGACGGTCGAGATCTTGCCCTGGTTGAGCAGGATGTACGCGTCGTCGAGCACGGCCTCTTGGCGATCGGCGTCAGTCACGAAGTATGGGGACAGGTAGCCCTTGTCGAACTGCATGCCCTCGGTGAACTCGAGCTCGGTGCCGAAGGTGTTCGACTCCTCAACGGTCACGACGCCGTCCTTGCCGACCTTGTCGATCGCGTCGGCAATGACCGAGCCGATCGCGGGGTCAGCGGCTGAAATGGTGGCGACGTTCGCGATGTCGGTCTTGTCGTCGACGTCCTTCGCCTGGGCGAGGATCGAATCGACGGCAGCGGCGACGGCGCGCTCGATGCCCTTCTTGATGCCCATCGGGTTGGCACCCGCGGCGACGTTCTTCATGCCGACCTGCACCATGGCCTGCGCGAGCACGGTCGCGGTGGTCGTGCCGTCACCGGCGACGTCGTTGGTCTTGGTGGCGACCTCCTTGACGAGCTGGGCGCCCATGTTCTCGTAGGGGTCCTCGAGCTCGATCTCCTTGGCGATCGACACACCGTCGTTGGTGATGGTCGGGGCGCCGAACTTCTTGTCGAGCACCACGTTGCGGCCCTTCGGGCCGAGGGTCACCTTGACGGCATCGGCCAGCTTGTTGACGCCGGCCTCGAGGCTACGGCGGGCCTCATCGTTGAACTTCAGAATCTTCGACATGGGTTACCTCACTTCTCCACGATCGCGAGCACGTCTCGGCTGGACAGGACGAGGAGCTCGTCGCCGTCGACGGTCACCTCGGTGCCGCCGTACTTCGAGTAGAGGACGGTGTCGCCCACCTTGATCTCGAGGGGGATGAGCTCGCCGGTGGCCTCGGCGCGCTTGCCGGATCCGACGGCGAGGACGGATCCCTGCTGCGGCTTCTCCTTGGCGGTGTCGGGGATGACGAGACCCGACGCGGTCTGCGTCTCGGCCTCGTTCGGCTTGACCACGATGCGGTCGTCGAGCGGCTTCAGGTTCATTGGTGCATGCCTCCGTTGGCGTGAACGTTGACTGTGGGTGGGTCGGACCGGTTGGTCCGCCGGGTCGTTAGCACTCGCTTGACCCGAGTGCCAATGTTACGCCTGGGGACCCGCCGTTAGCAACCGGAGGTCGAGAGTGCTAACGCGTGCAGACGGCGATCCCGGCCGCCCGCAGAGCGACCACTGTCTCGGCCATGGGCAGCCCCACCACATTGGAGACGCTTCCTGAGACGGACTCGACGAAGGCCGCCGCACCACCCTGGATGGCGTAGGCACCGGCTTTGTCCAGGGGTTCCCCGGTGGCGACATACCAGTCGATCTCGGCGCGATCCAGCGGCCGCATCCGGACCGTGGTGGTCACATCAACCACATTCAGCAGACCCCCCGCCGCGATCGCCACCGCCGTATGGGCGAGATGCTCCCGGCCGGAGAGGGCTTCGAGCATCCTCACCGCGTCGGTGGTGTCGGCCGGTTTAGCGAGCACCGCGCCGTCGAGGTCGATCGTCGTATCGGCCGCGAGCACCACCGAGCTGAGATGTCGAGCCGCCACCGTGGTCGCCTTCGACGACGCCACCCTGCGCACATACGCCAACGGAGCCTCGCTCGGGTGCACACCCTCATCAATGTCAGCCGGATCGACGATGAACTCGAGGCCGAGGCCCAAGAGCATGTCGCGACGCCGAGGGGAGCCCGATGCCAGAACTAGACCGACCTCAGCCACCGGACACCGCCGCCACATCAGCGTCGTCGGGCACCGTGAGGTCGGTTCGCGCGTCGGGCGCATCAAGGAAGCCGTCGGGCAGGGCCACTCGGATGGGTCCGTTGGTGTGGCCACGCTTGATCCGCGCGCCCCCTTCCACCAGACGAAGTCCGCCGTCGAGGTCGGCGAGCACGTCGTCGAGTTCGGCGAGCGTCGACACCTGGGATAGACGACGTCGCGCATCCGGACCGACCGGATAGCCGGTGACATACCAGGAGGTGTGTTTGCGGAAGTCGCGCATCGCGTGCACTTCGCCACCATCGTCACTGCGCGACTCGATGAGCAGAGCGGCGTGCCGGCGCATGGTGGAGAGCACCTCGCTGAGGGGCGGATGGTCCGGTGCCGGGCGGCCGGCGAGAACATCGACGAGATGAGCGAACAGCCAGGGCCGCCCGAGGCAACCACGACCGATCACCACACCGTCGCAGTCGGTGACCCTCATCATCTCGACCGCGTCGCGCGCCTCCCAGATGTCCCCATTGCCGAGCACGGGAATCTCATGACCTGCGCTGCGCACCGCCTCACGAAGCGCGCCGATCGCCTCCCAACGAGCGTCCCCCGCGTAGTGCTGCTCAACGGTGCGCGCGTGGAGCGCGACCCAACTGACACCCTCGTCAGCGCAGATCAAACCTGCGTCGATATCGGTTCGCAATCCGTCGGTGAGCCCCATGCGGAACTTCGCCGTCACCGGAATGCCGTGCGGCGACGCGGCCGAGACCGCCGCGCGCACGATCGCGCGAAGCAACGCGGGCCGCGCGGGAACGGCCGCGCCTCCGCCTCGCCGGGTCACCTTGGCCGCCGGACAGCCGAAGTTGAGATCGATGTGATCGACACGGCCCTCATCGCACACTCGGGCAACGGCCTGACCGACTTTCGACGGATCACTCCCGTAGAGCTGCAGGGATCGTGGATGCTCATCGGCCGCGAAGGTCATCATCCGGTCGGTCTTCGGATTGCGATGAACCACCGCGTCCGACATCACCATCTCGTTCACGTAGACGAGCCCGGGAGCGAACTCGCGGCAAATCCGGCGAAACGCGGCATTGGTGACCCCGGCCATCGGCGCGAGCACGACCGGCGCTGCCGGAGTGAACGACCCGATACGCAACGGGGTCGGCGCGGTTGCCGTTGGACTCACCATCTCCACGGTATCGACGACCCGCCGCTCAAGGTCGCGAGTCGTCCAGGGGTGGCGCAGCTCAGGACTCGAGAATCGGCATCGAGGGAACGGCGCCGAGATCCAACGGGCTCGGGCCGTCATCGCGTAGACGATGCCATCCAGCGGCGGCGATCATCGCCGCGTTATCGGTGCACATCTCCCGACCGGGAAGGAACACTCGCCGTCCGTCGGCCTCCCCAGCGGCGACGAGATCTCTCCGCAGTGCGGAGTTCGCGGCCACACCACCACCGAGCACAATTCCCGTGGCGCCGACGAGAGCCGCGGCGCGACGGGTCTTGTCAACCAGCACATCGACTACCGCCGCTTGAAACGAGGCCGCGACATCGCGAGAGTCGACCTCAGGGTGCCGACGAACATGGTTCACGACAGCCGTTTTCAGCCCACTGAAGCTGAAATCGAGCCCGCCGTCGGACATCGCGCGCGGGAACCTGATCGCCTCGGGATCACCTTCGGTTGCCGCCCGATCGATCGCTGGGCCACCCGGATACCCGAGGTCGAGATAGCGGGCGACCTTGTCGAACGCCTCGCCGGCCGCGTCGTCGATCGTGCCTCCGAGCAGGCGGTACTGACCGTGATCGCTCATCTCGATGAGGAGCGTGTGACCCCCCGACACGAGCAGCACCACGAGCGGGAACTCGAGGGAGTCGTCCTCGAGGAACGCCGAGTAGAGATGCGCCTCAAGGTGGTTGACCCCGACGAAGGGCACCTCCCAGGCGAGAGCGAGAGCCTTCGCCGCCGAGACACCCACGAGCAGGGCGCCGATCAGGCCGGGACCGACCGTGCAGGCGACCGCGTCGATTCGGCGAGGGTCAACACCGGCAGCGGCGATCGCCTCGCGCACAACGGGGGTGATCTGCTCGAGATGCGCTCGACCGGCCACTTCAGGAACAACGCCGCCGAAACGCGCGTGCAGGTCGATCTGGCTTGAGACCACGCTGGAGATGACATCGGTTCCACCCATCACCAGGGCGGCCGCCGTCTCATCGCAACTCGTCTCGATGCCGAGCACCAAGGTGTCGGAGTCGACTCTCACGCTCCCTGCTCCTCGAGTTCGAGTTGGTTGAGAAGGTGGTCGTAGCCGTCGTCGCCGATGGAGTGGCACCACATGACGACGGCGTCCTCGCCTTGCTCGTAATAGGCCTTTCTCACACCCGCCGGAGCGAAGCCGAACTTCCGGTAAAGGTCTTGCGCGCCGGTGGCTGACGCCCGCACCTCGAGGGTCCAGCCAGTCACACCGGACGCTCGGGCCTCGCGGGCGAGGGCGATGAGCAATCGGGTTGCGACACCGCAGCGTCGACGGTCCGGATCGACGACGACGTTGGTGATGTGAGCCTCCGAGCCGCCCGTGCCGGCGACCACCCATAACCCGGCGTAGCCAACCAATCGTCGACCGTCTACGGCGGCGAGATAACGCCGGCCGCCACGCCCGACCTGGTCGAGTTCGGAACGGAATACCGAACGCGACCATCCGCGCGGATAGGCCTGCGTCTCAAGTTCGACCGCGCGGGGGATGTGGCGTCGGGACATCGGGACGATCCGCGTCTCTGATGAGCGCGTAGCAGGTAGCCGCACGGCGTTCACGCGCGGACCTCCCGGGTCTCCCAGTTGATCTCCGCGTCGGGGCGCCGCAGATACAGCGGTGTCACCAGATCAGCGGTCGACCATTCCTCGCGAAGCGCTCTCCTCGCGCCGATCGTGACGAGCACCTCAGCCGATGGGTGACGTTCCTCGGCGACGACGCAATCCGCCCCATCGCGAAGGGCGGTGGCGTGGCGGTGGGCGCCGTCGCCGAGACAGAGGGCATGCTGCCCGCGCTCGCCGAGGGCTGCCAAGAGATCATCGACCGAACCGATCGACGGCTCACTCAGAGCCGTGACTCCCTCGGAGTCCGCGCGGTGCATCGACCAGAACACCTCCCCTTTGCGCGCGTCGACTACCGGCACGACAAGGCCGTGGTGCGATCGGGCGGACTCGGCCAGCGACTCGAGCGAGGTGACCGGCACGACAGGGATATCCAGAGCCATCGCGAGCGCCTTCGCGGTGGCGATCCCGACCCGCATACCGGTGAAGAGACCCGGTCCGATGTCGACCGCCACCGCGTCGAGGTCAGGCAACTCCACCCCAGCGTGCCGACAAGCGAACTGAATAGCCGGCGCCAACGTCTCGCCGTGGCGACGCCCTCGGGCGATCGTCACCGAGGCGAGCACACCATCGCGTCCGCCAAGTGCGACGCCGACCGACTCGGTCGCGGTCTCGATCGCGAGGATCAACATGACCCCTCCGAGAAGACAGCGAGGCGTTCCCGGAGTCGGTCCCATCGACCCACCCAACGCTCCCCCGAGGAGGACAGTTCGAATTCACGTCGGTCCTCAGACTCGTCAGGGTCGCCGGGGCTGATGTGGATTGACAGGTGCCCGGGCACCTCATCGGCCGTCACCTCGCCCCACTCAATCAGCACGATGCCGTCGAACTCGGCGAGTTCGGCGAGGGCCAAGTCGGCGATCTCCGAGGTTCGGTCGAGCCGGTAGAGGTCGGCGTGATGAAGGGTGAGTCCGTCCGCCGGATGGCTGTTCACCAACGTGAAGGTTGGCGAAGTGATCGCCTCACGAACGCCGAGAGCAGCCCCGAATCCCTGTGCGAACACGGTCTTGCCCGCCCCCATCTCGCCCGAGAGCAGCACCGTGTCGCCCGACCTGCAGACTCCGGCGACCGCGGCAGCGATCTCGCGGGTCTCCTCGGCACTCGACGAGATGAGACGCATTTAGCCCCCGATGCTACGGCGGGGCACCCGTGCGGAGATCCCGCAGACCACCTCGTAGTCGATGGTCCCGAGCATCGCGCTCCACTCGGCGACCCCGATCCGCTCACCGCCTTGACTGCCAATGAGCACCACCTCGTCGTCGACAGCGACCGGCGCGTCGCCGACATCGACCATCAACTGGTCCATCGTCACGACGCCGACCATCCGATGGCGACGACCACCGATGAGCACTTCACCACCGAGGGAGGACAGTCGGCGGGGCACCCCGTCGGCGTATCCGATTGGAACGGTGGCCACCGTCGTCGCGCGGTCGAAGGTGTGCCGCCAGCCATACGAGATCGAGGATCCAGCCTCCACCCGCTTCACATGACCCACACGGGCGCGAAGGGTGAGCGCAGGCCGGAGTCCGAGCTTCTCAGCCGTCAGGTCGTCGCCGGGTGACAGCCCGTACATTGCGATCCCGAGTCGCACCAGATCTCGACGCGAGCCCGGATGGACGAGCGCACCAGCGGAGTTGGCCGCGTGGATGAGCACGCCGTCGAGATCGAGTTCGGCGAGCGCTGTCTCGAATCGCTCCAACTGCTCGTTCGTGCCTGGATCGTCGATCCGGTCGGCGACCGCGAGATGCGTGTAGATCCCTTCGAGACGCAGAGCCGGCGAGCGTTCGGTGAGGGCGGCGACGAGTTGGGAGAGCCCGTCGGGACGCACCCCGACCCGCTGCATTCCGGTGTCGACCTTCACATGGACCGGGAGGTCCTTCGCTCCGGCGCTCACCAAAGCGTCCATGGCGTCAACCGCATAGAGGGTCGGTGTCAGCCGAGCCGCGACGATCCGCTCAGCCACGCGCGGACTCTGCTGGCTGAGGAGTAGCACCGGCGCGTCGATACCGGCGGAGCGGATTCGCTCCCCCTCCTCGACCGTCGCCACGCACAACCCGGATGCACCGGCGGTCAGCGCCGCGGCCGCGACCGCGACATCCCCATGCCCGTAAGCACCGGCCTTGACGACTGCCCACACCTGCGCCGGAGCCACCCGCTCGAGGGTGAGCGCGACGTTCTCGGCGATCGCTTCGAGGTCGACGACCACCTCCGCCCGATCCGGACTCACTCGGCCACCACGTAAGCGACCGCGACCGAGTCGACATGGGACAGGCTGAGATGCCATCGGCCGACCCCGGCGGCGGTAGCGAGCTCGAGCGCGCGACCTTCCACCACCAACTCAGGAGCGCCTCCCTCGAGACGACGCACCCACACATCGTGAAATCCGAACGCGCCGAGCCCGAGCCCAAGCGATTTCATGGTCGCCTCCCGAGCGGCGAAGCGCGCGGCCAGGCCGGGCACCGGGTCGACGCGATCAGCGAGGGCAGCGAGCTCTCCCACGGTGAACAGTCGATCGCGCATCGAGGGTGTGCGCTCGAGCGATCGACGGAACCGCTCGATCTCGACGACGTCGACACCGATCCCGATCACCAGGGCGCTCCCACGGCCTCAGCCGGTGATCCAGTGGTCAGCGGTTTCGGAAATGGGTGAGATGAGGAGGTCGGCGACATCGATCCGCGCGAGAACCGACTCATCGAACGAGCCCTCGGTCTCGGTGACCCAGTCGACAAGGCGGTCGAAACGCTGGTCGTAACCCTGCAGCACGCCTCGGGCGGCGCTCGGGTCGAGACGGTCTCGGAGGGCGACGTGCAGCAGCGTGATGCCAGTGCAGGTACTCCCCTTCACTTCGGGAACGAGGATCACAATGCGACCATCACGACGCCCGCGGGCCACGAGCACCTCGCGATTCTCGGCCACCCGATGCTTCGTGCCACGCAGGACACCCTCACCCTCGACACGGCTCGGGAGGTCCCTCGAGATGCCGTCGCGGTCGATGATTGAGATCGCCTCGCCGTCGATGTCGTAGCGGGTGTAACCGGTGACAGCCTCGACAGCGGGATCAAGGGCCGCGAGCACGCGCAAGGTGCGGTAGGCGAGCACGTCCCGGCCCGCACCCGCGCGGAGCGCCGCTTGCACGAGCGGCCGGTCGAGCACCTCTTCGTCGCTGCGAGAGATGCCGACGGTCACCGTCTTGGCCTGATGCTTGATCGCGTCGATAGGTCGGGTGAGCTCCTCGATCGCTCGGGTGAGGGCGATCACCACATCGTCGATGAGCAGGCCGGGGGTTCCGACCTTTCCGGTCGCCGCGCTGAACTGCTCGACCGGTCGATCGGAGAGCAGGTTCGCGACGAGGCCGGTGAGACGAACCGCGGTGGAGGCCTCCAGATGGCCGTCGTATCGCCCGGCCCGGAGTCCGGACTCGAAGTCGGCGAGCGCGAGCGGCAGGGTGGTCCGCAGTCGGACGATGACCTCGTCGCCGCTGGCGCTCTCGGCAACGGCCTGCTCGATGGCCTCGCGAGCAAGCCGGAGCGGACGGGCCGAGTCGTCGATGGCGCGCGCCGCCTCGTAGCCGAAGAGGTGGCCAACCATCGCGGAGAGCACGAACCCGAGGCTCGGGTCCACCCTCGGAACACCAATGACCGCTGGGGCCACAAACCGGGTCTCGCCCTCATCGGCGACCACCACCGCGGTCGCCTTATGAGCGCTGAAGATCGCCGTCTCCTTGGCGACATCATCAGCGGTCGACCCGTCGAGCCCGGCGGCGCACACGAAGATCAGCGGCTCCGAGGACAGGTCGATGTGCTTCTTGTCCTCGGTGATGTCAGAGGCGATCGACTTGTAGCAGAGCTCACTCAGCTTGATCCGCACCTCGTTGGCCGCCACCCGGTTCGGGCCGTTGCCGACGACGGCCCAATAACGCTTCCCGGGGGCGAGACGCTGGGCGGCCTCGGCGATGGCCGGTCGCTGCTCGAGAACCCGCACCAGAGCGTCCGGTAGGGCCTCAAGGTGCTCCAACAGGCGATGGCGCCGGGTGTCGTCGCCGACCTTGGCTGCCTCGGTGATCGCGCAGGCCAACAGGGCTCCGGCGGCAATCTGGGAGTAGAAGGCCTTCGTCGAGGCGACGCTCATCTCAACATCGCGACCGTCGGAGGTGTAGACGATGCCATCCGACTTGTCGACGAGATCACTGTTCCGTCGATTGACGATGCCGATCACGGCCGCACCGCGGGAGCGAAGCAAGTCGACCGTGCGGTTGGTATCGGTGGTCGTTCCGCTCTGGCTGACGGCGATGGCCAGCGTGTCGGACATGTCCGAGCGCATCTGGAAACCCGACACCTCGGTGGCGGTGACCGCTGCGATATCGAGCGTCCCGCCGCCGAGTTCCTCGAGCAGGGCCGCTGCCCCCTGACCGGCCACAGCGGCCGTGCCCTGCCCAATGACCCGGATGCGGCGGATCGAACCGTCGGCGAGGCGTTCACGGATCCGAGTTGGAAGGGAGGCTTCTCCGAGCGAGGCGCGAGCCACTCCGTCGCTGTCGCGGACGATCCGCCCGCGCAGGGTCTTGCGAAGCGAAGTGGGTGCCTCCGTGATCTCCTTCAGTAGGAAGTGCGGCGCGCTCCCTCGGTCGATGTCGCGGGTGGTCACCTCGGCGATCTGGACCTCGCCGTCACCGATCGGCGCCTCGACCCCGTCATAACGCCAGCGCCGAATCCCTTCGAGGGTGCCGGCGCGACTGGCATCGAGGGCGAGCACCTCGCCACCGTTCTCTCCATCCATCCGCACGAAGCGCTCGGTCTCCTCGACCACGCCGTACGGCTCGGAGGCGACGATGAAGCGATCGTCGGCGATCCCGACGAACAGCCCCTGACCACTGCCTCGCAACGCAAGTAGGAGCGAGCCGGCGTCGGTCGCGGAGGTGGCCGCGATCGCGACCGAGCCCTCAAACTCGTTCACCGAGCGCCGGAAGGCCTCAGCCGGCTCGAGACCTTCAGCGAGCCGCCGGGAGACGAGCGCCGGGATCGGTTTCGCATCGGTGGTGATCTGACCGTGAATCCGGAGGCCATGGCGGACGCGGAGATCGGCGTGGTTGTCGACGTCGCCGTTGAGCGCCGCGACAACGTACGGCTGACCGCCCGTCGACTCGAGCTCCTCGCTGTTGACCGGATGGGCGTTCGGCTCGGAGATGACGCCGACACTGGCCCAGCGGGTGTGGGCGAGCACCGTCGCGCTCGCTCCCGCGGCCGACACCGCCGAGCGGAGCAGGTCGTCGGCGAGGATCTGCTCGCGGATCGCCCGAGTGTTGTCGCCGAGCTCACCGATCTCGGCAGCTGCCTTGTAGACGAAGGACAGCACATCTCCCGCGACGCGAACGGCGCCGGACTGATAGAGCGGGTCGACCGATCGCGCTCGAATCGTCTCAGCGAGCGCTGGCAGGTCGAGATCATGCCCACTCACCATCACGTGCACACCGGCCGAGTCGCGACCGCGCACCTCGAGCCGGTCGATGGCGCCGAGCGTCTGCTGGATCGACACATACGCCTCGACGGCGGATGTCGGGGCGCCGGCCCCGGCGAGCTCGAGCACCGAGCGGATCAGGCCGCAGCGGTCGTTCCGGAGGGCCCAACAGAGATCCCTGATCGTCACGAACCCGGCTGCTCTCCGTTCGATCTCGTCGTCGCCGAGGGAGGCCGCCATCACCTCGGTGTCGATCTCGGCCCGATCGACGAGCACCTCCAGCCGGTCGAGCCGTTCCAATAGTGAGGGCACGAGGTCGGGGTCAGCGATGGCCGCGAGCACTCCGGAGACCGCGCGCAGCGGTCGATCGACATCAGCGAGCAAACCGCGCACCAGGTCGATGTCGAACGTCTCAGCAGCAGCAACCGCCCGATCGAGATCAGCGAGGATCACGGCGCTCGCTGGCACCTCACCAGCCCAGCGTCGGGCGAGCACGCCGACGATGCCGCACATGGACCTCAGCCTACCGAGCGGCGTTCAGGGCGGCCGTCAGGTCGACCCGGCAGCTCCCAACCGTCAGCGGGCCATTGAGCGATTACGGATCGCCTCAGCGATGGCGCGGGCGGCGCTCTCCGCGAGCTCGGCGGTTGGAGCCTCCACCATCACCCGAACCAAAGGTTCAGTGCCGCTCGGGCGAACGAGCACTCGACCGGTGCCAGCGAGTTGCCGCTCGACCTCGGAGATCGACTCGGCGGTCTCAGCCACGAGCGCGGCCGCCGGTGGGCCGGCGGGGTCAACCTCGACATTGACGAGCGTCTGAGGAAGAGCGGTCATCGCCTCACTGCCGAGTTCGGCGAGTGAGCGGCCGGAGCGAGCGACAAGATCAAGGACAGCGGAGGCGGTGGCGAGACCGTCGCCCGACGGAGCGTGGTCGGCCAGGATGATGTGCCCCGACTGCTCACCGCCAAGCGAATAGTCGCCGGCCCGCAGCGCCTCAGCGACATGGCGGTCGCCCACCGGCGTCTCGACGATGGAGATCCCGCTGGCCTCCATCGCCTGACGAAGGCCGAGGTTCGACATGACGGTCACAACGAGGGTGTCCCCAGAGAGCGCGCCTCTCGCGCGCAGGTCGATCGCGAGCATCGCCATGATGTGATCCCCATCGAGCACCCGGCCCGCTCCGTCGACGGCGATCACGCGGTCGGCGTCCCCGTCGAGGGCGAAGCCGAGATCGGCTTCTCGCGCCAGCACCTGCTCAGCGAGCGACCCTGGATGCGTCGCCCCGCAACCGGCGTTGATGTTGCGACCGTCGGGGCGGTTCTCGATGACCTCCACGTCGGCTCCGAGGGCCGATAGAGCGTCGCCCGCGAGTCGAGAGGCAGCGCCGTTGGCCGCGTCGACGACGACGCGCGGTCCGGCGAGGGAGCGACCACCGATGATCGAACGGAGATGATCGACGTAGTCGCGCACCACGGACGCCTCCGGGCCCCCCGGAGGGTCCGGAACGGGAGTGATCGATACGGCTCGATCGAGAAGCGACTCGATCGCCGTCTCGCTCGTCGGGTCGAGCTTCGCCCCACCGGGACCGAAGACCTTGATGCCGTTGTCGTGGAACGGGTTATGCGAGGCCGACACCACGAGGGCCGCTCCGCCGGTTCGAGCGGCTCGATGAGCGACGAGCGGGGTCGGGGCGAGTCCGAGTCGCTCGACCTGAGCACCGCGACTGCTGAGACCGGCTACGAGGGCGCGCTCAAGCGACGGCGTGGATTCCCGGCTGTCGCCGCCTACGACGAATGAGTCGACCGCCAACACTTCTGCGACGGCCACTCCGAGTCGAGTGGCGACGTCCTCGGTCAGTTCCGACCCGTATCGGCCTCTCAGGCCATCGGTGCCGAACCGCACGGGAGACTCAGCGCTTGGTGTACTGCGGAGCCTTGCGGGCCTTCTTCAGGCCGTACTTCTTGCTCTCCTTCTTCCGCGAGTCGCGGGTGAGGAGGCCGGCCCGCTTGAGCGCCGGGCGCGTCTCCGGATCGAGGTCGACGAGGGAACGCGCGATGGCCATGCGAAGCGCACCGGCCTGGCCGGTGACGCCACCGCCGGTGATCGAGGCGTCGATGTCGAAGCGCTCGAGGGAGTCGGTCACACGGAGGGGCTCGGCGACCACCATGCGCTGAGCGGCGGTCGGGAAGTAGGTCTCGAAGGAGCGGCCGTTGATGGTGACGACGCCGGTGCCCTCACGGAGACGGGCGCGGGCGATGGCCTGCTTGCGGCGGCCGGTGGTCTGGGTGAGCGGGGTCGACATCGGTGATTCCTCGAGTTCAGCGGGCGGCGGCGCCGGGGACGGTCATCGTCTTGGGCGACTGGGACTGGTGCGGATGGTCAGGGCCGGCGTAGACCTTGAGCTTGGTCATCTGTTGACGGCCGAGCGGGCCCTTCGGGAGCATGCCCTTGACACTGCGACGCACGGCCTCGGCGGGCTTGCGAGCGTGAAGCTGGGCGAAAGTCTCGGACTTGAGACCGCCCGGATAACCGGAGTGGCGGTACACCATCGCGCGGTCGGCCTTGCCGCTCGTGAGCACGACCTTGTCGGCGTTCACGATGATGACGTGGTCACCGGTGTCGATGTGGGGGGCGAAGATCGGCTTGTGCTTGCCGCGCAGAACGCGGGCCACTTCGGTGCACAGGCGCCCGAGGACCATGCCCTCAGCGTCGACGACGTGCCACTCGCGGGTGATCTCACTTGCCTTCGGGGTGTAGGTCTTCATGCTCGTTACTCGTCCAGTCACTTCTCGCGGACCGCGCGGATCGGGGCCGATCGCGCAACTCGGAGAGGATACGGGCGTCTCCGCCGGTTCCCCAACGTGGCGCGCTGGCGCTCCGGTCAACCCGTCTCAGCGTCCCAACGCTCGCCGTCGTAGCCGACCTCGGCCAGCACGAGACCGTGTGGTGGCGCCACCTGCCCAGCCGCCGACCGATCACGGGCCGCGAGGATCGCCGGGAGGTCGGACGGACTGAGTCGCCCGCGTCCAACATCAACGAGCGTGCCGACGATCGAGCGCACCATCTGATGGCAGAACGCGGTCCCGGTGACCTCAACAACGAGGTCACCCCCATCGATACCGTGGCCAGCGCGCCGACTGATCGAGATGTCGAGAACTCGCCTCACGAGGCTCACCGGGGGGTCGGCGTCCGGGCGCCGGCAAAACGATGAGAAGTCATGCTCACCGATGAGTTCGCTGGCGGCCGTGCTCATGGCGTCAATATCCAGCGCGTTCGGGACATGCCATGACCGATCAGCGGTCAGCGGATCGACGGCTGCGGCGTCGTGGATCGTGTAGCGATAACGACGCCAGGTGGCCGAAAACCGAGCATCGAAATCATCGCTGACCACCTCGGCGTCGCGCAGCGCGATGTCAGGGGCGCACATCCGGTTGAGTCGGTGCAGCAAGTTCTCGAGGTCGATACCGACGGGGAGATCGAGGCTGATGACCTGTCCGGTGGCATGGACGCCGGCATCGGTCCGGCCAGCGAGGGTGATCTCGACGTCGTCCCCGGTCACCCGGGTGAGGGCGGAGCGGAGATCGCCGACGACCGTTCGGACACCGGGGTTGTCAGCCGCTCCATGGAAGGCCGAGCCGAGGTACGCGACGGTGATGCGAACACGGACGGTCGCCGGCTGGGCGGCGTCGATTTCTGTCACTGCAGCACCGGCCCGATGGCCGTCGCGTCAGACGAGTTCGATGCGGGCCATGCTCGCGTTGTCACCCTCGCGGGTGCCGAGCTTCAGGATCCGCGTGTAGCCGCCGTTGCGCTCGAGGTAGCGGGGAGCCACATCGTTGACGAGCTTGTGGGTCATCTCGCGGTCACCGAGGTAGCCCTGGATCTGACGGATGCGATGAACACGCATCGGGCCCTCCTGGGCCTTCTTGGCCTTGGTGATGAGCTTCTCCGCGATGGGACGAAGCGCCTTGGCCTTGGCCTCGGTCGTGGTGATCCCCTCGGCGGCGAAGAGCGACGCGGCGAGGTTGGCCATCATGAGCCTCTGATGGGCAGCGTCACCGCCGAAGGAGCGGGCGCGGCGTGGGGTGGCGGGCATAGCTGTTGTTCTCCGTCTCTCAGGCGCGCAGCGACAGGCCGCGCTCGTCGAGCTTCTCGATCACCTCGTCCAGGCTCTTCTGCCCGAAATTGGTGATGTTCAGCAGGTCGTCCTCGTTCTTGGTGAGCAACTCGCCGATCGTGTTGACCTGGGCGCGCTTCAGGCAGTTGCGCGGGCGCTCCGAGAGATCGAGGTCCTCGATCGGCAGGTCGAGATCGGGGGAGCTGGAGGTGGTGTCGACCACCTCGGTCAGGCCGAGGCCGAGCGGGGTGTCGCTCTGGCTGGCGACGAGCTCGGCGAGGGACTGCAGGGTCGCGCCGGCCGAGGCGAGGGCCTCGCGGGGCGAGATCGAGCCGTCGGTCTCGATATCGAGGATGAGACGGTCGAAGTTGGTGGACTGCTCGACGCGGGTCGGCTCGACGGTGAAGCTCACGCGGCGAACCGGGGAGAAGATCGCGTCAACCGGGATCACACCGATCACCCGGTTGTCGATCTCGCGCTGGCTGCTCGCGTAGCCCTTGCCGCGCTCGACGGTGAGGTCGATCGCGAGACGGGCCTTGGAGTTCAGCGTCGCGATGTGCAGGTCGCGGTTGAGGATGGTCACGTCGGCCGGGCACTCGATATCGCCGGCCGTCACGGCGCCCGCGCCCTTGGCGTCGAGGCGAAGGGTGACTGGATCATCGGACTCGCTGGTCAGGACGATGTCCTTCAGGTTCAAGATGATGTCGGTGACGTCCTCGGTGACACCCGCGATGGTGTCGAACTCGTGGAGGGACTCATCGAACCGGACCATCGTGACGGCGGCTCCGGGCACCGAGGAGAGCAAGGTGCGGCGGAGCGAGTTGCCGATGGTGTGACCGAAGCCCGGCTCGAGCGGGCCGATGGCGAACTGCTGACGGTGCGGATCGTCGCTGCCGAGGGCTTCGACTGAGGGGCGCTGCATGACGAGCATGGGCTGCCGTGTCCTTTCGGTTGCCGGCGGTGCCGGGATTCTTGGGCGAGGGTCGTTAGTAGGTCAGGGCTTCGGGGTCACTTCGAGTACAGCTCGACGATGAGCGACTCGCGAACCGGTACGTCGATGTGATCGCGCTGCGGCAGGTCGCGAACCGTGACCTGCTTGCCGCCGTCGCCGGTCTCGAGCCAGCCGACGAGGCTGCGATCGAGCACGTCGATGTTGTGCTGGATGACGATCATCTGCGCGGCCTTCGGGGAGAGCGTCACCACGTCGCCCTTGCGGACGCGGTAGCTCGGGATGTCGACGCGGCGGCCGTTGACGTGGATGAGGCCGTGGTTGACGAACTGTCGGGCCTGGGGCCGGGTGGAGGCCCAGCCGGCGCGGAAGGTGACGTTGTCGAGGCGGGTCTCGAGAAGGATGAGCAGGTTCTCACCGGTTGGTCCCTGCATCCGGTTCGCCTCGTTGTAGGTCTTCTTGAACTGCTTCTCGAGGACGCCGTAGATGTACTTGGCCTTCTGCTTCTCCTGCAGCTGGGCGAGGTACTCCGAGCCGGCGTTGCGGCGACGAGTGCGGCCATGCGCGCCCGGAGGGAACGGACGACGCTCCATGGCGCGACGTCCCTTCTCGTTCTCGAACACGTTCACACCGAGACGGCGTGAGACGCGGACCTTGGGGCCGGTGTAACGGGCCATCTCAGTTCCTCCGTCGCTTCGGCTGGCGGCAGCCGTTATGGGGGATCGGGGTGACGTCCTTGATCGAGGAGACCTCGATGCCGGAGTTCTGCAGGGAGCGGACGGCGGTATCGCGCCCGGAGCCCGGGCCCTTGACCTCGACGTCGACACGGCGGATGCCGTGCTCTTGGGCGGCCTTCGCGGCGCGCTCAGCAGCGAGCTGGGCGGCGAAGGGGGTGCTCTTGCGGGAACCCTTGAAGCCGACGGCTCCCGAGGAGGCCCACGAGATCACGTTGCCCTCGGTGTCGGTGATCGAGACGATCGTGTTGTTGAACGAGCTCTTCACATGCGCGACGCCGACGGAGACGTTCTTGCGATCGCGCTTGCGGGGCCTGCGGCCGCCGGGCTTGGTCTTGGCCATTACTTCCTCACTGCCTTCTTCTTGTTCGCGACGGTGCGCTTCGGTCCCTTACGGGTGCGGGCGTTGGTGTGGGTGCGCTGGCCGCGGACCGGGAGGCCCTTGCGGTGGCGGACGCCCTGAAGGCACCCGATCTCGATCTTGCGCTTGATGTCGTTCTGGACATCGCGACGGAGGTCACCTTCGATGGTGAGGTTGGCGTCGACGTAGGAGCGGATGCGGTTGACCTCTTCCTCGGTCAGGTCGGAGACCTTGACGTTCGGGTCGAGGTCGACAGCCGCGCACATGGTGCGGGCAGTTGTGCGACCGATGCCGAAGATGTACGTGAGGGACACCTCGAGCCGCTTGTCGCGGGGGATGTCGATACCGGCGATACGTGCCATGTCTTGTCTTCCTCGGCTCTTCCTCAGCCCTGACGCTGCTTGTGTCGGGGGTTGTCACAGATCACTCGGATCCGCCCGTGACGGCGGATCACCCTGCACTTCTCACACATCTTCTTGACGCTCGGTCGGACCTTCACGGCTGCTGCCTCACTTGTAGCGGTAGGTGATGCGACCCCGGGTGAGGTCGTAGGGGGTGAGTTCCACCTGCACCTTGTCTCCCGGAAGGATGCGGATGTAGTGCATCCGCATCTTGCCGGAGATGTGGGCCAGAACCTTGTGGCCGTTCTCCAGTTCGACGCGGAACATCGCGTTCGGGAGTGATTCGACGATCGTTCCCTCGAGAACGATCGCGTCTTCCTTCGGTGTTGCCAGTGGACTCTCCTCGTTATCGGGCTGGGCCCGGGCGGACGTGTTTTCGGATGGCCGGGTGATTACGGCTCCGGGGGCGCGTGCCCACGGACCGACGGGCGATGCTATCGGCGGTATCGGACAACGCCAATGGGCGGTGCCTGCCCCTCATGCCCGTATGTGCTAGGGGAAATCGCCGTCATCTTCGCGACTCCACCACGTCGGTGAGGCGCTTGAACACGTTGTCGGGATGTCCGACGCCATTGACCACCACGAGCTGTCCGAGGTTGCCGTAGTGCTCGATCAAGGGTGAAGTCTGGGTCTCGTAGAGGTCGAGCCTGCGGTTGACGGCCTCGGGGGTGTCGTCGTCGCGTTGGGTCACGTCGCCGCCGCAGACATCGCAGATCCACGTGGTCGCGTCGGCACCCGTCGACGTGTAGTTGGTGCCGCAGTCACGGCAGACGCGTCGCGAGGAGATGCGCTCGAGAACGATCTCGCGGGGAACGTCGAGATCGATCACCACATGGATCGGACGCTGAGCGGTGATCTCGGCGAGGGCTTCGGCTTGGGCGACGGTGCGAGGAAATCCATCGAGGATGTAGCCCCGAGTGCCGGCGTCGGGCTTGGCGAGACGCTCGCGCACGACGCCGATCATGGTCGAGTCACCAACGAGCCCTCCGGACTCGAGGATCTCGCGCACCTCCTGACCGAGCTCGGCACCCTCCCGGACCGCGGCGCGCAACACGTCACCGGTCGAGATGTGCGGCACGACATAGTGCCGGGCGAGGCGGACGCACTGCGTCCCCTTCCCGGCGCCCTGACGGCCGAGGATGATGAGGCGGGCCCCCGGGATCACGAGGGTTCCCTACTTGAGGAAGCCTTCGTAGTTCCGGAGCATCAACTGGGAGTCGATCTGCCTCATGAGCTCCAGGGCGACTCCGACGGAGATGAGCACGCTGGTGCCGGCGAACGCGAAGGTGCTCACGTCGGCGGCCCAGAGGAGGATGTAGGGCAGGATCGCGATGATCGCGATGAACACCGCTCCCGGCAGGGTGATCCGGTTGACGGCCTTCGCGAGGTAGGCCTCGGTCTGCGGGCCGGGGCGCACGCCGGGGATGAAGCCACCCTGTCGGCGGATCTGATCGGCCTGGCGGACCGGGTCGAAGGCGATCGAGTTGTAGAAGTAGGCGAAGGCGATGATCAATAGTGCGAACAGCGAGATGTAGACGACGTTCTGGCTGTTGAGGATGTACTGGTCGACGTACGACTGGATGCTCGCGCGCCACGAGCCCTCGGAGGCGTTGCCGAGGAAGCTGACGAGGATCGCCGGCAGCAGGAGCAGTGACGAGGCGAAGATGATCGGAATGACGCCCGACTGGTTCACCTTGAGCGGGATGTAGGTGTTCTGGCCGCCCATCATGCGGCGACCGACGACGCGCTTCGCGAATTGCACGGGGATACGGCGCTGCCCGAGTTCCACCCCGACGACCGCGACGATGATGCCGATGGTGAGGGCGACCATCGCGGCGAACCAGAAGAACTTGTTCAACTGGAGGATCGAGTAGAAGCCCGAGGGAAGGCCGGCGACGACCGAGGCGAAGATGATCATCGACATGCCGTTGCCGATACCGCGCTGGCTGATGAGCTCACCCATCCACATGAGCACCGCGGTACCCACCACGAGCGTTGGGATGATCAGGTAGCCACGGGGCCAGATTCCGTCGGGGAGCAGAGGCACCGAGGGGGCCTGGACGGCCGAGTAGAACGCTCCCCCACCACCGTTGCCAAAGAGGAAGACGAGAACCGTCGCCTGCAGGAGCGACAGGGTGATCGTGACATAGCGGGTGTACTGGGTGATCTTCCGCTGGCCGACCGCACCCTGCTGTTGCAGTTCCTCGAGCTTCGGGATGACCACGCCGAGGACCTGCATGATGATGCTCGCCGTGATGTACGGCATGATCCCGAGGGCGAAGATCGAGAAGCTCTCGAAGGCACCGCCGGAGAACAGGTTGAAAAGGCCGAGCGCTCCGTCCTGAGCGCCCTCACGAAGCTGCTCGATGGCGAGCGGGTCGACGCCAGGCACGCGGATCGCCGCTCCCACCCGGTAGAGCGCCACGATGCCGAAGGTGAACAGGATCTTGTTGCGAAGGTCCTGGATCTTCAGGATGTTCTTGAGATTGGCGATCATGGCGACTCTCCGTCGGATGATGGTCGGTATGACACCGACCGCGGACCTAGGTCAGCGGTTGGCGAACTGGTTGCCCTTGACAGCGGGACGGCCTGCGCGGCCCTCCGCCTTGAAGGGGAGCTCAACGAGGGTCACCGAACCGCCGGCAGCCTCGATCGCGGCGCGAGCGGACTCGGACACCGCGTGAGCGGTGACGTCAACCTTCGAGCTGATCGAGCCGTGGGCGAGGATCTTCACGAACGCGCCCTTGCGGATCAGTCCCGCCTCAACGAGGCTCTCCGGGGTCACGCTGGACGCCCCGAGCTTGTCGAGTTGGTGCAGGTTGACCGGCGAGTACTCGACGCGGAACGGGTTGTTGAACCCCTTCAGCTTCGGGACGCGCTGCTTGAGCGGCATCTGGCCACCCTCGAAACCACGGCGAACCGTGTTGCGGGCGCGCTGGCCCTTGGTTCCGCGGCCTGCGGTCTTGCCGCCCTTGCCGCCGATGCCCCGGCCGACGCGCTTGCCGCGCTTCGTCGCTCCGGGAGCGGGTGCGAGTTCGTCGACGCGCATGTCACTCACCGCCTTCTGTTACTTCGACCAGGTGCGGGACACGCAGCAACATGCCGCGGATCTCGGGACGGTCGGGGAGGGTGTTGGTCTTGCCGATTCGGCCGAGGCCGAGGGCGCGCAGGGTGCCGCGGGTCTTCGGCTTCGCTCCAATAGACGACTTGATCTGGGTGACGGAGATCTGCTTCTCGCTCACTGGTGACCTCCGGCTCCGGCGGCCTGCTTGCGCCGCTCCTCGTAAGCGTTCAGCATGCCCTTCGGCACGAACGTGTCGGCAGCGAGTCCGCGACGGGCCGCGACCTCGTCGGGGCGCTGCAGCGACTTGAGGCCAGCGATCGTGGCGCGGGCGACGTTGATGTGGTTGGCCGAGCCGAGCGACTTGCACAGGATGTCGTGCACGCCGGCCTCCTCGAGGATGATCCGGGCTGCTCCACCGGCGATGACGCCGGTACCGGGCGCGGCCGGCTTCATGAGGACCTTGCCGCCACCGGTGGTGCCGAGCACCGGGTGGATGATCGTCGAACCGGCGAGGGGCACCTCGAACAGGTTGCGCTTGGCCTCCTCGGTGCCCTTTTGGATGGCGAGGGGCACTTCCTTGGCCTTGCCGTAGCCGAGACCGACGCGACCGTTGCCGTCACCGATCACGACGAGCGCGGTGAACGAGAACCGACGGCCGCCCTTGACGACCTTGGCGACGCGGTTGATGGTGATGACGCGCGACTCGCGGAGACCACCCTCGGTCTCGGCGGCGGGCGCGTTGTTGCTGTACATCGACATCAGAACTCCAGACCTGCTTCACGGGCGGCGGACGCCACAGCCGCGATGCGACCGTGGTAGAGGTAGCCGCCGCGGTCGAACACCACGGCGCTGACGCCGGCGGCCTTGGCACGCTCGGCGACGAGGGAACCCACCCGGTTGGCGGCGTCCACCGACGATCCACCGGTCGACCGGAGGTCGGTCTCGGTGGTCGAGGCGGAGGCGAGAGTGCGACCCGAGTCATCGTCGATGACCTGGGCGCTGATGTGCCGGTTGGAACGGTGTACGGCGAGACGCGGGCGGGCCGCGGTGCCGTGGATCTTCTTGCGGACGCGACGGTGACGGGTGATCCGTCCCTGACGACGTGCCTTGGCGATGTCACTCATGTCGACTCGATTCTCCGGCGATCACTTCTTGCCGGCCTTACCGGCCTTGCGCAGAACGCGCTCGCCGGCGTAGCGGACGCCCTTGCCCTTGTAGGGCTCGGGCTTGCGGATGCTGCGGATGTCGGCGGCGACCTGGCCGACGACCTCCTTGTCGATTCCCGTCACGATCACTTGGGTGGGCGCGGGGACCTCGAAAGTGATGCCGTCGGGGGCGGCCACGTTCACCGGGTGGCTGAAACCGAGGTTGAGGCGAAGGGCGTTCGGACCCTGCGCCTCGGCGCGGTAGCCGACGCCGACGATCTCAAGCTCCTTGCGGAAGCCGTCGGTGACCCCGATCACCATGTTGTTGACGAGGCTGCGGGTGAGGCCGTGCTTGGCCCGGTTGTCCCGATCGTCGTCGGGCCGGGTGAACACGAGCGACCCCTCGGCCTGCTCGATCTGGATCTCGCCGGGGATGGCGCGGCTGAGGGTGCCCTTCGGGCCCTTCACCGTGACCGTCCGGTCGCTGATGGTCACCTCAACCCCGTTGGGGAGGGCGACGGGAGCGTTCCCGATTCGTGACATGAGTCGTCTCCTACCGGATCACCAGACGTAGCAGAGCACTTCACCACCGACCTTGCGCCTGCGCGCCTCACGGTCGGTCATGAGCCCCTGGCTCGTGGACAGGACGGCCACACCGAGGCCACCGAGGACGCGCGGAAGCGCGTCGGCCTTGCGGTAGACCCGCAGACCCGGCGTGGAGATTCGACGGAGGCCCGAGATCGTGCGATCCCGCTCGTCGGAGTACTTCATGTCGATGGTCAGGACATCGCCGGGACCCTCCACGGCCGGAGCCACGGAGAAGCCGGAGATGTAGCCCTCAGCCTCGAGGACCTTGGCGAGGTTGACCTTCTGCTTGGACGACGGCATACGGACCTGGTCGTGCATCGCGGTGTTCGCGTTGCGGACTCGGGTCAACATGTCGGCGATCGGATCAGTGAGCATCGTTGTCCTCCCTCACCAGCTCGACTTCGTCAGACCGGGGATCTCGCCGGCGTGGGCGAGCTCGCGCAGGCACACTCGGCAGAGTCCGAACTTGCGGAACACCGAGCGGGGGCGTCCGCAGCGACGGCACCGCGTATATGCGCGGACCTTGTACTTCGGCTTGCCTGCTGCCTTGTTGATCAGTGATTTCTTGGCCATGTTCTCGTTCGCGTTCTCTTCAGTGCTCGGTCGGGGTCACTTCTTCTTGCCGCCGCGGTACGGCTGGCGTGAGCGCTTCTTGCGCGGCGCGTTGTCGGCGTCGGCACCCTGCTTGAAGGGGAAGCCGAAAGCGTCGAGGAGAGCCTTGCCCGCCTCATCGCTGGTCGCCGTCGTCACGATGGTGATGTCCATGCCCCGGGGCTGCTCGACCTTGTCGATATCGATCTCGGGGAACACGGTCTGATCGTTGAGGCCGAAGGTGTAGTTGCCCCGTCCGTCCCAGGAGTGGGCCGGGAGGCCGCGGAAGTCGCGGATACGGGGGATGGCGACGGCGATGAGACGGTCGAGGAACTCCCACATACGGTCTCCGCGGAGCGTCACCTTGGTGCCGATCGCCTGACCTTCACGAAGCTTGAAACCCGCGATTGACTTGCCCGCGATCGTCACGACGGGCTTCTGACCCGCGATGAGGGTGAGATCGGCCACCGCGTGCTCGAGCAGCGAGGGCTGCTGGGCGGCGCGGCCGACTCCCATGTTGATCACGATCTTCTCGATCGACGGGATCTGCATGACGTTCTCGATCCCGAGCTGGGTCTGGAGCTGGCCGCGCAATTCCTCGCGGTAGCGGACCTTCAGACGGGGCATGGTGGACGTGCTCACTTAATCACCTCTCCGGAAGGCCGGGCCACGCGCACCTTGGTGCCGTCAGCCTCGATGCGATATCCGACACGGACGGGCTTGCCCTTGTGCACGAGCATCACGTTCGAGACGTGGATCGGCATGTCCTTGTCGATGATGCCGGCCTGCTCATTGGCCTTGCGGGCCCGCTGGTGGCGCTTGGCCGTGTTGATGCCGGCGACGACCACCTTGTCCTGCTTGGGGAGCACGCGGTCGACGGTGCCCTCCTTGCCTTTGTCCTTGCCCGCGATCACGAGCACGGTGTCTCCCTTACGGATCTTCATGTCAGATCACCTCCGGGGCGAGGGACACGATCCTCATGAACTTGCGGTCGCGCAGCTCGCGGCCGACCGGTCCGAAGATGCGGGTTCCGCGAGGAGTTAGGTCGTCCTTGATGATGACGGCGGCGTTCTCGTCGAAGCGGATGTAGCTGCCGTCGGGACGACGCTTCTCCTTCTTGGTGCGCACGACGACGCACTTGACGACGTCGCCCTTCTTGACGCCGGCTCCCGGGATCGCGTCCTTGACCGTCGCGACGAAGATGTCGCCGATCGAGGCGTAGCGACGGCGGGTTCCGCCGAGCACCTTGATGCAGAGGACCTCCTTGGCGCCGCTGTTGTCGGCGACGCGGAGCCTCGACTCCTGCTGGATCATCGGGCACGCTCCAGGATCTCGATAACGCGCCAGCGCTTGTTCTTCGACAGCGGCCTGGTCTCCATGACCCGGACGCGGTCGCCGACGTGGGCGTCGTTGGTCTCATCGTGCGCGTGCAACTTCTTGGTGCGCACAACGAACTTGTTGTACCGGGCGTGACGAACGCGGTCGGTCACGGTCACCACGACGGTCTTGTCCATCGCGTCGGAGGTGACGACGCCGTCGCGGGTCTTGCGTGACGCCCGGGTGGTGGTCTCGGTCTCGCTCATGGGTTCAGCTCTCTGCCTCGGCCGCGGCGATCTCCCGCTCGCGGATCAGGGTGTTGATGCGCGCGATACGTCGACGCGCCTGCTTGATCTCGTGGGTGTGCTCGAGCTGGCCAGTCGCGTTGCGGAAGCGGAGGTTGAGCGCCTCGTGCTTCGTCGCGCGCAACTCCTCGGTGAGCTCGGCGATGTCTTTGTTCTTCAAGTCGTCCTTCTTCGCCATGACGATCAGATCTCCTCATCTCGGGTGAGAATTCGGGCGCGGATCGGAAGCTTCTGGATCGCCTTGTTCATGGCGATCTTCGCTTGGGCCTCGTCGGGGAACGACAGCTCGAAGAGAATGCGGCCGGGCCGCACGACGGCCACCCAGAACTCGGGGTTGCCCTTACCTGAGCCCATGCGAGTCTCCGCCGGCTTCTTGGTGACCGGCTTGTCCGGGAAGACGTTGATCCAGACCTTGCCACCACGCTTGATGGAGCGGGTCATGGCGATACGGGCAGCCTCGATCTGACGGGCGGTGATCCAGCCCGGCTCGAGAGCCTGGATTCCGTACTCGCCGAAGGACAGCTCGGTTCCGGCCTTGGCGACGCCTCGGGTGCGGCCTCGATGGTGCTTGCGATGTGCGACCTTGCGCGGCATCAACATGGTGTTCTCCTCGACCCTTCGTTCTCAGTCGTCACCGCGGAAGTGCGGTGTCTCGTGGCCCTCGCGGGTCTGGCGGGTGATGGTCTCTTCCTCGTCAAGGAGCTTCTCGAGTTCGGGGTCGGCCTCACGGACGAGTGGGGCGGCCTCAACGGTCTCCTCGCTACGGGGGCCGGCCGACGAAACGACGCGGCGGGCGGCGTCGGCGGTCTGACCGGAGGTCTCGCCGACAGCCATCGCGGCCTCACGGGCGATCTTGTCCTCGTTCGCGGAGCGATAAGGAACGATCTCACCCTTGTAGAGCCAAACCTTGACGCCGACGCGGCCGTTGGCCGTCTTGGCCTCGCGGAAGCCGTAGTCGATGTCGGCCCGGAGGGTGTGCAGGGGCACGCGGCCCTCGCGATACCACTCGGTGCGGCTCATCTCAGCTCCGCCGAGGCGACCCGAGCACTGCACCCGGATGCCGAGGGCACCGGCGCGCTGGGCGTTCTGGACGGCGCGCTTCATCGCGCGACGGAAAGCGATGCGGTTGGCGAGCTGGTCGGCGACACCTTGGGCGACGAGCGCGGCGTCGAGCTCGGGGGTCTTGATCTCGACGATGTTGAGCTGGATGCGCGGGTTGCCGGTGACCTTGGTGATCATCTGGCGGAGCTCGTCAGCCTGGGCGCCCTTGCGGCCGATCACGATGCCCGGGCGGGCGGTGTGGATGTCGACGCGCAGCTTGTCGCGGGTGCGCTCGATCTCGATGCGGCTAATCGCAGCCGACTCGAGGCGCTCCATGATCGTGTCGCGGATCTGCCAGTCCTCGGTGAGGTACTGCTTGTAGTCGCGGTCGCTGAACCAGCGGCTCTTCCAGTCGGTGCTCACGCCGAGGCGGAAGCCATAGGGGTTGATCTTCTGACCCATCAGTTGTTCTCCTCGTCGGCTGACTCGTCGGCCGCTTCCTCAGTGGTGTCGTCGGCCGCGTCATCCGCAGCATCCTCAGCAGATTCGTCGTCGGAGGCAGCAGCGTCGTCCGCCGCGTCCTCAGCCGTGTCGTCCGCCACTTCGACAGCGTCGGCCTCAGCAACCGTCTCATCGGAGACGTCCTCGATCGAGTCGCCCTCAACCACGTCGTCCTCGACCTGGTCGCTCGACTCTTGGGCGGCCTCGGCCCGGCGACGGCTCGCGTCGACGCGGGCCCGGCGAGCGGCGGCAGCGGAGGCGGACGCCCCCTCAGCCTTGGCGCGGAGGATCTCGAGACGGTCGTCGCTCATGCGGGCGACGATGACCGTGATGTGACAGGTGCGCTTGCGGATGCGGGTAGCTCGGCCGCGGGCCCGGGGACGGAATCGCTTAAGGGTGGTGCCCTCGTCAGCGAAGCAGGCGACGACGAAGAGCTCTTCGGCGTCCTGGCCCTCGTTGTTGACCGCGTTGGCGACGGCGGAGCGGAGCACCTTGCGGATGTCGCGGGCGATGTCGCGCTGGGTGAGTGCGAGCACCTCATCGGCCCGACGAACGTCAAGTCCGCGAATCAGGTCGAGCACCACTCGGGCTTTGTAGGCCGAGGAGCGCACGTGCTTGGCGACCGCCTTGGTGCCCGATCGCTCACCAGCGCGGGCCATTGAGGGGGTCTGAGCCTCGTTGAGCTTGGGACCGGTCATCAGCGCCTCGCTCCCTTCTCCTGGCCGGCGTGGAACCGGAAGGTGCGGGTCGGGCTGAACTCGCCGAGCTTGTGGCCGACCATCGACTCGGTGATGTAGACGGGCACATGCTTGCGGCCGTCATGGACGGCGATGGTGTGACCGACCATGTCGGGGATGATCGTGGATCGGCGCGACCAGGTCTTGATGACCTTGCGCTCTCCGGCGGCGTTCTGAGCGTCCACCTTCGACAGCAAATGGCCGTCGACGAAGGCGCCCTTTTTGAGACTACGAGACATCGTTCCTCACCTCTTCCCGGGTCACCGCCGGCCCTTGCCGGAGCGACGACGACGGACGATCAACCTCTGACTGGCCTTGTTCTTGTCGCGGGTGCGACGCTCGGGCTTGCCCCACGGGCTCACCGCGGGACGTCCGCCCGAGGTGCGGCCCTCACCACCACCGAGGGGGTGGTCGACGGGGTTCATGGCCACACCGCGGGTCTGGGGGCGAACGCCCTTCCAGCGGTTGCGGCCGGCCTTGCCGATCTTGACGAGCTCATGCTCGGAGTTGCCCACCTCGCCGACAGTGGCGCGGCAGTCAATCAGGACACGCCGCATCTCTGTGGAGGGCATACGCAGGGTCGCGAACTCTCCCTCTTTGGCCACGAGCTGAACAGCGATTCCAGCGGAACGACCGATCTTGCCGCCCTGACCGGGACGGAGCTCCACGTTGTGGACCGTCGTACCGACGGGGATGTAGCGAAGCGGAAGGGCGTTACCCGGACGGATGTCGGCGCCCTGGCCGCTCTGGACCGTGTCACCGACGCTCAGACCCTTCGGCGCGAGGATGTAGGACTTCACGCCGTCGGCGTAGTGGATGAGCGCGATGCGGCAGGTGCGGTTCGGGTCGTACTCGATCGAGGCGACACGACCCGGCACGCCGTCCTTGACGCGCTTGAAGTCGATGATGCGATATCGGCGCTTGTGCCCACCACCGCGATGACGCGAGGTCTTGCGGCCGTAGGAGTTGCGACCTCCGCTCTTCGGAGCGGGGGCGAGCAGCGTCCTCTCGGGCGAGGAGGCCGTGATCTCGGAGAAGTCGGACGAGGTTTGGAAGCGACGTCCGGGGCTGGTCGGCTTGCGTGTGCGGATAGCCATGATGACCTCAGTTCTCGAACAGCGGGATATCCCCCGCTGCCAGCGTGACGATGGCCCGCTTCGAGTCGGGCTTGGAACCGCGGCGGTTCGAACCCCGCACACGGGTGGCCTTGCCTTTGCGGTTGGCCGTGTTGACCTTGCGCACCTCGACGCCCCAGATGGCCTCGACGGCATCGCGGATCTCGGGCTTGGAGGCCGAACGGGCGACCTTGAACGTGTACACACCGGCCTCCATGAGCGCGTAGCTCTTCTCGGAGACGACCGGGGCGATGATGATGTCGCGTGGGTCCTTCATCAGGAGGCGTCACTTTCTGCGGCTGCCGAGCTCGGCAGGGTCGAACTGGTGAACACGACGGTGTCGTTGCAGAGCACGTCGTAGGCGTTCAGCTCGCCGGTCGTAATGAGCTGCACCTCGGGAATGTTGCGGAGGCTGAGCGCGGCGTTCGCGTCGGAGGGATCGAGCACGACGAGCACGCGGCCCTCAACACCGAGCGCGGCTAGGGCGGCGACGCCCGCCTTGGTGCTCGGGGAGTCGAAGCCCCATTGATCGACGACGATCACACGACCCTCGGCGGCCCGATCGGAGAGCGCCGAGCGCAGTGCGAGGCGGATCATCTTCTTCGGGGTGCGTTGGGCGTAACCGCGGGGCTTCGGCCCAAGCGCGATTCCACCGCCGCTGAAGTGCGGTGCGCGGATGGAGCCTTGGCGGGCGTTACCGGTGCCCTTCTGGCGGTAGGGCTTCGCGCCACCACCGGAGACCTCGCTACGGGTCTTCGTGCTCTGCGTTCCGGAGCGGCGGGCCGCGAGCTGGGCGGTCACCACCTGGTGCATGACCGGCACGTTCGGCTGGATGCCGAAGTAGGACTCGTCGAGTTGGACCTTGCCGGCGTCACCGCCGGAGACCTTCTTCATCGTGATCTGAGCCATGTCAGGAACCCTTCACCGCGGCCTTGACGGCGGAACGGACGTGGACGACTCCTCCGTTGGGGCCCGGAACCGAGCCCTTCACCACGAGGAGGCCCCGCTCGGCGTCGGAGTCGACGACCTGCAGGTTGAGCGTGGTCACCTGCTCGTGACCCATGTGACCGGACATCTTCAAACCCTTGAAGACGCGGCCGGGGAACGAGCAGGCACCGATCGAGCCGGGGGCGCGATGGTGCTTGTGGTTACCGTGGCTGGCGCCCTGACCGCGGAAGTTGTGGCGCTTCATGGTTCCGGCGAATCCCTTACCGCGGCTGGTCGCGGTCACGTCGACCAGCGAGCCCGCTGGGATCTGCTCGACGGTGAGTTCTTGGCCAACCTCGAACCCGTCGACCGAGTCGAGACGGAGCTCGATGAGGTTGCGGCCGGGCTGAACACCGGCGGCGGCGAAGTGCCCGGCGGCCGGCTGGTTCATCTTCCTGGGGTCGCGCTGCCCGTAGGTGACCTGAAGTGCGGTGTATCCGTCGCGCTCGGTGGTCTTGATCTGCACCACGCGCATCGGGTCAACCCGCAGAACGGTCACCGGGACGATCCGGTCGTCGACCCACCGCTGGGTCATGCCGACCTTCTCGCCGACGATCGCTGTCTGTGCCATGACGGCTTCCTCTTCGTTGATCGAGCCCCGAGGGGCTATCCACTCTGTTCGGACCGCTCCGGGCCATCCGGCTCGGTCCTGTCGCTCAGGGCCGTAAGGCCCTTGGTCACGCAAATGCTCCGCTGCCCATCGGGCATGCGGAGCACGCTGTCTGGTTGTCGCCGTGAGGTCCCCGGTCGGACCGGGCTCGCACGGACATCGGTTGCCTTCCGCGCCGGGAAGTCCCCGGACACGAGGAAGGGATGCTATCGGCGCCTCAGCGCCTTCCAACTTCGGGGTCGCGCGCCGATTCTCAGCCGAATCGGGCCCGGATCCACTCCGTCACGAGTTCCATCGCCTCGGGACGATGACCCTCGAAGTAGTGCGGAGCCCCAGTGAGTTCGTGGAAAGTGAGGTCGGACGCACCCGAGGAGGAGGCGATCTCAGCGGCCTGGTGTCTGCGGATCTCGGTGTCAGCGGTCGGGTGCACCAGAAGTGTCGGCACCCTCACCTCAGGAATGGTGTCGGCGAGTCGAGCCCGGCTCGACAGGGCAGACCAGGTGCTCAGCCAGCCCCGGGGCGTCATGGTGCGGGCGAGACCACCTCGGCCATAGTTGGCGTCAAGGGGATCTGGGAAGGCGAACAGGCTGCCAAGCGGCCGGTCGTCTGGGTCGATGGAGAGGTCGAGGTAGGCCGGATCGGCGAGCGTTCGGTAGATCGTGAGATACGGCGTGTTCACCGATCTCCGCCGCGCCCGGCCCCACGCAGCAGGATCCGCCTGTCGATCGATCGATCGCGCCTCACCTCGCGCTTCGGCGGCCGCCTCGATCGCTGCTCGCGCTCGCTGATCGATCCGCGCGATCCGCTCGAGTTGTGCCGCGCGGTAACGAGTGACCCAGTCGGGGTCGTAGAAGCAGGGTTCGGGCCAGGGCCGCCAGCCGTTCTCAGGCGCGTACATATCGAGGTCGGGATCGACCGAGAGCGGATCGTTCTCGTCGGTCACCGCGGGGTCGATGACCTGCCCCATGAACACGCCCTCCCCGGGATGGGCCGCGAGACCGACCCACGCGTCGCCGATTCGGTGCTCGACATGGGCGAGGGCCATGAGCGAACCGCCGCCCGAGTTTCCGAGGAGCACAACCGACTCCGCTCCCCGTCGGATCGCCTCGCCATGGGCGGTGACCACATCTCGAGCTGCGAGCTCATGAAGGCAGTCGGCGTCGTTATTGAGATAGCGCGTGTTGAAGGCGATGACCGGGAACCCGGCCGCAGCGAGCAACGGAGCCGCGTAGTGCACCGAGAAGTCGCCTCGGGGGTGTGCCAGGAGGGTCCAGGTTCGCGAGGCGCGCCCGTGAGCGGGCGTCCAGATGATGCCGGTGAGGAGCGCCCCGTCGTCGGAGACGAGTCGAATCGGCTCGCGGTCGAGCGCCGCGCGGGGCTCGTCCTCGGGAAGCGGCCAGTACCCCAACCCGAAGGGTCTGATCGCCCCGGTCATCGCGTCCGCGGCCGAAGCCATCACCTCAACCTAGACGGGCTGGGACCTCACAGGCCCCGCGGCGCCTCAGGAGTCAGGGCGGCTGGTGAGGATGACGCTGAGATCGATGAGTTCATCGTCGCGGCGGACCGTCACGATGGTGAGATCACCGGGTTCGAGATCGCGAATCGCCGCGATCAAACCCGCCACACCCTCGACGGGCGACCCATCGATGGCGATCACGATGTCATCCCGTTCGATCCCCGCGGTGTCGGCGGGGGTGTCGGCGCGTACATCGGTGATCAGGGCCCCGAGACCGCCATCGGTGCGGTCGTCGAGTCCAACCCCGAGGAAGCCCTCCTGGCGTGGGGTTCCACCCGCTTGCTGGCGAAGCGAGGTGAGGATCGGCAGGGCCTCCTCCGCGGAGATGGCGAAGCCGATGTTGGAGGCCGCCGTTGTGGCCGAACCACGGGCGACCGCGGTGTTGATACCGACGACCTGACCGAGGGCGTTCACCAACGGACCGCCCGAGTTACCTGACGAGATCGCCGCGTCGGTCTGCACCAGGCCGTCGAGGGCGCCGCTCTCGGTGACGATGGTTCGGTTCAACGCCGAGACGATGCCGAGGGTGACGCTCGGCGCGCCATCGAGGTTGAGGGCGAACCCGATCGCCATCACCTCGTCGCCGATCCGCACGGAATCAGGAGCCACGAAGGTGGCCGGGCGGAAGCCGTCGCCCTCAATGTCGATGATCGCGAGATCGTTGCCGACGTCGTAGGCCAACAGCTCGGCGGAGCGGGGTTCGGTCTCACCCGCGAGGCGCACCCGGATCTCGGTCGCACCCTCAACGACGTGCGCGTTGGTGACGATCTCTCCGTCGGCCGAGGTGATGATGCCGGTCCCGACCGAGCCTCCTGCCCCGAAGCGACCTCCGCCGAGGTCGGCCATGACGGTCGCGACACTCGGCCCGACGAACTCGGCGACAGCAGCGACGTCAAGGCGTGGGAGGGCTTCGGTGCGCTCGGGTCCGACTTCGAAGGCGACCGTGTCGGCGTCGACTGGTCGCGCGGTCGGGGAGTCATCGGAGCCTGAGAACACCAAGTCGACGGTCGCGCCACCGGTGAAAGCGAGCACGAACGCGAGCGCGATGCCAAGCGCGGCACTCGGTCGGCGACGCCGCGCTGGCTGGGGAGCCGCCGGCGGAGGGGGCGGAGGCAACTGGCTCATGCTGAAGGTCTAGCAACGGGAATGGCCCGCTGCTTCTCGCAGCGGGCCATTCTCACGTTCTCTTTACCCGTTGCCGGGCGGCGTTGGGCGGTGGGTCAGCCCTTGGCCTCGCTCAGCGCGTCCGAGAACTCGGTCTCGAAGTCGCCGGTATCGGTGATGAACTCGAGCTTCGAGCGGTCCGACGGGTAGATGATCTCATCCTCAAGCACCTCTGCGTCGATGAACGCTTCCGCTGCGGCGTTCGGGCTGGCGTAGAGGTTCCAGTTCGTGAGCGCTGCGCCGTTCTCGGCGTCGAGGATGAAGTTGATGAAGCTGTGGGCCGTGCAGGGATGCGGAGCGTCGAAGGGCACCGCCATGTTGTCGGTCCAGATCGTGCCGCCCTCCTCCGGGACGAAATAGGTGTAGTCCTCGGCGTTGTCGAGCTCGAGGATGGCGAACAGCATGTTGCCGGAGTAGCCGTGGGCCACGGCGGTCTCACCACTGGCGAGCAGTTCGTCATACTGATCGGAGTCGAAGGCCGCGATGCGGTCGACAGCATCGGCCACGAGCGCCTTCGCCTCGGCGAGCTCATCGGCCGAGGTGGTGTTCAGCGAGTAGCCGAGGTACTTGAGCGCGGCGCCGAGGGTCTCACGAGGATCGTTGAGCAGGGTGATGCGCCCGTCGAAGTTCGCCGAGAGCTCGGGATCGAAAATCAGGCCCCAGGTGCGAGGAGTGTCCTCACCCATGACGGTGAGATCGATTCCGAGTCCGGTGGTCCCCCACTGGTAGGGAGCGACATACGCCCCATCGGAGTCGTAGGGCGGCGGGTAAAACTCGGTAGCGAGATTCGACATGTTGGGGATCGCGTCGAGATTGAGCGGCATCAGGGAGCCCTCCTCGATCATGATCGACACCATGTAGTCCGATGGGACGATCACGTCGTAGCCCGAGTTGCCAGCTGCCACGATCGGCTGCATCGCCTCGTTGGAGTCGTAGTTGTCCTCGATGACCTCGACGCCGTACTCGGCGGCGAAGGCGTCCTTCAGTTCGGGATCGATGTACTCCGACCAGTTGTAGAGGTAGAGGTCGCCGTCGACCTGACCGGTCTCGCAGTCATCGGCCGAGCCTGAGTCGCCAGAGTCCCCACCGCAGGCGGCGAGGGTGATCATGGGGAGCACCGCCAGCGGCAGAAGCCGACGCGCCCTCCGGAAACGGTTGTTCATGTTGTTCCCCCTTGTTATTCGGAGTTGGTCCGTCCGCGGACGGCTTGTGCACGCTGCAACGCCACCGAGCCCGCCACCAGGGTGAGCGACGCCAACAACATGATCACCGACACCGCGTTGATCGTTGGCGTCACGCCCTTGCGGATGAGCGAGAAGACGTATACCGGGAGCGTAGTGCTGCCAGGGCCGGCCACGAACTGCGTGACCACCACATCGTCGAGCGACAGGGTGATCGCGAGCAGCGCCCCACCGAGCACACCGGGAGCGATGAGCGGAAGGGTGACGTAGCGGAACGCCTGCCAGCGGTTGGCGTAGAGGTCGGCCGCGGCCTGTTCCAGCGTGGCGTCCATGCCGGCGATGCGCGCCCTCACCACCACCGAGACGAAGGCGATATTGAAGGCCACGTGGCTCACAACGATGGTGGCGAAGCCCTTGGAGAGACCGAGCCCGAAGAGCAGGTCGACCAGATCGAAGGCCTGAGTGAAGAACATCAGCATCATCACGGCCATGGTGACGTCGGGGATGATGATCGGCAGATACAACAGCGCGTCGAAGACCCGTCGGCCACGGAACTTGAACCTCTCAAGGGCGAGAGCCGACATGGTGCCGAGCACGGTCGCGATCACCGTCGACACCAGAGCCACTCTCACCGACACGCCGATGGTCTTTTGGATACGAGAGTCGTCGAAGAGGCGCGCGTACCACTCGGTGGTGAATCCACCCCACTCCCCCGGGATCCGACTGCCGCTGAACGAGTAGACAGCCAAGAGGATGATCGGGGCGTACAAGAAGGCGATCACCAGCGCGCTGTTGGATCGCAACAGCCAGCGGGTGGTCGGCGCGATCGACCGTCCACTCACAGGTTCTTACCCCCAGCTCGGAAGTAGATGATCGTCGACACGAGCATCACCGCCATGAGCACGAACGACAGCGAGGCCCCGACGGGCCAGTTCCGCGCGGTGAGGAACTGCGTGACGATGTAGGAGCCAAGCAGGGTCTCCTTGCCCCCGCCGAGGAGTTCCGGGGTGACGTAGGCGCCCATCGACGGCACAAAAACGAGGATCGACCCGGCGATGACCCCCGGCATCGTGAGAGGCAGCACCACCTTGCGGAAGCTCGCCGGTCCGGAGGCGTAGAGGTCGCGGCTGGCCTCAACGAGACGCCAATCGAGCCGGTCGATCGAGGCGAAGAGCGGCAGGATCATGAACGGCAGGTAGGCGTAGACGAGCCCGATCACAACAGCGGTTTTCGTGAACAGGATCTCGGTCGGCCCGAGACCGATCGACTCCGTGAACGACGAGATCGGGCCTCCCGACGACAGCAGCAACCGCCAGGCGTAGTTGCGCACCAGAAAGTTCGTCCAGAAGGGGATCATCACGGCCACGAGGAGCAAGTTGCGCACGGTGGCAGATCGGGTCGCGCAGAAGTACGCGAAGGGATAGGCGATCACCAGGCAGAGCACGGTGGTGATGAGGGCGAGTACCACCGAACGGATCACCACGTTTCGGACGATCGGCTCACCGAGCTTGCGATAGGCCTCGAGGTTCCAGTCCGAGAGCGCCGTGGAGCCGCTGGAGGTGCGAGTCGCGAAGCTGTACACGAGCACGATCACCAGTGGCACCGCGAAGAACAGCACCATGTAGGCAAAGGACGGCAGCGCGAGCAGCAGACCCCGCCGACGTTCAGCTACCTCCCCGCGACGCTCCGCCTCCCCGAGGGCGGTCTCGAGAGCATCCGCGTCGGGGAGAACAGTCACGGTCGAACCACCGCGATGGCGTCGTCGCGCCACCACATCGCCACCCGGTCGCCTACCTCGTGGCGATCGAGGTCCGGCCGATGATCGGTCTCCACCTCGAGGGTCATCCAGTCGAGAGCGACCCGGTAGACGATGCTGTTCCCGAGGAACGTGACCGTGGCGACCTCTCCCTCGAGGGAGGCATGACCCTCTGGAGCCGCGCCCGCTCGGTCGATCATGACCCGCTCCGGGCGGAGGCTCACCTGCACCGCGTCACCCACCGACACGACCCCATCGGCAACGGAGGGAACGGTCACCCGATCGCCGTTCGCCAAGCACACTCGGTCGTGGGCCTCGAGGGTCCCGGCCAAGAAATTCGAACGCCCGATGAAGTCGGCGACGAACCGGTCGACCGGCGCGTCGTAGATCTCCTCCGGTGTGCCGACTTGGAGCAGCCGCCCGGAGTCCATGACCCCGATCCGGTCGGAGAGAGCGAGGGCCTCTTCCTGGTCGTGGGTGACGAATACGAAGGTGATTCCCACCTCACGCTGGAGCTGCTTCAGCTCGAACTGCATCTCTTGGCGGAGCTTGAGGTCGAGAGCGGCGAGGGGCTCGTCGAGCAGGAGCACCTTCGGTCGATTGACGAGGGCACGAGCCAAGGCGACGCGCTGTTGCTGACCGCCCGAGAGTTGAGCGGGTCGGCGGTTCTCCATGCCGCCCATGCGCACGAGCGAGATGGCCTCGGACACCCGTCGGGCAACATCAGCCTTCGGCGTCTTCGACATCCGCAGGCCAAAGCCGACGTTGTCGGCGACGCTCATATGGGGGAAGAGCGCGTAGTTCTGGAAGACGGTATTGACGGGGCGTCGGTTCGGGGGAAGGGGGCCGACCTCGGATCCGAAGATCTTGAGGCTGCCGGCCGACGGGATCTCCAGCCCGGCGATCATGCGCAAGGTCGTGGTCTTACCGCACCCGGACGGTCCGAGGAGGGCGAAGAACTCTCCGTCCCCGATATCGAGATCCACGGAATCGACGGCGACGACGTCGTCGAAGTGCTTCGACACGGCGCGGAGAGACACGGCTGGAGCTGCGGCGGTCTCTGTCACTGGCGGCGAACACTAGTGGACTCACCGCTCATTGCAAGAGGCCCCGGAACGCTGAGAACCCCGCCCATCGGGCGGGGTTCTCAGCATTTCCGATCGGCCGAAGCCGTCGGCGCCGTCTCAGGCGTTCTGGATTTTGATCTCGATGTCGACGCCGGCCGGGAGCTCGATCCGCTGGAGCGAGTCGATGGTCTTGGCGTTCGGGTTCACGATGTCGATCAACCGCTTGTGGATCCTCATCTCGAAGTGCTCGCGTGAGTCCTTGTCGACGTGGGGGCCACGGATGACGGTGTACCGGTGCTTGTCGGTCGGCAACGGGATCGGGCCGCGCACGGTGGCGTCGGTCCTGTTAACCGTCTCCACGATCTTCTTCGTGGACTGGTCGATGATCTCGTGGTCGAAGGCCTTCAACCGGATTCGGATGCTCTGGGCCATGTGCTTCTCGTCTCTTTGTCGTTCAGGGGGTCACTTGATGATTTTCGTGACGCGACCCGCACCAACCGTGCGACCACCCTCACGAATAGCGAACCGCAACCCCTCATCCATCGCGATCGGCTTACCCAACTCAACCGTCATCGTCACATTGTCA